>Ga0302283_1003502_pt1 | contig 12134 bp, 11 predicted proteins | sample III_Fen_E1_4_FD_198770 | JGI IMG/M metagenome (GOLD analysis project Ga0302283, IMG submission 198770) | Peat permafrost microbial communities from Stordalen Mire near Abisko, Sweden - III_Fen_E1_4 | ecosystem: Environmental > Terrestrial > Soil > Wetlands > Permafrost | place: Sweden: Abisko...
ATGACGGCGATCGCTTGCTCGATGCGGCCGACCCGCTCCAGCACCGCGGGCGCGAAGGGATCGTCCGCCTCCGCGAGGAGCACCGCGTACTCGCCGGCGCCGAAGACCTTCTGGAAGGCCTTGGTGTTGACGAAGTCGGGATCGGTGGGGACGATCAGGCGCTGGATGTCGTTATCCTGCCCCACCTTCATCGCGTAGAACGCGCTGGGCGGCAGGAGGAGCGCGTAGAACGCGAGCACCAGCCAGCGCTTGGCCACCACGAAGGAGAAGAAGCGGGAGATGATCCCGGGCCTCCTCTCGCTCGAGCTGGAAGCCTGCACGACCGGGGGGACCACGGGGGGCGGAGGGGGGCTCACGGCCGGCCCGCCCTAGCACGATCCCGTCGCGGCTGGGCCCCCATCGCCGTCGCGCCTGCGTTGCGGCGCGGGCGCCGGCGGTGCATATCCGAGCGGCACCGCCGTCCAAGGGTGCAAGCAGGAGGTCCTCCGGTGCGCGTATCCTCACGTTCGGCTCTCGTCTCCGTCGCCCTCGCCCTGGGCGTCGGCCTCATTCCCGCCGCCCGCGCCTCGGCCGCGGGCGAACCCGTCAACGTGGTCGTCCTCAAAGAGCACGGGGTGGGCACCCCGGCGACGGCGCAGCCCTACCTCGACAAGTTCATGGACATCGCCGCCAAGGAGAATGGCTGGGGCGGCGGTGCCGGCAAGTACCAGACCCAGCGGGCCGCCGCCGAGGCCTGGATCCAGGGCAACAAGCCGCACTACGGCATCCTCTCGCTCGGGGCCTTCCTTGGGCTCAAGGGCACCTACGGCCTCGAGCCGATCGGCCAGGTGGCGGTCACCCAGGCCGGCGGGCAGCAGTACTTCGTCGTCAGCAAGACGGCGGGCGACCTCGCCGGGTGCAAGGGCAAGAAGCTCGTGTCGGACCACATCGACGACGCCCCCTTCATCGAGAAGGTGGTCTTCGACGGCAAGGCCAAGCTCAGCGACTTCACCCTGGTGCCCACCAGGCGCTCGACGCAGACCTCCAAGACGGTGATCAACGACGAGGCCGAGTGCGCCCTCATCGACGACGCCCAGATGGCGGAGCTGCCCAAGCTCGACGGCGGGGCCGCGGTGAAGCAGGTGTGGGCCAGCGCCAAGCTCCCGGCCCTGGTGGTGGTCGCCTTCCCCGCGGCGCCGGGCGCGGAGAAGTCCGCCTTCCAGGGCAGTCTGCCCAGGCTCTGCCAGGGCGGCGGGACGCAGATCTGCAACGAGGTCGGCATCCAGTCCCTCACTTCCGCGGGCGCCAGCACCTACGCGGCCGTCGTCGCCGCCTACGCCAGGCCCTAGATCCGGGGGCGCGAGCGGCTCCTCGTCCTGCCCCCCGCGACAAGTTTGCTCCTCGGGGGGCGCTTCGCGGTATTGCTCTCCTCCGTGCGTCTCCGGGAGACTGTCCTCGCCACCGTCTTCGCGATCCTCGCGACCGGGTGTCCCCCGGCCGCGAATGGGCCGGCGAACCCGTCGCTGATCGCGATCAGCGGGCACGGCGGCGACGCGCTGGCGATCTCCGACGCGCTCGAGGCCCTGGTGGCCGAGGGCAAGGACACCCCCTCCGATCGCCAGTTCGCGCTCGACACCATCCGCGCCCACCCCGAGAACACCGCCGCGTACGCCTTCGCGCGCGCCGCGGTGACCGGCCGGGTGGTGCAGTCGCGGGGGCTCACCGGCGCCACCCTGGTCTCGGAGATGGAGCACTGGGCGGAGCTGAGCCGCAAGCTCGATCCCAGCTTCCGCGAGGGCGCGGCCACCCGCGCGCTCGGCACGCTGTACGTGATGGCGCCCTCCGGCTGGCTCGAGCACGGCGACTCCGAGCAGGGGCTCGAGCTGCTGGAGGGGCTGGTCAAGGCCCACCCCGGCACCCTGGAGAACCAGCTCCGCCTCGCCGAGGCCTACATCTCCCTGGGCGATCCCCAGCCGGCGACGCCCTACCTGTGTCGTTGCCAGGGGCGGAAGGCGGACCTCCGCCGCGACGATCAGCTCCTCCTCGAGCACCTCTTCGCCGACGCCGGCAACCCACACTGCCCTACCCCCCCGGCCGCGTCCCCCGCTCCCCATCCCTGAGCGCGACGAAGGATCGGGCGGAAGCGTCCGCTCCTCTGGTAATCTTCCGGGGATGCGCTCCTCACGCTCCTTCATCTTCTTCGCTTCCTCCACGCTCCTCGCCGCGGCCGTGCTCCCCATCGCGTGTGGGTCGAGCCCCAAGGCCACCTCCAGCACGCACGCCACCGGCACGGGCGGGGAGACGGCGGGGTCGGGCGGCGCGGGCGGGGGGCTGGGCGGCGGCGCGATGTTCATCGACGCCGGCATGGATCCGGTGGTCTCGATCACCATCACCCCGGCCAACCCCACGGTCGAGGTGCTCAACGGCGTCATCCCCGCGGCCCTCGCGTTCACGGCCACCGGCAAGACCGCGGGCGGCCAGATGGTGCCGGTCACGGGCGCCTGGTCGTACAGCCGGGTCGACGTCGCCACCCAGAACCCCTCGACCGGCGCCTTCACGGCCACGGGCCTGGCCGGCGCGGTGGGCACGGTCACCTTCACCGCCGGCAAGGTGACCGCCACCACCGGCGCCACGGTCAAGCTCCACTACACGAGCGATCCGCAGAGCGTCAGCGCCTCGACCAAGAGCATGTTCGGGCAGGCCTCCGCCGCCGACCCGGCGATGACGATGCTCTACCCCTACGACAAGACCGTGTTCCCCCGCGGCCTCGCCGGCCCGGTGCTCCAGTGGAACGGCGGCGGCGCCAACGACGTCTACTACGTCCACGCCCTCAGCCCGACCTTCGAGTTCGAGGCCTGGGGCACGGTCCCGCCGCCCTCGCAGTACGCGCTGCCGGCGATGCCCACCGACATCTGGAAGAAGCTCACCGACTCGGTCAGCGGCAACATCACCGTCGCGGTGCAGCGCAACGACGGCTCGCAGCCCTACACGGCGATCACCCGGACCTGGTCGATCGCGCCGGCCAACCTCACCGGGACCATCTACTACTGGGCGGTCAACAGCGGCAACGTGATGCGCCTCCAGCCCGGCGACGTCGCGGCCGCGCCCTTCCTCGACCTCGCGGCGGTGCCGGCCGAGCCCGTCGCCGCCACCTGTGTCGCCTGCCACAGCGTCTCCAAGAACGGCACCACGGTGGTCGCCGCCTTCAACGGCAGCGCCAGCCCGTGGGGGACCTTCGACGCCACCAGCGGCGCTCCCATCTTCACCTACGGCACCGATCCCAACAACGGCGCGCTGGGCTCGGGCTTCCAGGCGCTCGCGCCCGACGGCTCCGCGGTGATCTGGGGCCAGGAGCAGCAGCTCCCCTACCTCAACCTCAGCCCCAGCAACGCCGGCACCGTGCTGGCCCAGCTCAACCCGGGCAGCGGCTTCCCCGTGTACCCGGCGTGGTCGGGCGACGGGACCAAGGTCGCCTTCGCCAGCCGCAGCGACGGCGGCTGGCTCGACTTCAACACCAGCACGCTGTGGACCAGCAGCGTCGACCTGACCGCCAACACGTTCACCAACACCCAGCAGATCGTCGCCAACACGGCGGACCGGTCGGCGGTCATCTACCCGACGTTCAGCGCCGACTCCAAGTGGATCGCCTTCGAGCGCTCCACCCAGGCGCGCTCGCGCGGGGCCCAGGGCGACGTCTGGCTGGTGGGCTCCGACGGCTCCAACCCCGTCGCGCTCGACCAGGCCAACGGCACCGGGCTGCTCACCGGGCCGGAGATCAGCTCCACCTACGAGCCCACCTTCATGCCCGTCGCGGTGGGCGGCTACTTCTGGCTGGTGATCGTCTCCGAGCGCACCTACGGCAACACGCTCACCGTCACCACCCCGGTGTCCACCACCGGCCCGCAGCGCACCAAGCAGCTCTGGGTGACCGCCATCGACGCCACCCCGATGCCCGGCGTCGACCCCAGCCACCCCTCGTTCTGGCTGCCCGGGCAGGACCTCACCACCAACAACATGCGCGGCGAGTGGGCGCTCTCGCCCTGCAAGATGCTCGGACAGACCTGCACCGCGGGCTACGACTGCTGCGGCGGCTTCTGCCAGGCGGACAGCATGGGCAACCTCACCTGCTCCAACCAGAGCGCGGGCTGCTCGCAGCTCGGCGATTCGTGCAAGACGGCGGCGGACTGCTGCGACGGAAGCGCGACCTGCACGGGCGGGTTCTGCTCCGCCCCGACGCCGCAGTGAGCGGAGGCCTGGCTCCCAGCCGCCCGGGCTCGCCGGGAGATGCTAGGGTCCTCCCATGCTAGTGGACGAGATCAAGCGCCGCATCACCGTGGCGATGAAGGCGCACAACACCCTCGAGAAGGAGATCCTCCGGGTGGCGCTGGGTGAGATCCAGACGGCGGAGTCGCGGGGAGCCGCCACCACGGACGAGATGGCCGCCGCGGTGGTGCGCAAGCTGATCAAGTCCAACGGGGAGACGCTCGCCTCCACCACCGACGAGGCCGCCAAGCAGACGCTCGCCGACGAGAACGTGGTGCTGGCCTCCCTCCTCCCGAAGGCGATGGGCGTCCCGGAGATCGTCGAGGCGCTCGCCTCGGTGCGGGACGCGATCAAGGCCGCCGGCAACGACGGCCAGGCGACCGGCGTCGCGATGAAGCAGCTCAAGGCGGCCGGCGTGGTCGCCAACGGCAAGGACGTCACCGAGGCGGTGAAGCTGATCCGCGCCTGAGTCATCCTGCGGAACGCCCGAGAGCGTTCCGCGACCGGGCCAAGCTCCGGCTCGCCCCTCCCCCGCGCCCCGCCGCCGGTGCTATAGAGCCCGCGCCCTCGTGTCCGACCCCCAGCTCCTCCGCGAAATCCAGCGTCGCAAGACGTTCGCGATCATCTCCCACCCCGACGCCGGCAAGACCACGCTCACCGAGAAGCTCCTGCTTTACGGCGGAGCGATCCAGGCCGCGGGCGCCGTCAAGGCCAAGGGAGCGCGGCGCCACGCCGTCAGCGACTGGATGGAGATGGAGAAGGATCGCGGGATCTCCATCGCCTCCAGCGTGCTCCAGTTCCCCTACAAGAACCGGCTGCTCAGCCTGGTCGACACCCCCGGCCACGCCGACTTCAGCGAGGACACCTACCGGGCGCTGATGGCCACCGACGCGGCCATCATGCTCCTCGACAGCGCCAAGGGCGTCGAGCCGCAGACCAAGAAGCTCTTCCGCGTCTGCAAGATGCGCAAGATGCCCATCTTCACCTTCGTCAACAAGATGGACCGCCCCGGCCGCGACCCCTTCGATCTCATCGGCGAGGTCGAGGAGGTGCTGGGCATCGGCGTCTACCCGGTCACCTGGCCGATCCAGGCCGGCGGACGCTTCCTCGGCGTCTACCACCGGGTCGAGAAGAAGGTCTTCCTCTTCACCCAGGTCGCCCACGGCGCCGAGATCGCCCCCATGGAGGCGCTCACCCTCGACGCCCCTCACCTCGCGGAGGCCCTCGAAGAGGAGGGCCTCGCGCAGCTCCGCAACGACATCGAGCTCATCGAGGCCGCCGGCGACTCGCTCGATCTCGCGCGCCTCGCCCGCGGCGAGGTGACCCCGATGTTCTTCGGCAGCGCCATCACCAACTTCGGCCTGCCCCAGCTCCTCGACTCGTTCATCGAGCTCATCCCCCCGCCCGCCCCTCGCGAGAGCGACCGCGGCCCCATCGCCCCCGACGACGAGCGCTTCAGCGCCTTCGTCTTCAAGATCCAGGCGAACATGGATCGCTCGCACCGCGATCGCATCGCCTTCTTCCGCGTCTGCTCCGGCCGCTACGACCGCGGGATGAAGGTGCGGCACGTCCGCCTCGAGCGCGACATCCGCCTCACCAACCCGGTGCAGTTCCTCGCCCAGGAGCGCACCCTCATCGAGGACGGCTACGCCGGCGACATCATCGGCGTCTTCGACCCCGGCATCTTCCTCATCGGCGACACCATCTGCACCGGCACCCCGGTGGTGCAGTACGAGCCGCTCCCCCAGTTCCCGCCCGAGCAGTTCGCGCGGATGCAGATGCTCGACCCGCTCAAGCGCAAGCAGCTCAAGAAGGGCCTCGAGCAGCTCGCCCAGGAGGGCTCCGTGCAGCTCTTCCGCCCGCCGGAGGGGCGCGAGGGCGAGTCCATCCTCGGCGTCGTCGGCGAGCTCCAGTTCGACGTGGTCAAGGCGCGCCTGGCGGCGGAGTACGGCGTCGACGCCCGCGTCGAGCGGCTCACCTTCACCATGGCCCGCTGGGTCGAGGGCGAGGCGCTGCCCCTGGCGGAGCTGGAGTACCAGCTCCACGGCTACGGGGCCGTCGACATCCACGGCAACCACGTGGTGCTGTTCAAGGGCGAGTGGCAGCTCGAGGCGTGCGCCAAGGCGTTTCCGCGGACCCGCTTCGTGGAGCTGGGGAACGCGGCCAAGCGGGTGGAGTAGCCATCCTGGGGACCGCCCGAGAGCGGTCCCCGACGCACGATGGTGGGGGCCCAAGGCCCCCCCAAACCCCCCTGGTTCATCTCGGGGCCCTCGACACCCCTGTCGGGAAAGAACGCTCACGCCGCTCCGGGGCGGCCGGCATGCTCGCTTCTCTGGAGAGCGACCATGCCCGGACCCCGTAGAATCCCCTCTCGAGCCTTCGTCCCCCTCGCCCTCACCGCCTCCATCCTCCTCGTGCCGGCGTTCGCCTCGGCGCAGGTGCCGGCCCCGCCGATGGCTCCGGCCCCGCCGATGGCGCCTGGCCCGGTCCTCCCCCCGATGGTGGGACCGTACGCGCTGGGCTCGCCCCCGGGGACCCCGGGGCTCGCAGCGGACGGCGGTGATCCGGGGCAACTCCCCGGCGGCTTCGAGAAGCCCACGCTCCTCAAGGTGCTCCCGATCGGGGCCTACGTCTTGACGGCCATCTCGGCCGCCGGCGGCGCCGTCGCGTACGTGCTCGGGGGCAGTGCCGTCGACGATCTGAAGAACCCCGCCGATCACACCACGCCCTCGCAGACGCACGACCTGGTCGTCCGCGCGCGCGTCGGCCAGGTGGCGTCGTACGCGCTCTTTCCCATCACCGGGCTCACCACCCTGTGGAGCACGATTGGCACCATCCGCGGAGTGATGAAGGTCGCCCGGTCGGTGAAGGTGCCCACCGTCGGGGTCTCCGCGGTGCCCTCGCCGGGGGGCATGGCGTTCGGCGTCCGGGGGAGCTTCTGAGATGAACAGGCGAGCTCTCTTCGCGATCCCGATGACCCTGCTCCTCGCGTCGCCTCTCCTCGTCGACTGCGGCCAGCTCCAGATCAACTGCGTCACGGCGGAGAACTGCGAGACCGGGCAGGTGTGCACGGCGGCGGGCCTGTGCATGGACGCGCCCGACGGCGGCGGCGCGGACGGCGGGGCCGGCGGCTCGACCGGTACGGGTGGCAGTACGAGCACCGGAAGCACGAGCAGCACCGGAAGCAGCGGCAGCAGTGGTGGTGGCGTGTGCTCCGCCGGCTGTCCGACCGGGGATTACTGCGACGCCGCGAACGCGTGTACGGCGTGCGAGGTCGACTCCCATTGCGGTCCAAGCTGTGCGGCGTGCGGCACCTCGAAGCCGCGTTGCTCCGGGGGCGCGTGCGTGCAGTGTACCACCAAGGCCGACTGCTCGGGGCTGACGCCGTGCTGCGTCAGCAACGTGTGCGAGCTCGGGGTCTGCTGAGGATTCGACGCGCGGGGGGTCGCAGCGGGCTGGCGCCGATTCCCGGCAACCGTCATGGGCAAGTCACCTTCACCGGGAGCCCGTCCTTGTAGGCGAAGTACTCCGTGCATTGCCTGCCTTCCTGGACGACGGCGCGAACGCCACCTTCGCAGGCGTAGTCTGCCTCGAGGAACGATACGTGCCCATCCTTGTCGACATCCGCGTCCGCTACCGTGATGGGAGTCCCCGCGCACATCACCTCGAAGATGACATTGCCTCGATGGAGACCGATGCCGCCCCCGGCAAGGGTCGCGAAGCCGACAGCGAGGCTCATCCTTCGAACGCGCTGCCGTTCAGCGGCGGGCCGCCCTGCCGAGCGGAGCGAGGCTGGGTGGACCGTCCGCTGCAACGGCTTGTTGGGCGGCCCGGTGCCTGCGTGGGTCACGCGCGCCGCTGCCATGCGCTGGGCTCCCGATGCCCATGAATGACACCGACAACCATGATGGCTCCGGACTGGACGCGATAGAAAACTCCATACGGAAAACGATCGACGAGCGTCCGTCGCAAATCTCGGTGCACTATGGGAGATGCGAGAGGGGCTCGGCGAATACGTTGGATGGTCTGGTTCAGCGATGCACGAAACACCGTACCCAGGCCGCGGCGCTCACCGTCGTACCAGCGAAAGGCTTCGAGGACGTCCTCTCGGGCTTCGTCGAGAAGAATAACGCGGGTCACGGCTCACCGCTCTCCATCTCCGCGTAAACGTCCTCCCACGCCACGCCGACCGGGCCATCCCGATCGAGCCGGTCAAGGCGCCGATCGAGCTCGGTGCGCAGGCCCGGCCCCAGCACGAGGTCGTCAGGGGTGAGGCTCCGCCAGAGGTCGTCGATCAGGTCGAGCTTCTCGTCGGCGGTGAGCTTGGAAACGTCGAGCGCAGGCTTGCCCATGGGTCAATCTTACCCGCGCCCGCGCCACCACGCCAGGGACGGTCAAGAGCGCCGCGGAGGCGCTGCGAGCCGTCGCGGTGGCACCGACACGCATGAGCCCGTGCGGGCGATCGCACCCGAGCAGAAGAACGAACCTGCGCACGCATCACTCTCCCCTCCGTACGTGCGACTCACGCCTGCGGCCGGTGAGCCCTCCCCCGGTTTTGATCACGGTCCCCTGGCGAGGGAACGCTGTCCCTCCGCAATGAGCACGGCTCGGTCCGCGAGAGTCGTCGTCCCTCCGCAAGGAGCAGTCGCCCTCGCGGAGGGACGACGTTCCCTCGCCGGCGACGACCGTCCACCGGCCCAATGACGACTGTCCCCTGCGCTGGGACAGTCGTCCCAGCACAATGTTCACTCGCGCCTGCGGAGGGACGACGTTCCCTCCACAAAGATCACTCACCCGCCCGCACGAACGAGTGTCTCCTCGACCGGTCTCGCCGACCCACGCCAGGGGACAGTCCCCACGCGCACAATGACGACTGTCCCTTGCGGAGGGACAGGCGTCCCGACGCAAGGTTCACTCCCACCTGCGGAGGGACGACGTTCCCTCCGCAAAGAGGACCGACATCGCGAAAACGCCCGGCAATTCCCGGCTCTCGGTCCCCCGACCCCGGCGCCGGGCTCACGCCTCCGCGTGGCGACCGAGCCTCCCGAGCGTCCGCCGGCGCCTCGCGGACGCGGCCGTCGTTCCTGCGCGCCCTGGCAAGACCCTTGCAGCGTGTCCCGCCTCTCGGCGAGCCCACGCGCCTGGGCCGCCCCCACGTCGCCTGCGCTACAGTGCGCGCCCGATGCCCTCCCCCCTGCGCGCCTCCCTCGTCCTCGCCGCCCTCGCCCTCGCCGCTCCGGCGCGCGCCGGCGGCGACGTCACCGCCTCCCTGCCGCCGGGTCCCGGCCAGCAAGCTCTCGGGCTCCGCGTCGAGGCCGGCGGCGTCCGGGTGCGCGCCTGTGCCGCCGCGCCGTGTGCAGCCGACGGCGGCTCGGTGATCGCGGCGCCCCAGGGCCCCCGGCCGCGCTTCGAGGAGGCCAAGGTCACCCCCCTCACCCTCGACGGCGGCCGCGGCGTGGCCCGCGTCGAGGTGCCGGGGGACGTCGAGGGCGCGACCTGGGTCCTCGTCGTCGCCGGGCCGCTCGCGGGCAAGGGCGCCGATCCGGTGGTCGTCTGGAGCGGCTGGACGGGCGTCTCCCGCGGCGAGGCCGGCGAGGAGCAGAGCGCGGCGGTGGTCGTCGATCGGGCCCCCCGCGGCGGCGCGAGGGTGCTGGTGGGGGAGCGGCGCGCCGACGTGACCCTGTGCGGGCGCCCCACCCTGGTCGCCGCCCGTGGGCTCGATCCGGCGACGCTCGAGCTCACCCGCGGCGCCTCGGTGCAGAACCTCGGCGAGGACGAGCGGGCCCGCGCGGTGAAGATCACGGCCACCCGCGCGCCGGCAGGCGAGGCGCCCTCGGCGTCGGCGCGGGTGCTGCGCGCCACCGCGGCGTCGAGCGCCTACGAGAAGAAGCTGGCCGGGCTCACCGACGGCGACGCGGCGACGGCGTGGTCGGAGAACAAGGTCGGCGACGGCCGCGGCGAGTTCGTCACCATGAGCGCCCCGGAGGAGGTGGGGATCACCGCCCTCGACCTGATCGTCCGCCCCACCGAGGACGTGCCCGACGGGGCCGCGCCCAAGCACGTCTACCTGGCGACGCCGGACACGCTCTTCGCGGTGACGCTCCCCGAGGACGCCTGGCAGAAGCCCGCCGGCACCCGCTACCGGGTGCAGCTCCCGGCCGAGATCCACACCTCGTGCCTGGCGCTGGTGCTCGACGACGCGTTCACCCACGGCGCCGCCCCGCGGGTGACGGTCGCCGAGATCGAGGCGCACACCGCCTTCGACGGGGCCACTCCGGAGGCGCTCGCGGGGGCGCTCGCGGGCGGCGGCCCCCGGGCGCGGGCGGCGGCGGCGCTCCTGGTGCGCGGCGGGCCGGCGGGCATCGCGGCGGCGATCGGCGCCTACGAGAAGCTCGACGAGGCGGGCCGGCAGCTCGCCGGGTCGGTGGTGGACGCCGGGTCGTGCCGCGAGCAGGTGCCGTTCTTCGCGGCGCGCTTCGCCGAGTCGAGCGGCACCGGCGCCTCGGGCCCGCGCAAGAAGCCCGCCCCCGGCGAGATCGATCCGGAGCTGGCCCACGCGCGGGATCGGCTGCGCCGCTGCGGGCGCGCCTCGGCCCCGGCGCTGATCGCGCTGCTCACCAGGGGCGCCCCGACCACCCGCCTGCTCGCCGCCGAGGAGCTCGCCTCGCTCGCCCCCGCCGAGGCGGTGCCCGCGCTCCTCGACGCGATCGCCGGGGGCGACGACACCTCCCGGCGCGAGCTCCGCGCCGCCCTCGCCCGGGCCGCGAGGAGCCCGCGGGCGCTCGAGGCGCTCCATGACGCGCTGGCGGCCGACAAGCTCGGCGCCCGCTCGGAGATCGTGGCCATCGATCTGCTGCGCGCCGCCGGCCCGAGCCTCGCCAAGGTCGAGGGCGCCGGGGCCGCCTTCGGGGCCCTCGCCGCGCGCGGCACCTCCTTCCGGGCCCGCTATCTCCTCCAGGCCCCCGCCGCCGAGCTCGCCGTCGCCGGCGACGCGGGCGCCGCGGAGTACCTGCGCCGGTCGCTGCGCGAGGACGAGGACGGGCACGTGCGCGCCCGCGCCGCCGAGGTGGCGGGCCTGGTGCCGGCGCTCAGCGGCCGCCTGGCGGAGGCCCTGGGCGACCGCGAGCCGCGCGTCCGCGAGGCCGCGCTCAACGCCATCGCCGAGGCGACGGCGCGCCCCGACGCCCCCCCGGCCCCGGCCGCCGCGCTGCGCGAGCGCCTCGCCGGCGACGACTGGACCTTCGTCCGCGCGGGCGCCGCCCGCACCCTGGGCGCGCTCCCAGCGGAGGCGGGCAACGATCGCGCCCTCGCCGCAGCCCTCGCCGACGGCTCGCCGGACGTGCGCACCCACGCCCTCGACGGCCTCGGCGCCCACCACGCGGTCGCCCACGCCGACGCCGTCCGCGCTCTCCAGGACGACAAGGACGAGAGCGTCGAGGTCCGCGCCCACGCCATGCTCGCGCTCGGCGCGATGTGCGACGCGCGCTCGCTCCCCGACTGGACCAAGCTGGCGCGCGGCGCCAAGGCCCCCGCCGACGACAAGGACCGCCGCCTCGGCGGCGCGGCGATCGCGGCGCTCGGCCAGCTCCACCCGGCCGACCTGCGCGACCGCCTCGCGCCGCTCCTCGACCAGGACACCCCGCCGGCCGCGCGCGAGATGGCGCGCGCGGCGATCGCGGGGCGGGGCGGCTGCCCCTGAGAAACGCTCAGAAGCGCCGGCAGCGGCTCAGGCAGCGCCCGCGCTCCAGGTCGCAGGAGGCGCTGCGGCAGCGGCGGAACCGATCGAGACAGCTGTTTTCGCAGGCACGGCGGGCGATGCTGGGGCGGTGGAGGGGATCCAGGCCGGGGGTCGCCGCGGTGTCGGGCGCGGCGCTCTCCTCGACGGTCTCCGG
>Ga0302283_1003521_pt1 | contig 12104 bp, 10 predicted proteins | sample III_Fen_E1_4_FD_198770 | JGI IMG/M metagenome (GOLD analysis project Ga0302283, IMG submission 198770) | Peat permafrost microbial communities from Stordalen Mire near Abisko, Sweden - III_Fen_E1_4 | ecosystem: Environmental > Terrestrial > Soil > Wetlands > Permafrost | place: Sweden: Abisko...
CCGTGGAGATCACCGAGTCGGCGGTGACCGACGCCGACCAGGCCATCGCCGTCCTCGGCCCCCTGCGGGCGCGGGGTGTCCACGTCTCCATCGACGACTTCGGCACCGGGTTCACGTCGCTGTCGGCTCTGCCCGCCCTCCCGCTCGACGAACTCAAGATCGACCAGAAGTTCGTACGTTCATGTATCGCCTCGCCGGCGGACGACGCCATCGTCGCCACCGTCTGCGATCTGGCCCACCGACTCGGACTGATCGTCGTGGCCGAGGGTGTCGCCGACGCGCAGATCGCCGAACGGATGGCCGCCCACGGGATCGACCTGCTGCAGGGCTTCGAACTCGCCCGACCGATGGACGAGGCGTGCCTGGTCGAGTTGGTGACACCCCGCCCGTCGACCCGTCCGTGATCCCACAGCCTCGCGGCACCGACGGCACCGACGGCACCGACGGCACTGACGGTGCCGGCCGTGCCGGTGCCGGTGCGTCACACTGGACCGATGACCGACGACCCGGGTGCGGACACCCGCAGCCAACGTGAACGGATGGAGGCCGGTGATCCCTACGTCGTCGACGCGGAGATCGAGGAACTGCACCAACGGGCCGTCACACTGACCGAGGCGTTCAACGCCACACCGGCGAGCGACGGCGACGGGCGTCGACGGATCCTCGACTCGCTGCTCGGCGGCATCGGACCGGGCACCCAGATCCGGGCGCCGCTCCACTGCGACTACGGCAGCAACCTCTTCATCGGGGCACGGACGTTCGTCAACTTCGGCCTGGTGGCCCTGGACGTGGCCTCCATCACGATCGGGGACGACGTGCAGATCGGTCCGAACGTGCAGTTGCTGACGGCCACCCATCCGCTGGACGCGGGACTGCGACGATCCAAGTGGGAATCGGCTGCGCCCATCGTCCTCGGCGACAACGTCTGGATCGGCGGCGGCGCGCTCGTGCTCCCGGGCGTGTCCGTCGGCGAGGACACCGTCGTGGGTGCCGGTGCGGTGGTGACCCGTGACCTACCCGGTGGAGTCGTCGCGGTCGGCAACCCCGCCCGCGTCATCCGGACGATCGCGCGCTGAACGAGGCGGCGCCGGGTGCGAGGTCCCGTCGCCGTCGAGGTCACCCGGGCCGGACGAGCGGAGGCTGGAGCCGCGCACCGCGACCGCGCCGGTAGAGCTCGGCGGGTCTCCCGGTGGTCACCGCGCGCAGTCGGCCGGTCGGCTCGACGAAGCCGGGGGAGGCGAGGACCTTGCGGCGGAAGTTGGCCGGCTCGAGCGGGGCGCCCCAGACCGACTCGTAGGCGCGTCGCAGATCACCGAGGGTGAACGGCTCCTCGACCAGTCCGGTCGCCAGGTCCGACCACTCGAGCTCGGCGGCCACCGACTCGACGCCGGCGGCCAGGATGGCGGCGTGGTCGAAGGCCAGAGGTGGCCCCTTCTTGGCGAACACCTTGTCGACCGGCCACCACCGCCCGCTGGCCACCGCACCTCCGGTAGGTGGTGTGGCCCGCTCGACCACGGCGACGAAGCCGACCGACGCCACACGGGTGCGCGGGTCGCGCGCCGGGTCGGCGAAGGCGGCGATCTGCTCCAGCCGCGCGGGATCCACCGTCACGCCGGTCCGGGCGGCCACGGCGCGGGCGGCGGCCGGGGCGAGTTCCTCGTGTGGTTCGACGACGGTGCCCGGCAGGGCCCATGCACCCCGGTGCGGCTCCCGACCCCGCTCGACGAGGAGGACCGAGAGGTCACCTCTGCGGAGGGCGAGGAGCACGACGTCGACGGTCAGGACGAGCGCCGGGCGGTCGTCCGCCGCGAATCCACCGGGTCCGTCCGGTGTCTCCTCGGACCCCCGCCCCGATCGCCGCTTGCCTCCCTTCGGGGTCTTGCCCCCCTCCGGTTGCCGCTTTCCGGGTTTCTTGCGCTCCTTGGCCACGGCCACACTCTAGGGCAGCACGTCACGTCCAATAGTCATCTCGACCTTAAGGGGTCTGAACAGGGACGACGTCAGGATCTTGCGAGAAGGCGATCGTGTGTCCGGTGTCCGCTGCTCCACCGGCGGCGCCGCCGCGTACCGGCGCTCTGGTCGGGTGCCGCGGTCCGGCGCGTCCTGTCTGAACGGATTGTGACTTGTTTCACGTGGAACTGCCGTTCCCGGTCGAACGACCCGGATCTCGAGATCCTCCACGACGCGGTGCTCGTGATTGCTGATGAGTCATTACGACTCAAATGATCGTGACGTCACGGGAGGTGATGGGTGGTCCGAGGACCGTCCGTCACCGGGGTCAGGACGGACGCAACTCGACCGGCGTCCGCGCCGCGCCCGTGGCCGCCAACTGTCCACATGCCGCATCGATGTCGGAGCCCCGGGTCGAGCGGATCGTCACGGTGGTGCCATGGTCCTCGAGGACCCCACGGAAGGCCTTGATGCGGGCGGGCGGCGTACCCCGCACGGGATACCCCGGTGTGGGGTTGAGGGGGATCAGGTTCACGTGGGCGCGTACCGAGGTCGCCAGTCGGGCGAGGTGGCGCGCTTGGCTGTCGGAATCGTTGACCCCGTCGATCATCGCCCACTCGAACGAGACCCGGCGGCCCGTCTCCTGACGGAAGTCGGCGCACGCCTCCATCAGATCCGGAATCGGATAGCGGCGGTTGATCGGGACCAACTCGTTGCGGAGGTCCTCGGTGGCCGCGTGCAACGAGACGGCCAGTCCGACCGGAAGGGGCGCGGCCGTCAACCTCCTGATGCCGGGGATGATGCCGACCGTGGACACCGTCATGGAGCGCGCACCCAGGCCGAAGTCCCCGTGGATCCGTTCGATGGCGGGCCACAGGTTGGCGAAGTTGGCCAGCGGCTCGCCCATCCCCATGAAGACGATGTTGGACAGGCGCCGGGGACGCGCCGCGCGGATGGCGGCGGCCACCTGTTCGAGGATCTCCCCCGAGGTGAGGTGACGACGGAACCCGGCCTGTCCGGTCGCGCAGAAGCTGCACGCCATGGCGCAGCCGGCCTGGCTGGACACACACACCGTCGACCGGTCGGGGTAGTGCATCAGGACGGTCTCGATGACCGCGTCGTCGTGGAGGCGGAACGACCACTTGGTGGTCTGGTCCGAGTCCGACGACCGTTCGTCGAGCAGCGACAGTGCGGGTGGGAGTGCACCGTCGAGCTCGGTGCGCAGTTCCTTGGGCAGATCCGTCATCTCGGCGGGGCGGAGCACCCGACGGTAGAGGCCGTCCCACACCTGCCGGGTGCGGAAGGACGGTTCGTCGCCGAGGAGCGTGGCCAGGTCGTCCTGACTCTGATCGTAGGGACCGGGCACGTCCCCAAGGATAGGGACCCGGCAACCGCCCGCCACCGTCACGCCGGGGGGCGTGCCCACCGAGCGGCGCACCGCGACGTGTGCCAGAGTCGCGGACGTGACCGATGCGGGCCGTATCGAGGAGGAGGTGCGGGCCATCTGCCTGGCCCTCCCGGGCGCCACGGAGCGCCTCAGCCATGGTGCCCCGGCATTCTTCGCCGGTAGGCAGTTCGTGATGTTGTGGCCGGACGGTCACCACGGGGACGCCACACCCCAGCTCTGGTGTGCCGCACCCCCGGGTGCCCAGGAAGGGTTCATGGCCTCGGATCCCGGCCGCTACTTCCGGCCGCCCTACGTGGGGTCGCGGGGCTGGCTCGGGATGCGGCTGGACGGTGACCTCGACCGAGACGAGGTGGCCCTCCAGTGCGAGGAGGCGTTCCGGGCGATCGCCCCCGCCCGACTCGTGGCCCGCCTCGACCACCCGGGCTGACGTCCCGGTCGCCCGCGCGTCCCACGCGTCCCGCCCGTCCCGCGATCCGGACCGGACGCGGGGCAGATACCCTAGGGGGGTATTGAACGCAGCTCGACCGGGACGAGGGAAGGGACGTGGGAGCGATGGGTACACCGGGGTACGCGACGGACAAGGACGCCGTGCTGAAGCGGCTCCGTCGGATCGAAGGCCAGGTCCGCGGGATCTCGGGCATGGTCGAGGACGATCGCTACTGCATCGAGGTGCTCGACCAGATCTCCGCGGTCACCCGTGCCATCCAGGGCGTCGCCCTCGCCCTGCTCGACGACCATCTGGCCCACTGCGTGGCGGACGCCGTCGAGACGGGAGGCGTGGAGAAGGACGACAAGCTCGCCGAAGCCGCCGCAGCCATCGCCCGTCTGGTCAGATCGTGACGTCGCTGCTCGGCGCGTCCGATGTCCTGCTCGACGTGGCCCGCGGCCTGCGCGAGGGCCTGTTCATGTTCTGGGAGACGCTGTGGGCCCTCGTCCTCGGCTTCACCCTCTCGGGTGTCGTCCAGGCCTTCGTGTCCAAGGAGCAGATGCGGGCCAAACTCGGTGACCACCGGCCGGCGGCGGTGGCGCGGGCGTCCGGCTTCGGGATGGTCTCGTCGTCGTGCTCCTACGCCGCATCGGCGATGGCCAAGTCGCTGTTCGCCAAGGGCGCCGACTTCACCAGCTCGATGATCTTCATGATCGCCTCGACGAATCTGGTCGTGGAGCTCGGTGTCGTGATGCTCGTCCTGCTCGGCTGGCAGTTCGCCGTCGCCGAATTCGTGGGTGGACCGATCATGATCGTCCTGTTGGCCCTCAGTGGCGGCATGGTGTTCTCCCCGGTCCTGCTGGCGGCGGCCCGGACGCGCGTCCGGGGCGGTGCCCACGACGGCCACGACCACGCGGCGATGGCGGGTGTGTCCGACGAACGCCAGGAGGAGCTCGAGGGGGAGAGTTGGAACGCCAAGCTGCGCTCGCCCGCCGCCTGGTCCGACGCCTCGAGCTATGCGGTCGCCGACATCACCATGCTGCGCAAGGAACTGGTGATCGGGTACACGGTCGCCGGCCTGCTCGCCGTCCTCGTCCCGACCCACGCCTGGAACGCGCTCTTCCTGCAGGGCCACGGGTTCTGGACGACGCTCGAGAACGCCATGGTGGGCCCGATCATCGCCATGCTCAGCTGGGTCTGCTCGGTCGGCAACGTCCCCCTGGCCGCTGCGCTCTGGGGCGGCGGCATCAGCTTCGGAGGCGTGATCGCCTTCATCTTCGCCGATCTCATCGCCATGCCCCTGATCCTCATCTACCGGAAGTTCTACGGATGGAGGCTCACGGTCCGACTGGTCGGTCTCTTCTACGTCCTGATGGTGATCGCCGGTCTGGTCACCGAGCTCGTGTTCCGGGCGTTCGGGGCCGTCCCCGTCAACCACGCCGTCGGGGTGAAGCCGGCGCATTTCGCCTGGGACTACACGACGTTCCTGAATCTGGTCTTCCTCGCCGTCGCCGGCGTCGTGTGGTGGTTGGCCCGCAACAAGGAGCGCTTCGGTGGGGGGATCGGCTCCGTCACCGACCCGGTGTGCGGCATGCAGGTGCGGACCGCGGACGCACCGGCGCGGACCGTCCATGAGGGATCCATCGTCTACTTCTGTTCCGACCGCTGCCGCGACCGCTTCGCGTCCGATCCCCCACGGTTCGCGGCGGTGGGTGCCGTCCCCGAGGCGGTGAGGGCGTCACCCCGGCCGGCACCGGCGGCCCGGCGACCCGTGATCCTCGGAGCCAGGTCGGGCGCGGGTGCGCCCGGGGAACGTGATGCGGTCGACCCGGCGTGCGGCATGGACGTCGACCCGGCGACCGCCGCCGCCCACCGGGTCCGGGACGGGGTCGACCACTGGTTCTGCAGCGTCGGCTGTGCGGAGCGATTCGACGGGCGTCCGGACGCGGACGGGTGAACGGCGTCGGGATCAGCCGTTCCGCAGCAGCTGCGAGAAGGGCAGGTCCTTGTCGTTCCCCGGCTCCTTGGGTAGGCCCAACACCCGCTCGCCGATGATGTTGCGCTGGATCTGATCGGTTCCGCCGTAGATCGAGGGTGCCTGGGCGTAGAGGGCCGAGCCGGTCACACCCGGGAGGAACGGGTTCCCCGTCGCCTCGTTCAGCACGGCCTGGTCCTCGGGGCGGTAGGCGTGGAGCATGCCCTGCGCGCCCACGACCCGGAGTCCGAGGTCGCGGGTCAGGCGCATGACCGCACTCATCGACAGCTTCGAGATGTTGGCCATCCCCGGGATGTCCCCTCCCGCCGCACGCGTCGCCTTGAGGCGTTCCGAATTCAGGCGGCCCAATTCGTTCAAGGTGTAGAGACGGACGAGGTCCTGGCGGATCAGCGGATCGGTGATCGACCCGTTCCCCCGGGCCAGACCGGTCAGGAGGTCGTCCCTGCGGGCCGGCCGGCCGGCCCTGTCACCGCTCCGACCCTGCGTGGACGCACCGTCGGCGGAGGACGGTGCGAAGTCGCCGACGCGCCTGTCGAGGTTGCCGGCCACGGTGCCGGGCATGACGAGGGTGCCGCGGCTGCCGCCCCCCGTCCCGAGTCCGGCCCGCTCGTAGCCGAGGGTCGTGTTGGCGACCGCCCACCCCTGGTGGAGTCCCCCGATCAGACCGTCGGCCGGGACCCGGGCATCGGTGAGGAAGGTCTCGTTGAACATGGCGTGCCCGGTCATCTCGCGCAGCGGTCGCACGTCGACGCCGGGCTGGTGCATGTCGAGGGCGAAGTAGGAGATCCCCTGGTGCTTGGGGGCATCGGGGGACGTGCGGGCGATCAGCATCCCGTAGTCGGCGCTCTGGCCCAGCGACGTCCACACCTTCTGACCATTGACGATCCACTCGTCGCCGTCGCGCTCCGCCTTCGACGTCAGCCCGGCCAGGTCCGAGCCGGCCCCGGGCTCGCTGAAGAGCTGGCACCACGCCGCCTGCCCGGTCACGATGTCGCGGACCAGGGTGTCGATCTGCTCACGTGTCCCGTGGTCGGCGATCGTCGGGGCGGCGAGCAGCAGGCCGAGGCCGTACGGTGCGCCGACGACGCCCGCCGCGGCGATCTCGTTGGTGATCGCCACCCCGACCGCCCGGGCGACGCCCCGGCCGAACGAATCCACCGGCAGTGTCGGCGCCGCCCAACCCGACGTGCCGAGGCGCTCCCACCACTGGGCCACGGTCAGATCCGGGTCCCAGTTGTCGGACAGCCAGTCGCGCAGCTCGTCGAGCAGTTCGTCGGCGCCGGTCGTGTCCCGGAGCGTGTCGGTCACGGAGGTGCTCCTCTCGAGCGTCGGCCGCCCCCACGGACGTGCCCGGGCGCCACGCTAACGCTCCGGGCACAGAAGTGTCAGTCCCACTGTCGCCAACCTGTCACCCGGCGTGCCGCGGGGTCGATCGGTAGCATCGGCATCCGGTCGGTGTCATCGCCCCGACCCGAGGAGGGACGATGCCGGGAACCGATCACTTCTCCGTGGGTGCCCCGTGCTGGGCCGACCTCTGGACCTCCGACGTGGACGGGAGCCGTGCCTTCTACTCGGCGCTCTTCGGATGGCAGGCCGAGGAACCGAGCGAGGAGTTCGGCGGGTACTTCATGTTCACCCGTGGAGGTGCGCCGATCGCCGGAGGCATGGGCGACATGGGACCGGACCTGACGGCGGACGACGCCTGGAAGATCTATCTGACCACCGACGACATCGCCGGGGTCGCCTCCCGGTCGGAGGCGCTCGGCGCCGAGGTCAGGTCGCCGGTGGTGCCAGTCGCCGACCTGGGCGGCAACATGGTGCTGACCGACCCGACGGGCGCCACCGTCGGTGCCTGGCAACCCGGCACCTTCCCGGGGTTCACGGCGCTGAACGAGCCGGGCGCGCCCAGTTGGTTCGAACTCTTCACCCGGGACTTCACCGGCGCCCTGGAGTTCTACCGCACGGTGTTCCACTGGAAGACGCAGATCGAGGGCGACACCGACGAGTTCCGCTATGCGACCCTGTGCCATCCGGAGACCGACGAGCCGCTGGCCGGGGTGATGGACGCTTCGTCCTTCCTTCCCGACGGTGTCCCGGCCCACTGGTCGATCTACTGGGACGTCGCCGACGTGGATGCGGCCGTGGCCACCGTCGTCGAGCTCGGGGGGGCACACGTCGATGGGCCGAAACACACCCCGTACGGACGGATGGCCACGGTGACCGACCCCTCCGGGGCCCAGTTCAAGTTGCGTACGCCGCCGGTCTGACCGGACGGCCCGACGGCCCGGGGGATGTGTACCCCCGGGGGCCCACACGGGCCCGGCGCGCCCGGTCCGGCCGGCGTGCAACGCTGGTGGTCCTGCACAACCCTCCCTGCATCCGAGGTGACCCCATGCCCATCGCCACCGTCAACCCCACCACCGGCGTGACCGAGCAGACGTTCGAGGAGATCTCCGACGAGGAGGTCGAGCACATCCTGGCCCGGGCGGCCGCGACGTTCGTCTCCTACCGCACCACGTCGTTCGAGCAGCGTGCCGCCTGGATGATCCGGGCCGCCGAGATCCTGGAGGACGAGGTCGAGCGCGTGGCCACCGTGATGACCACGGAGATGGGCAAGACCCTGGTGGCCGCCCGCGCCGAGGTGCTGAAGTGTGCGAAGACCTGCCGGTACATGGCCGAGAGGTCCGAGTCGTTCCTGAGCGACGAGCCCGCCGATGCCGCAGCCGTCGGGGCGACGTCGGCCTATGCCCGATGGCAGCCGCTCGGACCGGTCCTGGCCGTGATGCCCTGGAACTTCCCCCTCTGGCAGGCCATGCGCTTCGCCGCCCCCGCTCTCATGGCCGGCAACGTCGGGCTCCTCAAGCACGCCTCCAACGTCCCCCAGTCGGCGCTCTTCATGCAGGAGCTCTTCGAGCGGGCCGGCTTTCCCGTGGGGGCCTTCCAGACCCTGCTGATCAGTGCGTCGCGGGTGGAAGGCGTCATCCGGGACGACCGGGTGGTGGCCGTGACCCTCACCGGCTCGGGCCCCGCCGGCTCGTCGGTGGCGGCGATCGCCGGCGAGGTGTTCAAGAAGTCGGTGCTCGAACTCGGTGGTTCCGATCCCTTCATCGTGATGCCGTCGGCCGACGTGCCGCGCGCAGCCGTGGTGGCCACCACCGCCCGCTGCCTCAACAACGGCCAGTCGTGCATCGCCGCCAAGCGCTTCATCGCCCACGTCGACGTGGCCGACGAGTTCGAGCGCCTGTTCGTCGCGGAGATGTCGGCGCAGGTGGTGGGGGACCCGATGGATCCGGGCACCGCCATCGGCCCGTTGGCCAGTGCCCAACAGCAGCAGGACATGATCGATCTGGTCGAGGACGCGGTGGCCAAGGGGGCCACCGTCCTGTGCGGTGGCGTCGTTCCCGACGGTCCGGGTTACTTCTACCCGCCCACCGTGCTGGTGGGGATCACGCCCGAGATGCGCCTGCACACCGAGGAGGCCTTCGGTCCCGTCGCCACGCTGTACCGGGTGGCCGACATCGACGAGGCCATCGAACTGGCCAACACCTCCGAGTTCGGCCTGGGTTCCAACGCGTGGACCCGTGATGCCGGCGAACAGGCCCGGTTCGTGGCCGACCTCGAGGCGGGCATGGTCTTCCTCAACGGGAACACGACGTCGTTTCCCGAGCTCCCCTTCGGAGGGATCAAGTCGTCGGGCTACGGACGGGAGCTGACCGCCCACGGCATCCGTGAGTTCTGCAACCTGAAGTCGGTCTGGGTCGGCGAGTGATGCGGTCCGGTCCCGTGGGCGGGCGGCGCGGCGTGCGACGCCCGGCGCTGTGCGCGGGGCTGCTCGTGGTGGGGGTGCTGGCCGTCGGTGCGACGAGGCCCCCGCCGTCGACCGCCGCGGCGTCCACGGTGGAACGTGCGTCGGTCGCGCCCGCGTTCGCCGGTGACGCGCCCGACCCGGACGTGGTCTACGCGGACGGCACGTACTACGCGTTCACCACGGGCACCGCTCTCGGGAACAACCTCCAGGTGCTCGTCACGGGCTCGGGCGACCCGACCGTCGGGTGGCACCCCTACACCGGCGGGTACGGCTCGACGGCCCTCGCCCACCCGCCGGCCTGGGAGCAGGTCGGCACGCAGACCTCACCGGGGGTCGTCTACACGGGGGGCCACTGGGTCCTGTGGTACGACGCGGCGCTGGCCGGCCACGGGGTCGATACCGGTGCCACCTGTCTGGCCGTGGCCACGGCCGCCACCCTGACGCCGTCGAGCCCGCAGTTCGTCGACACGTCCACCGCCTCGCCGTGGTGCCCGCCCGGTGGCGTCCTCGACCCGTCGCCGTTCGTCGATCCGGCCACCGGTGCCGCCTATCTGGTGTGGAAGACCAACGACGGCACCACGTCGGCGCCGTCCCAGGTCTGGTCGGTCCGGCTCTCCACCTCCGGTACCGCCTTCGCCGGGGTCCCCTCCCTCCTGCTGACGGTGTCCGTGGCCGAGCGCACGACGGACGATCCCGAGCTGGTGTCCGCCGGGGGCAGCTACCACCTCCTGTTCTCGGGTGGGGACTTCGAGGACTCGTCGTACGACGAGCAGCTCGCCGACTGTGCCGGTCCCCTCGGTCCCTGTGCCAACCCGCCCGGTCCGTTCCTGACCACGTCGGGGAGCGGGTTCGGCCCCGGGGGCGGCAGCCTCTTCCAGGATCCGTGGGGTCACTGGTGGCTCGGCTACGCCGCCTGGGACGTCCCCTGCACCGGTTGCACGGCCACCCCCGGAGCCGTCCGTCAGCTGGTCGTGACCGAGGTCGACCTGCCGGCCGGACCGCCGCCGGTGGAGTACGAGGGCATGGCCTCGCTGCCGCACGGGAACGGGTACTGGCTGGTCGACTCGACGGGCGCCGTCCGTCCCCACGGTGCCGCCGTCTCCTACGGGTCGATGGCCGGTCGCCCGCTCGACGCGCCGATCCGCCACATCGTCGCCACCCCCGACGGCAAGGGGTACTGGTTGGTGGCCTCCGACGGTGGCACCTTCTCGTTCGGCGACGCCGGTTTCTTCGGGTCGATGGGAGGCAAGCACCTCAACGCACCGGTGGTGGACCTGGCCCCGACCGCCGACGGCAGGGGGTACTGGCTGGTGGCCTCCGACGGTGGCATCTTCGCCTTCGGGGACGCCCGGTTCCACGGGTCGATGGGTGGTCAGCACCTCAACCGACCGGTGGTGGGCATCGCCGGGGATGTGGCGACCGGCGGCTACTGGCTGGTGGCCTCCGACGGTGGCATCTTCGCCTTCGACGCCCCGTTCTACGGATCGATGGGCGGCGCTGTCCTCAACCGGCCGATCAACGGCATGGCGGCAGGTGCCGACGGACGGGGCTACTGGTTCGTGGCCAGCGACGGCGGCATCTTCGCGTACGGCGATGCCGCCTTCCACGGGTCGACCGGGGCGCTCGACCTGGTGGCCCCGGTCTCGGGCATGGCCGCCGACGCGGCCACCGGCGGGTACTGGCTGACCGCGGCGGACGGCGGGATCTTCGCCTTCGACGCCCCGTTCTACGGGGCGTCCTGACCAGCGGTCCCCCGTCTCAGCGGGTCGCGCCGGCCGACCCCCCGGGGATCCCGGCCCGGGCGGCGCGCACGTCCCAGTACCGGCGGGCGTGGCGGACGCGCCGGTCGTGACCGTGGGTGGCCCTGATGGCCTCGAGCCATCGTGCCTCCACGGAGTCGGCCTCGGCGAACGCCTGGGCCGGCTCCGGCGGTGCCTCCGACCAACGGGACTCGAGCCGGGCCTGCTCCGGGGCGATCAGCGCCAGGTACCGCTCCGGATCGGTCATCACGGCACGGTGGAGCAGCTCGTGGCGCCACCACAGGGTCCGGGGGTCGAACCGGTCCGTGGGATCCGGCCCGAGGTCCAGGGCTCCGTCCACGCGCACGGGCTTGAACAGTCCGGTGCACGGCGCGGCGGTGCCCGTCACCCAGTGGTGGTGGACGCCCCGGGGGATCAGTTCGGCGACCCAGGAGGCGGTGGTCTGCGACGTGGCCTTCCATCCCCCGCCGGCGTGCATGCACGGAGCGGCCTTGGCTCCCATCACCGGGGCCCAGCGGGGAGCGGGGCCCTTGTGGCCGTGGTGGCGGAGCACCGCCATCAGCTCGCCGGGTGACGACGCGGCGCACGACGCGGTGATCGCCCGACGGGTCCGTGCCTGGGCGAAGTAGGTGGAGAGAGGGGAGTTGTGGTGGGAGAAGCCGTCGATCGTGAGCCCGTTGCTGATCGACCGCACGCCGGACGACACCCGCTCGACCGCCCACCGTGTCCCCGCCGTCTCGAGCACCACGGCCCCC
>Ga0302283_1003524_pt1 | contig 12102 bp, 9 predicted proteins | sample III_Fen_E1_4_FD_198770 | JGI IMG/M metagenome (GOLD analysis project Ga0302283, IMG submission 198770) | Peat permafrost microbial communities from Stordalen Mire near Abisko, Sweden - III_Fen_E1_4 | ecosystem: Environmental > Terrestrial > Soil > Wetlands > Permafrost | place: Sweden: Abisko...
TCAATCAGCGGCTGCAAGAGAATGCTGGGCACCAGCACCTCGAGCGTGCGCGGATCGATTTCTTTTTCGACGCGCAGCTTGTCGGCGCCGAAGCGCACCACTTCGATATCGAGATAATCGTCGGTAAATTTGAGCTCCTCGCGCAGGGGAACGAAGGCGTCGTGGTCCTTGAGAAGAGCGCGCAGAATGTTGGCGAGCTTGGTGATCATGGTGCGCGCCAGTTCCGGCTGGCTGCGCACCAGCGAGGCCACGGAGTTAAGTGTATTGAAGAGAAAGTGCGGATTGATCTGGCGCTGCAATGCGTCGAGACGGGCTTCGAGCAGGAGACGTTTCTGCTCTTCCAGAGACATTTCCACGCGCAACGCGTTCCAGACCTTGAGCGCGATTCCCACATTGATGGGCGCGGCCAGCCAGACCAGCGACTGTAGCCACATCTGATCGGAAAGCAGCGCAAAGAGGCGATGGGGAAACAGATGCGCGAGCCAGTCGCGGGCCATCTCCATGAGGGCGATGAGAAACAGAAGCAGAATCTGGCGGTCGATGCGCGGCTTGATGACATTGCGGCGGACCCAGCGGTAGAGGCTCAGATCGATGAAGGGCGTGAAGGACCAGATCTCTTCTCGCTCGACGTAGCGGCCGATCATGCCGACCACCAGGCCGAGGAGCACGTTGAAGGGCAGCGCCAGAAATTCGCCGTGCAGGACGGCGGGAACAGAGAGAACGGCGCCGCCCAGCATGGCCCAGACGGGACCAATGAGCAGACCGAGAAGGATGACGGTCTCAAAAGAGACGTCGGCAGCGAGAAAGTTGGGAACCCTAAACCGGAGCCAGACACCGATCGTGAGCGGCACCAGAAAAAACGCCAGCAATCCCAGCGTCTGCGCGGGGCGGCGCTTTTCCGCAAAGAGCAGCCGCCGGAAGGTGGTGACCCGCGCCAGCACGCTGGCCACTGAGGCCATCACGCCCAGCTTGACCAGCAGCGTGATCCAGATGAGATTGGAGGTCACCCCATCACTGTATCGCGGCGCGCGGGGCGGTGGCGAGAAAGAGTGAAGTGTGAGTGTGAAGTGTGAGTGCGGACCGGGAGACCGGCGCCACAAACCTACAGCCTGATGCGAATCAGGATCGGCTCTTCAGAGACTTGCGGGAAGGTCGACGCCTGAACCTTCGGCCCGGTGCCGGTGCGTTCGAAGCCCATGCGTTCATAGAGCGCCAACGCATCGTGCATCACGGGCATAGTGTCGCCTACAATTTCGCGGTAACCTGCGGCGCGAGCCTCGGCCATCACCCACTCCATAAGCGCGCGGCCGAGACCGAGGCCGCGAAAAGCCGCGCGCACGTAGAGTCGCTTGGCTTCCGCGCGGTCCGCATCCACACGGCGCAGAGCAATGCAACCAGCGGGTTGGACCCCGGCAGATTGTTCATCGACGGTCGCCAGGGCCAGGCGCCCTCCGGGTGGCGCATAAGCGCCGGGAAGCCCCGCGAGTTCTTCGCCAAAATTCTGGAAACAGGGCGTAAAGCCGAAGGAGTTCCAGTACTCGTCGAGCAATAGGCGAACCTCGGCAAGTGCTTCCGCAGTCTCCACGGGTTGGATTTGCCAAGTTGCGGTGGTCATCAAAGCCATCATATCCAGAGCTATCCGCGACCGCTGCGTGCTGTCAAGAATGCACGCATGATTGCAAACCGGACAGGCGCGGGACGCAGGAGTTTCCCGTTCTCGTAAAATAGAAGCATGGCATTGGAGAGCGTGAAAAAGATTGCGGAAGCGGATTTTCCCACGCGATGGGGCGCCTTTCGCATTCTGGGCTTTGAAGGCGTGAATGCAGCAGGCCAGTCCGGCGGCGCGTCTGCGCATACCGAAGAGGGTCTGGTGGCATTGGTGATGGGCGACATCCACACGAAGCCGCCGCTGGTCCGGATCCACTCGCAATGCCTCACGGGCGACGTTTTTGGATCGCTGCGCTGCGACTGCCGTTTGCAACTCGAACTCGCGCTCAAGGCGATTTCGAAAGAGGGCGCGGGGATCCTGCTCTACGAGCAGCAGGAGGGCCGCGGCATCGGCCTGATGGCCAAGTTGAAGGCCTATGAGCTCCAGGACCATGGGCGCGACACCGTGGAGGCGAACGAGGAACTGGGTTTCGCCGCCGATTGCCGCGGTTACGAGCTGCCGGCCGAGGCCTTGAAGCTGCTGGGCGTAAAGAAAGTCCGCCTGATGACGAACAACCCCGAGAAGGTGGCGGCGCTGGAGTCAGCGGGCATTACCGTGATGGAGCGCGTGTCGGCCGAAGTCGAGCCGCAGGAGAGCTTCGCCGGCTACCTCAAAACCAAGCAGGAAAAGATGGGCCACATCCTGGAGACGGTTGTTACCGAGGACCAGGCGGAATAGAGCAGGTTTCAACGGGGAGTTCCTGGTCCCGGCTCCCGGCGCCGCCACCTGTACTTGAATCGCCGGTGAAATCTCGAAAAAGCTCTAGCCAGAGTGCAATGCACCTGCTAATCTACGTGGCACGTAGATGGAGGGCCGACGAAGCTGTCGCAAAGAAGGATGTTTCCGGCGCGGAAGGGTTGACGCTCGAAAATCAGTTGCATACAAGCAACCGTCCGCGGATCTCTGTTATCGAAATGACACGCGCGCGGTGTCAGAGCGGAAGCAACCAACCACGAAGGCAGCCGCACTCATCGTCTTCCCCTCTGTAAGTCTTCGTATTGGGTATTTTTCATTCCCCTTCTCCCTTGGCTGCCCCTGGCAGTTGTTCCAATGGGTTTTTGAAAGTGCCGGCCCCCGGATTTGGGGCAATTTCCTCAGAGTTCCCGGCTAGTCCGCTTTCCCGCATTGATTCTGCATAGAGGTGGAATTCCGAGGTATCCGGCAGACCGAACGGGCCGAACCTGCATCTATCGATGGCGCCAGCGGTACGTTTCCGCCTGGCGCGCGTGATTCCATTCCCTCGAGCTGAATCGCAGCCGACTTCGCAGGGAGGACCGCGCCATGAAATTCCGTAATCGTTTCCTCGCCGTCACCGCAGCAGGGCTTTTCTGCTTCGCGAGTTCGAACATCACCCACGCCGCCTCGGATGGGGGTAGCCCAGGCCGGGCTCCGGATTCGATCGTCATTCCGGGACCGCTACGCTCCTTTCTGCGCATGGCGGGCGTGAGCCAGGAGGCCAGCTCTTCGGAGGTGCTGCCGCTGTTGGCGCGCAATGTTTTCCTTTACGGGCACGTGGAACAGAGAAGAACGGAGTACCTGGTGCTTGCGGATCGCTACGTGCAACAAGCCAGGGAGCTGCAACCGCTGGTCGGCGAAGACGGGAAGATTCATGTAGCCGGATGCGATGACGCGGGCAGGCTGATTCAAGTTCTCGGTTACAAATTTGAACACGGTTGCAGCCCCAAGGACGCCTCGCTGATCACGGCCGACGCGGAGCGAGCGTTTCTTACTGTCGATTCCGGTTTCCCTCTGACGCAACTGGAACAGTCGTTGCAGGAAGGAAAGCCCTTCAGCTATGCCTTTCCGGCAACGCGGGTTCCGATTCTCTTCGCAGAGAGGGATTGGCAAGCGATCCTGCCTGCCAAGCAGCGTGCCGGAGCAACTCTGCTCGACATGCTCTTGAACGACGAGGATGTGGATCGACTGTACGCGGGATTGGCGCGGCTTGACCCGCACACGAGATCCCAGCTCCTGCAAACGGTGGGGCTGCGCCGCTTGCTCGCTTACGCACCCATCTTCGACTTTTACGGCAGCCGCATCTGCATTCGCTCCGGAGCCGTAGTTGTTCCCGGCGGCGAGGCCGCCGATCAGGATTGGGCGGAGCTGGTGGGAGCTGATCCACATTCTCCCGGCGATTTCGTGTACCGCTTGCTGGCCAAAGATCAAGGCTGGATGGCGGCATATTTCGATGCCCTGTCGCGCGTGAGTCCCGAGCAACAGGCGCATTTGGTGGCCAACGGCCGTTTGAAACGCCTCTATGCGGCTTATCGATCGCCGAATGCAAATGCGAGTGCAGGCACCAGCGTCTTTCCCAGGAATGCCAACTTGCTTTTGCTGTTTGCCCGCGTACCTTGGAACACGGCGGGGGAGCCCATGGTGCCGGGCGACGCTACCGTCTGGAAGGATATCTTCGCGCATACCGACCGAGCCAGCCATTTCCGCGAGCTCGCGCACTTCAATCGCGATGACAACAATCCCGGCCGTCTGCCCGACCGTCTGCTGGAAGCGCTGGTGGCATGCACCAGTCTCGCGGCCGGCGAGGGACCCTCGCAGGTCTACCTCATGTTGAGCGCAATCAATAGCGCGCGGCCTCAGGAAATGCAATTGTCGAGTGGCACCGTTCAGTTGCTCGCCGCGCATTTTGCCGCGTTGGAAAATTGGTATCCGATCTTCGTCGAGTTTCCCTCTTTGGATGAAAACTCGATCAAGCGTTTTGTCGACACCGTCGATCGCCTCAACGGCATGGGAAATCTGGTACTCCGCGCCAATGTGATGGGCGCGTTCCAGGCTGAACTCGGGGTATGGCAGATTCTGGCGCGGCAGCGGCAGATTCCCAATGAGCAATTGAACGCTTCGTGGCAGGCCGCAATTCAGCCGTATGGCGGGGTTGGATCATCGACCGAGCTCTTCGACGCCGCGCGCAAGTCGTTCGACTCCATCCTGGTGGCGGCAGGGGGCAAAGCCGATTTCACCCAGGGCCAGGTGGTGGATCTGTTGGCCGGGCCCGCGCAGAACAGCCCGGAAGGCGCGCGTGTGCATGAGGAGATTACCCGCCGCATGCGCGCCGTGCTCGACGACCAGCGGCTGGTGCCGCTCGATACGCTCTTCGGACTCTACGATGGCCTCGGTGAAATGGCCCACGGCGCCGCCATTGGCGACAGCCTTCTGCCGCTGGCGGCGGCGCTGCGCGAATTCGAATTGCCGCGGCCCATCTTCACTTCCGGCGAGCGCGTAACCTGGTCGCCCACGGTGTATGTCAGCCGGCACGCAGAGCTGCAAGTGCGCACCGATCTCACCAAAGTCATCAAGACGCCCGGAACGCCTGCGCAGTTGGAGGCGGCGCGCGCGCGCCTTGCGCCCTTCCTGCGCGACACGCTGGTGGGGTTGAATTATGCGTATTATGAGCCACCCGGCTCCCAGGTACTGCACAGCAATCCCCTCTTTGTTCGCGCGCACGACTTCACGGGATCGTCGATTCAGGGCATCAAAGACATTTGGGGACCGCCCAGTTTGATCGGCATCGGGGCCACAGCAGGCGGCGGAGCCTATTTCATTGGTTCGCTCGCCGATCTACCCTTCGCCCTGGCTCTCACGGAAGAAGATTTCATCTCTCCCGAGAAGCTTCAGGCGCTCATCTGGAAGGAAACCGTCCCCGAGCTGCTGGTGAATTCCATCCTGCCAAGGTGGTGGACCGTGAACCAGGACGAGCTGCATGCCGCGGCGCTCTACCAGCGTGCCGGCGAAGAGCTCTTGACTGCCTCCGCAAGCAACGCCGACCTGCGCCAAAAGGTGCTGACTGTTTTCTCTGGCCGCGTGGGCTCAGGCCGAATGGAAGAGATGGAGCAGGCGCTCGAAGACTCGAACAGCACAGCAACTCTGACGGCTCATCTGCTCCCCTCCGACGCGTTCTATCTCTCCACCGAGTTCCGCATGAAATTTCCGGGAGAAGCCGCACATTGGGGGCCTGCGAACGGGGAGCTGGATGCATTGGCGCAGAAAGATCCCGAGGCCACCTCGCCGCACCGGCTGGGCATCGACTTCGGTGTGCCGCATCCCATTCTGACCGACAGTTACTCCCGCACTTTGATCACTTCCGATCCCTTCCCGGTTGCGGGCGGTTACGGAAGCCGGCTCTTTGGCGAATCGTGGGAATCGAGCAACCTCTACTGGGCGCGGCTGGCCGACGAAAAGGGCTACGCTCCAGCCATGCTCAACATTCTGGTTCCCGAATTGACGCGCCGGATGGTGGCCAACATTTCGGCAACCAGCATTGACGACTGGCCCGCTCTGTTGCGCGCCATGCAGCAAACCGGGGAGGAATTCCGTCAGGGAAAGATCGATTTTCACACCGCAAGCTCGCCTCAAAACAACCAGAACATCGCGAATGGGGGAACACATGCCGAATAAGAGATACCGGATCGTCGCCTGCGCAGTGGTTTTTCTGGGCACCCTGCTTTCAAGCGGAGGAGGGTCGCGCTTCGCAGCCCAGGATAGCGGCATGCGCCTGCGCGTGCATGTGAACCTGGTGCAGCTCAACGTGGCTGTCACCGACAGCAAAGGCAATTACATTACCGGCTTGCGCCCTGAGGATTTTGTCATCATGGAAGACAAGGTTCCCCAGAAGCTGAATACGTTTGAAGAAGGCAACTTCAACCCCGGAGCGCCGGGCACGGTTGCCGCACCCACAGCAGGCAAGGTCGCGGGGGCTTCCGGGGACAGCGGACAGACCCTTCCCGCCATCAGTTCTACGGGTGTGAGGATTTCGCCGCTGGCGGGCGCCGACGTCTTCATCCTCTTCGATACCAGCAATTACATGTACCGCGGCTTCGTCTTCGCGCAGGATGCCATCTCCGACTTCGTGCGCTCCATGGATGACGCCAGCAAGATCGCTTTTTACTCGTACAGCCGCGATCTTTCGCGGGCCACCATGCTCACCGCCGACCGCTTCCACGTGGTGAATGGCGTGCGCAGCACCGTGGCCGGCGACGACGCCGCCCTCTACAACTCGCTCTTGCTTACGGTGAAGGACGCCGCGCCGCTCACCGGCCGCAAGGCCATCGTCGTCTTTTCCAACGGCCCCGACAACGCCAGTTCCATCCCGCCGGAAGACGTTGCCGAGCTTGCGCAGTCGACGGGAACCATCATCTACATTGTGAGCACACGCCAGGCGCAGGACGACCTGGTTTCGGCCGCAGCTTTCGAGCGCATGAGCAGAGTCACCGGCGGCAAAGCCTACTTCGCAGGAAATTGGAAAAAGGAGACGCAGGCCTTTGCATCCATTCGCAACGACCTCGGCCATCTCTATGCCCTCAGCTACTATCCCCAACCCAACCCCAACCACGGCTGGCGCAGCATCAGCGTCAAGCTCGCAGGCAAAGATTTGCAGAAGTATCACATTCGCACGCGCGACGGCTACAGCCTCCAGCAGCAGACGCAGGTGAACAGCGAAGCCTATCTGGAGCCCAACACGAATACCGAATCGAAATGAGAAGCTCGGAGTAGTGCCGGTTTCAATATGTAGCGCCGGTCCTGAGGTGTAACGCCGCTCTCCAGACCGGCTGTCGTGCGGGCGTCCACGCCCGCACCTGTCCGCGTTATGCCACGCCAGCAGAGCGCTTGCTCTAACCGCGCAGCGCCAAAATCACCTTCGCCGTATTCACCACCTGCCCCACATGCCGCAGCGTGTGATCGGCCACGTGAATCATCGCCCCGCCGATCGATGTCGGCAACTGCTTGCGCCCCACGACGCGCGGTGTATCGAGATTCGCCGTGGCCAGCACGCGAATGCGCTCGGCCGCGTCAGTGAAGGCGATTTCGACCTCGGCAAGCAACTCCGCCAGCGTCTCCGACTTCCCTTCCCCAGTCAGCTCGGACTTGAGCGATGCAAGCTGCACGGCCGTAAGCTGTTCGCCTTCAGCGTAAGTGAGAATGCGGTCGGTCGACCGCGCAATGTGGCGCAGATGAAAAGCAATAGGCGTGAGCCCAAGCGGCTGTGCGTGCACTTCGGCGTCGGTAAGCCCCGCAGTCCATTTAGTCAGATCGTCGAGCGCAAGCTCAAGCGCGTGCAAAACGGCGCGTCCCGCAGCAGGAACGTCAGTGTGCGTGCCGCGGAGCCAAGGCTCGGTGTAAGCAGCAGTACTGGGAGTGGTCATCAGGGAAGTCCAACGTTCGTTTACGACGGTGTGACACGGGGCACTTCTCTATTTTCCTTGCGATGCCGGTAGCGATTAACTACCCACTGGAACAATCCAACCAGGGTCAGAATCGCTCCGAAGGGAAGCGTGATCATATACCCTATCGTGAACGGAAGGGCGCCGGGTTGGGGACCGCATGACCCGATGCCTCCCGACGCTGCGAGGAGGAGCCCGCACACCAACGCGACTCCGAGAACGCCCAATCCCCATCCAAGCATCGCCGCCTCTGTACACGGGCGAGCTATTTACCCCGCGCTCTTCACCCGCACCACCGTGATCTTCTCAAACCCCTCCTCAAACACCGGCGGCTTGAGCTTTTCGGCCATCTTGCGCATGATGTCTTCGCTCACCGAGCGATCGCGCTGGCGATTGCGCTCCAGGCACACATCGAGCGGCACGTCGAAGAAGACCGCCTGCACCTCGTAGCCGAAGCTCTTGGCCATCTTGATCCACTGGCGGCGCTCGTGGATGGAGAGATTCGTCGCGTCCACATAGTTCATGGGCATTTTGGCGATGAGCCGCGCGCGCAAAAGTGAACGCAGCGTGGAGAAGACCAGCCCCTGGTAGCGCTGCTCCTCAACATCGTCAAAGAGGATGTTGCGCAGCAAATCACTGGACAACGGGGTGATGCCGCGCCTCCCGAACCATGTGGTTTTGCCCGAGCCGGGCATGCCGATGGCCAGCACCACAAAACCCTTGGGAGTTAGCCCCTGGGCGTTGGGCTTGGGAGACGGAATGGCCGGCATCTCAGGCTGGGTTTCCACCTCAAGGCGGCCAGAACCCGCCGGCTCATTCCATTCTGGTTTGGCGGGCGATTGGGTCCGCGCAGGCCGGTCTGGCCGGTCAGTACGCTGCGGCCGCGCCGGCTGGCCCTGCCTGGGCTCCTGGGCGCGCGGCGCGTCCTGGACTCGCGGCGCAACCGGCGCCCGCACCGGGATCTCGTCGGGATAGAGCGGAACTAGCGGAGCCGGCTGATTCAATGGGACTTCCGCGCCCGTTTTGCCTGTGGATTCTGAAGTATTCGGACCACGTCTGGAACGTCTTCTCATGTTGCTTTCAACCCTTGCCAATCACTTTCGCTTTCACACGGAATACCATACCGGGCGCGGGCGCTGCAAATCTTGTGCACTCCATCACATACAGTCCCATCGCGGGAACCCCATCCTAACGGTAGGGAATCGTGTGCGTCCGGCAGAGCTGCTTGCACTTCTTTGCCGCCGTCCACAATGGTACGATCAAGAGTTTGGTGGAATCCACTCCAGACGCCCTGAAAATCCGGATTTTGAACCCAAAGGCTCACCCAAAGCGAAGGAGAAATCACACATGGCAGTAAAGGTTGGTATTAACGGCTTCGGCCGCATTGGACGCAATGTTTTGCGCGCCGCGCTTGGCAACAAAGACATCGATTTTGTCGCCGTCAACGACTTGACCAGCCCGGCGACGCTGGCTCACCTGCTCAAGTACGACTCGATCCTGGGCAACCTGAAGAACGAAGTCACCGCCGGCGACGATTTCATCGCAGTCGACGGCAAGAAGATCAAGGTCTTCAGCGAGCGCGACCCCGCCAAGCTGGATTGGGCATCCGTGGGCGCACAGATAGTCATCGAGTCGACCGGCTTCTTTACCGATGCGAACAAAGCCAAGGCACACCTGGGCGCGACCGTGAAGAAGGTCATTATCTCGGCCCCGGCCACCAACGAAGACATCACACTGGTGCTGGGCGTGAACGAGGACAAGTACGATGCGGCCAAGCACAACATCATTTCGAACGCCAGTTGCACCACCAACTGCCTGGCGCCAGTCGTCAAGGTCATTCTCGAAACCACGGGCCTTGTCTCCGGCATCATGACCACCATTCATAGCTACACCAACGACCAGGTGATTCTGGACACGCCACACAAGGATCTGCGCCGCGCCCGTGCCGCCGCACTGAGCATGATTCCCAGCTCGACCGGCGCCGCCAAGGCGTTGAAGCTCGTGATCCCCGAGACCGCCGGCAAGCTCGACGGCTTCGCCATCCGCGTGCCCACTCCCAACGTGTCCATCGTGGACCTGACCTACATCGCCGAGAAGCCCACGTCCGCCGCAGACCTGAACGCCGCCTTCACTGCTGCCTCCGTCGGAGAATTGAAGGGGATCCTGGGCGTCGACTCGAACCTGTTGGTCAGCTCGGACTTCAAGGGCGACAAGCGCAGCTCAATTGTGGACTTGCCGCTGACCAAGGTTGTCGGTCAGAGCGTGAAGGTGCTGAGCTGGTACGACAACGAGTGGGGCTACTCCAACCGCGTCGTCGACCTGATCGGCTTCCTCGAGAAGAAGGGGCTGTAAGAAACAGTGATTAGTGGATAGTGATCAGTGGTTAGTTTTGGAGTGACTGCGTCCCGGACGCAGTCGCTCCATCTAACCTGCTGCGCTCCTTTTGCCAGAGCGGCTGCTGACCATCGACAATTAGTTACGGACCACTATTCACTAACCACTAACCACTCATCATTGTTTTCGAAAGGCACTTCCATGGCCAAGCTCTCGATCAAAGACATCGACCTGACCAATAAGCGCGTGTTCATCCGCGTCGATTTCAACGTTCCGCTCACTGAGGACGGGCAAACCATTACCGACGACACGCGCATTGTGGCCACGCTGCCCACCATCGAGTACGCGTTGCGGCACCGCGCCAAAGTGATTCTGGCCTCGCACCTGGGCCGGCCCAAGGGCAAGCCGAATCCGAAGTATTCGCTGCGGCCCGTGGCCATCAGGTTGCGCGAGCTGCTCGACAAGAAATTCAGCGATAGCATCAACGTGGCCTTCTCGCCGGATTGCGTGGGCGAGATTGCCGAAGAGATGGCGCGCCAGCTCGAGTCGGGCCAGGTGTTGCTCCTCGAGAACCTGCGCTTCCACGCGGAAGAGGAAGCCAACGATCCGGCTTTCTCGAAAGCGCTGGCGTCGCTGGCCGAGGTCTACGTGAACGATGCCTTCGGCTCGGCGCACCGCGCGCACGCCTCCACTGAGGGCATTACGCACTATCTCAAGCCCGCCGTTGCCGGACTGCTGATGGAGAAGGAAATCACCTACCTTGGCAAGGCGCTCGAGTCGCCCGAAAAGCCGTTCGTGGCCATCCTCGGCGGATCGAAAATCTCCGGCAAGATCGACGTCATTCAAAATCTTCTCGACAAAGTCGACTCGCTGGTGATCGTCGGCGGTATGGCCTACACCTTCTACCGCGCGCTCGGCGTCAAGACTGCCAAGAGCCTTGTCGAAGAAGATAAGATCGACCTCGCCAAAGAAACGTTGGCCAAGGCAAAGGCCAAGGGCGTGAAGTTGCTCTTGCCCGTGGACAACGTAATCGCCGATAGCTTTGCCAACGACGCCAAAACCCAGGTGTGGGACAGCTCGAAAGACTTTCCCGAAGGTTGGCAGGGGCTCGACATCGGCCCCGAGTCGGTGGCTGCGATCGAGCAGGTAGTTGCGACCGCGAAGACCATCGTGTGGAATGGGCCGGCGGGCGTGTTTGAATTTCCGCGGTTCGCCGCGGGCACGAATGCCATTGCGCGCGCCGTGGCGGCCAACCGCACGGCCACGTCGATTATCGGCGGCGGCGATTCGGTCTCGGCCATCAACCAGGCCGGCGTAGCCGACCAGATCACGCACATCTCCACCGGCGGCGGAGCCAGCCTCGAATTCCTCGAAGGCAAAAAGCTGCCCGGCGTGGAAGCGCTGACGGACAAGTAGCACCCACAGTTATCAGTGGTCAGAAAATCGCATCCGGCGAAACTGCCGGATGCGATTTTTATTGCGCAGAGCTTCCGACAGAGTGAATACACTTAAAAGCTAAGGCGGAAAATACCATGGGCTATTACACGCGAGTCCTATCAAAAGACGAAGAGTTTCCCTCGTTTGACGAGCTTGCGCAATTCGTGCGCGCCGAGCATCCTCAATTCAAGCTGACACTCGAAGAAGGCACGGAGGAAGAGTGGGAGAGCCTGCTCCTTTCCAGCAATGACGACGTTGAAGTCGCGGTGATCGAGCGCAATCCGGTCTCGGATGACTCACTCGGCCAGGGTGAGATTGCCGAATTCATCGAGGACACCCAGGATGCAAAGCCGGAGAGCGGCGTGGCGTGGCTCCATGAGTTTCTGGCTTCAGTGAAGACCATTTATGCCTTCCAGCACCTGCAAGGCGACGACTTCGAAGAGGGCAGCAACA
>Ga0302283_1003538_pt1 | contig 12070 bp, 10 predicted proteins | sample III_Fen_E1_4_FD_198770 | JGI IMG/M metagenome (GOLD analysis project Ga0302283, IMG submission 198770) | Peat permafrost microbial communities from Stordalen Mire near Abisko, Sweden - III_Fen_E1_4 | ecosystem: Environmental > Terrestrial > Soil > Wetlands > Permafrost | place: Sweden: Abisko...
CTCTGCGGAGTATCCCGCTCTGCGCCTCGACGTCGACCTCAACGATCGGCGCGTCAGCCTGATCGAGGACGGCTACGACGTGGGCCTCCGCGGCGTCGAGCTGAGCGGGCCCTCGGTCGACTCCTCGCTGATCGCCCGGCGGCTGGCCACGGTGCGCGGCGTGCTCTGCGGTGCGCCCAGCTACCTCGCGCGGCGCGGCGTGCCGCAGACGCTCGACGACCTGACCGGCCACGATTGCCTGCACTACACCCCGGTGCCGCTGCACAAGGAGTGGAGCTTCTCCACGCCCGAGGGGCCACGCTCGATCGCGGTGACGCCGCGGATGGCGATCAACAGCACCGTCGCGCTGCGAGGCGCGGCCATCGCGGGCTGTGGGCTCATCCGCACCTCGCACCTGGCGGTCAGCGTGGCCATCCGCGACGGCGCGCTGGTGCCCCTGCTGGAGACCTTCGCGCCCATCCAGTTCGGCCTCTTCGCCGTCTACCCCGCCGGGAAGCAGGCGTTGCCCAAGGTGAGGGCCTTCGTCGACTTCCTGGCGCGGGAGCTGTCGCCGCGGCTGGAGCCTGCGCAGGGGTGAGGTGGTCATCCTGCGGAACGCCCGAGAGCGTTCCGCGACCGGTCATCCTGCGGAACGCCCGAGAGCGTTCCGCGACCGGTCATCCTGCGGAACGCCCGAGAGCGTTCCGCGACCGCTCACGGGAGCGAGGCCTGGACACCGGGCAGGATCCGGGTGGTGCCGATCGGGTACGGCTTCACGGTGGGCTCGCAGGAGACGTGGACCTCTCCGACCAGGAACGCGTTGGCCGTGAGGCGGAACTGGCGGAACGACACCGCCGCCTGCGATCCCGGCGCCCCCGTCGCGCGGAGCTGGAAGCGGATGCTCGGCGGCGTGTAGCTGGTCCCCTCGTCGACGTGGCCAGGCAGGACCATGGTGACGACGCCGGCGCGATGGGAGAGGCGCGGGCCCACCAGCACGTTCGCGGTGCCGGTGCCCGGGACGAGCTCGGCCGTGCCTTCCACGTAGGAGGCGGTCGCCGGCAGCACGTACTCGACCGTCATGTCGTGGAGGTAGTTGAGCCCGAAGTGGGAGATCTTGCCGGAGCTCACGCCGTCGATGCGCACGGAATACGTCGAACCGGGCTCGACCTGGTCGGGGAGGGTGACGCCGACGTTGAAGCGCTGACCGCTCGGGCCGGTGGAGCACACCAGCAGGGGCGCCACGTGATCGGCGGCGGCGGGAGCGGCGCTCGCCACCAGCGCGAGGATGCCCACCGCGACGCCCGCCCAGCGTGCCCGGCGCGGGCTCTTCCTGGCGGTCGTGGTCGCGGTGCGGGGGGAGGTCGGGAGCGGGTCGGCGTTGTTCATGGTGTCCTCATCCGGTCTGGGACCGTTCGTCGCAGGGCACCAGGTTGGGGCTGAAATCGTGCTCGCATCAGTCACCGGGCGGTAACAGGACTCTTTCCCGCACCGCGAGGGTCCACCGGGCGATGGCTTTGTTCTGCGCCCCGGTCGGCGGCTACACTGATCGCCTCATGACGGACCTCTGTGCGACGGTCGAGGCGGCCCTTCCCGCGGCAGTGGGCGGGCTCGAGGTGCACTGCTTCCACGGGCCGGTGCGGGTCGCGGCGGTGGGGGTGGTGGTCGACCTCTCCCTCCAGGACGGGGCGACGGGGGCGTGGAGCAGCGGCGAGGTGGTCGCCGTCCCGGCGCGGGATCTCGCCGCTCCCGCGGTCGCGATCCAGCGCTTCCTCGATGCCATCGCGCGCCTCGCGGAGCCCGGGAGCGCAGCCCGCGCCATGCGGGGCGACATCGCGGAGGCGACGGGGCTCGACGCGCCCGACTATCCCGACGACGCCTTCGCCCCCACCGCCGCCGACGAGGCGCGCCGCGAAGCTGCGGCGCGAGCGATCGACGGGCGCTTCCAGGCGGCCTCCGCGCGCCTGCGCGAGGGGCACGGTCTCCGCCTGCCGCGGCACCTGGGGGTCCTGGCGGCGTTCCTCCGCGGGCTCTCCCCCGTCGAGGCGCGCGCGCTCCGCGCGTATGGCTACTCCGCGATCGGCCTCCTCGACCTGTTCGCGGACGGCGGCCTGGAGCGCGAGGTCGCGCCGGGCGCCGACCTGCGGCTGCACTGGCGCTTCCGGCGCGATCCCCCCGAGCTGGTCTCGGTGCTGCTGGGCGACAGTGACGGCCTCCATTTCGGGCTCTGGTACGACGACCCGGCCGAGCTCCCCTCGTTCGTGGTGGAGAACTACGCGCGCGACGACGGCGTGAGCAAGAGCCACGGGTGCACGACCGTGCTCCGGCACCTCGAGCACCGACTGAAGCTGCGCGCCGAGGACGCGGAGCACCCGCCCACGGCGCTCGATCGGGCCTTCGCGGCGGCCCTCGACGCGGCGCGCCCGGCGGACGACGCGGCGGTGGCGGCCGACGGGCCCCTCCGCTGGGCGAAGTGCGAGCGCCTCGACTCGGTCCTCGGCGTCAGTCCCGCCCTTCCCGGCGGCCTGGCCACGGCGCACTGGCCTTCGTACGAGCCCTCGCGCACGCGCGAGGCCCGCTACGAGCTGCGCGCGCTGCGCGTGGCGCGCTACGTGCGGGAGGCGCGCGCCGCGCTGGCCGCGGGGCGCCCGGGCCCCGCGCTCGTCGTGGGGCGGGAGCTGTTCTGGGCCGACGACGAGGGTTACCGGGCCGAGGTGCGCGAGCTCCTCGGCGGCGCGTACGAGGCGCTCGGTCGCGGCGCCCTGGCCGAGATCCTCCGCGTGCACCTGGCCGGTCGCGACAGGCCCTCGGTCGACGTGTACCGCGAGGTCTAGAGGCGCGTCACAGCCGGTAGGCTTCGGCGCGCGCGTCGAGCCGGCGCAGCGCGGCGGCGGTCCGCTCGGCGAGCTCGCGCAGGGCGCCGTGGGGCGCTGCCACCGCGAACACCGCGGGCAGGAGCCTCCGATCCGGGGGGAGGGGCAGCCAGCGGGCCAGCTCGCGCGCCGCCTCGTCCTGATGGCCGGCGGCGGCGAGCGCCAGGATGAAGCCGGCGACCTCGTCCATCGCCAGGTGCTCCTGCTCCCGGTCGGCGAGCTCGGCGTACACTTCATCGGCCAGCCGGCGAGCGTCGGCGAGGCGTCCGTGGACGGCGCAGGCGGCGAGCCAGCTCCCGCCGCTCTCCGGGCCGCCCCGGAGCGCCACCGCCTCGTCGAGGAGCGCCGCGCCCGCGGCGTCGGGTCGGCTGGCCGCGGCGCGGACGAGCCTCCACGCGAGGACCCCTGCGGAGCCCTTGCGGGCCCTCGCCAGCGCGCGATCGCTCACGGAGTCGAAGAGGGTGCTCGGCTCCACGGTCGCCCCTCGCAGCCCCGCGTTCACCGCGTCCTCCACCCCGGGCAGGCCGGCGAGCGCCCCCTCACGCCCCTCGTCGACCAGCGGCGTGAGGAAGGTCAGCCCCTCTTCCGGGCGCCCGCCGCGCCCGTGGGCGCGGCCGAGGGAGCACAGGATCCCGTCGCGCTCGCTCGCTTCGAGGAGGCCCTCTTCGTGGCGGGCGCGCACCTCGGCAGGCGATCCGGCTCGGCGCGCCTCGGTGAGGGCCGCTGCTCGGGCCCCCTCGTCACGTGCGGAGGCGGCGATCGCGGCCCAGACGCGCGTCGCGTCGGCCGTGGGCTCATCCTCGGCGAGGGCCCGCGCCTCGTCGAGGCGGCCGGCTGCGGCGAGCTCCGCGGCGAGGAGCTCGTCGCCGGCGACGCGGAGCGGGGTGGGGTCCCCGTCCGGTGGGAGCGCGCCGAAGAGCAGCGCGAGCATGGCCCGGCGCACCGCGGCGAAGTCGGCGATCCCCTCTTCTTCGGCGAGATCGAACTGGGCGAGGCGGTCCTCGTAGCCGCCGGATCCCAGGCCGCGCGCGAAGCGTTCGACGGCGACCTCGCGCTGGGCCGCAGCCTCCGCGGTGCGGCCGAGCGCCGCGAGCCGGCGTGCGAGCGAGGCCGCGACGACCACGGCTTCGAGCGCGCTCGCGTGCTTGCGCGTCCTCGGCGAGAACCCGGGCGGCGCGCGCAGCGCCGTCTCGAGGTGGGCCTCGGCGGCGGCCGGATCCTCGCTCGCCAGCGCGTCGGCGAGCGCCGCGTGCGCCCCGAGGAACCACTCCCCCGGGTTGACCGCGAAGCCCTCGAGGTGCGCGCGGACCGCCGGCACGGCGCCCGGCCCCCAGCGCCGCAGCAGATCGATGGCCGGCAGCGGGTGGCGCGAAGCGAGGGCGGCCTCGACCGCGCCCTCCAGCGCGGCCGCGACCGCCTCGGGGGCGTCTCCACGGGCGCGTCGCGCCTCGGTGATCGCCGCCCAGAGGAGGCACCGCGACAGCGCCGGCGCCCGCCGGGCGACCCACGCTTCGACCCCCGGCGGCGGCCCGCACGCCAGGAGCGCGTCCACCAGCTCGAAGTCCAGGTAGTGGTCGCCCCCTGTCTCCATCGTGAGGACCAGCTCGTCGACCCATGCCGCGAGGCTGTCAGCAGGCGTCATCCCGGCAGCGTCGCTCAGCGCGGCCTCTCCGGCAACCCCACCAGCAGCCCCCTGGGCGGCACCGACTCGATCTCCTCCAGCCTCAACCCCTCCCGTTGCAGGATGGCATTGGCCGCGTAGAGCCCCGACACGCAGGCCGCTTCCATCAGCATCGCCGGCACCGGCAGCTTGACCCAGTCCCCCGCCAGGTACAGCCCCTTCACCGGCGTCTCCACCCCTGGTCGCCCCTTGGCCATCCCCACGTGGAACGCGGCGAAGTCATCGCGCACGTACATCTCCTCGTGGATGATGCTCGCGCCCTTCATCTCCGGGAAGAACCCCTCCCACTCCTCGAGCAGGTGCCGCCGGATCTCGCCCTGGGAGGTGATCCGGTCCGGCACCGCGTAGCAGTGCAGCTCGTACACGCCGCCACCGTGCTTCTGGACCCAGGCCGCCGACTCCGCCTCGGCGCGGTGATAGACGGTGACCGAATCGAGCAGGACCCGCCGGTCCGTGCACACGAACACGGGCATGTCCGGGCGGATGTCCCGATCGAGCCAGATCCGCAGCACGCTGTAGCGCTGCGAGGCCCGCAGCTCCTCCACCGTGGCGAGGAGCTCCGGCGCCTCCCCCGCCACCGACCCGGGCGCGGTGAGGATGGCGCGCGCCCCCTTCACGTCGGCGGCGAGCACGACGGAGTCGAACACCTCGCCTCGCACCCCGAACCCGCCGCCGGCCTCGCGGGTGATGGCGGAGACCTCCGCGCCGAGCTCGATGCGCGCGCCACGCTGCTCCAGGTAGGCGCGCCAGGGGCCGAGCAGGGTGCGCTCGTAGTCGTCGCTCAGGTAGTCGTAGAGCAGCCCGAGATCGTTGGACAGATAGTAGAAGTGAAAGCCCTTGATGAGCTCCGCCGTGCTCATCCGGTCCTCCTCGGCGAAGAACGCGCGCGAGAAGGTGTTGAAGGCCAGCCGGAGGCGGGGCGGGAGCTCGGCCGCGTCGGCGAAGGCGGCGAACGATACGTCGTCGAAGCGGGCGAAGGTGGCCTCGGCGTCGTAGCGGAGCATCGCCTCCAGGGTGGCCATCTTGGGGTTGAGGAGGGCATCGCGCAGCCGGAAGAAGCGGCGACTGGCCAGGGAGAGGAGGTTGAGCACCGGCGTGGTCGCCGTGCCCTTGAAGCTCAGCGGGGCGCCCCCGCGGCCGAGGATGGCATAGTCGTCGATGGGCACCAGGTGCGCGGAGGCGCCGGTGCGATCGAGCCAGCGCTTCAGGTTGTAGTACTGGCGAAAGAAGGCGTGGAACCCGTGGGAGACGTGCGTCTCCGTGCCGTCGGGGAGGCGGACCGGCCACGATCCCACCTTGCCGCCCAGGTAGGCGTTGCGCTCGAACAGCGCCACCGTGAACCCACGCTCGGCGAGGGCGGCTGCCGCCGTCATCCCGGCGATGCCCGAGCCCACCACCGCGACCCGGTGCGTGCCGGTGAGCTGCGAGGGGAGCGAGGCGTCCGCCGCCACCACGGTGCGCCGGTAGCCGCCCAGCCGGGCCTCGATGGCGCGGGCCAGCCATGACGGCTTGCCGGCCGAGGCATCGAGCGATCGCTGGAAGAAGACCGCCGCCAGGTAGACGAGGGAGAGGCCGTAGACGTAGTCCTCCGCCGGGACGGTGAGCACCCGGATCCCGAGCTGATAGCGCTCTTCGTAGAGCACCACCGGGCGGGCGGTGAGATACCCGTTGAACACCGTGGTGAGCGCCACGACGAAGGCCAGCAGCGCGAGGAACCGCGGCCGGGCCAGCACCCGGGTCCGCAGCCCCAGGTCGAGCGCGGCGGCGACGCCGAAGGAGCCGAGCGCGAGCCCGGTGTACTCCAGCCCGCGGGCGAGGAAGAGCCAGGCGCCCAGGGGCGCGAGCAGCAGGGCGGGCGCGTAGATGGGGAGGAGGCCGGCGCGCGGGGTGTCGCGGTCCGCGTGGAAGATGGCCTGCCACGAGAACAGGCAGGCGAAGGGCATGGTGAAGAAGAACAGCACCTCTTCGATGGGGAGCCCCGCGACGTGCACGCCGGTGATGTAGAGGGGGTTGAACCACCAGTGCCGCCCGGTCACCAGCGCGTCCCACACCAGATAGGGCAGCGCGGCCGCGGCCACCGCCCCCCAGGCGGCCCGCCAGTGCCGCACGAAGAAGGGGGGCGGGAAGAAGCTGAGGACCGTGACCGGGACGAGGATGACGAGGTTGAAGACGAGATACTCGGCGTGCACGCGGGGTTCGTAGCAGAGATTCTCGGCGTCCGTGCCTGGGCTGGCGGCGTCTGCGGCGCGCGCCGCCGCGGGCCGGGGGGCGGGGCAGGCAATTTTCTCATAAGTGGCCCCGGCTGCTCCCAAGCACTCGCACGAGGCGTCGCGGGACGTCTCGAAAGGAGACACCCATGGACCCCCGTACCCCCCACTACCTGCGATTTGTCCGGACCCTCGCGCTCGCCACCACCCTCGCCCTCCCCGCCTGCGCGGACGACGGCGGGACGGTCACGACCGACGAGGAAGGCGCCCGGCCCGACACCTCCGCGCGCCCGGAGACCCCGCTCGACACCGAGACCATGGCGCCCCCCGCGGCCGCGCGGCCGTCGGTCGCGGCGGAGACCGCCGAGCCCACGGCCACCGCCGAGAGCGATGCCGGGGCCGAGGGGGACGCCTCGTATGCCGGCAAGTCGTCCGGTCCGCTCCCGCCGCCCGAGATGCCGGCCGCGCAGGTCTGACGCCGATGCTCGCCCCCCTCACCGCCGCGCTCACCGGGACCCGCATCGAGACCGAGTATCGCGCCGCCGCCACCGCGCTGGCGCGGGTCCGGCCGTCGCCGCACGCCTTCGACCTCGGCGCGTACGATCCGCGCGCGGTGGCGCGGGCGCGGGCCTTCTGGTCCGATCGCATGGTCAACGAGTACACCTCGACGACCGTGTTCGCGGCGCTCGCTTCCCAGCTCGTCGAGGCCAACGCCACGCTCGACGCCAGCGCCGTCGCGCTCCGCATGGCGCACGACGAGCTGGTGCACGCGGAGGCCTGCGCCGCCGTGGTGGTGGCGATGGGGGGGGTCGGGCGCCGGATGCGCGACACCGACGTCGCCGTGATCGCCCGCCACCCCGGCTGCTCGGCCGAGGAGCGGGCGCTGCGGAACGTCATCTTCACCACCTGCCTCTCGGAGATGAACGCGGTCGCCTACTTCATCGCCGCGCTCGACCGGATGAAGGATCCCTACCTGCGCGACGTCACCCGGCAGCTGCTCGCCGACGAGGTGCTGCACGGGAGCTTCGGCTTCGCCTACCTGGAGGCCTGGACGCCCTTCCTGGACGCCAATCCCGGCGCGCGGGCCCGGGTCTCCGCCTACCTGCCCTTCGCCTTCGCCGTCGTCGAGCGCGAGCTGGGCCGCGGCGAGCACGTCGACGCGCCGCTCTCGGCGGACGATCTCGCGCTCGGCGTGGTGCCGCCCGGCCTCTCGGCCGAGGTGTTTCGCGCGACCATGACCGAGGCGGTCATCCCGGGCCTCGAGCGCTTCGGCCTCGCGGCCGAGGAGGCGTGGCGGCGTCGTTCGCTGGGGTGAGCGCGCGGGCGACGGCCCTTGCCCCACCCGGTCCACCATCCTATGCGCAGGCGTGCGGGTCCTCCGGCGGTGCCTCGGCGGTTGGTGGCCGCTGGGGCTGCTCCTCGCGTCCTCCAGCGCGCTCGCCGCGCCCTCGGCGCGCCTCGTCTACGTGCGCGAGCCGGGCGCCGAGGTCTGCGCGGACGAAGCGGGCCTGCGCCGCGCCGTGGCCGCGCGGCTCGGCTACGACCCGTTCTTTCCCTGGGCCAAGGTCACCGTGGTCACCAGCGTGCGCAAGGACGCGGGGGCCTACCGCGCCGAGGTGACGCTCGTCGACGAGGCGGGCGTCTCGCGGGGCAAGCGCGAGGTCACCTCCCAGGGCGACGACTGCGCGCCGCTGGTGGGGGCGCTCGCCCTGACCATCAGCCTCGCGCTCGACCCGCTCAGCCTCGCCTCCGGTCCGGCCGCGGTCGAAGCCCGGCCGGGCGTGCCGGAGCCTCCGAGAGAGCCGGCGCCGCCTCCGCCCCCGGTCGTCGTCGCCAGGTCCACGGTCGAGCCGCCGGTCGCCGTCGCGCCGGGCCCGCCGCCCGCGCCCTCGTGGCGCGGCTTCGCCGGGATCGCCGCGTTCGGAAGCTACGGCATCACCCCCTCGGTCGCGATCGGCGGCGCCTTCCACGGGCAGGTCCAGCGGGGCCCCTGGTCGCTCGGCCTCGAAGCGCGCGCCGATGCGCCGAGCTCGGTGCCGGTGCCTTCGGGGGGAAGGGTGCAGGCCTGGCTCGCGCAGGGGACGCTGCTGGGCTGCGGGCAGGTGGCGTTCCTCGTGGGCTGCGGCCTCGTCTCCGGCGGGCCTCTGGTGGCGAGCGGGGTCGGGCTCGCCGTCTCGCACACGCGGGTCCTGCCGTATGCGGCCGTGGGGCCTCGCCTTGGCGTCGCGTGGCCGGTGGGGACGCGCGTCCTGCTCGAGGGCTTCGCCCAGGTCGCCTTCGCGCTGCCGCCGCGAGCGCTCCAGGTCGACGGGGTGACCGCCTCCACGCAGCCCGTCGCCGGCGGCACCCTGGGCGCCGCGGTGTCGGCGCGGATTTTCTGACAGGATGGCGCGCGTGCCCCCAAATGGCGGATGACCCCGTGCCGACCGAGGAGAGCGACGCGACCGGAGGGCGCTTCCGGGCCCTGTTCGAGGCGGACTTCGACTTCGTCTTCGCGACGTTGCGCCGCCTCGGCGTGGCGCCCCGCGATCTCGAGGACATCACCCACGAGGTGTTTCTGCGCGTGTATGCCCACTGGCACCAGTACGATCCGGCGCGCCCCGCGCGGCCCTGGCTGTTCCTCTTCGCGTACCGGCAGGCGTCCGACTACCGGCGGCTGGCCCGGCACCGCCGCGAGGTGCTCGGCGATCCCGAGGAGCCGCGCAGCGTCGCGCCCGCCGCCGACGAGCTGCTCGAAGGCCGCGCCCAGCGCGCCCTCGTCGACGCCGCGCTGGGCGAGGTGGATCTCGACAGGCGCGCGATCCTCTTGCTCCACGACATGGAGGAGACTCCCATGACCGAGGTGGCCAGGCTGCTCGAGATCCCCGTCCAGACCGCCTACTCGCGGCTCCGCGTCGGCCGTCAGGAGCTGGTGAAGGCGGCCCGACGCCTCCAGCGCGATCGAGGTGAACCGTGACCGAAGCCCCGGATCGAGAGCTCGAGGACGAGGCGCGCGCCCTGCTGCGCCCCGTGCGTGAGCCGCCACCCGTCGGTGCCGAGGTGAAGGCGCGCGCGCGCAGGCGTCTGGCCCTGGCGCTGCCGATGGGCGGCGGAGGTGGAGGCGGCGGAGGTGGAGGCACACCGCTTCCCGCGGCGAAGGGGCTCGGGCGGGCACTGGCGGCGCGGGTGCCGGCGTGGTCGCTGCTGGCCAGCTTCCTCGCGGGCGGCGCGGTGGTGATGCTGGCCAGTCCCCGGCCCACCGCGTCGGTGGTCATCGTCCCCGCGGCGCTGACGGAGGCGGCGCCCCCCTCGGCGAGCGCGCCCCTGCCCATCCCGGTCGCGCCTGCCGTCATCGTGGTACCCGCCGTCGTGCCCTCGGTCGTGAGGCCTCCGACGGTGCCGGCGCCGGCGTCGACCGCGCCGGCCGCGTCGGCGCGCGCGGGCAGCGACGGCCTGGAGGCCGAGCGCTCGCTGCTCGACGTGGCGCGCACGGCCCTCGGCCGCGGCGACGGAGGCAATGCGCTGCGCGCGACGGAGGAGCACGGCCGGCGGTTTCCGCGCGGGATCCTCGCCGAGGAGCGCGAGGCGATGAGCATCCAGGCGCTGCGCCTGCTCCATCGCGACGACGACGCCCAGGCGCGCCTCGAGCGCTTCCGTGGGCGCTTCCCCACGAGCTTGATCAGGCCCGCCCTCGAAGCCACCGACGGGGGGACCCCGTGAAGCGATCGATGCTCGCTCCGATCGCCTCGCTGGCGATGCTCGGCTGCCAGGTCGCGGTGGTCGACCTGGGCTCCAACCACGCCCCCGAGGTCGGCGCCGGCGGCGGCGACGCCGGGCCCGTGACCACCTCGAACTGCCCGTACGTGACCGAGGCCGAGGTCCAGGCACTTTACGGAGACCCCTGCAACTCGACCTGCGCCGAGGGGGCCGGCACGCCGCGGGCGGTGATGAGCTCCGCCGAGCTCGTCGCCGTGATCTCCGGGCAGTGGCGGACGTGCGGAGGTGAGCTGCCCTGGGACTCCGACGCGGGCTCCGGCGTGGTCGGCATCGAGTTCCAGGCGGGGTGCACGATCTTCCTGCTCCACGACGCGCCCGACGGCGGCGTGGTGCGAGGCATCCAGCCGAGCGATCAGGGCACGTACAACGTGCTGGAGACGACCCAGGGCAGCTCGATCACGCGGCGCGTGGAGCTGTTCTTCCCCGGGTCTGCATGGACCGTCGCCGCGACCACCAGCGACTGTCCTCACCGGATGGCGCTCGCGGCCCTGGACGGCGGTGGCGGCGACTTCGTGGGGATCCCCAGCGGCCTGCCGCCGACCAACTGATTCCTCCCGGACAACGGTGGGCTGGCCCGGACAATTGCGAGCGAGGGCGCTCTGGACCACAAAGGGGATACCGTCCCCTGGAGGTCTCCCCCATGTCGCCGTTCTTCCGCGCTCCCCCTGGATCCCGGCCCGAGCGAATGAAAGCATCGCCCCGCTTCGCGGCGGGCACGTTCCACAACCCCTCCGGCGCGGCGCCCGGGCTCAAGTCCGGCACCACGCTCGCCACGATGGGGGAGTTCTTCCTCGGCGGTCAGCGGCGCACGCCCGTCGCACCCTTGCCGTCCGAGAGCCCGATCGAGCGCTGGACCCGCCCCGCCGACAGCGGCCTGCGCGCCACCTGGCTCGGGCACTCCACCGTGCTCGTGGAGATCGACGGCTGCCGGGTGCTCACCGACCCGGTGTGGAGCGACCGCGCCTCCCCGGTCGGCTTCGCGGGACCGAAGCGCTTCCAGCCGGTGCCCGTGCCGATCCAGGGGCTGCCTCCGCTCGACGCGGTCATCGTCTCGCACGACCACTACGACCACCTCGACCGCGCCTCCATCCTGGCGCTGCTGCCGAGCGGCGTGCCGTTCATCACCTCGCTCGGCGTCGGCGCGCACCTCGAGTCCTGGGGGGTGCCCGCCGCCCGCATCACCGAGCTCGACTGGTGGGAGAGCGTCGAGGTCGGGGCGCTCACCCTCACCGCCGCGCCCTCGCAGCACTTCTCCGGCCGCGGGCCTCGCGATCGCAACCGCACCCTGTGGTCCTCGTTCGCCGTGCGCGGGCCGCGCCGCGCGTTCTTCTTCAGCGGGGACACCGGCCTCACGCCCGAGTACGCGGAGATCCGGACCCGGCTCGGGCCCTTCGACCTGGTCATGCTCGAGGTCGGCGCCTTCCACCCGAGCTGGGGCACCATCCACCTCGGGCCCGAGAACGCGCTCCAGGCGCTGGCGCTCCTCGGCGGCGGGAGCTTCTTGCCCGTGCACTGGGGCACCTTCAACCTGGCGATTCACGCGTGGGACGAGCCGGCGGAGACGCTGCTCACGCTGG
>Ga0302283_1003543_pt1 | contig 12061 bp, 8 predicted proteins | sample III_Fen_E1_4_FD_198770 | JGI IMG/M metagenome (GOLD analysis project Ga0302283, IMG submission 198770) | Peat permafrost microbial communities from Stordalen Mire near Abisko, Sweden - III_Fen_E1_4 | ecosystem: Environmental > Terrestrial > Soil > Wetlands > Permafrost | place: Sweden: Abisko...
TCACCAGGGTGCAGACGGAGGTGGTGGCCGCATGTCCGGATGCCCGGGTCGTCGTGGGCGAGGTCGAGGCCCCACCCGAACAGGCGGCCAGCCCGAGGGGCAGGGCGGCGGTGAGCACCAGGACCCCGGGTCGGCGGGGGAAGGTCGGGATGCGCACGAGGGCACGATACACGGCGGTACCCGAGCCTCGGTCGCGGTGCCGGCCCGGACCGGCCGAACGGGATGGCCGGCCTGCTACTGGGCCAGGGCCCCGACCACGTGGGTGATGCAGGCGCACAACGCGGCCACGTCTTCGGGGTCGATCGCCGGGAACATGGCGATCCGGAGCTGGTTGCGGCCCAGCTTCCGGTAGGGCTCGGTGTCGACGATTCCGTTGGCCCGCAGCACCTTGGCCACCACGGTGGCGTCGATCGACTCGTCGAAGTCGATGGTGCCGATGACGTGGCTCCGGTCCTGCTCGCGGGTGACGAACGGGGACGCGAAATCGGAGTTGTCGGCCCAGGTGTAGAGGATCTCGGCCGAGCGGCTGGTCCGGCCCACCGAGAAGTCGAGCCCGCCGTTGTCGTTGAACCAGCGGACCTGGTCGTCGAAGAGGAAGATCGTGGCCAGTGCCGGCGTGTTGTAGGTCTGGTCGAGTCGCGAGTTGTCGAGTGCGATGGTGAGGTCCATCGACGCCGGCACCCAGCGGCCGGTGGCGGCGATGGACCCGATCCGCTCGATGGCGGCCGGGGACAGGAGTGCCACCCACAGCCCGCCGTCGGAGCCGAAGCACTTCTGCGGCGCGAAGTAGTAGGCGTCGAACTGGGCCGGATCGACGGTCAGGCCCCCGGCACCCGACGTCGCATCGACGGCCACCAGCCCGCCGCCGTCGGCCGGCGCCGCCGCGCCGTCGGGCCGCAGGATCGGCATCATGACGCCCGTCGAGGTCTCGTTGTGGGTGAGGGCGTAGAGGTCCACGTCATCGCGGGCCACGGGGAGCGGGTGGGTGCCGACCTCGGAGCTGATCACCTCGGGGTCGCCCAGGTGGGGCGCCTGGGCGGCGGCGGTGGCGAACTTGGAGGAGAACTCGCCGAAGCTGAGGTGCTGGCTCTTCTGCTCGATCAGGCCGAAGGTGGCGGCGTCCCAGAAGCAGGTCGTCCCTCCGTTGCCCAGGACCACCTCGTACCCGTCGGGCAGGGAGAACAGCGAGGCCAGTCCGGTGCGCAGGCTGCCCACCACCGACTTGACCGTCTTCTGGCGGTGGCTGGTCCCGAGGTAGGTCTTCGAGACGGCCGCCAGGGCCTCGACGGCCTCCGGGCGGACCTTGGAGGGGCCTGCGCCGAAGCGTCCGTCGGCAGGCAGGAGGCTGGCTGGAATGCGGATGTCGGGGGTGTCGGTCACGTATGGAATCATGGCACTCATGGCCCAGCAGACAGAAACCGGCAGCACAGCGACGGGCGCAGGCACCACCGGCAACCGGATCTCGGCACGGATCGCCGCCGTCGCCCCGTCGGCCACCTTGGCCGTCGACGCCAAGGCGAAGGCCCTCCAGGCCCAGGGCGAGAGCGTCATCGGCTTCGGCGCCGGGGAGCCGGACTTCCCCACGCCCGAGGCCATCGTGGCCGCCGCCGAGGCCGCCTGCCGTGACTCGAGGAACCACCGCTACACACCGACGGCGGGGCTCCCCGAGCTCCGTGAGGCGATCGCCGTCAAGACGCGCCGTGACTCCGGTCTCGAGCTGCCGGCGTCGCAGGTGCTCGTCACCAACGGGGGCAAGCAGGCCGTGGCCAACGCCTTCGCCACGCTGTGCGACCCGGGTGACGAGGTCCTGGTGCCCGCCCCCTACTGGACGACCTATCCGGAGGCGATCGTGCTGGCCGGCGGCGTCCCGGTGGTGGTGCCCACCGATGCGGCCAGCAGGTTCCGGGTCTCGGTCGACCAGCTCGAGGCCGCCCGCACGCCCCGGACCAAGGTCCTGCTCTTCGTGTCGCCCTCCAACCCCACCGGGGCCGTCTACCCACGCGGGGAGATCGAAGCGCTCGGACGGTGGGCCGTGTCCCACGGCATCTGGGTGGTGACCGACGAGATCTACGAGCACCTGGTCTACGGCGATGCCGTGCACCATTCGATGCCGACCCTGGTGCCGGAGCTGGCCGACACCTGCATCGTGGTCAACGGGGTGGCCAAGACCTACGCCATGACCGGGTGGCGGGTCGGGTGGATGCTCGGCCCCCCGGACGTCATCGCCGCGGCCACCAACCTGCAGTCCCACGAGACGTCGAACGTGGCCAACGTGTCCCAGCGGGCCGCGCTGGCCGCCGTGTCGGGCGACCTGGCCGCGGTGGCGATGATGCGCGAGGCCTTCGACCGCCGACGACTGACGATCCACCGACTGCTCAACGAGATCGACGGCATCGAGTGCCTGCTGCCCGAGGGGGCGTTCTACGCGTTCCCCTCGGTGACCGGCCTGTACGGCCGCTCCTTCGGGGGCCGGACGTGCTCGACCAGCGCCGAACTGGCCGGGCTGGCCATCGAGGAGGCCAAGGTGGCGGTCGTCCCCGGCGAGGCCTTCGGTGCGCCCGGATACTTCCGGATGTCCTACGCCCTGGGCGACGAGGACATCGTGGAGGGCGTGGCCCGCCTGGCCCGGCTGTTCGCCGGCTGAGGGCGCCGGAGCCACCCCGGCCGCCGATCGGCCGCCGATCGGCGGCCGGTTGGCCGGAAGGGTGCCCGGACGGTCATGCTGTACGCACCACCCGCGACACCTGGGCCTCCGCCCGTGCGCACGGGGACGGCGCCGATCCCGGCGTCGCACAGATCTGCAACGAAAGGAACACCATGGGTAGGGTGCTCGTCACCGAGAAGTTGGCCCAGCCGGGCCTGGACCTCATGTCGGCCGCCGGCCACGAGGTCGACGTCCAGCTGGGGCTCACGCCGGAGGAGCTGGTCGAGGCCATCGTCGGGGCGAACGCCCTGGTCATCCGGTCGGCCACGACGGTGACCGCCGAGGTCCTGACGGCCGGCACCGACCTCGTGGTGGTCGGCCGGGCCGGCATCGGCCTCGACAACGTCGACGTGGCCGCCGCCACCGAGCGCGGCGTCATGGTGGTCAACGCCCCCCAGTCGAACATCCTGTCGGCCGCCGAGCAGGCCATGGCCCTGCTGCTGGCCCAGGCCCGGAACATCCCCCAGGCCCATGCCGCCCTGGTGGCCGGCAAGTGGGAGCGCTCCAAGTGGGAGGGTGTCGAGCTCCACGGCAAGACCCTCGGCGTGGTCGGCCTCGGAAGGGTCGGCGCGCTTGTGGCCCAGCGGGCCCTGGCCTTCGGCATGCGCCTGGTCGCCTACGACCCCTTCGTCTCGGCGGACCGGGCCCGTCACATGGGCGTGGAGCTGATGAGCCTGGACCAGCTGATGGCCGAGTCCGACTTCGTGACCGTCCACCTGCCGAAGAACAAGGAGACCCTGGGCCTCATCGGGGCCGACATGCTGGCCAAGGCCAAGCCCGGGCTCCGGATCATCAACACGGCCCGGGGAGGGATCGTCGACGAGGACGCCCTGGCCGACGCCATCCGCAACGGCAACGTCCAGGGAGCGGGACTCGACGTCTTCGCCAAGGAGCCGACCACCGAGTCCCCGCTCTTCGAACTGCCGTCGGTGATCGTCGCCCCCCACCTGGGCGCATCGACCGTCGAGGCCCAGGACAAGGCCGGCGTGACCATCGCCGAGCAGGTGATCCTGGCCCTGGCCGGTGACTTCGTGCCCTTCGCGGTCAACGTCAACGCCACCGACGTGTCCGAGACGGTGCGGCCGTTCATGGGCCTGGCCGAGCAGCTGGGCCGGATCCTCTCGTGCCTGGAGGACGGTCTGCCCGATGCCCTCGAGATCGAGTACCAGGGAGGCCTCGCCGGTGCCGGCACCGGCATCCTCACCCTGTCGGTGCTGAAGGGCCTGTTCGCGGAGGGGACCACCGAGCCGGTCTCCTACGTGAACGCCCCGCAGCTGGCAGCCGAGCGTGGCCTCGAGGTCCGTGAGGTCTCGACCGTGACGGCCCACGACTTCGTCAACCTGATCACCCTGCGCAGCGGCGCCCACTCGGTCGCCGGCACCCTCACCGGCACCAAGGCGGAGCCGCGCCTGGTCATGATGGACGACCACACCGTCGAGGTGCCGCCCGCCCCCCACATGGTGGTGGTCCGCAACGACGACCGTCCGGGGATGATCGGCGTGGTCGGCACGATCCTGGGCGACGCCGAGGTCTCGATCTCGTCGATGGCCGTCGGCCCCTCGGCCACGGGCAACACCGCGCTCATGGTCCTGTCGACCAGCGGCGAGATCCCGGACGCCGCCCTCCAGAACCTGCGGGCGGCCGAGGGCATCAGCGACGTGCACACCGTCCGGACCTGAGCGGGCCGCGGCAAGGTCCGGTTCCGGACCCAAGCCCACCACAGGCACGGCGGTGTGGGGCGACCCGCTCCGTTGAGCTGCCGTCCAGGGCGGATGGGCGTTCCCGTCGGCCACCGGGTGGCCCCGATGTGATCAGTCGGGTCGGTGGATGCTCATAGGTACCGGCGGCCACGTGTCGCCGCCGATGGACGGGAGGAGTCCGCGGCCGGGTCCTCCCTGTCGGATCCGACGGACCCCCGTGCGGGCGGCCATGGTGAGGGCGACCACCGCCAGCGCTGCCACCACCCATCGCAGCGGCCTCATCCCGCAGTCCCGACCCTCGTCATCCACTCATCGTACGTGTCGGCGGACACGGGCCCCGACACGCGTTCGCCACCGATCGGAGCCGGCGCCACCGGGTCCGATCGGTGGGCAAGATGAACGACAGCTGACAGAACGGTTACCGGACGGTGATCGTTGCGCGGGACGGCCCGGAAACACCCGGCCCGCGTTGACACGGCAATCCGGGTATGCCAGAACTTGTTCGTCCGGCGGCCCCGGCGGTCGCCGGTGACCGCCGGACGCCGCCGAAGGAGCCGGTGGACGGGCCGCGTCCGGCTGGTACCGCCGAACCCAGTCTCCGCTATCGCGCCGACGAACGGAAGAGATGAACCGCACGCAACCACCAACCGCCGGCCTCCACTCCGGGGGCGACGCCGACCGGACTGGCGGTGCCCCCCTCCGGGCCCGACGGGCCGCGGTGATCGCCCTCGCTGTGCTGTCGATGGCCGGAGCCGCCTGTTCGAGCGGTTCGCCGTCGGGCTCCGCTGCCTCCACCGAATCGATCGTGGTGCCGCCGTCGGTCACGGTCCGGAACTGCAACTACGTCCTGGGCAGCACCGCCGTCCCGTCGGCGATCCAGGGGACTGCCCCCGACTTCCCCCCGTTCACCCCGGACCAGGCGGCGGTGGACGCGCTCCACGGCATCAGAGCGCAGGGCGGCACCGGCCTGGTCGCCGGCTACCAACTCCAGACGGGCACCGCCCTCTACGCCGGTCCCGACAGCTCCTCGTCCCCGGTGACCACGCTCGCCCAGGGGCGGTCGATCCTGGTGAGCGACCCGGTGCTGTGGACGACTTCGTCCGGCGCGTACTGGCTGGCGTTCTTCGTTGCCTGTGGAGGAGACAACCTCTACTGGGTCAGCGCGCACCAGGTCAGCCAGGTGGACCCGGCCACCGGTGCCCAGCTCGCCCGCACGATCCCGCAGCTGCTCGCGGCCAAGCCCTACACATCGACGGGCGAGGCCTCGGCCCTGCCGATCATGATCGACGCACATCACCAGCTGGCCTGGGTCGATCCCAAGGTGCGCTTCCCGGTGGGCCGGGGCGAGTACCTCCCCTACTGATGCATGGCCTCGGGGACGGAGCACTGCCGGCGGGAAGTGCGGAGTCACCCGGGGCGGACGGCAACCCACGGGCCACCACCCGGGCCGGTTCCTCCCGCCCATCACGCAACAATCACCTGCGTATTGCCAAATGTTTGCCGAACGTTCACCTTCGCTGCATACCATTCGCTCAGGTAGGGCAGCCGGGCATCCGGCGGAGCCATCGCGTGCCTTGCAGATGCGAGATCCGACGAGTGGGAAAGGGCTGAGCGAGTAGGGCAGATGGCAATCGACCTCGAACCCCAGACCCTGGAGCCGGACCCGGGTGCGCCGAATGCGCCGACCCCGCTGGTGCTCACCCGCGACTACTCGACGCCCGACCGGATCTTCCGCGGGACCGTCCGCGCCTCGGGCATCGGGGTCTTCCTCCTCCTGGTGGCCATCGGCAGCTTCCTCGCCTGGTCGGGGTGGCCCGCCTTCAAGCAGGCAGGCTGGAATTTCTTCACCCGCTCCGGATTCGAGACCCTGGGGACCCACCCGTCCTTCGGCGTGCTGGCGTCGCTGGTGGGAACCGTCGAAGTGGCCATGGTGGCCATGGTCGTCGGTGCCCCGGTGGCGATCGCCACCGCGATCTTCCTGAGCGAGTACGCGCCGCTCCGGTCGCGCCGTTCGCTGATCGCGATGATCGACCTGGCCGCCGCCATCCCCAGCATCATCTTCGGGCTGTGGGCGTTCTTCGAACTGCAGCCCAACGTGGTCGGGGTCAGCACCTGGCTGTCGCGGCACCTCGACTTCATCCCGTTCTTCAAGGTGGTGAGCCCACCCTTCAACGGCTCGATCTTCATCGCCGGGCTGGTGGTCGGCATCATGATCGTCCCGATCGTGGCGTCGATCTGCCGGGAGGTGTTCTCCCTGGCCCCGGCGGGCGAACGCGAGGCGGCGCTCGCCCTCGGGGCGAGCCGCTGGCAGATGATCCGTACGGTGGTACTGCCCTTCGGGCGCGGCGGCATGATCGGCGCAGTCATGCTCGGGTTGGGTCGGGCACTGGAGGAGACGATCGCCGTCTCGATCATCCTGGCCGGCACCTTCTCGGTCTCCGCGCACATCCTCCAACACGGGGGATCCACCATCTCGCAGTTGATCGCCGTCAAGTTCGGCTCGGGAGGCAAGCTCGGCCTGCACGACCTACTGCTGTGCGGCTTCGTGCTGTTCGTCCTCACGCTGGTGATCAACCTGGCCGCGTCGGCCATCGTCAACCGCTCGCGCAGCGGTGCCGGGGTGGACCTGTGACCCCCGAGTCCTCGATCGGCACGACCCCCGCCAGCATCGTCGTGGAGCGCCGACCGGCCGCGCCGAGTACCGTCCGCAGCGGCCAGGAGCCGCAGCCGCCCGAGCCGACCTCCCCGAACGTGACGCCGACCACACCGGACGTCCCGACCCCACCGACCCCACGTCGCCTGCCCACCCCGCTCCGACCGAGTGCCTTCGGCGTCCAGGACCTGGTCATCCTGCTCGGTGCCGCGTTCGCCTCGCTCTGCCTGGTCTGGGTGGTCTTCTACCAGCTGACCTCCCTCTCCGGCGGATTCGGGTTCATCGTGTGCTGGTACCTGACGTTCATCGCCCTGACGTGGGTGGCGACCACGCAGGCCATCGAGCGCCAGGTGGCGACCGACCGGGTCGTCTCGGTGATCGTGGTGTCGGCGGCGATGCTCGTCGTGGGCCTCGTGGTGTTCATCGTGGCCTGGGTGGCGGTCAAGGCGATCCCGTCCATCCACTGGGGGGCACTGTTCACCAAGGACCAGAAGAACTTCGTGCTGTCCGAGCCGGACGCACTCGCCCACGTCGGTATCCTGCAGGCCATCATCGGCACCCTCGAGCAGGTGCTCATCGCCGTGGCCATCGGCGTCCCCTTCGCCGTCGCCACGGCCGTCTACCTCAACGAAGTGCGCGGGTTCGGGTCCAAGGCGGTGCGCACCGTGGTGACGGCCATGAGCGGCACCCCGTCGGTGGTGGCCGGCATCTTCATCTACTCGATGCTGATCCTCACCGGCGTCCTGAACTACTCGGGGTTCGCCGCCTCGCTCGCCCTGGTGGTCATCCTCCTCCCCTCGGTTACCCGGGTGGTGGAGGAGGTGCTGCGAGTCGTCCCGAGCGGGCTGCGCGAGGCCTCCCAGGCCCTCGGCGCGCCTGAGTGGCGCACCGTGTGGTCGGTCGTCCTCCCGACGGCCCGTTCCGGCGTGGTCACCGCGGTGCTGCTCGGCATCGCACGGATCGTCGGCGAGACCGCCCCCCTCCTCTTCACCGCCTTCGGGTCCCAGGTGATGAACCTGAACGCGTTCTCCCACGACCAGGCCGCCCTTCCCCTGGTCATCTGGTCGGACGTCGCCCAGGCCCAGCCCGTCCTGATCGACCTGGCCTTCCAGGCGGCTTTCGTGCTCATGACCATGGTCCTGATCCTGTTCGTGCTGGCCCGACTCTTCAGCCGACCCAAGGGGAAGGGCAGGAGGCGGGCGCGGCCGGCCGAAGACGACCTGATGGCGCGGATGTTCGTGCCGGTCCCGATCGAGGAGAACGACCCGAACCGATGACGACCACGCTCCCTTCCCCGACCCCGTCAGGATCCGGGCACCCGCAGCCGTTCTCCGGGACCCGCACCGTCGGCGAGCCCGGCCAGATCGACGCCCGGGGCGTCTGCGCCTGGTTCGGCGGCCGGCTCGTACTGGAGACGGTTGACCTGACCATGGAGAAGTCGAAGGTCACCGCCCTCATCGGCCCGTCCGGCTGCGGCAAGTCCACCTTCCTGCGCATCCTGAACCGGATGCACGAGGTCGTCCCCGGCGCGCAGCTGGCCGGTTCGGTCAAGCTCGACGGTGTCGACATCTACGGGCCCGGCCAGCGGGCCATGGAGACCCGCCGGCACATCGGCATGGTGTTCCAGAAGCCGAATCCGTTCCCGGCGATGACCATCGCCGAGAACGTCCTGGCCGGCCTCAAGTTCTCCCGGATCTCTCCGGCGAACCGCGACGACCTCATCGAGGAGTCGCTGACAAAGGCCGGCCTGTGGAACGAGGTGAAGGACCGCCAGGGCGAGCTGGGAGGTGCCCTCTCCGGCGGTCAGCAGCAGCGGCTGTGCATCGCGCGCTCCCTCGCCGTCAAGCCCCGGGTTCTCCTGATGGACGAACCGTGTTCCGCGCTCGACCCCACCTCGACGCTGCGCATCGAGCACACCATCAAGGAGATCGCCGACGAGGTGACCGTGGTGATCGTGACCCACAACATGCAGCAGGCCCAACGGGTCTCCGACTACTGCGCCTTCTTCCTCGCCGCCGAGAACCAGCCCGGACGAGTGATCGAGGCCGGCGACACCAAGATGATCTTCGGCTCACCCAGCGACCAGAGGACCTATGACTATGTCAACGGCCAGTTCGGATAGGGGGCGCGCCCCCGGGGCGCGACTCGCCATTGCTGCGGCAGCCGCCTTCGTGGTCTGTACCGTGGCCACCCAGCTCCTCGGACAGCTCCCCGCCGGAGCCAGCCCGTCGATGCAGTCGACCGGGTCGAGCTTCGCCAGTGACGCTATCCAGGAGTGGGTGGGCCAGTCGTCGACCCTCTTCGGGCTCAACATCAACTGGCAGGTGCAGTCCTCGGTGATCGGCCTCAACGACTTCGCCCAGAACCAGGTCGACTTCGCCGCCTCGGACATCCCCTACAGCTCCCAGCAGGCGACCTACAGCCCCAACCAGGCCTACCAGTACATGCCCGATGTCGCCGGTGGCCTGGCGTTCATGTTCAACCTCAACGGCCAGGACGGTCAGCGCATCAGCAACCTCAACCTGAACGCGGCGGTGATCGGCAAGATCTTCTTCGGGGAGATCACCAGTTGGAACGACCCGAGCATCGCCGCGCTCAATCCCCAGTTGGCGGGCGACCTGCCCGATCAACCGATCGTCCCCGTCTACCGGGCCGACGCCTCGGGGGAGAACTACCTGCTGACCGACTATCTCCTCCACCAGGACAACGCCGATATCGTCGCGGCCCAGAACGCCTTCCAGTCCGGCCTCCCCGGACAGCCGTCGGCCACCTGGCCGACACCGGCGGCCGGCACCCACATCAACGGCTCCACCTATCCGAACTGGGTGAAGGGGACTCCGTCCGGGCAGACCGGGTCCTCCAACGCGGCGAACTACGTGACGGCGCTCTCGAGCCTCGGGGCGATCACCTACGTCGAGACCGCCTACGCGAAGTCCCACAACATGCCGGTGGCGAACCTGCAGAACGCCAGTGGTGCGGACGTCCAGCCGTCCTCGGTCAACGTGGCCACCGCGCTCGAGGCCGCACAGCTGCACGTCGACCTCACCCAGGACCTCACGAGCGTCTACACCAACCCCCAGGCGAACGCCTACCCTCTCTCGGCTTACAGCTACATCGTCTCGCCGTGCGCACCGGACCTGGCTGCGGCCTCACATACGGCGTGCGCCGGCGGCCCCGGGGCGACCTCCCCGTTCCCCACCCAGAAGGGCCAGGCGCTCGGCCAGTTCGTGGCGTTCCTGGCCTGCGCGGGGCAGGGGCCGATGGCCCAGCTCGGGTACTCGCCGCTCCCGCCGGTCCTCGTCCAGGCCGACTTCGAGGCCATCGGGAGGCTCGACGGTGGCCAGCAACCGCCGCCCCCGACGGCGGCCAATTGCAAGAATCCCTACGTCGACGGCGACACAGTGCTGCCGGGATCGCCCGTCGTCGCCGGTTTCTCGGGTGGCGGCGTCACAGCCACCACCACGGCATCGGCCGCCACCAGCGCCGGCGGTGCCGCAGCTGTCGCCCGTACGTCGGCCGGCGGATCGACCACCGCAGGCGGCCGGAGCAGCGGGTCGGGCGGGTCGGGCGGGTCGGGCGGATCGTCGGGGGTGGCATCCGCCGCAGCTGCCGCCGGGCTGACCCCGGAGCTCGCCGCCCAGGGCTACACCGTGGTCAACGGCCAGGTGGTGCGCAAGCTGGGTGTCGGGGGACCCAACGAATATCTGCGGGCCGATGCGCTGGTGGCGGCTACCAGCCACATCGCCAGCCCGCGGGCCATGGTCTACGTCGGGTGGTCACTGTTCATCCTGGGGCTGATCCTGTTGCCGCCGCTGATCGCCATGCGGATCAGCCGTCGGAGACAGGCCGCGGCGGGTGGGGGGGCCGGTGAGCCAGAGGTGACGCCATGAACATCAGTGATGCAGCTGGGGATCCGACATCCGGCGAAGTGCCGGTAAGGGCAGGTACCGACAGGGGAGCAGGGCAGATGTCCGTTCAGTTGGCCGAACCACGACGGAGGGTGCGCCGCCGCACGCGGGCGGGGCACCGCGGCCTGCGGGTCTGGCTGGTGCTGGCACTGGTCATCGGGGCGATCTCGGTGGTCGGGGCCACGACCCCGGTGTCCGGGAAGAACGGCGCGGCCGGCGCGGCCTCGGCGTGCGCGGCCGACTCGAGCGGCGGGTGCCTGGTGACCCTGCCGTGCCCGACGGGCCAGACCGTCTGCCCGACGGTCGACGTCACCCCGACCACGAATCTGTTCGACGGCCAGTTCGTGTACGTCACTGCGAAGGGCCTCCCGGCCGGCGACTGGATGCGGGTCGCGCTGTGCACGGCGGCGACCACGTCCGTCGACCCACAGTGTCTGAGCGGTACCTGGGAGACGCAGAACTACACCCCGGAAGGCGTCCCGGTGACACCGGACGCCTCGGGGACGACCCAGGCGACGATGTCGTACCCGGTCTTCCTCGATCCTGCGGGCCAGGGGAACACCGCCATCCCGTCGGCCGACATCACCAATCAGCAGGGTCCGGGTGGCGGGTTCTACTGCGACGACACCGCCGACCCGTGCGAACTCGTAGTGACCGACGAGACGTCGGCGGAGTCGCACGTGGGCGGGCCGACCATCTCGGCCGCCAACTCGGCGGTCGTGCCACTCGACTTTGCCGCCCAGGTGACCGGGTGCCCCGCGTCCGACGCACAGGTCAACGTGGCCAACTCCTACAGCATCACCAACTTCCTGCCGGATGCCGTCGACGCCACCTGCGCCGCTGCGGGCGGCGTGGTGGCGGTGAACACCTCGACCGACAACACCCAGGCGGTCGGTGACTACGTCGCCGGGAGCGCGGACGTCGCGTTCATCGACAACCCCTCCGACCCGGCCCAGGTGGCCTCGCTGCTGGGCCAGGGCTACTCGCTCATCCCCGTGACCCTGTCCGGAACCAGTGAGAGTTTCCTGGGCGGGGCCGTGGAATCCGGTAACGAATACCCGATCGACTCCTACAATCTCACCCCCAACATGGCTGC
>Ga0302283_1003554_pt1 | contig 12029 bp, 11 predicted proteins | sample III_Fen_E1_4_FD_198770 | JGI IMG/M metagenome (GOLD analysis project Ga0302283, IMG submission 198770) | Peat permafrost microbial communities from Stordalen Mire near Abisko, Sweden - III_Fen_E1_4 | ecosystem: Environmental > Terrestrial > Soil > Wetlands > Permafrost | place: Sweden: Abisko...
GGCCTTCACGTACGGGCTCGTCGTCGTCGCCTTCCGCGTGGTGGGGAGGAGGGAGCTGGGGCGGCACTCCACCTACGAGATCGTGCTCCTCCTCTTCGTCGGGGTGGCCATGCGGCAGACCATCGTCGGCAATGACCCGAGCCTGACCACGGCCATGATCGGGCTCGGCACGATCCTCGTCATCGACGTGGTTGTGGCCGAGCTCGTCAAGCTCGGCGCGCGAGCGGCGAACCTCATCGACGGCCCGGTGCGCGAGCTCGTCCGCGACGGCCGCCCGGACGACGAGGCGATGCGGAGGGCTCGGGTCTCCCGCCAGCAGCTCGAGGCCGCGGTGCGCAGCCACGGCCGGGAGCGCCTCGGCGAGGTCGGCCGCGCCTACCTGGAGAGGTCGGGCCGCATCAGCGTGGTGTTCCGCGACCGCGGGGGTGGGGACGAGGACGAAGACGAGGGGGCGTAGGGCTTCACGCTGCGTTCTGTCGGGCCTTGCGTGTCGCGGCGGCCTTGCGCGCCGAGGCCCGACGCTGCTCGGGCGTGCGGCTGCGGGCGGCCTTCTGCGCGGCGGCGCTTCGCTCCGCGGGCGTCCGGGTCCGGGCGGCGCGGTGGCCCTGCCGGGCGAGCGCCTCGCGGGAGGCGGCGCCGTGACCCTCGCGCTCGAGCGCTCCCCGGACCGCGCGCGAGCGCCGCGGGGAAGGGGAGTCGGCCGCCTTTCCGGCGCGCCCTCGCTGCAGATCGCGCTCCGCCTTCTCGCGCGTGGCGGGGGCGGTGCTCCTCTTCGGCTTCAGCGGCACCCCCGCGCGCCGCGCCTTGGAGAGCCCGATGGCGATCGCTTGCTTGGTGCTGCGCGCCCCGTGCTTGCCCTCGCGCACGTGCTCGATCTCCTCGCGGACGAACTCGCCCGCCTGCGTCGACGGTGACTTGCCCGCGCGCGCGTCGGCGCGGGCTCGCTCAATGGTCTTCTTTTCAGGCATGCCCACTGCCGCGCGAGAACCGTGCCCGGTCGCCGCGCGCGTTCCCCGCCAGGCCTCCGTGCGGAGCGCGCACAGGGCGGTGGGCACGAAGCGCGATCCCGTGCAGAAGGAGCTCGCCCCATGATCACCACCGTATTGCTCGACGTCGACGGGACGCTCATCGACGACAACCTCCTCCACGTCCTGGCGTGGAGCCGGGCCTTTCGTAGCCTCGGGCACGAGATCGACGCGACCGCCCTCGTGCACGCCATCGGCATGGGCGGCGACCGGCTGGTCCCGGCGATCCTCGGCGACGCCAGCGGTGAGGTCGAGGAAGCGCAGCGCCTCCACGCCGAGGAGTACCGCTCCGCCGGGCTCATCCGGCACGCGGTGGCGCTCCCCGGGGCAGCGGATCTGCTCGCTGCGCTCCGGCGTCGCGGGGTGAGCACTGCCCTCGCCAGCTCCGCCAGCGCTGCCGAGCTCGAGCCGTACCTGAAGCTCCTCGGCGGCGCCGACTCCGTCGACGTCATCGTGACCCGGGAGGACGTGCCCGAGACCAAGCCTGCGCCGCACCTGTTCGCCGTGGCGCTGGAGCGGCTTGGCCGGCCCCGCGCGATGGTGGTGGGGGATACGGTCTACGACGTCGCCGCCGCGCGCGAGCTCGGGCTCCCCTGCGTGGGCGTGCTCACGGGAGGCATCGAGCGCCGGGTGCTGCTGGAGGCAGGCGCCGCCGCCGTGTACGAGGGCGTGGCCGCGCTCGGAGGGGACCTCGATCACGCGCTCGCGGCGTAAACCCCGCGGGAATCGGGGCCGCTGTACTCGACGGCGGCCCGAGGGCACCCGTCGCGACCGCGCCGCACCGGAAAACGCTGGGCAGGAGGGGCCAACGGTGCTCTAGAATGGCACGCCGCACCGCATGACGCGTCCTCCGAAAAGGCCCGGCCCGGGTCGGTCCTCCTCCCGATTGCCCGCGCTTCGCCTCGCCGTCGTTCTCCCCCTGGCGGCCTCCCTCCTGGCCTTCGCTTGCTCGACCGCCGAGACGCCGCTCTTCAGCGACGGCGCCTGCGTCGCGGGGGGCTGCGGGAGCACCGGCGCGGCCACCAGCTCGAGCAGCGGCGTCCCCTGCACGGTGAACACCGCCTGCACGGTGAGCTGGGCCACGGACATCTTCGCCCCCATGATCGACGGGCCGGCGGGGTGCACCTCGATGACCTGCCACGGGGCCGGCAAGGGCGGCATCACCCTGACCAACGGCGACGCCCACGGCGCCTACGTGGCGCTCACCGGCTACTCGCTCCTCGCCACGCCGGGGCCCGCCAAGCCGTACATCGTCGCCTGCTCGCCGAGCGGGTCGGGCTTTCCCTGCAACATGTCCCTCGGCGCGGGCGGAGGCACCAACCCCTACGGCACTTGCGGCGCCCCCATGCCGCTCGTGCTCGAAGGTGAGACCCCGCTCACCATGGCCCAGGTCACCACGATCGCAGACTGGATCACATGCGGCGCGCCAGAGAACTGAGCGCGGGTCCCCACCGGACCGGCCGCCTCCTGGCGACGGCGCTGGCGCTCGGGATCGCGGCGGCCCCGGCCCTGGCGCGCGCCGGCGACAAGGACCCGGACGGGCTGGTCGCCGTGGCCGAGGGCCTCAACGATTTCCTCGAGGGCAAGAGCAAGGAGGCCCTCAAGAAGCTCGAGGACGCCCTCAAGGGCTGCGAGGGCGCCGCCTGCGAGGCGGGCACCCGCGCCCAGCTCTGGGTGGCCATCGGCGTGGTGCAGGGCTCGGGGCTCAAGGACGCCAAGAAGGCGCTCGCCGCCTTCGACGCCGCCCTCCACGAGGACCCTAAAGTAGTCCCTGATAGGCAGTTCATGAGCCCCGGGCTCAACAAGCTCTTCAGCGAGGCCCAGAAGAACCTCAAGAAGCCGCCCCCCGTCGCCGGGCCGACGCGCCCGCCCCCGGCCAAGGACCAGCTCGCCGCCGTCGCCGCCGCCAACGCGCAGCTCAACGGCAAGGACTGGTCGAGCTGCATGGGCACGGTCATCGCGGCCATGAGCACCAGCGAGTTCGCCGCCGGCAAGCTCGTCCTCGCCCAGTGCGAGGACGCCGGGGGCCTGGTCCTGGAGGCGACCGCCGACGCCAAGCTCGCGGCCAAGTACGCCGAGGAGGAGGGCAGCGCAGACATCAAGAAGAAGGCGAACGATCTGCTCACCAGGCTCGGCAACGACACGCCGACCATCGTGGTGGTGATGCCCAAGACCGTGGACGACGCCCAGCTCTTCGTCGACGGCGTCGCCGTCCCCAAGGAGGCGGCCGACAAGCCCATCCCCCACAACCCCGGCAAGGCCAACGTCGAGGTGAAGGGCAAGAAGGGCACCTTCCCCTTCAGCTACAAGACGACCGAGACCTTCGACCGCGGCGAGCGCGTCACCGTCAACGTCGAGCAGGCGGGCGGGGGCGGCAACAACAGCGCCATCCAGCAGTGCCTGCAGAGCGCGCGCAACGCCTCGGACCTCAACCGTTGCATCGAGAGCGGCGGGCAGTCCCGCGGGTTGACCGTGCGCGGCGGGCTCGAGGTGGCGAGCTACAACGACACCGTCAACGTCGACGTCCTCGCCCCCACCCTGTTCTTCTCCGCCGAGAACCCGACCGCCGGGTGGAGCCTGGGCGGCACCTACGGGGTCGACATCGTCTCCAACGCCTCGCCGGACATCGTGGCGACGGCGTCGCGCCGCTACGACGAGATCCGCAACGCCGGCAGCCTCGACGCCGACCTCAAGATCGGGGCGGCGCGGATCGGCATCGACGGCAGCGTCTCGGTCGAGCCGGACTACATCGGCCGCGGGGTGGGCGCGTCGGTGAGCGCCGACCTCTACAACAAGCAGATCACCCCGACCCTGTCCTACCACCTCGGGTTCGACATCCTCGGGCGCTCGGGCACGCCGTTCTCGGTGTTCTCGCGCGACATCTTCACCCACACCTTCGACCTCGGGTCCTCGTTCGTGCTCAGCCCCAACACCATCGCGGTGTTCGGCGGGACCGTCGCCTACCTCGACGGCGACACCTCCAAGCCGTACCGGCACATCCCGATGTTCTCGGCGGCCGTGGCGCCCCTCCTCCCGCGCGGGGCCACGCCCGACCTGGTCTCCTCCTACCGCGAGCAGCCCGCCCCGCTCGAGCAGGTGCCGACGAGCCGCGCCCGCTTCGCCGCCCTGGGCCGCGTCGCGCACCGCTTCGAGCACGGCACCGTCCGCGCCGACGAGCGGCTCTACGCCGACAACTGGGGCCTCAAGTCCACCACCACCGATCTCCGCTACCTGCACGACGTCAGCAAGGCGCTGCGGCTCGGGCCCCACCTGCGCTTCAACGCGCAGAACGGCGTCGACTTCTGGAAGCGCGCCTACGTCGCGACGCCGACCTCGCAGGGCTTCATCCTGCCCGAGTACCGCACGCTCGACCGCGAGCTGAGCCCGCTCTTCTCGGTGACCGCGGGCGGCAACGTGCGCTGGCAGCTCACCGAGCTCTTCGCCATCAACGTCGTCGCGGAGGCCGGCTACACCCAGTTCCTCGACGCCATCTACGTCTACGACCGCTGGGGCTTCTTCTCGGCCACCACCCTGGAGCTGGGGATCGAATGAGCCGCTTCCTCGCCACCCGCTTCGCGCTGGTCTCGTCGGTCTCGTTCGCGTCGGTCGCGCTGCTCACCGTGGCCGCGGGGTGCCGCAACGATCCGGTGGAGCAGGCGATCATCAACAGCCTCCCCGCCGACAGCAGCCCCAACGGGGCCGAGCACCGGGCCGGCCAGCCCTGCCTGGTCTGCCACGACGCCTACGGCGGCGCGACGCCCTTCGCCGTGGCCGGCACCGTCTACGGGCTCGACGCCACCACCAAGGCGCTGGTCCCCGCGGCCAACATCAACGTGACGGTGCTCGACTCCAACAGCGGCGACAGCCGCAAGGCGTGCACCAACGCGGCGGGCAACTTCTACATCCTCGCGGCCAACTGGAGCGACCTCACCTTCCCGCTGACGCCGACCGCCGCGGGCCTCTCGATGGAGTCGCTGGTCGGCCGCGACGGCTCCTGCGCGAGCTGCCACGCGCTCCCCGGCGCGAGTACCACCGGCGGCCCCCAGGACCCGGTCACGGGCGCCTCGCGCGACTCGGCGGGCGCGATCGTGGTCAACCCGGCGATGACCGACCCCAACTGCATGAGCACACCGTGAAGCGCGCCATCCTCCTCCTGATCGCGGCCAGCCTGGGGGCGGGGTCGCTCTCCTTCGGGGCCTCCTCGTGCATCACCCAGGGTGTCGCCGCCTGCACCGACGCGAGCGGCAACCCGGCGGCCTGCGCCTGCCCCAGCGAGTCGGTCTTCACCGGCATCTGGCCCGACGGCGGGCCGCCCGGCGCCGCCGTCTCGGAGTACATGACGCGCCGCTGCGGCACCCTCGACTGCCACGGCACCGAGACCCGCCCGATGCGGCTCTACGGCCGGCTCGGCCTGCGCGATCCCCTGGAGACCAACGTCAGCGGCGGCAAGGCGACCACCCCCCTGGAGCTGACCGACAGCTACGCGGCGGTGTGCAACGTCGAGCCCGAGGCGACCCAGGCGGCCGTGGAGGACCAGGGCGCCTCCGGCGAGCTGCTGCTGATCGTTCAGAAGGCGCGCGGCATCGAGGCCCACAAGGGCGGGCAAGTGGTGACCCAGGGCAGCCCCGGCGACAACTGCATCGCCGGGTGGCTGCGCGAGGACGACTCCGCCACCGTGGCGGCCGCGTGCCAGGCGGCGATCAACGGCCTCTGATCACGATGGTGGGGGCCCAAGGCCCCCCCCAAACCCCCCTGGGTTATCGGGGACGGTCACGGTCCCGGCGCGGCCTCGCGGACGCACCGAGCGCCTCTCCCTCAGTGGGAGGGAGAGGGGGCGGCTCGGGGCAGCGGTCGCTCAGAGCTTGTTTAGCAGCCGTCGCGAGCGCCCCGAGGCTGACCGACGCGTCGGGGCGCGTAGCAGGCTGATAAACAAGCTCTCAGGTGGGAGGAGGCTCGGAGCAGACGTTGTTGATGCACACCGAGAGGGTGCCGCAGCAGTCCGCCGCGGTGTTGCAGTGGTCGCCGGCGTTGGAGCAGCCGGTCGTCGACGACTGGCACACCGGCGCGGCCGCGTCGCCCGCGGCGTCGCAGTAGCCGCCGCAGCAGTCGATGCCGGACTGGCAGCCCTGGCCGTCGCCGAGGCAGGGGGACAGCGCCCAGTAGCCGCGCATGTTGAGCGTGGTCGTGTCCTGCCCGGGGAGCCAGAAGGCGGGGTGGCTGGGGTCCTTGCCGGCGACGGGTGCCTGGTCGATGGCGGCGACCCAGAGCTGCTTGGTGCCCTGGCCCTCCATGACGTACGCCGGGCCGGTGAGCGCGTTGCCGAAGGTCCGGCGCGAGTGGAACACCACCCAGAAGTACCCGCCCGCGGCGACGGGCGCGAAGGTGGGCTCGAAGTTGAGGTGCTGGTCGCGCGCGCCCGCGGCGAAGGGGTAGCTGGTGCCGTCGAGGTTGGCGAGGAGGATCTCGGTGCCGGGGTTGGCGACGCTGGCCATGTAGAGGTCGGCCGCGTTGCCCAGCGAGCCCATGGTGCTGCTGCGCTGGTAGATCACCCACTGGTGGTCCGGCGAGACGGTCGGCGCGTTGATGACGCTGGTCGCCGCCGTGGTGCCCGCGGCGACGATGAGCCGATCGTTCGAGGCCTTCTTGGCGACGGCATCCCAGTCGTACGCGTGCAGGTCCCCGGTCGAGTTGACGTAGGCGAGCAGCTTGTCGTCCGGCGAGAACGCCGGCATCTGGAGCTGGTTGCCCTCGAGCCCGGTGGTGGGGAGCTGCGCGCCGGTGGTGGCGTCGAAGGCGCCGGTGGTGACCCCGATGGGCCCGCGGAGCTGCGCGAAGTTCTGCACCAGCACGGTGCCGTCGGCCGACACGCCGGCGAGCGCGAACGGCGACGCGCCCGTGGTGTCGGAGAGGCCCGAGTAGTCGTTGGCGCTGGTCCCCAGGTTGTAGGAGATCGAGGTCTCGTTGGGCCACTCGCCCTCGTTCATGACCAGGTGCGTGCCGCCGGCGGAGACGGTGTGGCACGACGGGCACTGGGTGGTGGCGCCGAGGAAGTCGTCGGGGGCGGCGGCGCCGGGCTGGATGCGCATGACGCGCGCGGTGTTGATGGCCCAGTAGTAGATGGTGCCGCGCATCGAGGCGGGGGCGATGGTGTAGTGCTGGTCGACGAGGACCGTCGCCGTGCCGCCCGAGAGCCGCGCCACGACGAGCTCGGCCGCGCCGCTGGAGGACGCCGCGAACTGCTGCCAGAGTGCCGGGTCGAAGTCGAAGCGGGTGTCGAGGTTGGCCTTGAAGCTCTGGATCTCGAAGCCGCCGCTGGTGAGGTGGACGTAGATGGTGTCGGTGGCGGCGCCCCCGTTCCACATCAGCGGCGGCCCGCCGATGCCGCGCGGGTAGTTCATCTGGTCGTAGGGGTAGGCCCAGACCACGCTCGCGTCGGGGGTGGTGGCCTGCTGGAGGAGCGTCTGGTTGCCCGCGGTGACGCCGTCCGGGTTCTGCACCAGGTGGACCGTCACCTGCAGCGCCGCGCTGGCCGACAGGCTGCCGGAGGTGGCCGTCACCGTCACCGGGCCACCCTGGGCTCCGCTGGCGGTGAAGATGCCGTTGCCGCCGACGCTGCCGACCGCGGGGTTGGTCGCGCTCCATGCCGCCGAGGGGAGCGCCGCGGTGGTCCCGTCCGAGTACTTGGCGGTGGCCTGGAAGACTTGCCCGGCCGACGATCCGGACGTCACGTTGAGCGTCGCGGTGCCCGGCGTCACCGCGATGGACACGATGCTGCCGTGGTTGACGGAGCCGCCCAGCCCGAGCCCGCCGCCCTGGCCGGTGCCGCCCACGCCCGCTCCGCCGCCGCCGGTGCTCGCGGTACCCGCCCCGGTGCCCCCGGTGCCCGCGGTGCTGGAGACCTTGCCCTTGGACGATCCGCACGCGCTGAGCGCGAGAGGGACGAGCAGAGGCAGCATGCTCGCGGCGGCGAGGAAGGAGCGTCGCATCGGCAACCACTTCATGAAGAAAGCTCGCTTTCGGGTGAGGAGGCGTACCTGGCCAGCTCGGACAGCCAGATTACCAGAGCCGCGCTCTCACTGGAATCTCGCCGAAGAGTTGGCCCTGCGCTCCCGTTCACCGTAGCCCTCGATCCCGGTGGATCTGCGCCGCGTTCCCCCCGAGTTGATCCTCGCCGTCGCCGGCGCGGTGATCTTCGTCGCGGTCGTCCAGACGCTCCGCGTCGGGGTGCGCGACTGGCTGAAGCGCCGCCGCTTCGCCCTGGCCCGCGAGCGGGGCGCGCTGGGCGAGGTGCGGGCCGAGGCGCTGCTGCGCCGGCTCGGGTACACCATCGTGGGTCGCCAGGTGGGCGTCACCTATGGCCTCGGGGTCGACGGGCAGCGCGTCGCCGTGGACCTGCGGGCCGACTACGTCGTGGCCGAGGGGGGGCGGCGCTACGTGGCCGAGGTGAAGACGGGCGTGTTCGCCCCTCGCATCGAGACGGCGGCGACCCGGCGCCAGCTCCTCGAGTACCGGATCGCCTTCGACGTCGATGGCGTCCTCCTGGTGGACGCGGACGCGGAGCGCGTGCGGCTGGTCGAGTTCCCCCTGCCCGTCGGGGCATCGTCTTCGGGAGGGTGGCTGGGCTGGGCCGCGGGCGTCGTGGCGGGGGCTGCGGCGGCCGTGCTCGCGATGCTGGTGGCGCGCCTGATGTGATCGTCGCCCAGGCGGGGCTGGCGCAGCTCGACGGTCGAACGAGGGGCGCGATTGTCGGATCAGTCGCTCGACTGTGGGATGAGCAGGTCCGCTGCGGGATGAGCGGGTCGACTGTCCGAAAGGCTGCTCGACGATGCAATGAGCCGGTCGACGGCGGGATGAGCGGGTCGACTGTCAGCAAGCCCGCTCGACGGCGGGATGAGCACGTCGACGGCCAGAAAGGCGGAACGGCTGCCCGATCGGCAGGTCGACTGCGAGAAGAGCGGCTCGACGGCGGGAGGAGGGGCAGGTCGACTGCGAAAACAGCGGCTCGACGGCGGGAGGAGCCGGTCGACTGGCAGAAACGCCCCTCGACGGCCGGAGGAGCCGGTCGACGGCCAGAAGAGGAGCTCGAATCCGCGACGAGCAGGTCTTCTGCAAGAAGAGCCGCTCGACGGCAAGAAGAGCAGGTCTTCTGCAAGAAGAGCAGCTCGAGGGCAAGAAGAGCAGGTCGACGGCGAGAAGAGCCGTCCGGACCACCGGATCCTCGGTGATGCGGCGCGCCACCTCGGGGACTGGCGAGGGTCCTCGCCCGCGCGCTATAAGACCGGCCCCATGGCCACCACCTCCGAGTTCGTCGACACCTACCTTCGCGAGACCGCGGAGATCGCCCTCGCCACCAACCGCCAGGACATGGCCCGCGTCATCGACGTCCTCTTCGAGGCGTACCAGAACGACCGGACCATCTACACCTGCGGCAACGGCGGCTCCGCCGCCAACGCCAGCCACCTCGCCTGCGACATCGCCAAGTTCACCTGGGCCGAGGGCAAGCGCCGGTTCAAGTGCACGTCGCTCTGCGACAACGCGGCGCTGATCAGCGCGCTCACCAACGACGTCGGCTTCAACCGCATCTTCCTCGAGCAGCTCGACGGGCGCATCGTGCCGGGCGACGTCCTCGTCTGCCTCAGCGTCCACGGTGGCTCCGGCGCCGACAAGGCCGGCCCCTGGTCGCAGAACCTGGTCTCCGCGGCGGACTTCGCCAAGAAGCGCGGCGGCAAGGTGGTGGCCCTGGTCGGATACGACGGCGGCGCGCTGCGCACCATGGCCGACGCCAGCGTGATCGTGCCGAGCGCCACCAGCGGCCACACCTCGACCCCCCACGTCGAGGGCTTCCACGAGGTGTTCCACCACCTCATCTGCGAGCGCCTGCTCCAGATGGTGAAGGAAGCCGGACCGGCTGCCACGGCGTAGCGCCGTCCGTGACCTTGCCCGTGAAGGCCGCCGTCCTCGACCGGGACGGGACGCTCATCGACTTCCACCGCGACGCCGAGCTCGGCGCGGTGGTGAGCGCCTTCCATCCCGATCAGCTGCGGCTCCTGCCCGGGGTGGTCGACGGCCTGCGCGCCCTGCGCGACGCGGGGTACGTGCTGGCCATCGCCACCAACCAGCCGGGCGCGGCCAAGGGGCAGGTGCCCGTCGCCGCCATCGAGCGCACCAACCGGGCGCTGGTGGAGCGGCTGGGCGGCCTGGGCATCCCCATCGTCGCCGTGGCGACTTGCTTCCACCAGCCTGATGGTGGCCCCGGGGGCGATGCGTTGCTCGCCCGCGTCTGCGAGTGCCGCAAGCCGGCGCCGGGCCTCCTCCTCCAGCTCCAGCGCCAGCTCGGCTTCGATCCCGGACAGAGCTGGATGATCGGCGACAGCGCCGTCGACGTCGAGGCGGGGCGCCGCGCCGCGATGAGGACAGCCCTGCTCGTGGACACCCGTCGGTGCGAGCTCTGCCCGCTCAAGGACGGCGATCCAGCGCAGTCCTGTGCGGCTGATTGCCTCGCACCCCGCTTCGACGCTCTGGTGGAAGCCATCCTGCGGCGATAGAGTCCGCGCCATGAAGCGCTTTGCATGCTTGCTCGCGGGTGGCGCCCTCGCTGCGTGCGGCTCCGGGTCCTCCGCCAACGCGACCTTTTCCGGCTCGGGCGTGGGCGGAGCGGGCGCGGGCTCCTCGAGCGCGACCAACGGCACCGGCGCGGGCGGGGCATCGAGCGGCGGAGGGGGCGGTGCGGGCGGCGGCGTGGCCAGCGCTTCCAGCAGCGGGAGCGGCGCGGCCGCCGGCTCGAGCAGCACCACCAGCTCGAGCAGCACCACCAGCTCGAGCTCGTCGAGCGGCACCGTGGGCTGCGGCACCTGTCCCACGGGTTTCACCTGCGGCAGCGCCAACGGCATCCCGGTGTGCCGCGCCGCGAGCGGGGTCCCGCTCTTCTCCCACGTCTACGTCGTGATGATGGAGAACACGACGCTCGCCACCCTCCAGAGCGCGATGAGCGGTGGTACCGCGCCCAACCTGAAGGCGATGGCGGCCTCGTACGCGACCGGATCCGACTACCACGGGGTCACCCACCCCAGCCTCCCCAACTACATCGCGCTCACCTCGGGCGGCACGCAGAACGTCGTGTGCGACTGCTCGGCTCAGCCCGGGCTGGGCACGTGCAACTCCAGCAGCCTCGCCTGCGAGGGGGAGATCGCCCTCGGCTTCCCGTGCTCGTGCCCCAACAGCGCCACCAACCTCGCCGACCAGCTCGAGACGGCGGGCAAGACCTGGATGGCCTTCGGCGAGGACATGGGCACGCCCTGCAACCTCACCGACAGCGGCAACTACGCCCAGCGGCACGTGCCCTTCCTCTACTACGACGACATCCAGACCACGGCCCGCTGCGCCGCGCACGTCGTCGACTTCAGCAACTTCTCGCTGACGAGCCCGGCCGCGTTCAACTTCATCGCGCCCAACCTCATCGACGACATGCACAACCCCGATCCGGTCACCAGCGCGGCCACGGTCAACATCCCCAACGGCGACAAGTGGGTGGGGCCGCAGGTGGCCGCCATCACCGCCTCGGCGGCGTACCAGAGCGGCGGTCTCCTCGTGGTGCTGTGGGACGAGGACGACGGCTCCGGGGGCCTCCTCGGCGACACCGACGATCCGATCGGCATCTTCGTCATGTCGCCCTACGCCAGGAGCGGCGGCTACGTGAGCTCCGTGATGGGCAACCACTACTCGCTGCTGGCCACCATCGAGGACGGGCTCGGCCTCCCCCGGCTCGGCAGCGCGGCGGCCGCCACGCCGCTCAGCGACTACTTCCCGGCCAACTGACCCTCGTCGGCCCGCTCCTTCGAGCGCGTCCCGGACTGCACCGGGGCAGGGCCCCCGTCGGAGGTCACGTCCGTCAGCGAGCTCAGCAGCGGCCGCAGGGCCGTGGGCGGCACGATCGCCAGCGGGGCGGTGTGCTTCTCGAGCGCCTCGAGGCGGTTGTTGGCCTCGGCGCGAAACTCGCCCATCTCG
>Ga0302283_1003566_pt1 | contig 12007 bp, 11 predicted proteins | sample III_Fen_E1_4_FD_198770 | JGI IMG/M metagenome (GOLD analysis project Ga0302283, IMG submission 198770) | Peat permafrost microbial communities from Stordalen Mire near Abisko, Sweden - III_Fen_E1_4 | ecosystem: Environmental > Terrestrial > Soil > Wetlands > Permafrost | place: Sweden: Abisko...
AGTCCTGGAAGCAGAATCCGATTTGTCGATGGCGTGCGGCGACGGTAGTGACGTCGCGACCGTGCAGTTGCACCCGGCCGCCGTCGAGCGGCTCGAGACCGGCGATGATGCGCAGAAGCGTCGATTTACCCGATCCTGATGGTCCCAACAGGGCCGTCATCGAGCCGCTGGGGATCTCATCACTGACGTCGTCGAGCACGAGGTCGGCGCCAAAGTGCTTGGTGATGTTGCTAAGGACGATACTCATGACGGAGCCTTTCGCGGTGCCGGGCGAGACCGAGCACGAGGAGGACGAAGATGGAGGAGACCGCGAGGAGTCCCGCTCCCACAAAACCCTGGTAGGGGGTAAAGTTCTCGAAATTGTTGCCGATATTGAGTGTCAACGTCTCAGTAACGTAGCCGATGTTCCCCGACACGATCAGCACCGCGCCGTACTCACCGATCACCCGCGCGAGGGTCAATGACACGCCATAGGCGGTGGCCCAGGTGATCGAACGCATGGTCACCGTGAAGAAGACCCTGATGTGTCCCGCCCCCAGCGTCTGGGCGGTTTGCTCCTGGTGGGTCCCCACCTCGCGCAACAACGGGATCACCTGTCGTGACACGAGAGGCAGCGAGACGTAGACCGACGCCAGCACGATCGCCCAGTAGTTGAACATCAAGTGCAGTCCCCAGGCGGCGAACGGTCGGCCGAACCAACCGTTCTGGGCGTACGCCAATTCGAGACTGAGCCCGATCACGATGGGCGATACCGCCAAGGGCACGTCGATCAACGTGTCAATCACGTGAGTGAGTTTTGATGGGTGGCGAACGATCCACAACGAGACCCCGACACCGAAGGCGACGTTGAGCGGAACCGCCACCAACGCCACGCGCAGGGTGAGCCACAATGCCTTATCCATCTCGTGATTCGTCAGGGCCGTCGCCAGCGTCGACAGTCCGTGGGAAAAGACCTGTTGGAAGACGAAGAACAACGGCAGCGCGACGAGCGCACCCACGTAGCCCAAGACGGCGATACGCAAAAGGCGTGATGAGCGTGGCATCACTGGCTCCTCGCGAGGCGCCGCGTGGCGATGTTCACCGACGCCAATACCGTCAAGGCCAGCACGAGCAGTCCCGTCGACACCGCGGCCGCCGCGTCAACCTGACCCGACGTAGCGAGTGAATAGACGTACGAGCTGGCCACCTCGGTGCGATACGGAAGATTGTTGGAGATGAAGACGACCGAGCCGTACTCGCCCAACGCGCGAGCGAAGGCGAGTCCCGTACCGGTCAAGATGGCCGGCGCGAGGGCCGGAAGTGTGATGGTGCGAAAAACTCGCCCCGACGACGCACCCAAGGTGGCGGCCGCGGCTTCGGCGTGGAACGTCCGCGACTCCAGTAGCGGCTGCACGGCGCGCACGTTGAAGGGCAGCGTGACGAAGGTGATGGCGACAGTGATACCGATCCACGTCCCGGTGACGTTCAGGTGAAAGGGCGAGTGCGGGCCGTACAGCGTATAGAAGGTGACGCCAGCCACCACGGTGGGGAGTGCGAAGGGAAGATCGATGAGGGCGTTCACCACCGATTGACCGATGAACCGGTCGCGCACGAGCACCCACGCCGTCGCCGTACCGGCGACCGTGTTGACGAGCGCCGCACCAGCCGCACAAGCGATCGTCAAACGAAGTGCGCTGAGTGACTCGCGCTGGGTGAGAGCACTCCACCACGCGCCAGCCCCATGGGAAAAGGCGTGCGTGATCAGGGCCACAATGGGAATGAGGACCACCAGGCTGAAGTATGTCAGCGCCAGTCCCCGAGCACTGCGACCCGTCCAGATCGAGGCGCGACGATGCACCCACCGCTCACGCGGTGGGTGCATCGTCGAGAGTGCTACTTGATCAGGTGCCAGCACCGGCGAATTGCTCGTAGTACGTCGCGAGACCCACCAGGGGAACTGTCGTTGAACCCTTCACGAAGACCACATTGGTCGCGAAGAAGAAGGGGTTCACAAAGTTCCATCCTTGCTTGTTGATGTTCGTGACACTCCACAGAGCGTTCGTCAACGTGCGTCGCGGGAACTGCGATTCAGTAGCAATCCAAATGCTGCGCAGTACGGACCGGTAGCCGAGACTGGCGAAGATCCCCTGGCCGGCGGCCGAGAACAGGTACTGGTAGAAGCTGACCGCGTAGGGGTTTGCCAGACCATTGTTGGTGAGGGCCACGGGATTTTGAATCAGGAACGTCTGGGGCGGCGTGACGATCTGGATCGGGTCGCCCGCAGCGAGAGCGGCGCGCGCATCGTCCTCGTAGTCAACCAGAACGTTGCCCGTTCCCGCCACGAAGGTCGCCAACGCAGCGGACCCGCTGGTGGGCTGGGCCACCGTATTGGCGAGGAACTGCTTCAGGTAGGCGCGCGCAGCGAGACCGCTCTTACCGATCTGCAGCTGTGAGGAATAGGCCGCCGCGAGGTTCCAACGGGCGCTCCCCGACGTCAGTGGGTTAGGAGTGACAATCTGCACTCCCGATTTCGCGAGGTCCGACCAGTTCGCGATCCCGAGTGGATTGCCTTTGCGCACGACGAGCACCACGACTGAATTGGTCAAGATGCCCGGTGTCGGGAACGTGGTCTGAGCCTTCTTGCCCGTCAGCGCGACATTGACGTGACCGTAGACGTACTCTTGACGCGCCCACGAGGCCGGCACCTTGCCCGCCGTCACCAGCGTGGCGAGGTTGGGCTCGTACGAGAGGTTCACCAAGTCGGCCGCCTGACCATTGGCGACGTTCTGGGTCTGGGTATCTGACGCGCCGAAGGAATTGGTAAAGGTCACGCCCGAACCGGCGGGCGTCGCTGCGAAAGCGGCCTCCAGCGCCTTGAACGCGGGCCCCACGACGGAGTAACCCACGACATTGACGTTCTTCGAGGGACTCGCTCCGGACGCGGAAGTGAACCCCGCGACCGAAATAGCCCCCGCCAAGATGGCAGAGGTGATGCGGACGTATCGACTGAGTAATAATCTCATTGAATTCTCTACCTTGTCTATATTTGCTAGTGCTTTAGTAGAAATTAGCAGTCTTCTCGTCCCAGTGCAAATCAGTATGTTCTAGTGCGCCAAAATTCGCTACGCACCTGGTCGTGCGCCGAACCACTGACTGAGTGGGTGTCCCGTCACTTTCTCGTACGCAGACTCATAACGCATCGAGGTGATGGCGATGATGTCGACGGGTACCGGAGGCGGCGGCGGCGTACGGTCCCACTGGAGTTCATCGAGCCAGTCGCGAAAGGGTTGCTTGTCGTATGAGGGGGGCACCTCACCACGACGGACCTGGTCCGCGGGCCAGATGCGCGAGGAATCAGGGGTCAGCACCTCGTCGCACACCACCAGTTGACCGTCGACGAAGCCGAGCTCGAACTTGGTGTCCGCGAGGATCAGGCCTCGTTGGGCGAGACGTTGTTGCGCGCGTGAGTAGAGTCCGCGACACAACACGCTGGCGCGTTGCACCATCTCGGCCCCCACGAGGTCGGCGGCCTCGTCGAGGTCGATGTTGATGTCGTGTCCCGCCTCGGCCTTGGTCGAGGGGGTGAACATGGGCTCGTCGAAGGGATCGGTCAAGGCCATGCCGCGTGGCACCGCCATGTGGTGCACCGTACCAGTGGCCCGGTACTCGTCGTAAGCCTGCCCCGCGAGTCGGCCGCGCACGATGCACTCGAGACTCAGCATCTCGGCGCGGCGCACCAGCATCGTTCGGCCGTGCCAGTCATGGGCCGCCGCGAAGCCAGCCACGTAGTCGTCGATCACCTCGGGGTCGCAACTCACTAGCGCCGAGGGCACGTCACTGAACTCGCGCAGCCAGAAGTCGGTAAGCCCGGTGAGCACTCGACCCTTGTGAGGAATCGGTTCATGCATCACGACGTCGAAAGCGCTCAGACGGTCCGACGCGACCATCAACATGTGCTCGTCATCGACCGCATACAGGTCGCGAACCTTGCCCGAGTAGAGGTGAGTCAGTGCGAGTTCGTTCATGACTGCCACGTCATTGCGTCGATGAAGCGGTACCGATGGGCCACCATACGTTCGATGTCGAAGGCTCGGTCCAGCGTCGCTTGGTCCAGCGTGACCGCGTCGTCGTTCTCGAGCACTTCGCGGAAATTACGCTGCTGCTCGATGGCGGTGCGTGCGGCCGCCTGGACGATCCGATACGAATCGTCGCGTGAACGACCCGACTCCACCAACGCCAACAGAACCGACTGCGAGAACACCAACCCGAGGGAGCCCCGCGTCAAGTTCTCGAGGGCTCGCGCGGGCACCAGGACCAATCCGTCGGCGAGTCCCGTGGCCTTGCGCAACATGTACACCGTGAGTTGGAGGGCATCGGGTAACACCACGCGCTCCACACTGGAGTGACTGATATCGCGCTCGTGCCACAAGGCGACGTCCTCGAGTCCCGCCACGAGATAACCGCGTAGGACGCGGGCCAGTCCACACAGCCTCTCCGAGAGGATCGGATTGCGCTTGTGCGGCATTGCCGACGATCCCTTCTGACCCGGCGCGAAGGCCTCCTGGGCCTCGCCCACCTCCGAGCGCGCCAAGTGGCGCACCTCGAGAGCGAACTGCTCCATCGACGTGCCCAAGGCAGCGCAGACGTAGAGCAACTCCGCGTGGCGATCGCGCGCAATGACCTGGGTCGCGGGGACCGGCGTGAGCCCGAGCGCCGCACACACGAACTCTTCGACCTCGGGGTCGATGTTGGAGTAGGTCCCCACCGCACCCGAGAGCTTGCCAACCGCAATCGACTCGCGCGCGCGGGTGGCGCGCGCAATGTCACGCTGCACCTGCAGGGCGAACAGCGCGAACTTGGCGCCGTAGGTGGTGGGCTCGGCGTGCATTCCGTGGGTGCGTCCCGTGATCGGCCAGTCGATCGACTCGAGCGCGCGGCGAGTGAGAGCGTCGCGCAAGGACGTCGCCTCCCTGATCACGATATCCATCGCCTGGGCGAGGGTGTAGCACAATGCGGTGTCGACGACGTCCGAGGACGTCATGCCGTAGTGGATCCAGGCACCCTCGGGCATGCCGATGCGCTCCTGGACGACGTCGACGAAGGCGGCGGTGTCGTGGTTGGTCACGAGTTCGCGCTTATCGACGTCCGCCACGAAGGCGGCGTCGACCACTGGGCGACGTCGCCAACGGGGATGTCGCCTCGCCGCGCGAGACCTTCGGCCGCGAGAATCTCGACCTCGAGCATCGTGTCAAAACGGTGGACGTCGCTGAACAGCTCAGCGACGTCAGCGGGTGAATAGCGGGGAATCATGTTGCTCCTTTAGCTCGCGGACCGCGCGATGTCGTGGCGCATGACGCGCCCGTCGAAGTTGATCTGCTCGGCGGCGGCGTACGCGCGCTCTCGCGCGCTCGCCAAGGAGTCGCTGACGGCGGTGACCGAGAGGACGCGACCGCCGTGAGTGAGGAATCCGCCATTCTCGTCGCGCGTCGTACCCGCGTGAAAGATCGTCACACCCTCCACGGGCTGGGCCAACTGGCCGTCGTCGCCCAGCCCGAGGATCAGGTCGCCCCGGCGCGGCGATTCGGGGTAACCATACGACGACAGGACGACCGTGACCGCGCTCACGCCCGTGGTCGCGGGCACCGCGTCGAGTCGGCCCGACGCCACCGACGCCAACAGGTCGAACAGCCCATCACCGTAAAGGGGGACGAGCGCTTGGGTCTCGGGGTCGCCGAATCGCACGTTGTACTCGAGCAGTTGGGGGCCACGTGAACTCATCATCACCCCGGCGTAGAGCACGCCGCGAAAGTCGATGCCGCGTCGGCGCAATTCGGCCAACGTGGGCGCCACGATGCTCGCCATCACCTCGTCGATGTGCGCTGGCGTCATGGTCGTCATCGGCGCGTACGCCCCCATGCCGCCGGTGTTGGCCCCGGTGTCTCCGTCGCCGACGCGCTTGAAGTCCTGGGCCGGTGCGAGTGGCACGCAGCGCTCACCATCGCACAGGATGAGCAGCGAGCACTCTTCGCCGTCAAGACCTTCTTCGATCACGATCGTCGTGCCGGCGTCGCCGAAGGCGTTGCCACTCAACTTGTCCAGCACGTCGGCGCAAGCCTCATCGAAGTCGTTCGTGACCAACACCCCTTTGCCGGCGGCGAGCCCGTCGGTCTTGATGACGTAGGGCGGGGCCATGGTCACGAGGAAGTCCAGCGCTTCACCGGGTTGATCGAACACGCCGAAGTGCGCCGTGGGCACGTCGGCGTCGCGCAGGAACTGCTTCATGAACGCCTTGGACGCCTCGAGACGAGCCCCGTCACGACCTGGACCCAGCACCAGTTTGCCCTGCGCACGCAATTCGTCGGCCAGTCCTTGGGTCAGCGGCAACTCGGGTCCGATCACGAAGAGATCGGCGTCGAGTTGCGTCGCCGGTGTCGCGACACAGGTCAGTCCATGAGCGGCGATGCCGGCGTTGCCCGGGGTGACGACGACCTCGGCACCCTTGGCGAGACCCCAGGCGAGCGCGTGCTCGCGCGCACCCGACCCCACCACCACGCAACGGGTCACGACGGTCGAACGAACTGCTCTCGACCCGGTCCGACACCCACCACCGAGATGCGCACGCCCGTCGTCTCCTCGAGGAAGGCGACGTAGTCCTTGGCCGCCGCGGGTAGTTGCTCGTAACTGGTGAACTCCGTCAGGTCGCTGCGCCAACCGGGCAGCGACTCGTAGATCGGCACGACGTCGTGCAACACGGACTGGTGATAGGGCGGGAACTCGTAGCGCACGCCGCCGGCCTCGTACGCCACGCATACCTTGATCTCGTCCAGCGTGTCGAGGACGTCGAGCTTGGTGAGTGCGATCTCGGACAGGGAGTTGAGGCGAGCCGCCTGTCGTGCCATCACCGCGTCAAACCATCCCACACGTCGGCGACGGCCGGTATTCGTGCCGAATTCGTGTCCGCGCGAGACGAGCAGCTCGGCCATGTCACCATCCAACTCGGTGGGGAACGGCCCGGCGCCGACGCGCGTCACGTAGGCCTTGGCGATGCCCACGATGTCGGTGAGGTCGCGCGGCCCGAGTCCCGAACCGGTGCAGGCGCCACCGGCGACGGGGTTCGATGAGGTGACGAAGGGATACGTGCCATGGTCGAGGTCGAGGAACGTCGCCTGGGCCCCTTCGAGCAGGATCCGTTGGCCCTGCGCCAGGGCGGCGTGCACAATGCCGACCGTGTCGGCGATCATCGGCGCCACTCGCGGCGCCAACTCGTCGAGGTACTTCTCAATAATCGACGCCGCGCTGATTGAGGGTCGGTTGTAGATCTTGTTGAGAACCAGGTTCTTCTCGTGCAAGACGACCTCGAGCTTCTCGCGAAAGATCTTTGCGTCAAGCAGGTCCTGCACCCGAAGTCCAACCCGCGATGATTTATCGGCGTAGGTCGGACCGATCCCACGCTTGGTCGTGCCCAGCGCGTTCTTACCCAAGAACCGCTCGGTGAGGCGGTCGAGCTCCTGGTGGTAGGGCATGATCAGGTGCGCGTTGCCCGAGACGACGACCTTGGACACGTCAACACCTTTGGCGGACAAGGTGTCGAGTTCGGTGAGCAGCACCGCCGGGTCGACGACGACGCCATTGCCGATGACCGGGGTGATGTGCGGATAGAGGACACCCGAGGGCACGAGTTGCAGGGCGAACGCCTCGCCGTTGACGACGATGCGGTGACCGGCGTTGTGTCCTCCCTGGTAGCGCACCACCATGTCCATCTCACGGGCCAAAAGGTCGGTGAGCTTACCTTTACCTTCGTCACCCCACTGGGTTCCTACTACCACTGTTGCGGGCACGGGGCTCCCTCGGAACGGTCGGTTTGCCCCCCCAGCCTACTTGACCACCCGAGCGACCTCTAACGGAAGGCGAGTTCGTCGCCGTTCGCGTCGACCGTGATGGTGTCGCCGTCGCGGTATTTGCCCTCGAGCACTGCGAGAGCAACGTGGTCTTCGATCCGTCGCTGGATCACGCGCTTCAAGGGACGAGCGCCAAAGGCCGGGTCGAAACCCTCACGCGCGAGCGAGAGTGACGCAGCCGGAGTGACGTCGAGTGCCAAGTGGCGCTCGGCCAGGCGTGTGCGCAGTCGTTGCAACTGGATTCCCACGATGATCGCTAGGTCGTCCTCGTCGAGTGCCCGGAAGCGGATGATGTCGTCGATGCGATTGACGAACTCGGGTCGAAAGAAGTCGAGGGGATCGCCAGGGATATTGCTGGTCATAATGAAGACCGCGTTGGTGAAGTTCACCGTGCGCCCCTGGCCGTCGGTGAGACGACCGTCGTCGAGCACCTGTAACAGGAGGTTGAAGACGTCGGGGTGGGCTTTCTCGATCTCGTCGAGCAGCACGACGGCGTAAGGACGGCGCCGCACGGCTTCGGTCAGTTGACCGCCCTCCTCGTAGCCGACGTAGCCCGGAGGGGCGCCGATAAGGCGCGACACGGCGAACTTCTCCATGTACTCACTCATGTCGAGGCGGATCATGGCCCGCTCGTCGTCGAAGAGATACTCGGCGAGTGCGCGGGCCAACTCGGTCTTGCCGACACCCGTGGGACCCATGAAGAGGAACGAGCCGATGGGACGGTTCGGATCGGAGAGTCCGGCGCGTGAACGTCGAATGGCGTTGGCGACCGCGACCACGGCCTCGTCTTGACCCACGACGCGCGAGTGCAGGAGCTGTTCCATATGCACCAACTTGTCGACTTCGCCTTCGAGCAACTTGGAGACCGGCACCCCAGTCCACCCACTGATGACGTCAGCGATGTCCTCGGCGTCGACCTCCTCCTTCAAGAAGGCCCCGTTGGCCTGGAGGGCCTGGAGTTCCTCGGTGGCGACGTCGATAGTCTTTTCGAGCGCGGGCAGCGTCCCGTATCGCAGGGCGGCGGCGCCGTTGAGATCGCCTTGGCGCTCGAGGCGTTCGGCCTCGGCGCGCTTATCCTCGAACTCCTGCTTGGCCCCTTGGATCTTCTGGATGGCGGTCTTCTCGGCCTGCCAGCCCGCGGCCAATTCGTCGAAGTGCTCCTTCAAATCCGCGAGCTCCTCCTCCAATTTGGCAAGACGTTCTTTGGAGGCGTCATCAGTCTCGGGTTCGAGGGCCACCTTCTCGATCTCGAGCTGGCGGATACGGCGAATGACGACGTCGAGCTCGGTGGGCATGGAGTCGATTTCGATGCGCAGCTTGGACGCGGCTTCGTCCATGAGGTCGATCGCCTTATCGGGTAAGAAGCGATTAGGGATGTATCGAGCGGACAGCGTAGCGGCGGCCACCAGCGCTGCGTCTTGGATTCGCACACCATGGTGCACCTCGTAGCGCTCCTTGAGACCTCGCAAGATCGCCACCGTGTCCTCGAGGGAGGGCTCGCCGACGAGCACCTGCTGGAAGCGCCGCTCGAGCGCGGCGTCCTTCTCGATGTACTGGCGGTATTCGTCCAACGTCGTGGCGCCGATGAGGCGCAACTCACCGCGCGCCAAGAGCGGCTTGATCATATTGCCCGCGTCCATGGCGCCTTCGGAGGCGCCCGCGCCCACGATGGTGTGCAACTCGTCGATGAAGGTCACGACGTCGCCCTGGGCGTCCTCGATCTCCTTGAGGACCGCCTTGAGCCGCTCCTCGAATTCGCCGCGGTACTTGGCGCCCGCGACCATCGACGCGAGGTCGAGGGCGATGATCCGGCGATCGCGCAAGGATTCGGGCACGTCGCCCTCGACAATGCGTATCGCCAGACCCTCGACGATCGCGGTCTTGCCCACGCCGGGCTCACCGATCAGCACGGGATTGTTCTTGGTCCGGCGAGAGAGGACCTGGATGACTCGGCGGATCTCGTCGTCGCGTCCGATGACCGGGTCGAGTTTGCCCGCACGCGCCAACGCGGTCAGGTCACGTCCGTACTTCTCGAGGGAGGCGAAGGTCTCCTCGGGGTTCTCGCTGGTGATGCGCGCCGACCCGCGGATGGCGCGCAGCGCACTCAGCAGGGACTCGCGATCGGTACCCAGCAACGGAGCCCAGACCACCACGATGTGGTCGACCGAGAGGTACTCATCGCCCAGTTCGGCCCGTAACTCATCGGCGTCTTCGAGACCCTGGCGAGCTTCGGGTGACAAACCAGGCTGCGAGCCACCCACGGTGCGCGGCTCACGCGCCACCTTTTCATTGAGCGATGCAGCAATCGCGACGGGGTCGAGCTGGGCGGCGACCAGCAGCGGCCGCGCGATGCCCGAGGCGTCGTTGAGCAGGGCGAGCAGCAGGTGGGCCGGGGTGACGTAGGGATTGCCCGCGGCGCCCGCCTGGGTAGTGGCGCCCTGGAAGGCTTCGCGGGTTCGTTGCGTCCAGCGTTGGGGATCTAAGGTCACGTCGCACCTCGGCCGTTGCCAGTACCTCGACGTTGAGCGTCGAGAAAAATCGCGATCGTGTTCGAGACGGGCACCAAATCACGGCGATAATGCCGATGCGTCTCGGCGAGGGACGACACGGCCTCCTGGGTACGCTCGGCGATCTCCTCATGCAGGCGGTTCACCTCCGCCTCGAGTTTCATGATGCGCTTGACGCCCTCGAGATTGACGCCCTCGTTGGTCAGGTCTTGGATGCGTCGGAGGGCGGCGAGGTCTGCTTCAGAGAATCGGCGTGAACCGCCGCTAGTGCGCTGGGGACTCAACAATCCGCTGCGCTCGTAATTGCGCAACGTCTGGGGATGCACCCCGGCGATCTCGGCGAACACCGAGATGACGTAGACCGCGTGGGTCTCGCGATCGGTCACGAGACCTCCTCGTGTAGCGCGGTGGCCAGCTTCTCAACCAGCGCGCGCTGCTCCTTGTTGAGCTTCTTGGGAATCTCGACATTGACGCTGACCAGAAGGTCACCGTGTGCGTGCTTGGCATTGCCGGGGACCCCGCGACCGCGCACACGCAGGGTCGTACCGGGTTGGGTGCCGGCCGCGATCTTCAGGGTCACCGGTTCATCGAGCGTGGGCACCTCGAGGGTAGTGCCCAAGATCGCGGCGGTGAGCGCCACGGTGACGCTGGTGGTGATGTGGCGACCACGGCGCTCGAAGTGGGCATCGGGCGCGACGTGCACGTCGACGAACAGGTCACCAGGGTGACCACCCTGGGTTCCCGGCGCGCCTTTGGCCTTGAGGCGGATGCGCTGGCCGTCGACCACGCCAGCGGGGACACGCACGTTGACGCGTCGCGATGAGGGTTCACGGCCCGAGCCCTGGCAACTGGGACAAGGTGTGATGATGCGTCCGCCGCGTCCGCCGCAGTGCGTGCACACGCTCGACATCGCAAAGGGCCCCTGGTCGTCATTGGTGACTCCGCGGCCGTTGCAATACTCACAGGTGACGTAGCCGCCCGGGGCAGCGCCGCGGCCCTGGCAGGTCTTGCACGCCTCGTTACTCGGCAGGTTCACCGTGGTGGTGACACCCATGACCGAATCACGAAAACTCAGGTGCAGCGCCGTCTCGAGGTCCGCACCGCGTTGCGCTCGCGGACGTCGATTGCCGAAGAGACCCCCGAAGAGGTCACCGAGGTCACCGAGGTCGCCACTTTGAAAATTAAAATTACCCGGTCCTTGACCAGTGGATCCTCCGAATCCGGCGGCCGCCGGTCCGAGGCGTCGCACCTCGTCGTACTCCTTGCGCTTCTCGGCGTCCCCGAGGACGTCGTAGGCCACGGAGATCTCCTTGAATCGCTCCTCGGAGCCCGGGTTGGTGTCGGGGTGGTGTTGCTTGGCCAATTTGCGATAGGCGCGAGTGATCTCCTTGTCCGTCGCACTCGACGTGATGCCCAAGACTTTGTAGTAGTCCTTATCGAACCACTCACGTTCGGCCATCTATCCCATCACTCTCACCATGGCCGGGCGCAGCACACTGCCCTTCCATCGATACCCGGCACGTAATACGTCGTCCACCACTTGCTCGCCCTGCGCGTCACCGTCACCTTCGACGTGGGCCACCGCGTCGTGGATCTGGGGATCGAAGCGGACACCCGCGTCGG
>Ga0302283_1003568_pt1 | contig 12006 bp, 10 predicted proteins | sample III_Fen_E1_4_FD_198770 | JGI IMG/M metagenome (GOLD analysis project Ga0302283, IMG submission 198770) | Peat permafrost microbial communities from Stordalen Mire near Abisko, Sweden - III_Fen_E1_4 | ecosystem: Environmental > Terrestrial > Soil > Wetlands > Permafrost | place: Sweden: Abisko...
TTCGCCGCCTCGGTCTGCCGCGCCTCTCGCTCTTCGCTGGCAAAGCTCGGCATTGCGCCGCCGTGGGCAATCAAGCTCCGTCCCCGGATCGGCACCTGATAGTCCGCGCCCGGCATGGTCGACTCCGCCAGCATGCGCGCGCGCCGCTCCGGCATCTCTTGCTTGAAGCCTGTGGCGATGACCGTGATCTTCACTTCATCGCCCATTCGCTCGTCCTGAACCGCTCCGAAGATGATGTTGCAATCCTCGTGCGCCGCGTTCTGGATAATCGTCGAGGCCTCGTTCACCTCGGTCAGCTTCAGATTGCTCGAACCCGTAATGTTGATCAGGATGCCGCGCGCACCGTCGATCGCGCCTGCCTCCAGCAGCGGGCTGGCCATCGCGGCCATCGCCGCGTCCATCGCGCGATTGTCGCCCCGGCCCGTCGCCGTACCCATCACGGCATAACCCATGCCCGCCATCGTGGTCTTCACGTCGGCGAAGTCGCGGTTGATCACGCCCGGAATCGTAATAATGTCGGAGATGCCCTGCACGCCCTGGCGCAGCACGTCGTCGGCGATGCGGAAGCTCTCAAAGAAGCCTGCGTCCTTCGCCACCGCCAGTAGTTTCTCGTTGGGAATCACGATCAGCGTGTCGACCGAGTCCAGCAGTTCCTGCATGCCGCGTTCGGCCTGCATCATGCGCCGCTTGCCCTCGAACGCGAACGGCCGCGTCACGACGGCAACCGTCAGCGCGCCCATCTCGCTCGCCAGACTGGCAATCACCGGCGCCGCGCCCGTGCCCGTCCCGCCGCCAAGTCCAGCGGTGACGAACACCATGTCCGCGCCTTCCAGCGCCTCAATAATTTTGTCTGAATCTTCCAGCGCGGCGCGGCGGCCGACGTCCGGATTCGCGCCCGCGCCCAATCCGCTGGTCAGCTTGACGCCAAGCTGCAGCTTGATCGGCGCATTCGACAACTGAAGCGCCTGCACATCGGTGTTGGCGGAGATGAACTCAACGCCTTCCACGCCCGCCGCGATCATGCGGTTGACGGCGTTGTTGCCGCCGCCGCCGACACCAATGACCTTGATGCGCGCGCCATGGGGCACATCGTCCTGATAGCGAATGCGGAGATCGTCTGACTGCTCGGACATGGGTTCTACTCCCTGAAAGTCTTGGGCGCACGCTCGAACCTCGTACATCGAGCCCGTCCCGTGGAACCTAGTCTGACATCCCCCACCGCGCGTTGAAACCTACACATCGCGGAATGAACCACGCTTGGTACTTCTATTTTTTCTGGGTCCACCAATTACACCAGCCCTGCTGCAATCCCGCGCATTTCGCTTGTGCCCGAACGATTGTCGGACTCCTTGTAGTCCTCCGCGCAAGATTCGCCGTCCTTAGGGGAGCCACGCAGCAAACGGTCCCGCACCCTGCAATCAAGATGAAGGAGCTTCCTTTGATCAAGCCTTACGCCATGCTGGTGCTGCCGGGCCTGCTCGTACTCGCCGTGTCTGCCGCCGCGCCGGTTGAGCAGACTCCACCGAGACACGACGTGCTCGACATCCATCACCTGATCCTGGGCGACGGACGCGTCTCGACTACGGCAAAGCCCGGCTTCGTGCTGTCCTGCCAGACCGACTTCAGCCACGGTTTCGGTGCCACTGGCGCGATCCCCTGGATTCATAGCGGCACCTGGGATCTCGCGGCAAAGCCGCAAGCGCAGGGAAAGCTGGAGTGGCCGGATGCCGAGTTCTCGATCCAAGAGACCCAGAGCGGTCTGGTTGTTTCGCGGCTGATCAAAGGCAATGGCCTGCCGGTAAAGACCGCCTCGGGCAACTTCCCCATCGCGCCCAGCGATCCTGCCTTCGCCTACGATCGCAATCCAAATTCCATTCGAAAGCAGACCGTGCAACTCACGCTGCCGGCAGATCCGCAGATTGCAGCTCAGCCCTCCTGCGTCTCCATGGGCATGATCGGCGTGGCGCTGAACGGTGTCGCCATCTTCAATGCGCTCGACGCAATGGGCCGCGATGCCGTCGCGCACGAGGTGCAGGACTTGTGCAGTGGCCATCCCGAGCCGCGCGGCATGTATCACTACCACGGCCCAACTCCGTGCCTTCCCGGCGAGACGCAGAACGAACAACTCATTGGCTATGCGATCGATGGTTTCGGCATCTACAGCATGTACGATGCCAACGGCACCGAGCTTACCGACGCCGATCTGGACGCCTGCCATGGCCGCACCAGCGTCGTGCTGTGGGACGGCAAGCCGCAGAATATCTATCACTACGTGCTGACGCGCGAGTATCCATATACCGTTGGCTGCTTTGTCGGGACGCCGCAGCACCTTCGGCAAGGTCCGCCTCCGGGCAACGGCGGACCGGGAGGACCGGGATTCCGCCCGCCACCTCCACCCAGGTGACTTGCGCAGCTATCAATCTAGACTTGCCGCGTCTCGAACATCAGAATCTGCACAGCACCCGGCTCCGATGCAAATACACCTACATCCGCCACCGTAGCCTGTCCCTCCGGGCTTGCGAACGCCGCCTGAATCGCCGCCATGTTGTCGAAGTGCAGGATGGCAATCCGATGAATTCCCGAATCGCCAGCAGGAGAACCTACAGGCCCCTGGTTCACTTCGAGCTTCCTCAGCCCCGGCAACTTCTTCGAAATCGGGATGTGTGTTTCAAAGTAGTATTTGTCGAAGGCAGCCGCATCCTTCGGTGTCTTGTACAAGGCCATCAATCGCGCCATTATGCTCTCCTCGTAACCGCTGACCTACTATCCACGAATAACCCGTAGCTGGCAACTAGAGCAGTTTCCCTGTTGATGTGGAGCGGAGATTTCAGTGGCGTACCGTTTTCCTTGAGAGAAAACGGTCATGAGAGTCTCGTCTTCCTATACGCCTACAGGGAAACTACTCTAGCCCTTCACAAACACAACCACCCCGTTCGCCGGGATCACCACGCTCGCGCTCGCCGCCAACCCATGCATTCCCGGCCCATCCGCCGTAACCCCGCCCGCATTGCCCGCGCACATGAGATTCACCCAGTTGTCGTAGACATCGCTGTTGAACACCTCGACCCACTGCCCGGCCGATGGAAAACCAACCTGATATCCCCACCATGTCGACTCGCTCAGCGTCGCGACCACGACTACATCCTGCCCTGCGCCTACCACCCATCGGTGGAACGCGATCACCCGGTCAGCGTCGGACGTGTAGAACACATTCAGCCCCTCGCCGCGCAGCCCCGGCTGCGAGTTCCGCAGCCGCACCGCTTCCTGGGTAAAGCGCAGATGGTCGCACATCGCCGGATCAACGGTCTTCCCATTTGCACCCGCCGCCAGCCCACCCCACCAGATCAGGTGGTCCGGCGTCCGTGGGTCCGGGCACCACTGCTTGTCCTCCAGGAACTCCTGCCCCATAAACATCTGGGGAATCCCAGGCGCGGTCAGCAGCAGCGCCGTCGCGACTCGCGAACGACTGCGCGCATACCAGCTTCGCGCGTTCGAACCATCCGCCAACGCCGGTATTCGTGGCTGCTCGCCAAGCTTCACAATGTCGTGGTTCTCAACGCACGGAATCGTCTGCCACGCATGCGCAAACCCCGTCGGCCACATCGCCATCGCGATCCCGCTCATCCCTACGTATGCGCCCACACCCATCGCTGCCTGCCCAATCGCCGTCCGGATAGCCTCGCGCAGGCCGTCATGCTGCACCACGTCGAAGCCCAGCCCATCCGCGTCCACCGGCGCCACCATCAGCGGAGCCGGAGCGCCAAACTCTCCCGGCCAATACTCAGCATTCTGCAGCACTCGCCGGTCCGCCCCACGTACCACCGTCGTCACTTCCTTGCAGAACTCCCACCCACTTGCATTGTTCAGCGCCAGCAACATGCTGATTTCGTCGTAGCGGAAGCCGTCCGCGTGCAGTTCTTCCACGTGGAACCGCGCGTTGTTCAGCAGAAACGCACGCACATCCGCGTTCCACATCGCAAACGACAGCCCGCCCACAAATCCCTGGTCGGTGAAATACAGGCTCTGGTTGTTGTCATAGTTCACGCCCGGCCCCATCGTCTTCGCCCGGTCCCAGAAATAGAGGCTGCAATCGTCCCCGTGCAGCACGCCTCCCGGCGCCACCGCTTCGGGGACCGTATACGTCTGCCCCCATCCACCCGCGTGGTTGTGGACGACATCGAACGCCACCGCGATCCCATACACATGCAGCAGGTCCACCATCGCCTTCATTTGCGCGTATCCCGGCGTAATGTCGGCCAGCGTCATCGGCGCAAAGCCCTTCGCCGCCAGCAGCCGGTTGATCGTCGCCAGATACCCCACCAGCGCGTCCGCGTGGTACACCGCATAGTCGATCGCCGGGGAATACAGATCCGACCCCTGATACCCCAGGCCCGGATATCCCTGCGACGGCGAGTCCTCCATCTCGTACACCGGCAACGGCTGCACCACGTTGATCCCCAGCGCCGCCAGGTACTCCACCTTCTCTATCACGTCTAGAAATGTCCCTGCCCAACCAGGACTGGCTGGCGCATACGTCCCAATATGCAGTTGGTACACCACCATGTCCGAGTAGTCGGGCGTGCGGAATTCGGCGTCGTGCCACGGATACTCGCCGGCCGTGCGGATCACCGACGGGCACACGGGGAACGGCAGCGCGGGATCGTTGGCCAGCTCGCGCGCGTAGGGGTCACGCTTGTAGCCGCTCGAACCCTCGCCCACCACGTAGAAGCGATAGGTATCGCCCTCGGCCGCCTTGGCTAGAAACCCCGACCAGTAGCCATTTGCGTCTTTCGCCATCAGCAGATTCGAAGTCTGCCCGGAACGCTCCACTCCGCCGAATACCCCATTCACATACACCGCCGTGGCCCGCGGAGCCCATGCACGAAATGTCGCGCCACCGCCCGCGACCCCGATCTCCGCAACCAGGTTCGCTCCCATCGGCGTATTCGGCGTGCAATTCTTCTGCGAGATCATGCTCCCATCTTCGCACTCTCGGCTCGACAACTTGAAGAATAGTCTTGCCGGACGGGCCCACTGCGCGTGGGGCGGTCACTTCGTGACTTATGCCGAGTGTGCGAACGCCCGCCCCGCCACAGTGGGCCCATCCGGCAGGACCAATCTTCTCTTTGCATGCGAGAATACCCGAACGGTCTTGCCGAATCGAACATGCCGATCGCTAAATTTACTGTCGAACTCTCTATCCCGCACGCGCAGTCGCTGAAGGATCGCCGCCAGGTTGTGCGCTCGATCAAGGACAAGCTGCGCCACGGATTCAATGTCTCGGTTGCCGAACTTGATGACGCAAATCTCTGGAACCGCGCCACGCTTGGCATGGCAGCCATCTCCAGCTCATCCGACTATCTCACCGGCCAGATGCGCGAGCTCGACGACGCGGTGAACCGGCTGGCCAATACCCTGGGCGCGGAGATTCTCGACTCCTGGGTCGAAGTCCTTGCGGAATGAGCGGCAACCCGCTGAAACCCGCGTCAAGTCGGGATACTCGATTGGGGAATTTGTTATCCTTGAGTGTTGTCTGAAAGATGAACTATGCCTGAATACCGAGCCCGAACCTATCACCGCAACCGCGTTGCCAGCACCTTCTCAGAAGAGATCGGCGCAATGCTCGAAGGCGAGCTCTCCGACCCGCGGATCGCCCCCAGTTACGTCACCGACGTCGTGCTCGCGCCCGGCGGCAAGAGCGCACGCGTCTTCGTTGCCGTGCATGGCAGCGAGACGGAAGAGGAGTCCACGCTGGAGGGCCTGATGGCCGCGCGCGACTTTATCCGCTCCTCGTTGCGCGATCGCATGGGCGTCCGCCATGTGCCCGACCTTACCTTCGCCATCGACCGCTCCGAAAGACTGACCGGCCGTATGGACGAACTGCTCGCCCGCACCCGCAAACGCGACAAGAAGCGCGAGGCGAACGCGGCCAAATCCGCCCAGCCGGCTGCGCCCCAACCCCCGGAGCAACTACCCTGAACCCATGGCGGAGACGGCCGCGGTAGACCGAACCGGTTGCCCGCCCGCGTGCCGCCTGAAGCAATACTCTGGTAGCCTTGTTTCGGTCGCCCAGCCTGGCTCATCCAGTCCTGTCACGATGGATATATTGACTGATTCCCCACAATCCGCCGCGTCCGGCGCACCGAAACACCATGCGGCAGTCGCCTGGTTGCGGACCCAGATCCAGAACATCCGCGGCGAATCGCCATGGGAGTTCGTGGTCCTGGTAGTCACGACGGCGTTCCTGCTGCTCTACGGGCTGGTCCCGGTCTTTGGCGGCGACCAGGTCGGGCTGGTGGGCGCCGATGAGCCACGTTACGCGCAGATCGCACGCGAGATGCTCAACGCGCACTCCGAGATCTGCCAAGAGTACAAAGCCAGTATCATCCCCGGCAGACCAACGCCCAAGGCCATCGAGAACTCCTTCCGCTGCCTGGATGGCGGAACCGTTACACCCATTTTGTATGGACATCCGTGGCTGGAAAAACCCGCGCTCTACTATTGGCGGGCGATGGGATTCTTCAAGGAGTTCGGCGTATCGGACTGGTCGGCGCGATTGCCCTCGGCCACCGGCGCTGGCTTTCTGATCCTGATGATCTTTCTGCATATGCGGCGATTCCGGCCCGGCGGCCAGTTGGATGCCGCGCTGATTACCGCGTCCTCGGTCGCCATCATTGGATTTGCGCGCGGTGCGTCAACCGACATGCAGCTTGCCGCGCCATTCTGCATCGGCATGCTGGGCTGGTACGCGTGGTACGAGACAGGCAAGAAGTTCTGGCTCTTCGACCTGTACTTCTTCGGCGCGGCCGCCACGCTGGCCAAAGGGCCAGTCGCTCCGTTCCTTGCGCTCGCCATCATCCTGCTCTTCCTGGGTCTGCGGCGGGAATGGTCGGCACTGCGCCGCACCATCTGGCTTCCCGGCGTCCTGCTGTATCTAGTGATGGTGCTGCCGTGGTACATCGCGGTGCAGCGGGAGAACCCGACGTTCGTGCATTCGTTTCTCGTAGAGCACAACCTCGAGCGATTCGCGACCAATCTCTACGAACACCATCAGCCGTTCTGGTACTACTTTGCCGTCCTGCTGGTCGGCCTGATGCCGTGGACGGTGGTCGCAATCCGGGCACTGCTGGCGGCGATGAGCGATTCGATCGCCGAGTGGAAGGTGCGCCTGAATCCGAAACGCTATCTCGGACACTCGCGCGCTGGAGACGCCTTTCCCGAATATCTGGTCTTGTGGGCGCTGTTTCCCATCCTCTTCTTCACTTTCTCCAAGTCGAAGCTGCCCGGATATATTCTGCCGTCGATTCCTCCGCTTACGATTCTCACCGGCGACTACCTTAACCGCATCCGCCGGGTTGGGCTTCCGAAGTGGCTGCTGTGGTCGCACGCCGCGGCCTGCGCCTTGGTTGCGTTCGTCATAACGCTGGCGCCGCAACACATGATGTACGACACGCTGGTGCCATCGGCAGGCTGGCTTGTCGGCGCGAGCGCGGCGGCGCTGTTGGTCCTGTTTGCCGTGGTCAAGACGATCCAGATCGGTGGCATTGCGCACGTGCGCAACGCAACTCTGTTTCCAGTGCTGGCCGCGATGGTCTTCCTACTCGGCTTCCACGGCAAAGACCTCGATCTGAACTACTCAGCCAGGCCGTTGGCGCGGGAGATGCAGCAACAAGCGCCGGAGATGCGCACCCTTGCCTTCGAAGACGTCCGGCGCGACATGGTCTACGGCCTCGCCTTCTATCGCAACGAGCAGCCCATCGATTACTGCGAACCCTCCGACAAGCCCCGCCTGAACGAGGAGAATTGCAGCGGCGGTATCGAAATTCCGGCGGAAGCGCATCTGCTGGTTATCCCGGCCAACGAAACCGGCAAGCTAGAATCGTGGCTGCACGGCCGCGTCTACGAACCGCTCTTTCTGTATGAATCGCAGGGCCTTGAGGTGTACAAGGTCTATGCGATGCGGTAGGGCGCGGAACTCTTTTCCGCACGCCATGGGCAATAAAGCTCGACGCCTCTGGATTCCACAGGTACTTTGGATCGAAGTCAAAGAGTAGGTCGCGTCGTATGTCCAGCGTGCCAGTTGCCCCTCAAATCGAAGTTCTCGACCTGCGCCACTTCTCCGCGCGCCAACTGCGGCCTCTGCTGGAACGCGAGGCTGAGCTGTGGCAGAATCGGCTGCGCTGGGACTACAGGACTTCGACCGAACTGCTGCTGCAGTATCTGGAATCGCGCATTCTGCATGGCTTTGTAGCGCTCGACCAGGGGCGCGTGTGCGGCTACACGTTCTGCGTCTACGAAGGATACAAGGCTGTGATCGGCGACGCCTTCGCTTCGGGCCACAGAACGATGAGCGATGCCGACGCGACACGGGTGCTGCTGGTGCATGTGATCGAGATGCTGCGCAACTCGCCCGCAGTTGATCGAGTGGAGTCGCAACTGCTCCTGTTCGATGCCGGCGAGTTTGCCGACGTTTTTGTGGGGCCGGAGTTCACGATCTATCCGCGCCTGTTTCTAGAGTGCGGTATTGGGAAGCCGGTGATTGTTCCCCGGGATGCCGTGGAAGATAAGTCTAACCACCTTTCGCCAGAACTGGTGATGGCGCCGTGGACGGCGCAAGACTACCAGGCCGCGGGAGAGCTGATCTATGCGAGCTACGTCGGCCACACCGACGCGCTGATCAACGACCAGTACCGCACGCTGCACGGCTCGCTGCGGTTTCTGCACAACATCGTCCGGTTTCCGGGATGCGGAATTTTTGAAGCCGACTTCTCCTGGATGCTGCGAGACCGGAAGAGCGGCGCGCTAGTGGGCATGGTGCTGTGTTCGCGGGTTGGCCCACACGTGGCGCATATCACGCAACTGTGCGTGGCGAAGGCTTACCGCGGACGCGGGCTGGGCCACGCGCTGCTTCGACAGAGCGCGGATGCGCTGCTGGACGCAGGGTTCGAAGCAATCTCGCTGACGGTGACGGAAGCGAATGTTCCAGCGGTCGAACTCTACGAGCGCTTCGGGTTTTCACGGATGCACCGTTTCGACGCAATGGCGATGGACACGCGACCCAGGCGGCGCTGACCGGTTTCACTAATCCAGTTCCGGTGCTCGCTTGCTCCAGCAGATGAGCCATACCAGGAGGCAGAGCGCGGTGGCTCCCGCTGTATCAAGCAGTACATCGACGGGCGTTCCGGTACGGCTGGGCAGGAATGACTGGTGAAACTCGTCGCCGCTGGCCACCACGGCGGTCGAGAAGATGGCCAGAATCGACGCTTCCAGCCGCCATGCCCGCAGCGTTCCGAATCCGCGCCGCGCCAGCGTATGCAACCAACCACGGAGGAAGGTGAAACCCACGGTTCCGTAGCCGACAAAGTGGCCAGTCTTGCGGAGAATGTGGTGGAACTGATCCCACGCGCTATCGCTGATGACTCCGAGGAAGCGCTGCGCGATGGGGCGCAGCCAACTGCTGGTGTTCTGCGAGGAAAAGGTGTTGGTGGACTCGGCACAGATGACCGCGATGGCGAGGACGACTGGAGTCCAGACGTTGAACCACCAGCGCCAGCCCGCATCGGCGCGCGAAGGTGGCAATGATTTGTAGAAGAAGACCGGACGCATCTTCGTCTAGGCTATCAGCCGCACCACCAGCAACACGATATCTCGGGAGGCACTAGCAGGCGCGGAGGGCTTTTCTGCGCTTGCAGGCGCGAACGGTCCAGAAGACGGCGTTGAGAAAGACCGCGCCCGCGGTGTCGACCATCACGTCATGGAAGCTGCTGACGCGGCCGGGAACGTAACGCTGGTGCAACTCATCCAGGCTGGCGACGAGAAAAGTGGAGAGCACAGAGAGCGCTGAGACCGAGACCATTCCGCGGACGCTTGCGAGGCTGGCACCGACGCGCGTGATGCCGGCGCGGATGGAGCTGTGCCAGGCATTGCGGAAAATCAGGCCAATCATGCCATAGCCGAAGAAGTGTCCGACCTTGCGGCACAGTATATTCACCGGTCCAGTGAGGTCCCAATGCCACTTGCCCAGCAATGGTCTCCAAACAACTTCCAACCAGGCTTGCGTGTGATTGCCGCCCATGAAGCTAGTGGAGGTAAAGCACACGAAGATGAGGCTGAGAAAAACGGGAATCCAGGCGTTTTGGACCGATCGGCGCGGCGCGATGTTGGAGGGTGGGAAGACTGCGGGCGTTGCGGACATCGGTTTCATCTCCGGGCTTGCGTACGAGCGAACCGGGCAGGTTCAACTTGGAAGTTAGCAAGCCGGATGCCAAACCGGAGGACCTTGGTTATGTGTAACTTAATCTGTTACCAGAATACACACACTCCCGGAGCAGGGCTATATGCGGTAAAAATTACGCGGCGCGGCGTGGTCATTCGGCGTGGTAGTTGGGGGCTTCGCGAGTGATGATGACGTCGTGGACGTGCGATTCGCGGAGGCCGGCGTTGGAGATGCGGATGAAGCGCGCGTTGGCCTGGAGCTCTTCGATGGTGGCGCAGCCGAGGTAGCCCATGCCGGAGCGGAGGCCGCCGACGAGCTGGTAGACCATGGCTTCGAGCGGGCCCCGATGAGGGACGCGGCCTTCGATTCCTTCGGGAACGAATTTGGCGAGGCGGTTAGAGCCGTTGGACTCGCGAGAGGTGATCGAGGTGCGTTCGGTTGAGGCTGCTTCGGTCATGTCTTCGGCGCTTTGGAAGTAGCGTTCGCCGGAGCCTTGCGACATGGCGCTGAGCGAACCCATGCCGCGGTAGGCCTTGAAGCTGCGGCCTTGATAGAGGATGGTCTCGCCGGGTGATTCATCAACGCCGGCGAAGAGGGAGCCGATCATGATGACGTTAGCTCCTGCGGCGATGGCCTTGGTGACGTCGCCGGAGTACTTGATGCCGCCGTCGGCGATGATCGGGATACCGTGCTTTGAGGCAGCGCGCGCGGCTTCGGCGATGGCGGTGATCTGCGGCATGCCAGCGCCGGTGACCATGCGCGTGGTGCAGATGGAGCCGGGACCGATGCCGACTTTGACGGCGTCGGCGCCAGCGTCGATGAGGGCCATGGCGCCGTCGTAGGTGGCGATGTTACCGGCGAGGAGGTCGACGTCGGGAAAGCGCTTCTTGACGGCGGCGACGGCCTCGAGGACTCGCGAGGAGTGCCCGTGGGCGGAGTCGATGGCGAGGGCGTCGACGCGCATGGCAATCAGTTCGGCGGCGCGTTCGAGGAAGTCGCCGGTGGCTCCGATCGCTCCAGCGACACGCAGGCGGCCTTTCTCGTCCTTGGAGGCGTTGGGATACTTCAGCTTCTTCTGGATATCTTTTACGGTGATGAGGCCTTTGAGTTCGTAATCGTCGTTGACGACGAGGAGCTTTTCGACGCGGTGTTGGTGCAGGATGTCCTCGGCCTGCTCGAGCGTAGTCCCGACGGGAACGGTGATGAGATTTTCTTTCGTCATCACGTCGTTGATGGGAATGTCGGTTTGCGAGACGAAGCGGAGGTCGCGGTTGGTCAGGATGCCGACGAGGCGGCCTTTGCGCGTGACGGGGACGCCGGATATTTTGAAGCGGCGCATCAACTCCAGCGCATCGGAGATGGGCTGCTCGGGCGAGATGGTGACCGGATCGACGATCATGCCGGATTCAGAGCGCTTGACGCGGTCGATCTCGAGGGCCTGCTGCGCGATGGTGAGGTTGCGATGGATGACACCGAGGCCGCCCTGCTGGGCCATGGCGATGGCCAGGCGCGACTCGGTTACGGTGTCCATTGCGGCCGAGACAAGCGGCGTGGCGAGGGTGATGTTTCGGGTGAGACGCGTTTGGGTGCTGACCTGGGTGGGAACCACTTCGCTGTACGCAGGGACGAGCAAGACATCGTCGAAGGTCAGAGCTTCCGGGATCGGGGAGGTAATCATTTGCACTCGAATTCAGTTGTAGGTTGCAGGTTGTGGGTTGTGGGTTGGGGCGGGGGTTTTGTTGATTGTAGCGCGGCGGCACTTCGTGCTGTTCTCGACGCTTCGCGCGAAA
>Ga0302283_1003579_pt1 | contig 11978 bp, 11 predicted proteins | sample III_Fen_E1_4_FD_198770 | JGI IMG/M metagenome (GOLD analysis project Ga0302283, IMG submission 198770) | Peat permafrost microbial communities from Stordalen Mire near Abisko, Sweden - III_Fen_E1_4 | ecosystem: Environmental > Terrestrial > Soil > Wetlands > Permafrost | place: Sweden: Abisko...
CCGGGAACCGGTGTTCGGGGGCCAGCCGGTAGTCGACGGTGACCACGGGGACGCGCAGGTGGTCGGCCACGAACTCGGCGTAGAACAGGTAGGCCTCGAGGTCGCAGGAGACGAACGCCCCTCCGTGGAAGAAGAGCGCCGTCCCCCGGTCGGCCCGGGATGCCGGCGTCGACAGCCATCCGCAACGCACGCCGCCGACGACGACGTCGAGGCGCACCTCGGTGGCGGGGCCGAGCGGATGACCGTGGAGCGGGGCCATCGTGGCCCGGGTGGCGGCGGCGGAGTCCCCGGGTCCGGCGAACCCCCCGGGGGTGCCGGCGATCACGGCCGCCAGCAGCGCGCTGGTCACGGGGTCGGAGCGGGCTCCCGGACGACGACGACCGGGCAGTCGGCATGGGTGACGCAGTGCTGGCTGACCGAGCCCAGCAGCACGCCGGCCAGGGCCCGGTGCCCGCGGCTGGACACCACGAGGAGGGCACCGTGCTTCGACGCCTCAACCAGGACGTCACCGGCATTGCCCTCCACCACGTGGGCGTGGACGTCGAGCGACGGGTGGTCGGCGCGGATCCCCTCGATCACCGTGTCGAGCATGGCCCTGGCGTCCTGTGCCGGGTCGTAGCCGTCGGGGAGCGGGATGGTGTTGCCCCACGACGTCGGGTACTCCCATGCCGTCACCAGGTCGAGGCACCCGTCCGTCCGCACGGCCTGCGAGGCCGCCCAGCTGACGGCCTCCGCCGCCGCCGGCGAGCCGTCATAGCCCACCACCACCGCATTCGGGTGGTCCTGCGGGTCGGTGGTCATGGTGGTCCTCCAGGTCGGGTCGTCCGCCGCACGGGTACTGCCGCCGCGAGCGTAGTGGTCGGGGACCATGGGGCTGTGCCCGCTCGGTGTCATCGCTTCTCCTCGGCCGGGTCCGTGCGGCCCGGGGTGGTCGTGTGGACCCGTCGGTCCTGTCAGTAGGCGTCGAGTGCGCGCCGCCGGCGCGCCACGGCTGCGTCGACCTGCTCCGATCCGGGGCCACCGGTCGTCGCTGCCTCCACGCCCGGGTCGGCCCCCACCAGGTGGCCGAGCGTTCCGGCCACCGATGCCCGCAGTGCGGCGAGGTCGTAGCCCCCCTCGAGGAACAGGACCAGGCGCCCCGGTGCGGGGGCGTAGCCGGCCACCGTACCGGCGAGGGCGGCGAAGTCGCCGGCCGACAGGGCGAGGTCGGCCAGGGGGTCGGCCCGGTGGGCGTCGAAGCCGGCCGACACCAGGACCCAGGTGGGGGCGAACGCCTCGACCGCCGGGGTGACGAGCACGTCGAACGCCCGGCGCACGACATCGCCGGTGGCGCCCGGCGGCAGGGGGATGTTGAGCGTGGTCCCCCGGGCCGACGGCCCCCCGACCTCGTCGGCCCGGCCGGAACCCGGGTAGGCGGGCCACTGGTGGGTGGAGACGTAGAGCACGTCGGGGTCGTCCCAGAACACGTCCTGGGTGCCGTTGCCGTGGTGGACGTCCCAGTCGACGATGAGCACCCGCTCGCCGACCTCGCGGAGGGCGCCGGCGGTGATGGCCACGTTGTTGAGCAGGCAGAACCCCATGGCACGGTCGGCGACCGCGTGATGCCCCGGGGGCCGGGCCGGAACGAAGACGGGTGCGTCGTGGGCGGCTGCCGCCTCGATGGCCACGAGGCCGGCACCGGCGGCCATGCGTGCGTCGTCCCACGAGGTGGGGCCGGCGTAGGTGTCCTGGTCGATGGCGCCCCCGCCGGCGGCGCTCAGCCGTTCGAGCCGGTCGAGATGACCCGGTGTGTGTACCCGGACCAGGTGCTCGACCGGCGCCGGCTCGGCCCCGACGACCAGAAGGTCGGAGTCCAGGTGGAGATCCTCGACGCCGCGCATCGCGGCCCCGATGCGGGCCGGCCGCTCCGGATGTCCGGGGTCGTCATGGGAGCCCGCCTCGAGTGGCTCGACCACGATCAGCACGGTGCCGCCGTGGTCATCGCACCATCCCGGTCACGGCGTCGGCTTCTGGACCGACAGCCAGTCCCGGGCCTCGAGATAGGGGCTGAAGGCGGTGGCGATGGCGTCGATGTCGGCCGGGCCCTTCGGGCGCTGGACCTCGTAGACGTGGGGGAAGTCGAGCCAGCCCACCGTGAGGTCCCAGAGCCGCACGGCGGCATCGCCCGACGGCGGGTCGACCAGCACCGGCCCGAAGAGCATCTGGTCGTCCTCGAAGAAGAGCGTCGGCACGCCGAACCCACCCTTGTCCACCACCCGCTCGTGCTCGGCCAGGACCTCGGCCCCCGTGGTCGGGTCGTCGATGGCGGCCCGGACGGTAGCGGGGTCGAGTCCCATGCCGGCCAGGATCTCCTCGGCCACCTCCGGTCGGTGGGGCTTGCGGCCGTCGACGTGCAGCGCCTTGCCCGCCTCGGCGTACCAGCGGTCGAGCAGGTCCATGTCCTGGCGGCGCAGGAGGGCGCCGATCCGCATCATCGACCATCCGTAGGACCACTCCCGCTCCCACGGGTGCTTCTTGCCCTCGCCCCGGTTGATCTCCTCGAGGCTGAAGAACTTCCACCGGATGTCGAGGCCGGTCTCCCCGCGGACGTTCCGGATCCAGAGGGACGTCTGGTAGGCGTAGGGGCACATGATGTCGAAGTGGAAGTCGACCGTGGCCGGTCGGCTGCTGGTCGCGTCTGGCATGGCATCGCTCCTGCTCGGTGCCGGGGTCACGCCCCTGGCCCTACCTCGCACCGTACACTCGCACCATGATGGACAGTGCCCGGCTGGAGGCGTTCAGCGACGGGGTGTTCGCCGTCGCCATCACCCTGCTGGCACTGAACCTGGCGGTCCCGGGGCCCGGCCACGGCCCCCTCCTCCACCAGCTCGGTCACCAGTGGCCCGTCTACGTGGCCTATGTCGTGAGCTTCTTCGTCATCGGCGTCCTGTGGGTCAACCACCACTCCCTGTTCCGGCAGGTCGGGCGCGTGGACCGGGGCCTGCTCTACGCCAACCTGTGCCTGCTCCTCTTCGTGGTCGTGATCCCCTTCATCACGTCGACGCTGGCCGACTACCTGCGGGCCGGGGGACAGGACGCTCGGGTGGCCGCCGTCGTGTACGCCCTGGTCATGGAGGGGATGGGGCTCAGCTTCACACTCATGTTCGCCTACGTGGTGCGGGCCGGGCTCCTGGTCGCACCCCTGTCCCCGGCCGCCTCGCGGGCGGCCATCATCCGGTTCGGGGTCGGGGCGGGGGCCTACGTGGTGGCCATCGGCGCGGCGTTCGTGTCGGCGCCACTGGTGCTCGTCATCGCCGGGGCGATCACGGCCTATTACATCTTCGAACGGGTGCCCACCGAGCCGGAGTCGGAGCCGGGCTCCGACCTGGGTCAGCGTCCGGACCGGGACCACGGAGGGGCCACCACCTGAGCGGCCATGGCGCCATCGGCCGCTCAGAAGTGGCCGAGCACCGGGTGGGGGGCGTAGGGCTCCTCGAGGAGGGCGATCTCGGTGTCGTCGAGGGTGAGCTGCTCGGCGGCCAGGGCGTCGGCCAGGTGGCCGGGCTTCGTGGCCCCGACGATGGGGGCCGTGACGCCCTTCTGGTGGAGGAGCCAGGCCAGTGCCACCTGGGCGGCGGGCACCCCCCGCTCGACGGCCACCTCGGCCACGCGCTCGACCACATCGAAGTCGGTGGGCTGGTTGTAGAGGTAGTTGGTGAAGTCGTCGGTCTCGGAACGGGTGGTGTGCTTCTCGCCCGACCGGTTCCGGTTGCCGGCCAGCACGCCACGTGCGAGGGGGCTCCAGGGGATGACGCCGACACCCATGTCGACGCACTGCGGGATCATCTCCCGCTCCTCCTCGCGGTAGATCAGGTTGTAGTGGTTCTGCATCGAGACGAACCGGGTCCACCCGTGGGCGTCGGCGGTGAACTGCGCCTTGGCGAACTGCCAGGAGAACATGGACGAGGCACCGATGTAGCGGGCCTTGCCGGCCCGGACCACGTCGTGGAGTGCCTCCATCGTCTCCTCGATGGGCGTGCGGTTGTCCCACCGGTGGATCTGGTAGAGGTCGACGTACTCCATGCCCAGCCGGGAGAGCGATGCGTCGATGGCGGACAGGATGTGCTTGCGGGAGAGCCCGCCGCCGTTCTCCCCCGGTGTCATGGGCATGTACACCTTGGTCGCGACCACCAGCTCGTCACGGCGGAGATACCTCGGCAGGATCCGGCCGGTGGCCACCTCGCTGGCACCCGCCGAATAGGTGTCGGCTGTGTCGAAGAAGGTGATCCCGCCCTCCACCGCCGCTCGCACGATCGGTTCGGCGGCGTCCTCGTCGAGCACCCAGGGTCGCTCGGAGTCGTTGCCGTAGCTCATCATCCCGAGACAGACCCGCGAGACACGCAGTCCGGTGCGGCCGAGGTTGACGTACTCCATGGGACCTCCGGGGATCGATGGGCGGGACGGCCGTGGACGGCAGCTCCACCCTAATTGGGGGGTGGAGCGTCCCGTCCGGTGGGTTGCGCGCCGGGAGGGTCCGGAGGGCACCACCGGGTGCGATTCTTACCGTTTCCCCAGTGGGCACTTATCGGAAGTTTACGTTGACGTGGTGCACTGGAGGACTAAACCCCTGGTCGGAGCACGTGGCCGGATGCAGGGACGGACACGTGGCCCCGGCCGCACAGAGGTTGACGAGGTACAGGTGACCAGGAGCACGATGCCAGGCAGGTCGAAGCGGTGGTGGATCGTGGCCGTCGTGGTCGTGGTCCTGATCGGCGCCGGCATCGGCACGTGGTTCGCCACCCGCCCGTCCAGTGCGTCCGCCACCGGCATCGTCACCACGACCACCGTCCAGACGGTGACCACCGGAACGATCAGCCAGACGGTCGCCGCCACCGGCACGATCGAGCCGGCCACCACGGCCGATCTCAACTTCGGCGTGTCGGGTAAGGTGACCGCGGTCACGGTCGTCCCCGGCCAGGCCGTCACCGCCGGGCAGGCACTGGCCACGGTGGATCCGACCACGCTGAACGCCTCCCTCGCCCAGGCCCAGGCCACGCTGGCCAACGATGAGGCCCAGCTGGCCACCGACCAGGCCGCCAGCGCCAGCACCACCCAGATCGCCCTGGACCAGGCCAACATCGCCTCGGCGCAGAACCAGGTCGCCAGCGCCCAGACGGCCGTGACGGACGCCACGCTGACGTCGACGACCGCAGGCACCGTGGCCTCCGTCAGCCTCACGGTCGGCCAGCAGGTCACCGGTTCGAGCACCTCGGCATCGGCCTCCGGCACCTCGACCGGCACCTCGGGCGCGACATCGTCAGGCACGGGAGCGTCGTCCTCGGGCGCCTCCGGGTTCTCCTCGTCGGGCGCGTCGGCGACGGGTGCCTCGACCGCTGCATCCTCGAGCGCATCGACCGGCCAGGTCGTGGTGGTGTCGACTGGCTCCTACATCGTCAACGCATCGGTCTCGAGCACCGGCGTCAGTCAGCTGGTGGTGGGCGACCAGGCCACCATCACCCCCTCGGGTGTCACCACCCCCGTCTACGGGACGGTGGGGTCGATCGGCCTGCTGGCCTCGACGACGTCCGGGGTGTCGTCGTTCCCGGTGGTCATCGACGTGACCGGCAGCCCGTCGGGCCTCTTCGGAGGCACCAGCGCCAACGTGTCCATCATCGTGAAGGAGCTCCAGGGCGTGGTGGTCGTGCCGACCACCGCCATCTCCTACACCGGTGGGACGACGGCGGTGACCCTGGACTCCGGTGGGGCCAAGGTCGTCCAGCCGGTGACGATCGGGATCGCCGCGGCCGGCCAGACGCAGATCGTCAGCGGAGTGTCCGCCGGTCAGAGGATCTATGTGACCAGTGTGTCCTTCCGTAGTCCGCTCGGGACCACCCGCACCGGTACCGGCGGCTTCGGCGGCGGCGGGGGCTTCGGCGGCGGGGGCTTCGGCGGCGGCGGGGGCTTCGGCGGCGGCGGCGGCTTCGGCGGCGGCGGATTCGCCGGATGAGCGGGATCGACGACACCGCCGAGGTCCGCATCGAGCGCACCGCCTCCCACCCGGCGGTCCGCCGTCCGGTCATCGAGATCGAGGACGTGTGGAAGACCTACCGGACGGGCTCGCTCGAGGTCGACGCCCTGCGCGGTGTGTCGTGCACGATCGATTCCGGTGAATACGTCGCCATCATGGGTCCCTCGGGCTCGGGCAAGTCGACGCTCATGCACATCCTGGGGTGCCTCGATGTGCCCACCTCCGGCACCTACCTCCTGGCCGGGGACGACGTCAGCACCATGGCCGAGGAGGAGTTGGCCCACGTGCGCAACCGCCGGATCGGGTTCGTGTTCCAGCAGTTCAACCTGCTGTCCTCCCTCGACGCGGCCCGCAACGTCGAGCTGCCCCTGCTCTATGCGGGTGTCTCGCGTCCCGAGCGCCGGCGGCGTGCCGTCGCCGCCCTCGAGCGGGTCGGGCTGGGCGACCGGATCGACCATCGGCCCGGGGAGCTCTCGGGTGGCCAGCAGCAACGGGTGGCCGTGGCCCGGGCGCTGGTGACCGACCCCGACCTGATCCTGGCCGATGAGCCCACCGGCAACCTCGACTCGGTCTCCGCCCGGGACGTCATGACACTGCTCGAGGAACTCCACGACAGTGGGCGCACCATCGTCCTGATCACCCATGACGCCGACGTGGCCGAGGCCGGGGGCCGGTCCCTACGGATCTTCGACGGTCAGTTCGCCGGGGCGGACGCACTGGCGGCGGAGGCCCGGTGAACCTCGTCGAGACGTTCCGGACCGGGCTCGAGGCGGTGGTGTCGCACCGCATGCGGTCCACCCTCACCGTTCTCGGGATCATGATCGGGATCACCGCGGTGATCCTGACCGTGGGCCTCGGCGAAGGCGCCCAGCAGCAGGTGGGCTCCGAGATCTCGGCCCTCGGGTCCAACCTGCTGACCGTGACGCCGGGCAGCACCACCTCCGCCTCGGGCATCCGGGGCGGGTTCGGTTCGGCCTCGACCCTCACCGTGGGCGACGCCACCGCCCTGACGTCCAAGGTGGTAGCCCCGGACATCGGCGCCGTGGCCCCGGCCAGCTCGTCGTCCGAGGGCCTGGTGGCCGGTACGAGCAATTGGACCACGACCGTGGTCGGGACCGACCCGTCGTGGTTGACGGTGCGGGGCCGATCGATGACGGAGGGTCGCTTCATCGTCAACAGTGATCTGGCGACCCGGGCCGAGGTCGTGGTGCTCGGGGCGACGACGGCCCAGGAGCTGTTCGGCTTCCGCGATCCGGTGGGCCAGTCGGTGAACATCAGCGGCCAGCCGATGTCCGTGATCGGCGTGCTCAACACCGTCGGGTCCTCGTCGAGCTCGTCCACCGTGGCCAACCCGGACGACCAGGCCATCGTCCCCCTGACCACGGCGTCGGCCCTGCTGTTCGGCGGCTCGAGCCGCAATTCGGTCAGCCAGATCCTCATCCAGGCCTCGTCGTCGGGGACGCTGTCGGCCGCATACCAGGAGGCGGACGCCGAGCTGCTCAGCCTGCACGGGATCACCACGGCCACGGGGGCCGACTTCACCATCACCAGTGAGCAGCAGGTCCTGTCGACGGCCACCTCGGTGGACAAGACCCTCACCGTCCTGCTGGGTGGTATCGCCGGGATCTCCCTGCTCGTGGGGGGGATCGGCGTGATGAACATCATGCTGGTGTCGGTGACCGAGCGGATCCGGGAGATCGGGCTCCGTAAGGCCCTCGGAGCCACCCCCCGGGTGATCCGGCGCCAGTTCCTGGTCGAGGCGTCCGTGCTGGGAACCGTGGGCGGGGTGCTCGGCGCCCTGCTGGGGATCGTCGGCGCCCTCGTCCTTCCCCACCTGATCTCCAATCCGATCACCGTTTCGCCCGTGGCGGCCGTCGGCGCCATCGCCATCGCCATCGCCATCGGCATCGTCTTCGGCGTCTACCCCGCCGGTCGTGCCGCCAAGCTCCCGCCCATCGACGCACTCCGCAGCGAATGACGTCCCGACCCGTCGGACAACCCGTACCGCGCACAGCAAAGGAAGCAGTCATGCACACCCACACCACCACCCCAACCCCCACCCACCGTCGGAGCACCGGGCGCCCCGGCCGAGTCGCGGCCCTGGCTGCCGTCGCCGCGGCCGGATTCGCCTTCGCCGCCTGCGGGGGCTCGTCCGGCGCGTCGAGCACCACGTCGACGGCCGCACCCAGCGGTCGGTCGAGCACCACCCCGAGCACGCTCCCGGGCGCATCGGGCACCATCGCCGCCATCACCGGCGCGACGTTGCAGGTCCAGAACGCACAGACCGGTCAGACGGCGGTGAGCTACACCTCCTCGACGACGATCCGGCAGATCACGACGACCACCGCGTCGGCGGTCACCGTCGGGTCGTGCATCTCGGCGTTCGGCAAGCCCACCACCGCGTCGTCGACGGCCTCGCCGTTCGGTGAGCCGATCACGGCCACGACCGTCTCGGTCAGCCAGCCGGTCAACGGTGCCTGCACCCGTGGCGGGTTCGGCGGCCGCCCCGGCGGGACGCCCGGGACCGGGAGCCGTCCGGCCGGCGGGTTCGGCGGCTTCGGCGGCGGCACGGGTGGCAGCGGGACCCGTCCGGCCGGCGGGTTCGCCGCCGGGTCGTTCGGTGCGGCCTCCGGCCAGGTGACCGCGGTCACCGGCTCGGTCGTCACGGTCCAGGCCACCAATCCGCGCACCCAGGCCACGTCGTCCGTGCCCGTGACCGTCACGGGAACCACCACCTTCACCACCACGCAGACGGCCACGGCGTCGGCCATCGTCGTCGGCCAGTGCGCCCGGGCCACCGGGTCGGCCGACAGCACGGGAGCCATCACCGCGACGTCGCTGACCATCTCGGCACCGACCAACGGAACCTGCACCAGCGGCTTCGGCTTCCGGGGCGGGTTCGGTGGCGGCGCAGCCGGTGGCCCGGGCACCCCGGGAGGGGCAAGCACGGGTGCCTGACATGGCCGAGCCCACCGTTGCCGTGCCGTCCGTCCCCGTCGCTGACGGATACGGATCGGACGCGCCCGTGACCGCGGGCGCCCACCGACACCATGCCCGGATGACGCCGCTGCGGATCCTCCTGGTGGTGCTCGTGGTTGCGGCGGTGGTGCTCGCCTGGGTCCTCACCCGTCCGTCCGGAACCTCCTACCGGACAGCGGTGGTGGAACAGGGCACTGCGGTGGCCACACTGGCTTCGGTGGGGACGATCACCCCGGTGCAGCAGGCCGACCTCACGTTTTCGGTGGCCGGCAAGGTGGCCACCGTGGACGTGGCCGTCGGCCAGCAGGTGACGGCCGGGCAGGTGCTGGCCACGCTCGATCCCGCCTCACTCCAGTCGGCGGTGGTCACCGCCCAGGCCGCCCTGGCCTCGGCACAGGCGACCCTGGCCTCGGACGAGGCGGCGCAGGCTTCGGCGGCCACCTCGGCGTCCTCGTCGACCGGGTCGGGTACGACGGCGACGACCGCGCCGTCAACTGGCTCTGCCGCGTCGAGCCAGGACGTGGCCAGGCTCCAGGCCACGCTCGTCGCCGACCAGAAGCAGCAGGACGCCGATGCGACCGCAGCAGGCACGGCACTCACCGAGGCGACGACGGTGTGCGCCACCACGACGTCCACCGCGGCCGCGACGGCCCCCGTCCCGGCGACGTCGGCTGCGGGAGCATCGGATGCGACCACCGGGACCGGGACCTCGCCGACGGGCGCGGACACGTCCTCCGCCGTGACACCGGCCGTCCCGCCGGGCGGCACCGGCGGCGCGGGCGGCTCCGGGGGGACCGGTGGCACGGCCGGGACCGGTGGGACCCCGCCGACGTGCACGGAGGCACTGGCCTCGGCAACGAACGCCCATGACGTGCTGGTCACCTCCATCGCCAAGGTCACCCAGGACGAGGCGGCCCTGGCCGCCGCCCTCGGCGTGAGTACGTCGACCGGCGGTTCGTCCTCCGGCGCACCTGCGGGCGGCGGCCCGGCGGGCGGAGGGTCCACGACCACGTCCACGACCGCCGTGACCACGACCGCAACCACGACGCCGACGTCGGGAACGTCGACGTCGGGCATCCATTCCTCGACGACCGGCTCGAGCGCGACCTCGGGCGCGTCGACGGCGCGGACCCGCGCCGTCACGCCGGAGCAGCTCGCCCTCGACCAGGCCGACGTCGACGTGGCCCGGGCGGCGCTGGACACCGCCCAGCAGGACGCAGAGGGCGGAAACTTGGTCAGTCCGCTGGCCGGGACCGTCGGCTCGATGACGCTCACTGTCGGGCAGTCCGTTTCCGCCGGCTCCCCGTCCACCACGCCCCAGGTGGTCGTGATCGGCTCCGGCTCCGACTACGAGGTGGCCACCACCGTCCCGGTCACCTCGGTCACCAAGGTGTCGATCGGTCAGCCGGCGTTGGTGACGCCCGACTCGAGCCCAGTGGTGCTCGACGGCACCGTCACCGGCATCGGGGTGCTCGGCACCACCTCGACCACCACGACGACGTACCCGGTGACCATCGCCGTGCAGTCGGCCGACCTCGGTCCGTACTCGGGCGCCGAGGCGTCGGTGTCGGTCGTGACCCAGCGGTCCACCGACGTCACCACGGTCCCGACCTCGGCCGTCCGCACCGTCGGGACCGCGCACCTGGTGACGGTGGTGGACGGCTCGACGGCCAAGCCGGTCCGGGTCACGGTGGGCACCGTCGGGGCGCAGCGGACGCAGATCCTCAGCGGCGTCACCGACGGGGAGCAGGTGTCGCTGGCCAACATGAACGCACCGGTTCCCACGTCGTCCACCACATCCACCCGGACCGGGCTCGCCGGGCTGGCCGGAGCGGGTGGACTCGGGGGAACGGGCGGCTTCGGTGGCGCGGGCGGCTTCGGCGGTGCCGGTGGCTTCGGTGGAGCCGGTGGCTTCAGTGGGGGCCGTGCCGCCGGGGGTTGAGGACCGGCCCGAGGCCACGGCCCCTCCCCACCGGCACAGGACAGCTAGCGTCCCCCGGGTGATCGACGAGGAACTGGTGGCCGAGGCGGTGCACGACACCGGGATCCGGCGGTTGCAGCACGCCTACGCCGATGTGGTCAACCGCAGGGCGTGGCCGGAGCTCGAGGCGTTGTTCCTGCCCGAGGCCGTGGTGGTCATCGACCGCCGGGCCGGCGACCCCCTCCGCCTGGTCGGCGGGGGCGAGGTCGGCGCGTTCATCGGATCGGCCATCGGGCACTTCTCGTTCTTCGAGTTCGTCGTGCTCAACGCCCACATCGCCTTTCCCGAGGGGGTCGGATCCGGTCGGGCCGTCTGCCGCCTCTTCATGTGCGAGCTCCGCCAGGACGGGGCGACGGGTGCGTTCACCACGGCCTTCGGGCTCTATCACGACCGCTACGTGCTCGACGGACGCCGGTGGCGGTTCGCCGAGCGCCGGTACCACTCGTTGGCCCGCCACGGGGGGGTGCTCGACGTCTTCCCCCTGCCGGTGGCCCCGGGCATCGACGTCCCCGGTGCCTACGCCGACGGCTGACCGGGACCGGACCCCCGTCCGGGCGACCGCCTGCCCACCCACCAGCCTGCCTGGCCGCACCTGTATCAGCCACGGGCGGCGCCCTGCGTGGGAGCATCGTCCCCATGCCGCTCCTGGTGGTCCGACATGCCCGCGCCGGCCGGCGCAGCGCCTACAAGGGGGACGACCTCGAGCGTCCACTGTCGGCCCGCGGGCGCGAGCAGGCGGAACGCCTGGTTCCGCTGCTCGCCGCCTACCGGCCCCGACGGGTGCTCTCCAGCCCGGCGCTCCGCTGCTTCGAGACCGTCCGGCCGCTGGCCGACGCCCTCGGGCTGCCCATCGAGTCGGTGGGGGAGCTGGGGGAGGGAAACGGACCGGCGGCCCTCTCGCTGCTCGAACGCATGGCCGGCGAGACGGCGGTGCTGTGCACCCACCGGGACGTGGCCACCGACCTGCTCGAGGTGCTGGCCGCCGACCGGACGTCCAAGGCGCGACACCGA
>Ga0302283_1003585_pt1 | contig 11960 bp, 10 predicted proteins | sample III_Fen_E1_4_FD_198770 | JGI IMG/M metagenome (GOLD analysis project Ga0302283, IMG submission 198770) | Peat permafrost microbial communities from Stordalen Mire near Abisko, Sweden - III_Fen_E1_4 | ecosystem: Environmental > Terrestrial > Soil > Wetlands > Permafrost | place: Sweden: Abisko...
GCCTCGCTCACGGTACGATCCCCGCGCAGTCTCCCCCACAGGTGAAGGTCGCCGAGGCGCAGCTCTTGTCCGTGATGCAGGAGCTGCAGGCGTCGGACTGGGTCATGTAGTTCGCGTCGGAGTCGGCATTCGAGCGGCAGCGCGACTCGCAGCTGGTCGTGTCGTAGGACGAGTCGAAGCAGCTCTGGTACCGATCGCAGATGCCGTTGCAGTCGACCGCGTTGGTGGCTGCGTTGCAGCTGAAGCCGACGACGGCGGAGGCAGCGAGCAGGATTGCGAGCGTGAACCGTTTCATGGGGGTCATGGGGCGTCGAGAGAGCAACATCGATGCCGTCGGAGGACGACTCGACGACCGCGCAGGATGGAAGCGGTGGGACCGGCGCGAAGGCGAGGGTCTTCCTCGCACCCGGGAGCCTCGGCGCCGCGAGACGGAGCGAGTCCAGGCTCGACCGGGCACCGGGTCAGGGTCGGGCGTTGCTGGGTGCAGGGACGCCACAGCGGGGCAGAGGTGCCTCGCCGGCGGCCGGCTGCCCAGCCCGGCCAGGCGGCTGGGTAGGCGACTCGCGGAGGGCACGCGCACAGAGGACCGACTTGACGAGGTCGTTCGGGCCGAGGGCGCAGACGGCAGCGTACCCGAAGATGAGCGCGCTCACGCCCAGCGGGAGCGGCGAGAGCTCGGCGACGCCGTGGACGCCGATGAGCGTGCCCAGGGTCGCCGCGGCCACCAGGGAGATCGCGAGCACGGCGCTGGGACGCGAGCGAAAGAAGGCGTGGCGCTCGCGTACCGACAGGAGAGACGTCAGCGCGAAGAAAAGAAAGGTCTGGAACGTGAAGGTCTGGAGCGCGCCGGCGTTGCTCGCCAGCCCGAGGCGGTGCCAGCCGACGGCGAGCAGCCCGAGCGCCTCGATCAGCGTCAGCACGCCGAGCACGACCGCGACCCTCACCAGTGGGCCGATGTTCCAGGTCTCCGGCTTCTGCGAGGGGTGGACGCGGTCCGTCGCCAGGGCGACATGGGTGAGGTCGGTCAGGCACACGAGGAGCAGCATCACCAGCGCTGAAGTGACGAACTTGCCGGTGACCAGGAACGCGATCACGACGAACCCGGACTTCAGGATGGTTCGACTGACCTTGTTGACGATCCACGTGAGCACGCGCTGGTAGGTGGCGCGCCCGTTCTTCAACAGGGCGACGATGTTGACGAGTCCGTCGGTCGTCAGGACCGCGCTCGCGGCCCCCTTGGCCACGTCGGTCGCGCCGCTCACCGCGATCCCCACCTCTGCCTGGCGCAGCGCTGGCGCGTCGTTCACGCCGTCGCCGGTCATGCCCACGACGTGGCCGGCGGCCTGCAAGCTCTTGACGACGAGGAACTTGTCCTCGGGGAACACCTCGGCGAAGCCGCCTCCAGCGAGCTCGGCCGCCCGGGCCGCCTCGTCCTGCACGCCGCGCAGCGCCGGAGCGCTCGCGATCGCTCCCAGGCCGAGCACGCTGGCGATCTCGCGCGCGACCGGGAGCGCGTCGCCGGTCAGCATCAGGACCCGGATGCCGAGCGCGCGCAGCTCGTCGATGAGGCGTCGCGACTCGGGGCGCGGCGCATCGTAGAGAAGGGCCAGCCCGCACAGGCGCAGCGGACCTTCGCCGTCCGCTCGCGCCACGGCGAGCACCCGGACGCCCTTCTGCGCTTCCCTGTCTGCGCGCCTCGAGCGCGCTGATCGCGACCGGGCCCCGGCCCACGACCTCCGCCACCGTGCGCAAGGCCCCAGTGACCACGCGCGTCTTCTCGCCGCCGATCTCGACCACGGCTTCGGTCCGGCGGGTCTTCGCGGAGAACGGCGTGAAGGAGACCGTCCTGGCCCCAGGCTCCCCCAGCTCGCGGTCCTTGGTCGCGCGCAGGAAGGCGACGTCGATGGGGTCGGCGTTCGCTGCGTTCGAGGCCAGCGCCCCGGGGCGGACCACGTCGCCCTCGGTGAACCCCTCCTGGGGCACGGTCCCCGTGAGCGAGAGCTGGTTCATGGTGAGCGTGCCGGTCTTGTCGGCGCAGAGGACATCCATGTTGGCAGCGTCCTCGATGGCGCCCAGGCGGGTGATCAGGACGCCGTGACGGCCGAGCTCGACGGATCCCACCGCCATGCTCACCGTGAAGATCACCGGCAGCGCCATCGGCACCGCGCTCATGAGCAGCACCAGCGCGACAGGCAAGACCTCGACGATGGGCACTTCCCCGAGCGAGCGACGCCACCAGCGTCACTCTCACCAGCGCGCCGACGATCACGAGCAGCCACCGCACCACCCGCGAGGTGACCTCCTCGACGTGGAGCTTCGGGTGAGCGCTCTCGACGAGCTGGGTGGTTCGACCGTAGTAGGTGCCGGCGAGGATCGTCGTCGCCCCGGGCCCCGCGATCCAGCTGGCCATGTCGACCACCTTCAGTCCCGAAAGCGGGCCGTCGAGCCCCTTCTGGACCGCCTCGAGCGCGTACTCGACGGACAGCGGAGCGTTCGCCGCGATCTGCGCGAGGATCCTCTCCGTGCGCGCGAGGAGCTCCCCCGCGGCACCACCTCGTTCACGAGCCCGATGCGATGAGCCTCCGGCGCATCGATCCACGCGCCGGTCAGGATCATCTGGAGCGCGCTCCCGGGCCCGACGAGGCGCGGGAGCCGCTGCGTGCCGCCCCAGCCCGGCATGATGCCCCACCTCACCTCCGGTTGCCGAGGCGCGCCTCCTCCGCCGCCACGCGGAACGTGCACGCCATGGCGATCTCGAGGCCGCCGCCGAGCGCGTAGCCGTTCACCGCGGCGAGCACCGGCTTTCCGAGCGACTCGATCATCGTGAGGAGCGTCTTGCCGGCGCGCATGAAATCCTGCGCCTCGAGCGCGGTCTGCTGCGCCGTGCTCGACAGGTCCGCCCCCGCGGCGAACGACTTGTCGCCGGCGCCTGTGAGGATCGCGCCCCGGATGACCGGACCCCGGCGCACCTCCGTGAACGCGGCGTAGAGCTCCTCGATGGATGACCGTGGGGTTCATCGCGTTCATGACCTTCGGGCGGTTCATCGTCACCGTCGCGATGCGCTCCTTCTTTTCGAAGAGGATCGTCTGGTAGCCGCGATCGGACACGTGACCGGCTGGATGCTCATGGGAGATCCTCCGCTACACGAACGCGCTGAACCCCGTGATGGCGCGGCCGACGATGAGCGCCTGCATCTCGCGCGTGGTCATCGTCAGCCCCGACGAGCTGGACGCGATGACGGCACCTTCGGGCGTCGTCCGATCGATCTCGGCGAAGAGCTTCTCCTTCAGATCGCGCCGCTCGGGCGCGTTCTCCTGCACGAAGTCCGCGCTGCGGACGGCCCCCTGCAAGTCAGGCGTGAATTCGAGCTTCTTCAGCGACGCGTCCGGCGACAGGCCGAACGAGGACAGCGAGCCCCACGCTCGCACCAATGACCCCGGTGCCGACGACAGCGATGCGACGAACTGCTTTCATGGTGCTGATGGCGGCGGCCGGTTGGACCTCGACCCACTCGTCGTTGTGAGCGGTCTGGTGACGGCGCCGCTCGCGACGCACCGCTGCAATTCCGGTGCACGTGCTCGCGAGGCGTGCAGGCTCCGCTCCTCCCGGTCAGCCACGAGCTGGAGCTCGCGAAGCCACCTCGACGATCTGGTCCTTCGCGGGCCCGCAGTGCTGGTACGGCGCCGCCGCTCCGTTCGGACGATCGCTGGTCTCGACGAGGCGGCCCGTCCCACACGCCCGGCTTGACGCACCCAGCTGGTGACCCAACGCGACGATGAGGGTCCGGCCGGAGACGCGCGACGTCGTGCGAGAGGGAGGAAGCCTTGATGCGGGGACAGCGGGGCTCGGTCGGGCGCTACGCCGTGGCGATCGGCGCGGTCGCCGTCGCCGTTGCGCTCGAATCCTTGCGTACCGAGCTCGGCGAGACGAAGCGGTTCCTGCTCCTCAACGGCGCCGTGCTGGTGGCCGCATGGTACGGCGGGCGCGGGCCGGCGCTGGTGGCGATCGCGCTCGCGACGGGAGCCGGCCACTGCTTTCTCATTCCGCCGTACTGGAGCGTTCGGTTGACCACGGGGTCGGCGACCGTGCTCGGCTTGGCGGTCCTCGAGATGTCCATCTCCGCAGCGCTCGTCGTCGCGGTCACGGAGTCACGGGCCGGCGCGCTGCGCGACGAGGAGCAACTCCGTCGGCTGAACAAGGCGCACCGCGCGCTCACCGTGTCCAACGAGGCCCTCGTCCGCGCCGACGACGCCGCCGTGCTGCTCGAGGAGATCTGCCGGGCCATCGTGGACGTCGCCGAGTACCGCATGTGCTGGGTGGGTCGCGCAGAGCACGACGAGGCCAGGACCCTGCGGCCGATCGCGCGGGCCGGTCACGACGAGGGGTACGTGGACCTCGCCGAGATCACCTGGGCCGACACGGAGCGAGGCCGCGGCCCGGTGGGCACCACCGTTCGCACGGGGCGGGTCGACGTCCGGCAGGACATCGCGGCCGACCCCACGTTCGCGCCCTGGCGCGACGAGGCGCTGAAGCGCGGGTATGCCTCCGTGATCGCGACGCCGCTCCGCGACGCCGGCCAGGTGATCGGCGCGCTGGCCATCTATGCATCGGAGAAGGACGCGTTCGACACAGACGCCGTGAGGCTGCTCACCGACCTGAGCAACGACCTCGCGTACGGCATCACGGCGTTGCGCGCGCGGGCGCAGATCGCCGCCGAGCGCACGTGCTTCGAGGCCTTCATCATGCAGGCGCCCGTCGCCGTCGCCGTCTACACGGGCCCGGATCACGTCGTCCGCCTCGCCAACCGGCGCTGGTTCGCCCTCGGCTTTGGCATCGAGGCCGTCGGCAGGCCGCTCCGTGAGAGTCTGCAACGATCGACCGCGGACGGCGCCCTCGCAGTGCTCGACGAGGCGTACACGACGGGTGAGCCGCGCGAAGCGGCGGAGCACCCCATCCTTCGCCCTCGTCCGCCGGGCTCCGTCGAGACAGGCTTCTACAACATAGCGTGTCAGCCGCTCCGCAGCGCCGGCGCAGCCGTCACCGACCTCGTCGTCGCCATCTCCGACGTGACCGCGCAGGTCACGGCTCGTCGCGTCGTCGAGGAGGCCCGCGCTGCCGTCGAGCAGGCCAGCCGGTCCAAGGACGAGTTCCTCCGCACGGTGTCGCACGGCTGCGCACGCCGCTCACGTCGGTCCTGGGCTTTGCGGAGGCTCTCAAGAGGAGGCAGGACGTCCGGCCCGACGACCTCCAGCGTGGGCTCGACGTCATCATCAGGAACGCGCGCGAGGAGGCAAGGCTCGTGAACGACCTGATCGACGTCTCGGAGATCGTCGCCGGCACGATGCGCATGGATACGCTCCCCGTCGAGCTCGGGTCGATCGTGCAGGCCTGCGTCGACGAGGCGAGACCCGCCGCGGATGCGAAGAGCATCCAGCTCGGTGTTTCCATCGCGCCGGACGCAATGCTCTGGGGCGACGCGCACCGCCTCGCGCAGGCGACGCGCACCCTGCTGTCGAACGCGCTCAAGTTCACGCCGGATGGCGGTCGCGTCTCCGTGGAGGTCATGCGGAAGGATGAGGTGCTGCTCCTCCGGGTGGACGACACCGGCAAGGGGATCCCGCCGGGCGAGCTGCCGTACGTGTTCGAGCCCTTGCGCATCGGCGATGGCTCGCTCAAGCGCACCCACGGCGGGCTCGGCATCGGGCTGTACCTTGCGCGCCACATCGTCGAGGCCCACGGCGGCAGAGTCTGGGCCGAGAGCGTCGGCGATGGTGGCGGCGCGACGCTCGTTGCGGAGCTTCCTCGAGAGAAGGAGACCGCGGCGCTCGTCGACCGCGTGACGGGGACGAGGCGTACGTCGCGCTGATCAGCGCGGGACGACCGCGGCAGATGCGACGCCTCGACTCGGGGTGTGGCTGCCCGCCGTCGTGCAGGCAGAATGCGGCAAAGCGAGGGCGGAGGGGAACCGTGCGGGTGTTGGGCGCGCTCTGACGCGGCCCCACCGGGAAGAATCCCCACGGACAGCGCGTTTCCGCGGCAGCGACCATGGCGACCCGATTCTCGTTGGTGACGGTCCTGGTTGCCTGCGGCGTCGCCACCACCGCCTGTCATCGCGCCCCGCCGCGCGGTCGCCCAGCGGCCTCGGGCTCAACCTCGACCGCCGAGGTCGCCACGCCGTCGCCTCGATGCCCGCTCGGCGCAGTGGGCGCGGACGGCCTGACGGGGCTGGAGCGCCCGCTTCGCGACGCCGTTCGCGACGCCCGGTTCGACGAGGTGGTGGACCTCGCGCCCGCGGGAGAAGAGATGACGGGCCCCGGCGCGCGGCCAGCTCCCGCGCCGGTCGCTCACCGGCCCAGCGTGGACGTGGCGGTCATCGCCTTTCCGGAAGGGTGCCCGCCGGTGTTCGCGAACGCGATGTCCTCGCGGGACTTCGCCGGGGTGCGGCTCAATCGCTTCGACCCCGCGACGCTCGCCACCTCCGGCGTGCGCTACCGGCGCTGGGATCAGGCCCGATGGGACGCAACTTCGACGGTGGCGCCCTTCGCGGATGAAGACGACGTCGTGCCGCCCCGCGCCGGGGAAGCGGCGGTCGACTTCGTGGTCCCCTATCCGGCGTCGGTCTTCAAGCTGCTGGTCGCCGTGAAGCTCCTCCAGCTCGTCGATCGCGGGGCGCTCGGGCTGGAGGATCGCATCGCCCTCGGCGCGCGTACCCGGGCCCTCCGGGAGTGGCTCGGGGACATGATCACCTGGAGCGACGACGAGAGCACCCGCGCGCTGATGCGGAGGCTCCACGCGCTCGGCGAGGCGGCCCGCATCGACGCGCTCTTCGGGGGGCTGGGGCTCGCCACGCTCCAGATCCACGACACCTCGCCGGAGACCGGGCGCAACTGGCAGCCGGGCCGGATCCACCTGAGCGCCTGGGACACGGCGCGGCTCTTGTGGCTGCTCGACCCGGAGGCGCCGCCGCCAGCATGGAAGAGACCGGACGGCTCACCGGTCGATGGCGGCTTCCTCACCGCGGCGTCCAAGCGCCTGCTCCTGGGTCTCCTCCAGGAGCAAGCGTTCCACGACGTGCTCAGCACCACCGCGCTGTGCCGGCTGCCGAGGACCACCCGGGGTATCCCGGCGTTCTTGCCGGAGCGGTGGATTGGCGACGACGGCCGACCCCTCGTCGGCATCGGCCGGGGCGCCGCCGCCGACTCCCCCGGGGCCGACGTGCGGGAGTGCAACGCCGACGCGGAGGTGACCTTCGCCCACAAGACAGGGCTGACGCTCAACTTCGGCAGCGACGCGGGGATCGTCCGCGGGATCCCGGGCCGGGCGCGCCGGCACTACGTCATCGCCTTCTTCTCCAACCTTGGCTACCGCTACACGGACGCGGACAAGGCCGCCGTGGCCGATCCCTGCCGCGACCTCGGCATCTGCTACACGCAGCGCATCGCAGGGCTGGGCGCGGCGATCGACGCCGCGCTCGCGGCGGTCCTGGAGACCGAGGCGGGAGCGGTGCCGCCGGCAGCCCCGCGGAGGCCGTGACGCGCGCGGACCGTGTCAGGGCGCGCCGGGCGTCGCCGGGCTCGCCGGCACCACGACGCCTTCGAGGGTGCGCAGCTCGACCGGCCCCCATCCGAGCGCCGAGAGCGGGCGCTGCAAGGTGGCCCAGTCCCCGACGATGACCACGCACATCCTACCCGCGTCGAGGTGGCGGACCACGGCCGCGCGGACGGCACTGGTGGAGACGGCCGCGAACCGCGCCGGCCGGCCGGCAATCGTCTCGTCGGGCTGCTGGTAGACCAGCGGCCAGGAGAACGCCCGGGCGGTGTCCGCGCTGGTCTCGAACCACGAGGCGAGCGCGAGCACGCCGCGCGCCTTGACGTCGGCGAGCTCGTCCTCCGTGGGCCCGCTCGCCACGAAGGCGCGCACGATGCGGTCCGTCTCCAGAACGGCAGCGGCCACGCGATCCATCGGGGCGCGCATCCGCCAGCCGAACGACCCGCTCGTGCGCAGCGAGGCCCCGGAGGTGGCAACCCAGGGGACGTACTGGAGCTGATCGCGCAGCCGGGTGGTGATGCGGCCGAACTGACGGTCCGCGAGCACGTCGAGCGCGAGCATGAGCGGCTCGAAATCGGGCGCCCCGAGGGTCGGCCCCGGGGCGGCCATGCCGATCGTGGCGATCGGCGCGCCTGGCCTGTCGACGACCACGAGACGAGGGCCTGCGGGCAGGGGCGGAGCGGCCGGCGTGAGGCTCGGGGTCCCGGCGGTCGGGTGGGCGGGGAGGGACGAGAATGCTTCCTCCAGCGCGGCCATGATCTCGGTGTCCTCGGCCGGTCCAGCGACGACGATGGACAACCGCGATGCATCGAAGAGGCGCGCGTGGAGCGCCCGGACGTCGGCGGACGTCACCGCGCGGAGACGGGCCGGCGAGAGGCTCCCGGCGCCGTAGGCGTGGCTGCCGTAGAGCACCCGGCGCATCACGTTCTCGGCGATGGCCTCGTCGCTCAGCCGCTCCGCGTTCGCGGCGGCAGTGTCGCGCCAGCGCTCGAAGTCCCCCTGGCCGAACACGGGGTGGAGCGCGATCTCCCCCAGGACGGAGGCCCCCTCGCGGAGCTTGGCGAGCGGCATGACCACCGAGATCGAGACCAGGTCCGAGTACCAGGCGACCTCGGGCTCGGGCATGGTCAGCGCGGCGAAGCGCTCGAGCAAGCCGGCATACGAGTGCGCGGCGGTGCCGGCGAGCATGGTCCGAGCCATCGCCGCGACGACCTCGACGCGGTCGGGCGCGACGTCGAGGACGCCCCCGGCAGCCATCACCCGGATCGCCACGAACGGCGACGGCTGCCGCACCAGGAGGACCGGCACGCCGCTGGCGAGCGTCCGCCGCGTCGCCGCCGGTGGCGCGAAGGGGTGGGCCGGCCCCGCGGCGGGCGGGTGGTCACGAAAGCTCTCCGAGGGGTGCGCGTCCGCCACGGCTCCGCGCGGCGCGCTCGGGGCCGGGGGCGCCGCGCGTGTGGCCCCGAGGGGGCCGCACGCGCACGCGGCGACGGCCAGGAGGGAGAGGGCGATCCTCACGGCGTCCTAGCGCGAGAGGTGTGGGTGCCGGTGCGATCACCGCCAATGGACGCGCCCGGGCTCGGCGTGACGCGTATGACGACGCGACGATCCGCCGGCAGCCACTGCGCGATGGCGTCGTGGATCGACCGAGGCGTGACGCTCTCGTAGCGGGCGATGTCGCCGCGCCAGTAGTCCGGCTTTCCCAGCACGGCCGTGAGCTTGGCGTACTCGCCGGCGCGGGTCGCGGGGTGCTCGGTGGCGAGGACGCGATGGACGAGCTCTTCGTACACCGCGGCTCCGATCTCGGCCTGCGTGGGCTGCCGCGCCCGCGCCTCGACGAGCGCGGCGTCGAGCGCCGCCAGCAGCTCGTCGGCGCTCTTGCCGGGCGCGCCCTCGAGGGTCACCTCGAAGTGCGACCCGGCGACGCCCGAGCGCTGGCGGGCGCGGACCTCGGTGGCCACCTTGGCGCCGTCCACCAGCTTCCAGTGGAGCCACGCCACGCGGCTGCCCTTGAAGAGGTGGGCCACCACGTCGAGCTCGGCGTCGTCGGCGGTGAGCAGGGCAGGCGTCAGCCAGTGGACCGACACCGACGCCTGCGGCACGGCGGCCGCGACGTCGATCAGGGTCTCGCCGTCGAGCCTCGGCGGGGTCTCCCACCGGGAGCGCTCGGTCCGGCTGCCGCGAGGGAGGGTGCCGAAGTAGCGCCCGACGACCGCGAGCGCGTCGACCGTGTTGACGTCGCCCACGATCGCGAGCGTCGCATGGTCCGGCGTGATCCACGCGTCGTGGAACCTCACCACGTCGGCGCGATCGACGTGCTCGATCGACTCCGGCTCGAGGGTCCCGAAGTGGCCGGGGTGCGTGTCCGGAAAGAGGGCCTCCTCGGCGAACCGGTCGACGCGCCCGAGCCGCTGGCCCTCCAGCGCCGCGCGGCGCAGCCCCACCAGCCGCGCGCACTGAGCCGCCACCGCCGCGTCGTCGATCGCGCCATCGAAGAAGCCCATCTGATCGCTCCACGCCCAGAGCGGCAGCGCGAGCTGGTTGGAGGGCACCGTCGCCGCGAGCACGGCGCCGGTCTGCCCGGTGGAGTCGCCGTTCCGGCTCGCTCCCGCGCGCGCGAACAGACGCTGCGCCTCGCCCGGCGGCGCGTGCTCGCTCCGATCCAGCATCAGGAACGTGGTGACCACCGCGACCCCCTCCCGGCCTGCGGGGGTCGCGCTCGGCCCGAAGCCGTAGCGGAGCGTGAGCGACACGATCGGCAGCCGGTGATCCTCCTGCACGACGACGGTCATCCCGTTGTCGAGGTGGCGCGCCGAGACGACTCCGAACAGGGTGGGCGACTGGCCCTGGGCGCGCGCCGGAGGCGTCACCGTCACCGCGCCGCCGACGACGAGGAGCGCGACGGAGGAGGTGAGGAAACGAAGCGACGAGACTATGGACATCCCGGCGACTCTATCGCCCCGCCCTCGGCACCGTCTATGGATCCGCCGTACCGAAGGTCCTTCCGCCGCGCCGACCGCCCGGCAGCACCGCAGATCGCCCGTCAGATGCCGCCACGGGGCTGGGCGTGCAGCCCCTGCCTGCGCACCAGCGCGTACGGAGCCCCATCGCGTGCCCGCGCGTCGATTCCCGGAGAGCCCGTCCTTTCGCGTAGCCTGGTGAGCATGCGCACCTCCCCTGGCAGCCTGGCGCGGGCGCTCCGTTCCCGCTCCGGTCTCACCCTCGGCGTCGTCGCCGCGGCCGCGCTCGCCGCCTGCGGGTCGAGCCACCCGTCGGACAGGGGCGGCTCCGCCAGCGGCGGGTCCACTAGCAGCGGCGCCGCCACGGGGGGCGCGGGCGACACCGGCGGCACCGGCGGCTACGTGTCGGCGGGGCAGTGCCCCACCTGCCCGGTGCTCCCGCTCGAGGTGCTCGGCCCCGCCAACACCACGGTCGACGTCACCCTCTCGCTCACCGACCCCGCGAGCGCGACGCGGATCTCGCTCCTCATCCATTCCCTCGACAGCGAGCAGAAGGCGAGCGTCGCCATCAACGGCGGCGCCTTCGTCGCCATCACCAACACCACCGCCACCGTGCTCGGGCAGGGCAAGACGTTCGGCGGGATCGGCGGGGGCTACGGCACCCTCTCGCTGACCATGCCCGTCCCCGCGGGCGCGCTCACGGCGGGCGCGAACACCCTCCATTTCCGCTTCAACGGCACCGATGGGCGCAGCCTCGGCTACCGCGTGCTGGCGCTGAACTTCCTCGACGCGAGCGGCACGGCGCTCCTGCCCGACAGCGCCTTCGTGGCCGACGACCCCGCGGCGTGGACGCCGCCCCTGCCCGGCGCCGCGGACCTCGCGGCCGGCGAGGTGGCCTGGCGGACGGCGACGCTCACCACCTCGCCGCTCGACAGCACCCCTCTCCTCGCCCACTGCACCGACTGCCACGCGCAGGACGGGCGCGATCTCAAGTACTTCAACTTCTCGAACCTCTCCATCACGCAGCGGTCGCAGTTCCACGGGCTCTCCGACCAGCAGGGTGACCAGATCGCCAGCTTCATCCGCTCGCTCGGCTCACCGAGCCCCGGTCGCCCCTGGAACCCGCCTTATCAGCCGGGCCCCGCGCTCGCCTCCGCGCCGCTCTCGGCGTGGTCGGCGGGCGCCGGCCTCGACGCGGTGGTCGATCCCGAGAGCGGCGCGCAGGCGACGCTCCCCGGCAGCGGCGCGACGGACCCGGCGGCCCTCTTCGACGGCACGGAATTCACCCCCGTCCCCCGGCAATTCGTGCCCATCCCGCTCCTCCTCATCGACTGGAACCACTGGCTCCCGGCCGTGCACCCGCTCGACTCCATGAAGAAGCGCGGCCTCGACTTCACCACGACCAACAACGACAAGGACTACCTCGCCCTCCGCCACAGCCTCCTCGGCCA
>Ga0302283_1003590_pt1 | contig 11951 bp, 8 predicted proteins | sample III_Fen_E1_4_FD_198770 | JGI IMG/M metagenome (GOLD analysis project Ga0302283, IMG submission 198770) | Peat permafrost microbial communities from Stordalen Mire near Abisko, Sweden - III_Fen_E1_4 | ecosystem: Environmental > Terrestrial > Soil > Wetlands > Permafrost | place: Sweden: Abisko...
TCGGGGTCGACGGGCGCCCCGCGGCAACAACGTGCCCCGCAGTCACGTAGCGTCCAACCCCGCCGGCCATCACGAGAGCGCCGACCACCCCGGCGACCGCTGCCCACGGCACCTTCCGCGGCGCCATCGCCGGGAACGTCACGGCCGCGCTCGACATCCCTGGCGGCACCGAAGCTTCGCCACGTGCGTCGGCCGCGCTCGAGGGCGCCGTGTCGTTCGGTCCGGGGTCGCTCGCGGGGCGCACCGGCTCCACTGGGACTTCGGGGAGCGGCTCGGTGGCGTTCAGCGCAGGCTCGGGAGTTCGCGCGATCTCCACGTGAAGCGATCGGGTCGCAGCGCCGCGGTCGAGCGCGGGTGTGGCGCCTGCCGCCTGTCGTGCGGGCTCCGTCTCCACGCGGAGGGTCGGGCTGAACCCCAGAGGCGACTCCTGCGTCGTAGGATCGGCCGGAGTTGCCGAGGGATGGACGGACGCGCTGTCGTCCGTCGTCCGCTCGCTCGCGACGTGCCGAGGCTCTCCCGCCTCCGTGAGATTCGCCCGGTGGCCAGTCAGGATGTTCTGGACGGGCGAGAGGTCGGTCTTGCCCAGGTCGCTGTCCTGCGCGTGCTCGGCGATCTCCGCGATGCGCTTGATCTGACGGAGCTGGGTCGCGAGCCACTCGGCGCTCTTCGGCCTGTCGGACGCCTTCTTGCGGAGCAGCGACATCACGAGCGCCTCGAGCCCCTCGGGGAAGCGGCGCGTCTTCGGAAAGCCGGGCGGTTCGCGCTGGACGTGCGCCGTCGCGACCGTCGCGAACGTCTGCGCGTCGTCGAACGGGCCGTGCCCCAGGAGCAGCTCGTAGAGGACGAGCCCGATCGCGTAGAGATCCGTCTGCGGAGTGGGCTTGTCGCCCATGATCTGTTCCGGGGACGCGTAGCGCGGCGTACCGAGGAACAGGTTGTTCTTCGTGTACCGCTGCTCCCAGTCCATGATGTGCGCGACGCCGAAGTCGAGCACCTTCGTGACGGACCCATTCCTCGGGGTGATGTGCAGGAAGATGTTGTCCGGCTTGATGTCGCGGTGCACGACGCCGTGACGGACGTGGACGTACTCGAGCGCGTCGCACAGCTCGATGGTGACCTTGAGCGCCGCGTCGATGCCGACCCCCTCGGGCGCCTCCGGGAGGATCTGCGCGAGCGAGCGCCCCTTCAGCCGCTCCATGACGAAGTAGGGGCGCGGCTGCTTCTCCTCGGTGAGGCCGCCGCTCGTGACCGAGACGATGTGAGGGTGGTCCATCGCCGCGAGCATCTGCGCCTCTCGCTTGAGGCGTTCGATGAGGTCCTTGCTCGGCTCGAAGCTGCGGAGCGTCTTGAGCATCTGGATCTTCTTCTCGAGGAAGTGATGACGCACGAGGTAGAGCGCCCCGTGCCCCCCCTCGGCCTCGAGCCGGATGACGACGTACTCGGTGCCAGGAACCCGCTCGCCGGGTCGATACTGACGCTCCGCCGGCTGCATCGCTGGGCGCATTCTGCCGGAACCGGCGAGTGAACGCGAATCTCCTTTCTAGAGCAGCCCTACTCTGCAGCCCGTCTCGGCGAGGAGCTCGGTCATCTTTCCGATGTCGCTGCCGGAGGCGGAGCTGCCCGTGCCCTTCTCGGCGCGCGCGCGGACTCCTTCCACGATGGACGCGACGCGGAAGAGGCCGAACGCGACGTAGAAGTTGAAGTCGGGGATGGCGGTGCGGCCGGTCCTGCGGATGTACGCCTCGACGAACGCGTCCTGCGACGGGATGCCGAGCGCCTCGAGGTCGACGCCGACGAGGCCGCGGAGAGGTCCGCGCTTCGCCGGGAGGTAGTACGCGAGGCAGCTGTACGCGAGGTCCGCGAGCGGGTTTCCGAGCGTGGAGAGCTCCCAGTCGAGGACGGCGATCACGCGCGGCTCGGTCGGGTGGAAGACGAGGTTGTCGATCCGGAAGTCGCCATGAGTGAGCGTGGCGGGCTCCTCCGCGGGGACGTGCTCGGTGAGCCATGACGACAGCCGGTCCATCGGGGCGATCGGCCGCGCTCGCGCTGCGAGGTACTGCTGCGTCCAGCGCGCGACCTGACGCGCCAGGTAGTTCGCGGTCTTGCCGTAGTCCGTCAGGCCGGTGGCCGCGAGGTCGACGCGATGAATGCTGGCCACCGCGGCGTTCATCGCGTCGTACAGGAGCGGGCGCTCTTCGCGCGTCACCTCCGGCAGCGCCGGGTCTCGCAGGATGCGTCCTTCGACGTGGGCCATGACGTAGAACGGAGTCCCGATCACGGTCGCGTCCTCGCAGAGGAGGCGCGTCTCGGGCACCGGAACGTCGGTTCCTCGAAGCGCGGTCATGACGCGATACTCGCGCTCGATGAGGTGCGCGGAAGGGAGGAGGACGCCCGGCGGCTTCTTCCTCAGCACGTACTCGCGACCGGCGGCGTCGCGAAGGAGGTACGTCGGGTTCGACTGCCCCCCCTCGAACTGACGGATCTCGACGGGCGGAACGAAGCCGGCGAGCGCGCCGGCGAGGTACCGCTCGAGCGCGGCCTGGTCGAGCTCGTGCCCCGCGCGGACCGGACCGGCGAACGGGCTCCCTGGGTTCGGACGTGTGCTCATCGGATTCTCGCGGAAGGAAGGAGGTCGGCGCTGCGCCAACCGACGCCGCGAGAACTCCGTTGGTGAGAGGATTGTGGCATCGTACTCGCTCATGAAAGCGCTCGTCTGCCACCAGCACGGCTCCATCGACCAGCTCGCCCTCGAGGAGGTCCCGAGCGTCGCGCCAGGGCCGGGTCAGGTCCGCATCAAGGTCCACGCGTCCGGGGTGAACTTCCCCGACCTGCTCATCGTCCAGGGGAAGTACCAGGTGAAGCCGACCCTCCCCTTCACCCCGGGCGCCGAGTGCGTCGGGACGGTCATCGAGGTCGGCGACGGGGTCCACCGCACGAAGGTCGGGGAGCGCGTCATCGCCTTGCCCGCATGGGGCGCCTTCGCCGAGGAGCTCACGGTCGACGCCGCACGCGTGATGCCAGTACCAGCGGCGATTGACGACCTCGTCGCCGCCGGCCTCGTGCTGACGTACGGGACGGGGCACCACGCGCTCGTGCAGCGCGCGGCGCTCGCGCCCGGGGAGACCCTGCTCGTCCTCGGGGCATCCGGGGGCGTCGGCCTCGCTGCCGTGGAGCTGGGAGTCCGGCTAGGAGCGCGCGTCATCGCCGCTGCGAGCACCAAGGAGAAGCTCGCGGTGTGTCGCGAGCACGGCGCGAGCGAGACCATCTGTTACGGGGACACTCCCCTGCGCGACGCGGTGAAGGAGCTGACGGGCGGCAAGGGAGCCGACGTCATCTACGACCCCGTCGGCGGGGACCTCTTCGACGCCTCGCTCCGCTGCATCGCCTGGAAGGGGCGCCTCCTCGTCGTCGGCTTCGCGAGCGGCCGCATCCCGCAGGCGCCTGCGAACCTGGCGCTCATCAAGGGATGCGCGATCGTGGGTGTCCACTGGGGAGTCTTCGTCGAGCGTGAGCCGGAGGTGTTCGCCGCGAACATGCGACAGCTCTACTCGTGGGTCGAGCGGGGCGAGCTCAGGCCGTACGTGAGCGAGACGTTTCCGCTCGCCCGCGGGCTGGACGCGCTGCAGCGTGTGGAGCGCCGCGAGGTCGTGGGGAAGATCGTCCTGACGATGTAGGGACCTGCGGCCATCGAGCGCGGAAGAACCGACAGCTGTGCCAGGCTGTGCCCGATTCGGCGCCGTTCGCGTCCGGTGCCTCCCTCGCCGAGCTCTCGCGGTGAACGAGAGCGACATGGCCACGTGTGACTCGCGCTGGCACGCGCGGTGCTTGGCAGCTCCGACATGCGCAACATGTCACGCCTGGTCGGGGTCGCTGTGGTCTGTCTGGCGTCGGTTCATTGCGGGGGCGCCACCGAGAAGACCGGGTCCAGCAGCTCGGGGACAGGATCGGGGTCTGGCACCACCTCGGGATCGAGCAGCGAATCCAGCACGGACTCGTCGTCGATTCCGGCAGGCACGATCGTGGGTGACTGCGGAGCTGGCGGGTCGTGCCCGTCCGGATCGAGCTGTTTCTATGCGATCGGTAGCTGCTCGGCCACCGCGCAGTGCGTCGAGAACCCCGGGCCCGGCGTCGGCGAATGCGACCTCGAGGAGGAGCTGTGTGGCTGCGACGGCCAGATGGTCGAGACGGGGTGCGCAGAACCGAACGGCTTCGCGACGGGGCCGACCACCGGCACTCAGGATTGCCTCTTCGGGTCACCGGACGGCGGCGCCCGCGACACCGGCATCGCGACTCCGCCAAGCGACGCGAGCTCGGATCTGGGTCCGTGTTCGGCGAGCGGGGGGTGCCCGGCGGGCGCGAGCTGCTACTTCCCGATCGGCGACTGCGCCTCGACCGGCGAGTGCTTCACGCCCCCCCAGGACGGGTGCGGAGCCGAGGAGAGTCTGTGCGGATGCAACGGCGAGTCGGTGACGACGGGCTGCGGCTTCCCCGAGGGTTACGCGTCGGGGCCCGCCACCGGGGCGGGGACGTGCGAAATCCAGGGACCTGTCGACGCTGGCTGACACGAGCGCGCCCGCCGCGTCGGACCACCAAACCATGGTCCGCCCCGACGGTCGCTGCCGCTCACGGCGGCGGCGGGACGACGCACTTGCCGGCCATGCACTGGACGACTGAATCGTTGCAGCAGTCCGACGTGACCGAGCACGTATCGCCTGCCCCGGTGCAGCCGACCGAGCTGATGTCGACGCAGATCCCGTTCTCGCAGAAGCCCGAGCAGCACTGGAACCCTGCGGTGCACGCCAGGCTCCCTGCATCGCCCGTCTTCTTGCCGGCGTCGATAGGCTTCGGAGCGGCGTCGGACGGCACGCCCGCGTCGAGGCTCCCTCCCGTCGCACCGGGCGTCGCGATGCACGACGAGAGCGTCCAGAACGCTCGCATGTTCGGCGTGTCCGTCTGCCCCTCGAGATAGATCGCCGGGTGGCTCGGGTCGATCGTGCCGACCGTCGTGTCGACCGCGGCCACCCAGAGGCGACGTTTCGCGTTGATGAGGGTGTTGGTGGCGCCGGCGTCGGCGACCTCCGCAGGCCACGCCTGGTTGCCGAACTGGCGGAGGCTCGTGAAGACGACCCACGCGTACCCGCCGCGGACGACCGGGTTGAACGTCGGCTCGACCGCAGAGTACGCGTCGGCGGCGACGGGCGGTGTGTCCGCGTTGGCCATGCGGATCGGCGTCTTGTCGGCGAGCGTCGCGATGAAGAGGGCGCCGTTGTCGGAGCCCAGATCGCCGCAGGAGACGTCAGGGTTGGGCGAGGCGACGTCGAAGCTGTTGCAGCCCGTCGCGTACTGGCCGACGTGGAAGGCGATCGACTTCGAATCGGGGCTGAACGACGGGTAGGCGATGCCGTTCCACGGCGTGCCGCCCGGGCCGAGGGTCGTGAACGCCGCGTTGTTCGAGTCGAACAGCGTGTTGACGGTCGGGTTGAACGTCGGGCCCGACTCGTCGAACGAGAGGTACGCGATCGACTCGGTGAGGCCGAGCGGGTTGGGCGCCGGGACCTGCGGAAGGACGTTGTCCTGGAAGCTGTCGTTGAAGGTCGGGCTGAGGACCACGGCGAGCTTGGTGCCGTCCGGGGAGAACGCCGGCATCATCGGGTTCACCTGCTGCGTCCCGCCGTCGCCAAACGGCAGGCTCATGCTGTCGAGGCCGCTGTTCGCCACGACGTTCCCGCTCAGATCCGAGAGCGACATGTACTTCGAGCCCGCCGTCGACGGCTTGCTCGCGCCACCGAAGACGACGTACTTCCCGTCGGGCGTCAGCGCGAGGTCCGCGCCGTACTCGGTCGTCTGCTTCGTGAGGGGCGCGCTCTCCTGCGTGATGTCGAACGACGCCCACGCGCGCGTCGGGCTGAACCCGTTCGTGTACGGCGCCATCGTCGGCGCCGCGCCTGCGTCCGGAGAGGTCTGGGCGGTGTCGTCGACGTCGCCGACCAGCACGGTTCCGTTCGCGTTCACCGCGTGGCAGCCGATGCACTCGCCGGCGTAGAGCTGCTCGGGAGTCCCCCCCGAACCGGGCCGGAGACGGCTGATGAAGCCGACCTGCGTGCTCGAGGTCCGCGACACGCTCCAGTAGTAGATGGCGCCCGCCAGGCTCTCCGGGGCGATCGTCCACGTCTCGCTCGCCGTCAGGTACGCCTTCTGCGCGGTCGAGTCGTACCGCGACAGCGTGAACGTCAACGGATCCGGCGTCGTCTTCGCGAGGTTCGACGCGGTCATGTGATCCCACGTCGCCTGGTCGAGCGGCATCTGCGCCGGGAGCGAGGCGAGCGTGAAGTAGCTGTCGTACGTGAAGTTCGTCTCGGCGTAGTGGATCCGGTAGACGTCCGTCGTGTTCGGGGCGTTCCACATCACGCGCGGCGAGGTGAGCCCGAGCGGCCACACTGTCTTGTCGTACGGATAGAGGATGCTCGCGACCGTGTCAGGTGGCAGCGTCGGGCCTGAGCCGGCGTCCTTCGGATGGGCGCCGCCGTCCCCCGTCGCACCTCCGCCGCCGCCGAGCGCAATGACACCCGGGCTCGTGGCCGACAGCCCAGTCCCGTAGGTCGCGAGCTCCACCTTCACGGTCAGCTGCGCCGACGCGCTCAGCCCCTCGTACACCACCTGCAGCGAGCCAGTCCCGCCGTACGGCGTGCCACCTGCGGGAGCCGTGACGACGATGGGCGCGCTCGCGACCTGCGCCTTCGCGACCGTGGCGAGGTCAGGCCGAGTAAACTGCACCGACTGCGCGAGGACGGGGATGAGCGCGCCGGAGGCCGTCTTCCCCTGCAGGGTGAAGTTCGTGGTCACGGCGCCGCTGCTCGTGACGGTGACCGTGGCGGTCGCGGGAGAGAGGATCAGGCTCGTGGGCTGCGGGTTGCCGGAGTCGCCGAGCGAGCTCGTCTCGGGGGCGTTGATGTGCCCGCCGTCCTTCAGCTTGACGGGGCCAGAGTCGAAGCCTGCGTCGAACGTCGACACCGTCGCGGGAGGCGGCGAGCTGCTACCGCAGGCGGCCACCCAGCCCGTCAGGCCGAGGCCTGCGAGAAGAACGAGGTGAAGGTGGCGGCCGCCCAGGCTTCTCAGCAGCCGGGTGCGTGTTCGGGACGTGGGCATCGACAGTCTCCTCCTGAGCTCGCAAGGCAAGCGCGCCGCAGAGCGGCGGTGCGACAGGTAGAGCATGACCTATCACAGCTGACGCGCGCGAAAAAAACGTCGCGGGCGGACGAGCATCGCTGAGCTCTCGACATGTCATCTGGTCGTCACGCGGTGCTTGCCGGATCGGTCGAGCGGCGCTAGCTGGGTCGCATGTCGCGTATCGCGCGGTTCGCGTGGGCGGTCCTCGCCGGCAACGTCGCGGTGATCCTCTGGGGGTCGTTCGTCCGCGCGACCGGTTCGGGCGCCGGCTGCGGCGGCCACTGGCCCACGTGCAACGGCGACGTCGTCCCCCGCGCGCCCTCGATCGCGACCCTCATCGAGCTGTCGCACCGCGCGACCAGCGGGCTCGCCTTCATCGCGGTCATGCTGCTCGGTGTCCTCGTGCTCGTCACGACGCGGGAGACGACCGGTGACACGAGACCTCCGCACCCTGCGCGCGCGACCGCCGTCGTCGCGATGGCGCTCATGTGCGGTGAGGTCGCGATCGGCGCGATGATCGTCCTCCTCGGCAAGGTCGCGCTCGACCCGTCGCTCATGCATGGCGTGTTCACCGAGCTCCACGCGGGGAACACGTTCCTGCTGCTGGCCGCGCTCACGCTCACCGCGCATCACCTCGGCGGCGCCCCTCGACTTCGCTTCGAGGGCCGCGGCCCGGTCGTTCTCTCTCTCGGCCAAGCGTTCGCGGGCCTCGCGCTCACGGTCGGGAGCGGCGCGATCGCGGCGCTGGGCGACACGCTCTTCCCGTCGCATTCGCTGCGCGAAGGCTTCGAGCAGGACCTCTCGCCCGGAGCGCACATGTTCCTCCACCTGAGGACGCTTCACCCCTTGCTCGCGGTCGTCGCCTTCGTGCTCGTCATCGGCGCCTGCACCTCGCTTCGCGCACGTGACGACGTCCCCGCCGCCGGACGGACGCTCGCAGGCTGGGTGATGGTCGCCGTGTCGACGCAGATGGTCGTCGGAGTGATGAACCTGTGGCTGCTCGTGCCCATCCCGACGCAGATGCTCCACCTGGCGTTCGCCGACGTCGTCTTCATCCTCCTCGTGCTGACGACGGGCCACGCGCTCGGCGAGACGGCAGCGTCCGGAGCCACGCCGAGCGCTCACGCGGTCGCCACCGTCCCCGTCGGCTAGCGTCGAACCTCCCTGTTCCCTCTCTCTACTTCTTGAGCAGCGCCGCGAAGGGGTTGTTCGCGAACTGCGGCGCGTCCTTCTTCGGCTTCTCCTGCGGCCTCGACGAGCCCTGGCGCTGCTGCGGAGCACGCGCGCGCGAGTCACCGCCGCCCCCACCCCCTCCCGAGGCCTGAACCGGCCCCGACCTCGCCGTGAGCGCGATGCGCTTGCGCACCAGATCCACCTCCACGACGCGCACCTTGATGCGGTCGCCCACCTTCGCGACCTCGTGCGGGTCCTTCACGAAGCGGTCGGCGAGCTGCGACACGTGCACGAGGCCGTCCTGGTGCACGCCGACGTCGACGAACGCGCCGAACGCCGTCACGTTCGTCACTACCCCTTCGAGCTCCATGCCCACCGTGAGGTCTTCCATCTTGCGCACGTCGTCGCGGAACGACGGCGCTTCGAAGGCTTCGCGCGGATCGCGGCCCGGCTTCAGCAGCTCCTTCTGGATGTCTTCCAGCGTCGGCAGACCGACCTCGGCGGAGACGTACTTCCCCCACGGGATCTTCGAGACCACGTCGGACTTGCCGATGAGCGACGCGACGTCGAGGTTGGCTTCCTGCGCGATCCTGTCGACCAGGGCGTAGCGCTCCGGGTGCACCGCGCTCGCGTCGAGCGGGTGCGCGCCGCCGTGGACTCGAACGAACCCCGCACACTGCTCGAACGCCTTCGGACCGAGGCCGGGCACCTCGAGGAGGTCCTTCCTGCTCTTGAACGCGCCGTGGTCGTCCCTGTACTTCACGATCTTCTTCGCGAGCGACTCTCCCACGCCCGCCACCTGGCTGAGGAGCGGCGCGCTCGCCGTGTTGAGCTCCACGCCGACCGCGTTGACGCAGCTCTCGACGACCTCCTCGAGCTTTCGCTTGAGGAGAGGCTGGTAGACGTCGTGCTGGTACTGGCCGACACCGATCGCCTTCGGGTCGACCTTCACGAGCTCTGCCAGCGGGTCCTGCAGGCGACGCGCAATGGAGACCGCACCGCGCACCGTCAGATCCAGGTCGGGGAACTCCTCGCGCGCGACGTCGCTCGCCGAGTACACGCTCGCCCCAGACTCGCTCACCATCACCACGACCGCCTCGCGCTTCGACTCCTTGAGCAGCTCGCGGCAGAAGTCCGCCGTCTCGCGGCCGTGCGTCCCGTTCCCCACCGCGATGGCGAAGGGGCGGTGCTTTGCCAGGAGCTCGCCCATCGTCCGCTTCGCGTGCTCGATCGCGCGGTCCCCCTGCACGAGATTGATGAGCGTGTGCTCGAGGAGCTTGCCCGTGCTGTCGACCGCGACGCACTTGCAGCCCGTGCGCTGACCGGGATCGACGCCGATGACGACCTTCTGCCCGAGCGCCGGCTGGAGGAGCAGCTTCCGGAGGTTCTCCGCGAAGATGCCGATGGCCTCGCGATCGGCCATGAGCTTCCTCTCGATCCGCACCTCCGTGTCGAGCGACGGCAGCAGCAGGCGATTGACCGACTCGGTCACGGCGAGCCGCAGCTCCCCCGCGAACGGCGACTGCGGGACGACCTTCGCCAGCCCCGAGACGTGGAGCAGCACCTTCTCCTTGTCGACCTCGATGTCCGACTTGAGCACCCCTTCCGCCTCGCCGCGCCGGATCGCGAGGAAGCGATGCGAAGGGATCGACCGCAGGTCTCCGCGGAAGCCGTAGTAGGTCTCGAACTTCGTCGGCTCGCTCGATTTGCCCGTCATCGCATCGCAGACGAGCACCCCCTCGTTCTTCAGCACGTCGCGCACGTAGCTGCGCACGGGCAGGTCCTCTGCGAGCGCCTCCGCGACGATGTCGCGCGCCCCGGCCAGCGCGGTCTTCACGTCGGGGACCTCCTTGGCGAGGTCGACGAACGCCCCCGCTTCCGCCTGCGGGTCGCCGACGGCAGGCTGCTCGCGGAGGCGCTTCGCCAGCGGCTCGAGCCCACGCTCCCTGGCGATCATCGCGCGGGTGCGGCGCTTCGGCTTGAACGGGAGGTAGATGTCCTCGAGCACGGACTTGATCCAGCAGTCCTCGATCTTCTTCCGCAGCTCCGGGGTGAGCTTCCCCTGCGACTCGATCTCGGCGAGGACGCTCGTCTTGCGCTCGTGGATCTCGCGGTAGTACGCCCCCTTCTCCTCGATGGCGCGGACGGCGACCTCGTCGAGCCCTCCGGTCTGCTCCTTCCGGTAGCGCGCGATGAAGGGGACGCTGGAGCCCTCGGCGAGGAGCTTCACGACGGTGCGAACGGCAGCGGCCGTGAGGTCGAGCTCGCCGGCGATGCGGGGGGACGGATCGAAGGGAGCCATGGTGTCTGCGGTCATGTTCGCGACCTACTACCATCACCAACCTGTTCCGTGTCCTCGAGAACCCAGGTACGCTCGCGCCGTGCGAACCCGTCTGGCCGAGAGCCTCGCTCCAGTAATGCTTGCCACGCTTGCCACCCTCGCCGCGCTCTCTTCCGCGTGCGGGGGCGGCGTCGCGGCTGGAGCAGCGTCTCCCGAATCGGCGACCGCCGCAGCCGTGACCGTGCACATCCCCTGGGTGAAGATGAACAAGGGGCAGCGCATCGACTTCATGGTGAAGACCGTGCTCCCCAAGATGAAGGCCGAGTTCCAGGCGTTCGACGCGAAGCGCTTCGCGCGGATGGACTGCTCGACCTGCCACGGCGACGGCGTCAGCGACGGGAGCTTCAAGCTGCCGAACGACAAGCTGCCGAAGCTGCTCGAGCCCGACCTCTTCGCGAAGCACCGCAAGCTCACGCCCGAGATGACCGCCTTCATGCTCGACAAGGTCGAGCCGGACCTCGCCGCGATCCTCGAGATCCCGACGTTCGACCCGGAGACCCGCAAGGGGCTCAGCTGTTACAACTGCCACACGCGAGAGATCGAGCCGGGCAAGCCCGTGCCGCCGCCGGCAGAGCATCACTGACGACGTGCCCGCGAGCGCATCAGTCATGTGACGCTCCATGGCACCGCGCGGTGCCCCGTGATACGCCGCTCTCCGATGACTACCCGCGAGATGCCTGTGCTGCGTGCTTACGCCGTCTTCAAGTGGGCTCCCGAGAGCGTCGAGCCGGCGAGCCCGATCGAGTTCGCCGTCGGTCTCTACTCGAACCGCGAGATCAGCCTCGCGACCGCCCGGTTTCCGGGCCTCGTCAGCGGTCTCAAGTGGACCGACGCGAACGATGCCATCGACGACGCCGCGAGCTCGTGGACGGCGGGCGACGACTGGGATGGGCAGAGCCGGGCGCAGCTCCTCGAGACCGCGACGCTCGCGCTTCGACGGCAGATGCAGCTGCCTGCGACGTCGGGTAGCGAGCAGCCGCAAGACGCTCACTAGTCGAGGGGTTGAGCACTGTGACCTGCACCAGGCGCAGGCCCCTGTGCTCGGACGACGCTTCGCGTGGTGCCAGGACGTCTTCCCCGAGAGACGGAGGCATGGCTATCGACACCCATGCCCGTCCCTCTCGGTCCGACGGACGCACCTCTGGACACCCATGCCCGTCCCTCTCGGTCGGACGGACGTACCTCTCGACACCCATGCCCGTCCCTCTCGGTCGGACGGGCGTACCTCTCGACACCCATGCCCGCCCCTCTCGGTCGGACGGACGTACCT
>Ga0302283_1003592_pt1 | contig 11948 bp, 7 predicted proteins | sample III_Fen_E1_4_FD_198770 | JGI IMG/M metagenome (GOLD analysis project Ga0302283, IMG submission 198770) | Peat permafrost microbial communities from Stordalen Mire near Abisko, Sweden - III_Fen_E1_4 | ecosystem: Environmental > Terrestrial > Soil > Wetlands > Permafrost | place: Sweden: Abisko...
CCGCCTGCTCGGCGGCGTGGATGTCCGTCCCAGAGGCGGCCAGCGCCGGGCCGGGGAGGGCGAGCAACGCCGCCGCGCAGATTCCGAGGCAGACTCTCCGCATCGTGAGCTCGCCCATGTCGTTGCCGACTCCGTGCCTCCCACACTGAGAGCATCGTCGGCCGGGAAGGGCAACGCTCACCAGGGTATCGTGGCGTTCTCCCACCGCGTGAACGTACCGGTCGGGCCGTCCGGGCCGAGCAGGCAGACGCGCACCACCTCGCGCGAGCCGTCTTCCACCGACGCGGTGCCCGCATAGCCATTGAGGTTGGTCTTGGTGAAGCCCGGGGAGACCAGGTTGACCTTGATGGCGGTCGACTCCAGCTCGATCATCATCGCCAGGGTGATGGCGTTCAGCGCCGCCTTCGACGCCGGGTAAACCGGACCGAAATTCGGGTGGTACGGATAGGCCGGATCGGCGTTGGCGGTCAGCGAGCCGACGCCGCTCGACACATTGACGATGCGGGCGTCCGAGGATTCTCGCAGCAGCGGCAGCATCGCCTGATAGACGGCCAGGACGCCGAACACGTTGGTGTCCCACACCGCGCGAACCTCCTCGATCGGCACGCAGCTCGGGCGAGTCCGCTTGGCGTAGTCGTCGATCGTCTGGCCGGGCAGTCTGCCGGTGTTCGAAATGGCGGCGTTGTTGACCAGCAGGTCGAGGTGTCCGAACTCGCTGCGGACCCGCTCGGCCGCCGCGGCGATCGAGGCGCTGTCGGTCACGTCGATCTGCAGCGCGATGGCGCCCGCGCCGATCTCCTTGGCCGCCGTCTCGCCGCGCCCGAAGTCGCGCGAGCCGACCAGAACGGTGACGCCGTTGGCGACCAGCTCCTTGGAGAGCTGAAACCCCACGCCTTGATTGGCCCCGGTGACCAGGGCGATGCGCTCGTTGGGCATTGGCGGACTCCTTGCTGTCGTGGTGTGTTGAACGCGCCGCGCAGCTCAGCTAGAACTGAAACGGATCAATGTTCCATATCAATACGGATCAACGATCCGTTTTGCAAGCGAGGATCGGGTGATCGACAATCCGCAGGATCGCGGCGAGCCGCGGGGCGACGCCGAGCGGCCCCTGCGCGCCGACGCCCAGCGCAGCCTCGAGGCCTTACTCAACGCAGCGAAGGCGGTGTTCGCGACCTCTGGCGTGGACGCGCCGGTGCGGGAGATCGCCGACACGGCCGGCGTCGGCCTGGCGACCCTCTACCGACATTTCCCCCAACGCTCGGACCTGATCTCGGCCGTGTTCCGCCGCGAAATCGACGCCTGCGCGGACGCCGCGCCGGTCCTGTCGGCCGACCGCACGCCGTTCGCGGCGCTGGTCGGCTGGTTGCAGCGCTATGCGGCCTTCGTCGCCGCCAAGCGGGGGTTGGCCAAGGCGTTGCACTCCGGCGATCCGGCCTACGACGGCCTCTCCGGCTATTTCGACCAGCGACTGCGGCCGGCCCTTCGCACGCTGCTGGCCGCCGCCGCCGCCGCCGGCGAGATCCGCGCCGATGTGGACGCCGACGAACTCCTGGGCGCGGTGGCCAGCCTGAGCATGTCCTCACACAATTTCGGACCGGGGCGGGCGGAACGCATGGTGGCGCTGCTGATCGATGGGCTCCGCTATGGAGCGGGCACCGGTGAACCAGAACGGTGATCGCCGGCAGCCACTGCCCGCGATCAGAGGTTCAGCCGCACGAGCGTCTCCGATATTCGCTGGCGGGTGACTGGATCCTGGAACGGGAAGGCTTTGAGGAAATCGGCGCCCTTCAGGTCGGGGCGACGGTTCAGCGCCGAGCGCGCCCAGGCCCCGGCGCGGACGTCATCGCCGTTCATCGCGTGGGCGATCGCGGCGATCAGCTCGATCAGCGGATGCGCGCGCGGCGCCCGTGCCGCCCGCTCGGCCCACAGCGCGGCTTCCTCGCGCTGGTCGAGCGCCATATGCGAGAACGCGCGCACGCCGAGCATGCCGTAGAGCAAAGGATCGAGCGGGCTGAGCTGCAGCGCCGCGTCCACCAGCGCCTGACCATCGACCCCGTCGCCCAGCATGGTGCTCGCCCAGGCGCGCGAATACTTCCCCTGGGCATAGCTGGGGCTGAGCTCGGTGGCGCGATCGAGCCATGGCACGCTCCCCTCGACGTCGCCGCGCAGCAAGGCGGCGCGGCCCATCACCAGGTTGCTGAACGGGTCGAGCGGCTCGTGTTCGAGACTTTGCTCGGCGAACCGGCGCGCGAGGGCCGCGGCTTGGCCGGCGTCGTCGGCGAAGCCTAGAAACCCGCTCTCGAAGTGGGCGAAGGAGAGGCCGGCGTAGGCGCGCGCGAACCCGGGTTCCTTGGCGATGGCCTGCTCGAACAGGGCCATGGCGCGGCCGTTCGCCTCCCGATTGAACTGGTAGAGGTGATGCAGGCCGAGGTGATAGGCCGACCAGGCGTCCAGGTTCTCGGGCGACTTCAGCGCGCGCCTCGCCTCGTTCGCCGGGATCTGCAGTTCGAGGGCGTTCACCACCGCGCGGACGATCTCGGCGCGCACCTCGTGCACCGCGCCGACGCCGGTCTGGTAGGATTCGCTCCAGACAATGCCGTTGGTGTCCGTGTCGCAGAGTTCGACCGTCACCGTCATCCGATCGAGTTCGATCTCGACGACGCCGGACAGGCAGTAGCGGACGTTAAGCGCGGCGCGAACGCGATCGATCGCGGCGTCCGAGCCGCGGAACTGGAACGATGACCCGCGCGCGATCACGAACAGCCAGCGAAGCCGTGAAAGCTCGACGATCAGGTCGTGCGGCAGCGCATCGGCGATAGCGCCATAGGGGCCGGCGACTCCGACGAGCGTGAAGGGCAGGACCGCGATCGACGGCCTGCGCGCCGGCTCGTCCGCCACCGCAACCGGCGCTATGTCGGTGATACCCGTGATCGAAGCACTCGGCGGGTGCGTCGACTCCACCTCGGCCACAAAGCGGAAGCCGAGTTTGTGGGTGGTGCGGATCAGACGTTGCGCCTCGCCGCTGTCGCCGATCGCCTGCCGCGCCGATTTCACTCGGCTGGCGACGGCGGAGTCCGAGACGATCCGGCCGTCCCAGATACGCTCGATGATCTCGTCCCGGCTGACGACGCGCTCACGGTTCTCGATGAGCAGTTGCAGCAGCGCGAACACCTGCGGTTCAACGGGCGCCAACCGATCGCCGAAGCGAAGTTCGCGCTTGTCGGTGTCCAGCCGATATCCGTCGAAGCTGTGGATCATGGCCCGCGACCATACATCTCCACCACATCTCCGGAAAATCTCCACGCCAGCGCCAAGGATCGGGCGGCGCCCGCGGCTAAGTTGCGGTGGTGTTCCGGGCGCGGCGCCCGGGGCGGAGAACCGGAGATATCGAGATGCCTCTCGTGACCATCGACGTGATCAAAGACGTCTTCACGCCCAGCCAGAAGCGGGACCTCATCGAGAAGGTCACCGACGCCATGGTCGCGGTGGAGGGCGAGGCCCTGCGCGGCGTGACCTGGGTTCGCATTCAGGAAGTCGAGCAGGGCGACTGGGCCATCGGCGGGAAAGTGCTCACAGCCGCGGACGTGCACGCTCTGGCGGGTCGAAAAGCCGCCTGATCCGGCGACGCGCCTGGCGCCGAACGGCGTCAGGCGGCTACCCCGCCGCGTCCGCGGCCTGGGCCAGCGCGGCCAGCAGGGCTTCGGGGCGGATCGGCTTGCCCAGGTGCCCGTCGGCGCCGGCGACGCGCGAGGCGGCGACGTCCTCGGCCGAGGAATTGGCCGACAGCACGATGATCGGCCGGCGCGGGCGAATGGCGTCGTGCTCGTTCCTGCGAATCTCGCGGATGGCGGTCAGGCCGTCCATCACCGGCATCTGCAGGTCCATCAGCACCAGATCGAAGCCGTCGGCTTCGGCGGCCGCCACCGCCTCCGCCCCGTTCTCGACGCTCTCCACCTCGGCGCCTACCGCCTCCAGGATCAGCTCGACAACCTTGCGGTTCGTGGCGTTGTCGTCGGCCAGCAGCACCCGCAGCGGACGATCGGAGGGCGGTGGCGCGGCGGGGCGGCCGAGGGGCAGGGTGATCACGAACCGCGCCCCCTTGCCGGGCTCGCCGAAGGCCTCGATCCGTCCGCCCATCAGCACGCTCAGCCGCCGGCAGATGGCCAAGCCCAGGCCCGCGCCGCCGTGCTCGCGGGTGGTCGAGGCGTCGCCCATCTCGAAGCCGCCGAACAGCCGCTCGGCCTGGCCAGAGTCGAAGCCGACGCCGGTGTCGGCCACCTCCAGCCGCCAGTGATCGGCCTCGCCGGCGGCTTCTTCCACGGCCAGGGTGACGGTCACCGCGCCCTCGGCGGTGAACTTCACCGCATTGCTGAGCAGCTGTTCCAGCACCTGGCCAAGCCGGTCCGCATCGCCGATCGCCACGCCCTCGGCGCCGGCGGCGATCTCGACGCTGAGCGCCAGGCCCTTATTGGCGGCGATCGGCTCGAATACCGCCGCGGCGCGGGTGACCACGTCGGCGGGGGTGAAGGCCGCGCGAGCGATCTCCACCCGACCGGCCTCCAGGGTGTTGAACTCGAACAGGTCGCCGATCAGGCCGTTCAGCCTGCCGGCGGAGTCGAGGATCTCGCTCACCAGAGTCTTTTGCGAGGGATCCAGCGGCGTGCGGATCAGCACCTGGGCCAGTCCCATCACCCCGTTCAGCGGCGTGCGCAGCTCGTGGCTCATATTGGCCAGGAACTCGGACTTGGCCCGGCTGGCGGCCCCGGCCCGCTCGAGCGCGTCCTCCAGCGCCTTGGCCTGGGCTTTCATGGCGGTGATGTCGACCCGCAGGCCGACGACCCCGCCGTCGGCGGTGCGCCGCTCCTCGATCATCACCCAGCGGCCGTCTAGAATCTGCTGCTCGTGCCGCTCGGCGGTGGGGTTGCGCAGCAGCTCCAGCCGCTCGGCCAGCCATTCCTCCTCGCGGCCGATGGCGGCGGGGTAGTCGCCGCGCTCGACCCCGATGCGCAAAGTCTCCGACAGCCGCCGGCCCACCGCGAACAGGTCGGCAGAGCGGTGATAGATCTCGGCGTAGGCCTTGTTCCACAGGATGTAGCGGCCCTCGCCGTCGAGGAACACCACGCCTTCCGGCAGGGCATCCAGAGCCTCGCGCAGCCGCCGTTCGGCCCGCTGGGCGTCCGCCTCGGCGCGGGCCCGCGCGCCCCAGGGATTGAGGGCGTCGACGAGGGCGCGAAACCGCGCGCCCGGGCCTTCTTCCGACGCCATCTGACCCACGCCCCCCATTACCAATCGGCCGGCGCCGACCATGCCGAGCGTCGCTCCCGACGATGACCGGGGCGCCCGGCGCCGGGCTGGCTTGCCCCTCGGCGCCCGAGAATTAGGCGCCGCGCCCGCCGCCTGGGCGCCCGGCGCCTAGGTTTTGCGAGAAACATCGCTGTGGAGCGTCGCCGATCGGCGGATGCGACTCTGTCCCTTGTGGCGCTATGATCGCTCCGTGCGCTTCGACGAAAACTTCCTCGATGAGCTGAAATCGCGCCTTCGCCTCTCCGACGTGATCGGGCGGACGGTGAAGCTTCGGCGTCAGGGTCGCGAATACGTCGGCCTCTCGCCCTTCACCAAAGAGCGAACGCCGTCGTTTTTCGTCAATGATGACAAGGGCTTCTACCACGACTTCTCATCCCAGAAGCACGGCGATCTGATCAGCTTCCTGCAGGAGACAGAGCGACTCAGTTTCGTCGAGGCGGTGGAGCGGCTGGCCTCGGAGGCCGGGCTGGTGTTGCCGGAGCCCGACGCCCGCACCGCCGAGGCCGACAAGAAGGCGCTCGGCCTGATCGACTGGCTGGAGACCGCCGCCGACTGGTTCGAGGGCGAGTTGCGCCGGCCGGGCGGCAAGGAAGCGCGGGACTATCTGGCGCGCCGCGCCCTGCCCGAGGATCAGTGGAAGCGCTTTCGGTTGGGCTACGCCCCCGGCGGGCGCACGGGCCTGAAGGACTATCTGGTCGCCAAGGGGGCGCTGCCGCAGGCGCTGGTCGAGGCCGGGCTGCTGATTTCCCCGGACGACGGCGGCGCGCCCTACGACCGCTTCCGCGAGCGGATCATCTTCCCCATCGCCGACAGCCGCGGCCGGGTGGTCTCCTTCGGCGGCCGGGCGCTCGATCCACAGGCTAAGGCCAAGTACCTCAACGGCTCGGAATCGCCCATCTTCCACAAGGGCCGGGTGCTCTATGGCTTGGCGGAGGCCCGCAAGCTGATGCATGCGGCCGGCGAGGACGCCGCCCTGGTGGTGGTCGAAGGCTACATGGACGTGATCGCCTGCCAGCGGGCCGGCGTGGCCGCCGTCGCCTCCATGGGCACGGCGCTCACCGAGGAGCAGATGGAGGCGCTCTGGCGGCTGCATCCGGAGCCGACCCTGTGCTTCGACAGCGACCGGGCCGGCCGGGCGGCGGCGTTCCGGGCTATCGACCGGGCGCTGCCGGTGCTGAAGCCCGGCCGCAGCTTCAAGTTCGCCCTCACCCTCGGCGGCAAGGACCCCGACGACGTGCTGCGCGAAGAGGGCGCGGCGGTGCTGAAGAGCCGGCTGGCGCAGACCACCTCCTTCGCCGAGCTGCTGTTCGTGCGCGAACGCGACGCCGAGCGGCTGGACACGCCGGAGCGCCGGGCCGGGCTGAAGCAGCGCCTGCGCAAGGCCGCCGCCGCCATCGCCGATCCCGATCTGGCCGAGGGCTACCGCGAAGACCTGCTGCGGCGCTTCGACGCGCTGCTGCCGCGCGAGCCGAAATTCCAGCCGTTCCAGAAGTGGAAACCGGGCGTCCAGCGCTTCGATCCCAGGATCACCGACGAGGGCAGGGCGGGCGCCCGCCGGCTCTCCCGGGACATCGATCCCCTGGCGGCGGCGATGGCGAAACAGGCGATCGCCGACCCGGAGATGCTCGACGAACACCTGGAAGTGCTGGAGGCGCGCGGCTTCGGCGATCCGGGCCTTGACGATTTGGCCAAGGAAATCATCCGCCTGCGGCTAACCGCTGAGCACCTTGACACCGCGTCGCTTGCACGCCATCTGGCTGCTAGAGGATATAGCGCGCAGCTGAATGACATCGACCGGGCCGCCGCGAAATCGGGCGCGCCCTTCATTGGACCGGATGTCACCCTCGCCGCCGCCAGATCCCAGTGGACGCATGCCTTTGAGGTTCTGAACCGATTGGCTGCGCTGGACGAAGCTTCCGAGTCAGCCAAGCGAGACTTGGCCGGAGGCGCCGGCGCGGCCCGATTCATGGAGCTGAAGAGTCAACGCGACGCACTGCGGCGGGCGGTCAAGACAGGAACCATTTGGAGTGAGGGCGGGTCGTATTGACGCGTCGTCTTTAATTATTGGGCACGTAAACCATCTTCGGCGCCGGCCCTGTTAAGGCCAACGACCGAGTTTCGGAGAGCTAGATGAGCGAAACCACCACCCCCGAGACGCCGGAAACGCCGGTCAGCGACGGTCCGTTGCTCGACCTGACCGACGCTGGGGTCAAGAAGTTCATCAAGCAAGCGAAGACCCGCGGCTACGTCACCATGGACGAGCTGAACAAGGTGCTGCCCTCCGAGGAAGTCACCTCCGAGGCCATCGAAGATACCCTGGCGATGCTCTCGGAGATGGGCGTCAACGTGGTCGAGGCCGAAGACGACGCCCCCGAGCAGGAGGGCGGCGAGGTCGCCGTGCGTGAGGAGCAGGCGGTCGTCGAGACCACCAAGGAAAGCGCCTACGACCGCACCGACGACCCGGTGCGCATGTACCTGCGCGAGATGGGCTCGGTGGAGCTGCTCAGCCGCGAGGGCGAGATCGCCATCGCCAAGCGCATCGAGGCCGGCCGCGACACGATGATCCGCGGCCTCTGCGAAAGCGCGCTGACCTTCGAAGCCATCATGGTCTGGCGCGAGGAACTCGGCCTCGGCCGCATCCTGCTGCGCGAGGTGATCGACCTCGAACAGACCTACGGCGGCCAGGTCGCCCAGGCGCTCAGCGACGAGGCGGTCGCCGGCGAGCAGATCGAGGCGGAACCGGCCAAGGAACGCGACGAGGACGACGAGCTGGCGGCCACCCCGCCGGCCGGCGATGACGACGACGATTTCGACGATGGCGCGGGTCCGACGATCAGCGCCATGGAAGGCGAGCTGCGCGAGGGCGTCATGGCCACCCTCGACGCCATCGCCGGCGAGTTCGAGGCGTTCCGCCGCCTGCAGGAGAAGCTGGTCGAGCACCGGCTGAAGGGCGAGGACCTCACCGAGGCCGAGCGCAAATCCTACGACGTCGCCACCTCGACCATCGTCAACCACCTGAAGACGCTGAAGCTCAACAACAACCGCATCGAGGCGCTGGTCGACCAGCTCTATGCGATCAACCGGCGTCTGGTGGCGCTGGAAGGCCGCCTGCTGCGCCTGGCCGACAGCTACGGCATCAGCCGCACCGAGTTCCTCAAGGCCTACCTCGGCTCCGAGCTGGATCCGACCTGGTCGGAGAAGGTGACCGCGCTGGGGGTCCGCTGGACCAAGTTCGCCGAGAACGACGCCAGCCAGATCGGCGAGATCCGCCAGGAAATCGCCGCGCTGGCCACCGAATCCGGCCTGCCGATCGACGACTACCGCCGCATCGTCCAGACGGTGCAGAAGGGCGAGCGCGAGGCGCGTCAGGCCAAGAAGGAAATGGTCGAGGCGAACCTGCGCCTGGTCATCTCGATCGCCAAGAAATACACCAACCGCGGCCTGCAATTCCTTGATCTCATTCAGGAAGGCAACATCGGCCTGATGAAGGCGGTGGACAAGTTCGAGTACCGCCGCGGCTATAAGTTCTCCACCTACGCCACCTGGTGGATCCGTCAGGCGATCACCCGTTCGATCGCCGACCAGGCCCGCACCATCCGCATCCCGGTGCACATGATCGAGACGATCAACAAGATCGTCCGCACCAGCCGCCAGATGCTGCACGAGATCGGCCGCGAGCCGACCCCGGAAGAGCTGGCCGAGAAGCTGGCCATGCCGCTGGAGAAGGTGCGCAAGGTGCTGAAGATCGCCAAGGAGCCGATTTCCCTGGAGACCCCGATCGGCGACGAGGAAGACAGCCACCTGGGCGACTTCATCGAGGACAAGAACGCCGTCCTGCCCATCGACGCGGCCATCCAGTCCAACCTGCGCGAAACCACCACCCGCGTGCTGGCGAGCCTGACGCCGCGCGAGGAACGCGTCCTCAGGATGCGCTTCGGCATCGGCATGAACACCGACCACACCCTGGAAGAAGTCGGCCAGCAGTTCTCGGTCACCCGCGAACGCATCCGCCAGATCGAGGCCAAGGCCCTGCGGAAGCTCAAGCATCCCAGCCGCTCGCGGAAGCTGCGGAGCTTCCTGGACAGCTGAGGGCGCTGACCGGGCTCGCCCCGGTTGAACCCACACCGTCTCACCCCCTATCCTGCCGCCGTTGCGTGAGCGGGGGACGGCGGATGAGTTGGCGGGGACTGCTGTCGATCGGCGCCGTCGCGCTCTGGGCGGGCGCGGCCGTGGCCGGCAGCGATCCCAGCTATGGGCCGCCGGAGGCCTGGGTGAAGCCTGTGCCGCTGCCCACCGGCGGGGCTGCCGCGGACGGCGCGCCGGCGCAGGTGGTGCTCTACGAGGTGCAAGGCAAGCTGGGGGCCAAGGACGACGAATATTTCGTCGAGAAGGCCACCAAGATCCTCGCCCCCGAGGGCCTGGGTCCCGCCGGCGAGGTCAGCGAGACCTGGGACCCCGACACCGAGGACCTGACCATCCACCATCTGCGGGTGATCCGCGGCGGCCAGGTGATCGACGCCCTGGCCGGCGGCCAGAAGCTGCTGGTGCTGCGCCGGGAGAACAAGCTGGAGCTGGCCATGCTCGACGGCCGGCTGACCGCCACCTTCGAGCCCGAGGGCCTGCAGGTCGGCGACGTGGTCGATTTCTCCTACACGGTCGTCCACCACGATCCGGCCCTGCAGGGCTATTCGGAGGACTACGACCAGCTGCAGCACACCGGCGTCGCCAGCGAGATCTACTGGCGCGAGTTCTGGGCCGCCGACAAGCCGATGCGCTACCGGATGACCGAGGGCCTGCCGGCGCCAGTCATCACGAAAACCGCCGATGGCGCCGAAGTGCTGTTCGACATGCGCGACATCTCCGCGCCCAAGCCGCCGGTGGGCGCGCCGACCCGGTTCTTCGACCTGGGGGCGGTGGAATACAGCCAGTACGCCGACTGGGCCCAGCTCTCCGGCCTGCTCTCGCCGCTGTGGGACAAGGCCACCACCCTGCCGGCGGACTCGCCCCTGCGCGCGGAGGTGGCCAAGATCGCCGCCGCCAGCCAGGACCCGAAGACCCGCGCCGAGGGCGCGCTGCGGCTGGTCCAGGAAGAGACCCGCTACGTCTTTCTGGGCATGAACGACGGCGGCCTGGTGCCGGCCGACGCCGACGCCACCTGGGCGCGGCGGTTCGGCGACTGCAAGGGCAAGACGGCGCTGCTGGTCGCTGTGCTGCGGCAGCTGGGGGTTACCGCCGAGCCGGTGCTGGTGAGCACCACCTATGGCGACGGCATGGACCAGCGGCTGCCGATGGCGGCCTGGTTCGACCACGCCATCGTCAGGGCCGAGATCGGCGGCAAGACCTACTGGCTCGACGGCACCCGCATCGGCGATCGCAGCCTCGATGACCTGACTGTGCCGCCCTATCACTGGGCCCTGCCGGTGCGTCCCTCCGGCGCGGCGCTGATCAAGCTGGACCCGACCCCGCTGACCAAGCCGGGGACCGCCGTCACCCTCACCGTCGACGCGTCCAAGGGCCCTGACGCGCCGGCCCCGACCCACATCGAGATCCTCTACCGCGGCGAGGACGCCGCCGCCCTGCGTCAGACCCTGGCCAGCGTGCCGCGCTCCGACTACGAGCGCTATCTGCGCGATTTCTGGACCAAGGCCGACCCCTGGTTCGACGTGCAGACGGTCAGCGAGGGCGACGATCCGGCCACCGGCCTGCCGCGGCTGACCGCCGACGGGACCGGGCGTCTCGACTGGTCGGTGACCACCGCCGGCGGCCGCTACTACCGGGTGCCGCACACCGCGCTGGGCGGCGACGTCACCTTCAAGCGCCAGCCCGGGCCGCACCAGGACGCGCCCTATGCGGTGACCTATCCGTTCTATTCCACCGACACCTGGAAGATCACCCTGCCGGCGGACGGCAACTTCCTGCTGGTCGGCGCCGACGTCGACAAGACCCTGGCCGGCCAGGAGCGGCGGCGCACCTCGCGGATCGAGAATGGCGTGCTCACCGTGGCGATCTCGATCCAGGCCACCGAGCCGGAGTTCCCCGCCTCCGAGGCCGACGCCGACAGCGCCGGCCTGCGCGACCTGGCCAAGTCGGATGTCGCGGTCGCCTATCGCGTGGGTCCCGTCCCGCCGACGCCGGCGAAAGCGCAGAACGACACAGCCATTCGTTCGGCGGCTGAGGGCGGCGACGCGGCGGCGGCCTTCCGGCTGGGGGTGATGTACGCCAACGGCCAGGGCGTGCCCTTCGATCGGGCGCAGGCCATCGCGTGGACGCAGAAGGCGGCGGACAAGGGCTACGCCCCGGCGCAGGCGGCGCTCGGCGGCGCCTATCTGCGCGGCGACGGCGTGCCGCAGGACTTCGACCAGGCGCTGACCTGGCTGCGCAAGGCCGCCGACCAGGACAACGCCGACGCCGAGGCCGACCTCGGCTATCTCTACATCGCGGGCAAGGGCGTCCCATCCCGCGACCCGGCCCAGGCCTTCGCGATGTTCCAGAAGTCGGCCGGCCACGGCAACGCCAATGGCGAATTCGGCCTGGCCTCGCTCTATCTGTTCGGCCAGGGCGCGCCGAAGGACGAGGCGCAGGCCTTCGCCTGGACCCGCAAGGCCGCTGAGCAGGGCCTGGCCCGGGCCGCCGGCCAGCTGGCG
>Ga0302283_1003595_pt1 | contig 11941 bp, 6 predicted proteins | sample III_Fen_E1_4_FD_198770 | JGI IMG/M metagenome (GOLD analysis project Ga0302283, IMG submission 198770) | Peat permafrost microbial communities from Stordalen Mire near Abisko, Sweden - III_Fen_E1_4 | ecosystem: Environmental > Terrestrial > Soil > Wetlands > Permafrost | place: Sweden: Abisko...
CCGCGCCTCGCGAAGAGCTCGTGCCCGAGGAACTCCTCCAGCTCGGAGATCTGGCGGCTGTACTGGCTCTGACGGATGGAGTCGCCCGGCGCGGCGAGCGTGATGCTCCCCGCGTCGACGACCAGGAGGAACGAGCGCAGCCGCTCGAGGGAGAGCCCCTGCCGGGCGAAGAGCGCTTCATACATGACTCCGCAGTATGGCCCCGAGCGCACAGCGCGATGCCACCGCAAAGCGCCGGCGGGTAGGTTCGGCCCATGAACACCTTCGAGCAGACCCCGACTCCCGTCGCCACGCGCCGTCCGATGGCGGTGTTCTACACGCCGAGGATGGTCGCCTCGTCCGCCGGCTCCGGGTCGCCGAGCGCGGCGAAGCCGGCCCAGGTCGTCGCCTCGTGGGCACGGCGCGGCATCCCGATCGAGCTCCGGGAGCCCGTCCCGGTGACGGCCGTGGAGCTCTCTCTCGCGCACGACCCGGGGTTCGTGCGCGACGTCCTCGCGGGCCGGGTCGCCAACGGCTTCGGGTCTCGCTCGCTCGACGTCGCCGCGTCCCTCCCGTACACGACGGGCGCGATGCTCTCGGCCGCGCGCCACGTGCTCGAGCACGGCGGCGCCGCGAGCGCACCCTGCTCCGGCTTTCACCACGCCGGCTACCGGCGAGCCACGGGCTACTGCACGTTCAACGGGCTGATGGTGACCGCCTGCGCGCTGAAGGAGGCCGGCCTCGTCCGCAGGGTCGGCGTGCTCGACTGCGATCAGCACCACGGCGACGGGACGGACGCGATCCTCGACCAGCTCGGCGCCCGCTCCTGGGTCCGTCACTTCACCGCCGGGGAGCACTATTCGCGGGAGAGCCAGGCGGCGGAGTTCCTCGAGCGCTTGCCCGAGATCGTCGGCGAGATGGCGGACTGCGACGTCGTCCTCTACCAGGCCGGCGCTGACCCGCACGTCGACGATCCGCTCGGTGGCTGGCTCACCACCGAGCAGCTCCGCCAGCGCGACGCGCGCGTGTTCACCCGGCTCCGGGACGACGGGGTCCCCGTCGTGTGGAACCTCGCGGGCGGCTACCAGAGGGAGGCGGACGGCAGCATCCCGCGGGTGCTCGAGATCCACGACAACACGGCGATCGAGTGCGTGAGGGTCTTCGGCGGGTCGCCCCCGTCTGGCAAATCGCAGCGATGAGGCTCGGGGGTCAGATCCATCCCCCCGGTCATCCGTCAGCGACATCGAGGTGCCATCGATGGAAGGAAGCGGGCTGGGTGGGCGCGGAGAACGGGGACTGACTTCCGCTCGCACCCCGAGGACGCGGATGGGGACGAGGCGAAGGCTCGGTCGGGTGGCGTGGATCCCCCTTGCAGGCCTCCTCGTGAGCCTGGGATGTGCGCCGCCTTCGAGGCCGGCCGACGCGGTCGCCAGCCCCGCCGGCGCCGGCTTCAGCGCGCCCATGGCGCCGGCGACCCTGGTGGACCCAGGCCCGGACGACCCGCAGGCCGTGGGGCTCGCCTCCTCGATCAAGAAGGTGACCGTCTACTCGGACCGCGCGCTGGTGACCCGGGAGGCGACGATCGCCATCAAGGGGGAGCCGACCGTCCTGGCGTTCCGGCACCTCCCCGGCTGGGTGGACGACGCCTCCGTGCGCGCGTCGACCAGCGCCGGCCGCATCCTCGACGTGCGGGTGAGCCGGAGCTACCTCGCCCGCGCCACCGACCCGGGCTACCGCAAGGCGGAGGCCGAGGCGCGGGCCCTCGCCGCTCGGATGGGCGCCCTGGCCGACGAGCTCCAGGTGCTCGCGGCGCAGGCCAAGCAGGTCGAGGACATCAAGGCGTTCTCCATGGACAAGCTCGCCAAGGACGTCGTCGTCGCCAACGTCGGCGTCAGCACCTACGGGAGCGTGGTCGACTTCGTCGGAAGGACGATGCGCGAGACCGCCCGGGCGCGGCGCGCGGTCGACGCCGAGCGCGAGGATCTCGCCCCCGAGATCGTCGCGGCCAGGCGCCGCGTGGAGGAGCTCAAGGCCCTGACCCAGCTCGAGGAGACAACGGTCTACGTCACCGTGCAGGGCGCGACCTCGGGCGGCGCCGCCCTCCAGCTCACCTACATGCTCCCGGGGGCGACCTGGGAGCCGGTGCACGAGGTCCGGGTCACCGAGGCCGACCCGTCCTCGGTCGAGGTCACCTCGTTCGCGGTCGTCACCCAGGCGACAGGGGAGGACTGGAGCCACGCGGAGCTGGTGTTCTCGACCCAGTCCTCGACCGCCGCCGCGCGCATCCCGGAGCTCGAAGCGCTGACCCTCGGCGACACGCGGGCCGCCACCCAGATCACCGAGCGGCAGTCGGCGTCGTTCCGCCGCGCCGAGGCGGCCTTCACCGGGCAGAACCACCTCTGGAACAAGCGACTCCAGGCGGCGGAGGAGGGCTCCAACTTCGAGGAGGTCTACCGGACGAACATCGAGACTCTGCACGTGGTGCAGAGCAAGACGGTCCAGATCTTCCAGAGCCTGCAGCAGCGCGGGACGACCGCGCAGTTCAAGGCGATGAGCGCGACCAACGTGCGGGCCGACGGTCGCTCGGTGCGGGTGCCCATGGGCCGCGCCCGGCTCCAGGCCAAGGAGGTCATCGTCGCGGCCCCCGAGCAGTCCCTCAACGCCGCGCTCACCCTCGACATGCGCAACGAGAGCGGCCAGCCGCTCCTGCCGGGGAGCGTCGCGCTCTACCAGGGCGGCGCCTTCCTCGGCATGACCAACCTCGACTTCGTGGCCGACGGCGAGTCGTTCGCCCTGTTCCTGAGCGTCGCCGATCAGCTCAAGCTCTCGAGGGCCCTCGACCGGAAGCACAGCGCGCTCGTCCACAAGCAGCGGACCCAGATGCAGCTCGCGTTCGTGGTCACCGTCGAGAACCTGTCGGGGAGGCCGGTGGCGCTGACGCTGGCCGATCGCGTCCCCGTGTCCGAAGAGCGGGAGATCGTCATCAGTGGGGTCAAGATCAGCCCGGACGCGAAGCCGGACTCCAAGGGGATCCTCCGCTGGTCGCTCACCCTCCAGCCGCACGAGACTCGCAAGGTCGAGATCCAGTACCAGATCGAGTACCCACCGACCCTGGTCCTGGAGATGAAGCGCAACCAGATCCCGGCGCCCAACCCGGCCGCGGTCGCCCCCGGGGCCCCGGCCCCGCGCCGGGCGTACGACCTGAAGGAGGACATCCAGCGGCTCGAGTCGCGGTTCTGATCGGCGCGAGTCGAGCGGCGGGGCGTCTCACGTCCCGCAGAAGGTCGCCGTCACCCGCTCCTCGGGCCGAGGCGCTGCGGCGTAGCGCTCGTTGCCGGGCTGCTCCTCGAAGGGCCGCTCCAGCACGGACGCGAGCTCCCCGAAGGGCGCGAGGTCGCCGTCGAGCGCCGCGGCGAGGGCCGCTTCGACGTGGTGGTTGCGCGGGATGAAGGCGGGGTTGGCGCGGCGCGCGCGGGCGGCGCTCGCCGGCGCGCCGCCAGGCTCCCCGGCGAGGCGCGTGCGCCACCGGGTGGCCCAGGCGTCGAAGGGCGCGTCGAGCGCGCCGCCCTTTCCGAGGAGCGCCTTGACCGCGGCGTCGCCCGCGGGATCGGCCGCGGCGTGGGCGAGGGCGCGAAAGGTGAGGGTGAAGTCGGCCGCTTCCGCCTCGAGGAGGGCGAGGAAGGAGCTCACCAGGAGGGCGTCGTCGTCGCTCGCCGGGGTGAGCCCGAGCTTCTCGCCCATCGCGGCCAGGTAGGCCGCCTCGAAGCGCGGGGTGAAGGTGCCGAGCGCCGACTCCGCCGCGGCGACGGCGGTCCCTTCGTCCTCGGCGAGAAGGGGCAAGAGCGCCTCGGCGAGCCGGGTCAGGTTCCACGCGGCGATGCGCGGCTGGTTGCCGTAGGCGTAGCGGCCGCGCTCGTCGATCGAGCTGAACACCTTGGCGGGATCGTACCCGTCGAGGAAGGCGCACGGCCCGTAGTCGATCGTCTCGCCGGAGAGGGTCGTGTTGTCGGTGTTCATCACGCCGTGGATGAAGCCGACCGCCATCCAGCGGGCGACGAGGCTCGCTTGTCGCGCGATGACGCCGTCCAGGAGGGCCAGGTAGGGGGTGGAGGCGCGCGCGGCCTCTGGCTCGTGGCGGGCGATGGCGTGGTCGGCGAGGAGGCGGAGCGCCGCCTCGTCGCGGCGCGCCGCGAAATACCAGAAGGTGCCGATGCGCAGGTGGCTCTGCGCCACGCGCACCAGGATCGCGCCCGGCAGCGGCCGCTCGCGCATCACCGGCTGCCCCGTGCTCACCGCCGAGAGGGTGCGGGTGGTGGGGACGCCGAGCGCGTGCATGGCCTCGCTCACCAGGTACTCTCGCAGCACGGGCCCGACGGCGGCGCGGCCGTCCCCACCGCGGGAGAAGAGCGTGCGCCCCGACCCCTTCCACTGCAGATCGCGGCGCCCCAGGGTCGGGCTCACCACCTCCCCCATGAGGATGGCGCGGCCGTCGCCGAGCTGGGGGACGAAGTGGCCGAACTGGTGGCCGGCGTACGCGAGCGCGATCGGCTCTGCGCCTGCGGGGACGACGTTGCCGGCGAGCACCAAGGCGCCCTCGGGGCTCGCGAGCGCGTCGGGGTCGAGGCCGAGGTCCCGCGCGAGCGGCTCGTTGAGGCGGAGCAGGTGCGGCGCGCGCACCGGGGTCGGAGCCTGCCGCGCGTGGAAGCGCTCGGGCAGGCGGGCATAGCTGTTGTCGAAGGCGATGGTGAGCGGCACGGGGGTCATGGAGGCGTAGGGCCGCGCCGCGGCCGGGGGAAGCGCAGCGTTCGAGGGCGACGGAGTTTCAGCCAGCGCCCGACCAGGAGGTGCCCGAGGCGCGGCCCAGCACCACGATGCGCAGCGCGTGGGCGTGGGACTCGTACTGATCCTGGCTGTGGTTGGCCTCGGCGACGACGCGGACCCTGACCTCGGTGGCGAGCGGCAGGGTGTCGGCGACCCGCTCGGGCAGGTAGGCCGGGAGCGGAGCGCCCTCGCGCCCGACCGTGAGCAGCGCGCGGATGCAGGCGCCGCCGAAGAGGTTGCGCTTCTGGTAGCGGCGCTGCGCGAGGAGCACGCGCTCGACGTGCGCGTCGAGGAACTTGACCGGCAGCGCCCGCTTGGCCTGCTGCACCGCGGCCTGGAGCTCCTTGAGCAGGCCCTCGATCACGCCGGGGGCGCCCTGGAGGAGCGGCGTGTCGAGCAGCTCGGTGTAGCTCTCGAGCAGATCGGTGAGCCTCTTGTCGTCGCGGGCGAGGGGCCTGGCGGCGCCCACCGCGACCTTGAGCGTCTCCACCTCGTCGAAGACGAAGCGGAGCTCACCGCCGAGGACCACCAGCGGAGGCGTGAACTGACCGCGCTCGCTCACCGCCTCCAGCAGGGCGCGGGTCACGCCGCGGGCGTCCGTCGGCTCGGCGCGGGTGAGGACCCCGAAGGCGTGGTGCCGGTCGCGGCTGGCCGCCGGGTCGTCGACGGGCAGGTCGTGGCGGGGGTCGAGGGGCTCGAACTCGAGCTCGTCGATGACGGCGCCGAAGCGGCCGCGGAGGCGCGGGAGCGCCGACGGGTCGAACCAGACGAGCTCGACCGCTTCGCTGGAGCGGGCCCACGCGGGCGCCGCCCGGGGAGAGGCGTCCAGGGCCAGCGCCGCGAGGGCAGAGGGGGCGACGGGCGCGATCATCGGCGCGACGCCCCCTGGCGGAGATCCCGCAGCCCAGGGGCTCAGCACGGATGCGGGGCTCGGCGCCGCCGGCGGCCCGATCGGGTCGGGGCTCCGCGCTTCGATCGGCGCGGGCGGGGAGGGCGCCAGCGCCGGCTCGACGAGCAGGGGGGCGGGCGCCTGGGGAGCGACCGGGGGCGGCGGCGCAGGCACACCGGCCGGCCCCGACTGCGCCAGCCACGCAGGCATCGCATCGGCGGCGATCCCGTGCTCTCGCACGGTGAAGATGTCGGTGCTGGTCTTCTCCTTGTCGAACGAGGGCAGACTAGCTTCGACCACGGGAGGGCGTCGCGGCGCCGGGCCCCGGCGGCCAGGCACCGGAGGCTGCGGAGGGATGGTGCCCGGCCGCCGTGCCGGGGCCGGGGGCAGGGGGGCGGGTGCCATCATGACCGGGGCGACCGGCACGACCGCAGCGGACGTGGCGGTCCCCGGCGTGACCGGCGGACGCGCGGCGGCGTGGGAGGCGCGCAGGGCCTCGATCTCCGGCGGCACGGCCATCGCCATGGTCGCGCGGTTCGGCTCGTCCTCGTCCTCCTCGTCGTCCTGGGTCACCCGGGGCAGGGGCGCCGCCTGGCGCGGAGCGGCAGGCGGGGGCGCGCGGTCGAGCCGCTTGACGTCCTCGTGGGTGAGCTTCTGCCGCCCGTCGACGACGGCGACGCGCACGCGGCCAGGCTCATCGCGGTGCGCGAGGGCGAGCTGGCCGCGCCAGGTCACCGAGGCGCGGGCGCGATCGGTGTCGACGACCAGCGTGTCGATGCGAAACTCGATCTCCTGCGCGCCCTGCCCGCGCTCGACGTAGGCGATGGGCACCAGCCCCGGGAGCCGGGTGACGAGCCGCGCGTGCTCGACGTGGAGGTTGTCGAGGGTGAGCTGCTCGTCGTTGCGCAGCGACGCGAGGCGCTGGTCGGGTGGAGCGACGTTGAAGAACTCCGGGTCGAGGCCGTCGTCGAGCGGCTCGTCGGGCGAGAAGGTCGCGTGCTGGCGGAGCCGGGCCTGGCGGATCGGCCAGCCCTGCGCGATCGGCCCGAAGCCGACCGGCGCGTCGTCGGGCCGCATCGCCTCGAGGTTGGGCATCCGGCCCTCCGGGATCCCGACCGGGTTGGCCGTGCCGGGGCCCCCGGCGGCGCGCTCGTAGGTGAGCGCCATGCGCGAGAACGCCGCCGGCTCGCCGCGCGCGCCCCTCTCGCCGTTGCGGTCCCCGTAGACCGCGACCGCCTTGTCCACCGACCCGCAGGCGATCCTGGCCACCAGGGAGCGGACCCGCCCGCCCAGCGGCGCGAAGGCGTGGCCGATCACCAGGACGTCGGCCCGGGGCTTGAAGGGCGAGAGGTCGCTGGCGCTGACCAGGCTCCGGCTCGGGTCCTCTTCCCGGTGGTGGTCCCGCGCGTGGATGCGCTCCTGCTGGGTGGAGGGGCGCATCTCGCCCGGCTGGAGGGCGAAGGTCATCTTGGCGACGAGCGTCAGCACCCAGCTCCGCGCGTCTCGCCTCCAGCGGAGGGACGCGACGTGGACGGGGGAGACCGGGACGACTTCCATCGGCGCTGGACGCTAGCACGGAAGGCCGTCATCCGGCCCGGCTCTAGGCGCCCGGCGCGGGCTTGGATACGCTGCCTCTCGCCGTGGAAAACATCGAGCTCTCCCTCACCTCCAAAGAGAGCACCTTCTCGGTGCGCACGTACCGCGTGGAGCACGCGCTGAGCACGCCCTTCGACATCCGGGTCGAGGCGACCTGCGCGCACGACGACGTCGACCTGGACTCCATCGTGGGGCTGGGCGCGAGCCTGCGCATGCACGGCGGCGACGCCGGCGGGCGCACCTGGACGGGCGTGTGCGCGCACGCGGAGCAGGTCGAGGTCGAGCCCGACGGGCTCTCCACCTACCAGCTGCGCATCGTGCCCGCGCTGTGGCGCACCACCCACCGGCGCAACTGCCGCATCTTCCAGCACCTCTCGCTGCCCGACATCGCCGCCGCGGTGCTCGGGGAGTGGAAGATCGAGGTCGACTTCGAGCTCGACCGGAGCCGCTTCCCGCGCTTCGAGTATCGGGTCCAGTACGGCGAGACCGACTTCGTCTTCCTGACGCGGATCCTCGAGGAGGCGGGGGTTTCCTACACCTTCCGCGACCCCGAGGAAGAGGGCGCCGAGACCAGGCTGGTCCTCGTCGCCGAGCCGCACAACGGCGCCGAGCGGGCCGCAGGACCCCTCCCTTTCGTCAACCAGAAGGACTCCACCACCCGCGGTGAGCACTGCTCCCACGTGCGGCTCGCGCACCGGGTGCGCGCCGGCCACGTGACCGTGCGCGACTACGACTTCCAGGCCCGACCGGAGCTCGCGCTCTACTCGGAGGCCCGGCACGCGGGCACCCTCGACGCCCGGCTCGAGGTCTACGAGTACCTCCCCGGCAGCGCCTGCGTGGAGGCCGCGGACGGCGCGTCGGCGCGCGTCGACGAGCGCGAGGCCAGAGCGTTCGCGGAGCGCAAGCTCGCGGGCGAGCGGCACGGCCGGCGCGCCCTCGAGCTCGAGACCCGGTGCCTGGACCTCCACGCCGGCGCGGTCATGTCGCTGCGCGGGCACCCGCGCCGGGACCTGGAGGGCAAGAAGCTCCTGATCACCCGCCAGGTGATCGAGGGGACCGTCGGCCGCCAGTACCGGGCGACCCACTCCGCGGTGTTCGCCGACGAGCCCTACAAGCCCGCGATGGTCACCCCGAAGCCGCGGATCGTCGGCGTCCAGAGCGCCCTCGTGGTCGGCTCCGCGGGGCAGGAGATCCACACCGACGAGTTCGGCCGCGTGCGCGTGCAGTTCCACTGGGATCGCGAGGGCCAGCGCGACGAGCACAGCTCCTGCCTGATCCGGGTGAGCCAGGCCTGGGCCGGGCGCGGCTACGGCGTCCACGCGGTGCCGCGCGTCGGCGACGAGGTCCTGGTCGGCTTCTTCGAGGGCGACCCGGACCAGCCGGTGGTCGTCGGGCGCGTCCACAACAGCGCCTCGCGCACGCCGCACAGCCTGCCCGTCCACAAGACCCGCACCTCGTGGAAGAGCGAGAGCACCCCGGGCGGGGACGGCTGGAGCGAGATCAGCCTCGACGACGCCAAGGGCCAGGAGCTGGTCTTCATCCGCGCCGAGCGCGACCTGCAGCGCGTCGTCAAGAACGACGAGACCGTCACCATCGGCGCGTCGCTGAAGACCTCGATCGGCGTCGACGAGACCGTCGAGATCGCGGCCGACCAGTCCATCCACGTCAAGGGGAGCCGGACCGCCCGCGTCGAAGGGAGCGACCGGCTCGCCATCGGCGAATCGCTCACCCTGGCCATCGGCGAGGGCGGGACGGGCGCCTCGATCGAGTCCGGCAAGCGCATCATCCTCACCACGGGCCAGGCGAGCATCGTGCTCGACGGGCCCAACATCTACTTCGACGCAGAGGCGGCCATCCGGCTGTCGGGCGGCGCGCTGCTCCAGGCCAGCGCCGGGGAGGTCCACCTCGACGGCGGGCCCAACGTCTTCATCAACTCGGGGTGCGGAGGCTCGCCGGGCGTGGCCGCGCTGGGCGGCTCGTCGGCGAGCGCCGCGGGCCCCTCGCCGATCGACAGCGCCGCCGAGGCCCGGCTCGACCGCCTCCTGGCGAGCCCGGTGGAGCTGCCCGGCTCGGCCCCCGAGGCCCTGGCGATCCCCGCGTACGTGGAGCAGCAGCTCGAGCAGGAGCGCGTCAAGATCCTCACCGGCCTCGAGCGGTGCGAGGCCGACGTGAAGACCCGCGCCGAGATGATGGTCGAGGCCGTCGGCGCCGAGCTCCGTCAGAACCTGGTGCCCCGCGTCGAGGCCTGCCGCAAGCAGCTCCAGGCCAGCGTCGATCAGGCCCGCGCCCTGGTCGAGCGGGTCAAGGGCGAGGCCGCCACGCTGGTCACCGAGCTGAAATCGCGCGCGAGCGCCATCGAGGCCGAGTTCAAGGCCAGGGTGCAGCTGGTGAAGGACACCGTCGCGGGGGTCCGGGAGCGCGTGACCGCCCTGATCGACGGCATCCAGGAGCGCGTCGAGCAGGTCAAGGCTCAGGCCCGGCAGATCGTCGACTCCATCAAGGCGCAGATCACCCAGATCAAGGACCAGATCAAGGCCACCTTCGACACCCTGCGGCGCCAGGTCGTGGCCGTCCTCCAGTCCGAGGTGAACGCTGTCAAGGCGACCATCGACCAGGCCAAGGCTCAGCTGGAGCAGGTCGTGGCGTCGATCAAGACCACCATCGATCAGGCCCGGGCCCAGGTCCAGCAGCTCGTCGCCACGGTCAAGGCGGACATCCAGCAGATCAAGCAGCAGGCCGAGCAGATCGTCGGCGAGATCAAGGCGGACGTGAAGCAGATCGGCGCCGAGGTGAAGGGTGCCATCCAGGACGCGAAGAGCGAGGTCAAGGGGGCCATCGGCGACGTCAAGGGGGCCATCGGCGACGTCAAGCAGGAGTGGAAGGACGCCAAGGGCGAGGTCAAGCAGGCGGTCAGCGAGGCCCGGCAAGAGGGCAAGCAGATCGCGGGCGAGGCCAAGCAGGCGTGGGGAGACGCGAAGAGCGAGGCCAAGCAGGCGGTCAGCGAGGCCCGGCAGGAGGGCAAGCAGATCGCCGGCGAGGCCAAGCAGGCGTGGGGCGACGCGAAGAGCGAGGCCAAGCAGGCGGTCAGCGAGGCCCGGCAAGAGGGCAAGCAGATCGCCGGCGAGGCCAAGCAGGCGTGGGGCGACGCCGGAGGCCAGGCCCGAGAGGCCGCCGCCGGCCTTCCTCAGCTCCCCCATTCGCAGCTCGTTCCCAGGGGCGGGCTGCCCTCTCCGCTGCCACCCCCGAGGAGCGGGATCCTCACCCGCCCCGGCGCGCTCGGCAGCGAGAGCGTGGCGAGGAGCGTCAACGCCAATACGGGCGCGAGCTACCTGCAGAGCCCGACCGACGGGCAGATGATGGTCATGCGCACCCAGGCGTCATCGCCCATCTCGTCGTCGCAGCTCAGCTCGTCCGTGGTCGAGCACCAGATGAACGGGATGAGCTCGACCGACGCGCTCGCCGCGGCGCTCCAGCAACACGGCTACGCCGTCTACGAGCGCCCCTGGGACGGGCTGGGCAGCGAGTTCATCAAGAAGGCCGTCCTCTGATTCGATCCCTTCCTGCGGGACGCCCGAGAGCGTCCCGCGACGGAGCTCCGACCATGCCCCGCTACGAGCAGCGTGACGTATCGTTCGACGTGCCGCGACACTGGGACGACAAGACCCTGGTCGCCTTCGCCGCGCCGGCGCAGCCGGGCCAGGCTCTCGCGCCGAACCTGGTGATGACCCGGGACCACCTCGGCGAGGCCGACACCCTGCACAGCTACGCCGACCGGCAGCTCGCCGAGCTCGCGGGTCGGGTGGAGGGGTTCGAGCTCATCGCGCGGGAGGACACCTCGATCGGAGGCGCGCCGGCGATCGCGCTCCGCTTCCGGGCCCGCGCGGACAAGGGCACCCTGGAGCAGCGGCTGGTCATCGCGCAGGGGCGGCGACGCGGCGTGTACTGCTTCACCGCGACCATGTCGAAGGCCGACGGGGAGCAGTTCGGGCCGCTCTTCGACCGGATGCTCGCGAGCGTACGCTTCGCGGTCGCCGGGGCCGACGAGGGCGGCACGCGATGAGCGGCCCATCGCTCCCGGCGGCCCGGGTCGGCGACCGGATCGCGCACGGAGGCGCCGTGGCCGAGTCACCCGGCGCGGCGCTCGTTTGCGTGGCGCTCGGCGCCCTGCTCGCGCCCGCGGGGTGCGGCGGCGCGGCGGCGGTCGCGCTGGGTGCGGCGGTCTCGTCCGGAGGCGCGTCGGGCGGTGCGTCGGGCGGCGCGCAGGCGAGCTCCGTGGGCATCTCGGTCGGCTCGCTCCTCCCGGCCAGCAGCACCGGATCCATCTCGGCGGGCTCGCCGAACACGTTCCTCGGTGGCCCGGGGCTCGCGGCCGCGCTGGCAGCCGCCCAGCCCCTGACGTGTGCGCACCACGCGAGCGTGTCCGTGACGACCGGCAGCGCGAGCGTGTTCGTGAACGATCACCCGCTGGCGCGGACGAGCGATCGCACGGCGTGCGGCGCCCTCATCGCCGGCGGGGCGCCGACCGTGCTCATCGGCGGCGCGGCCTCCGGGGGCCCGGCGCCGAGCCCGCTGGCGGCGCTCTCGGGCAGCGCCGCCAGGGTGGGGACGGTGGTGGGCTCCGCGCTCGCCCAGGGAACCTCGGCGGTGGAGCGCCTC
>Ga0302283_1003609_pt1 | contig 11907 bp, 8 predicted proteins | sample III_Fen_E1_4_FD_198770 | JGI IMG/M metagenome (GOLD analysis project Ga0302283, IMG submission 198770) | Peat permafrost microbial communities from Stordalen Mire near Abisko, Sweden - III_Fen_E1_4 | ecosystem: Environmental > Terrestrial > Soil > Wetlands > Permafrost | place: Sweden: Abisko...
GCCTTCCGCCGCGTCGTCCTCGGTCGGCAGGTTGAACATTTCCCGTTTGCGGCGCATCCGCTCTTCGAGGGGCACCCAGGTCTGGCACAGCCAGTCCTGCACCGCCGGCTGCTTGGCCCACTGCTCAAACTTGGCCACCACTTCGGCTTCGGTTTTCTCGCGCTGCTCTTCGACCCGGTCCTGCTCAAGCTGCAACCGCTGGCGGCCATGGTCCCCGCACCGCAATTCGGCAATGTCCCGGCACAGACTGCGCAAGATTTTCAGTTTCTGCCGGAATTCCTCGGTGGGCTGGCCGTCCCAGCCGGCCAGGGTGGAGGCGTAGCGGGCCGCCAACACGGTGGCCAGATGCTCGGCCAGGCGGCCGTCCGTGGCCGATTGCATTTCGGCCGCATCGGCGGCCAGTGCCCGGGGGGAATTCCCGTTGACGGTTTCCCGGAGTGGTGGTCTATTGAGGTGAGCCGATGTTATCAATTCAGATGAACGATCCTTTACACAGTCAACGCGGGGCCGGGGTGGCGGAGCCGGCCGGCCAGGTCACCCTGGGCTTGCAGGCGCTCCGGCAGGGCGACGGCCGGGCCTCGACGGATTTGCTGCCGCTGGTTTATGACGAGTTGCGGCGGCTGGCGGCGATGCGCATGGCGCAGGAGTCAACGGAGCAGACGCTGCAGGCGACGGCGCTGTTGCACGAGGCGTGGCTGCGGCTGGTGGGGGACGGGGACCGGACCTGGCAGAACCGGGCGCATTTTTACGGGGCGGCGGCGGAGGCCATGCGGCGGATTCTGGTGGAAAACGCCCGGCGCAAATCACGGTTGAAACGGGGCGGGGGGATGGTGCGGTTGAACGTTGAGGATTTGGAGCTGCACGCGGCGTCGCCGGATGAAAAGGTGCTGCTGATGGATGAGGCGCTGGAAAAATTGGAGGCGGAAGACCCGCAGAAGGCGCGCATTGTGATCATGAAATTTTTTGGCGGCCTGACGAATCAGGAGGTGGCGGAAAATCTGGGGGTGACGGAACGCACGGTGGAGCGCCAGTGGGCGTATGCCCGGGTGTGGTTGTTTCAGTCGCTCCAGGTGCAGCCTTGAGGGCCGCCCGAGCCCCCCCAAAAAAATCACCCCGGCCCAGCGATGAGCAACTCCCGGCAGCAAGAGGAAGCCCTGTTTGAGGCGGCGCGAAATCTCACGGGAGCCCGGGCGCGACAGGCGTTTCTGGAGCAGGCGTGCGCGGAGGATCCGGGGTTGCGCCGGCGGGTGGAGTCGCTCCTTGCGGCGGAGGGCGCGGCGGCGGAGTTCTTCGAGTCGGCGACGGGGTTCAGCATCCGGGATTGTGTGGCGGAGGGGGCGGAACCAGCGCCGGCAGCGGACTTGATGAAGGGGTTGGGCACGCATATCGGGCGTTACAAGTTGTTGCAAAAGATCGGGGAGGGCGGTTGCGGGGTGGTGTATATGGCGGAACAGGAGGAGCCGGTGCGCCGCCGGATCGCGCTGAAGGTGATCAAGCTGGGGATGGACACGAAAAGTGTGATCGCCCGGTTCGAGGCGGAACGGCAGGCGCTGGCCTTGATGGATCATCCGAACATCGCCCGGGTGCTGGACGCGGGGGCGACGGAGACGGGTCGCCCGTATTTCGTGATGGAATTGGTGCGCGGGGTGAAAATCACGCAATACTGCGACGAACACCAGTTGAACACGGGGTTGCGGCTGCACCTGTTCATCCAGATTTGCCACGCGATCCAGCACGCGCATCAAAAGGGGGTGATCCACCGCGACATCAAGCCCTCGAATATTCTGGTGACCCTGCACGACGGGGTGCCGGTGCCGAAGGTGATTGATTTCGGCATCGCCAAGGCCACGCTGACGCCGCTGACGGAAAAGACGTTGTTCACGGCTTACGAACAACTGATCGGCACGCCGGCTTACATGAGCCCGGAACAGGCGGAGATGAGCGGTCTGGATGTGGACACACGGAGCGACATTTACAGTCTCGGGGTGCTGTTGTATGAGCTGCTGACGGGCAAAACGCCGTTTGACGCAAAGGAGCTGGTGCAATCGGGGTTGGAGGCGATGCGGCGGACGTTGCGGGAGACGGAGCCGCCGCGGCCATCCACGAAGCTGCACACGCTGCTGGGGGGCGAGCTGACGGCCACGGCGCAACACCGCCGGGTGGAGCCGCAGAAGTTGATTTTGCAATTGCGGGGGGATTTGGACTGGATCGTGATGAAGGCGTTGGAGAAGGATCGCACGCGGCGTTATGAAACGGCGAACGGGGTGGCCATGGATGTGCAGCGGCATCTGAACCATGAACCGGTGGTGGCGCGGCCGCCGAGCCGGATCTACCGGTTCCAAAAACTGGTGCGCCGCAACCAGGGGGTGTTTGCGGCCATCGGCGCGGTGGCGCTGGTGTTGATTGCGGGGCTGGGAACCTCGACCTGGCTGTTTTTCAAGGCGCGGGCGGCGGAACAAAAGCAGAGTCAACTGCGGCAAATGGCGGAGGAGGCGCGCGACAACGAATCGAAGTTGCGGCGGCAGGCGGAGGCGCGGGAGCGAATCACGCAGGCGGAAATCTTGGTCAACGAAGAAAAGTTTGACGAGGCGGACCGGTTTCTGGGGGGGATGCCGCCGGCGCAGGCGACGCTGGAGGGCGCGGCGGTCTTGCGCGCGCTGGGGGAGTGGCACGCGCTGCAAAACCGCTGGCGGCCGGCGGCGGATCGTTTTGGCGTGATGTTGCAGGTGGATCAGTTGGATGGTTGGGATGTTTCCTCGCTGGATGTGTTGCGGCAGGGGGCGGTGCTCGCCCATATGGGGGATGAGGCAGGATATGCGCGCTTCCGTCACGAAACGATGACGCGGCTGGCGGGCACGGCGAATCCGGTGGTGGCGGAGCGCACGTTGAAAATCAGTCTGCTGCGCCCGGTGGACGGTCCGACGATGGATGCCTTGCGGCCGTTGGCGGATACGGCGGCGGCGGCGTTTGCCAATCTGAACAGCGACACCACGGACGCGATTTTTCACGCGGCGTGGGGTTCGGTTTCGCTGGCGTTGTGGGAATATCGCCGGGGGAATTACACCCGGGCGGTGGAATGGTGCCGCCGCAGCCGGGCTTATTCAGAGGCGAACCAGCCCCGCACGGCCACGGTGCAGGTGCTGCTGGCCATGGCGGATCACCAACTGGGCCGGACCGGCGAGGCGGCGGCGGAATTGAAGCTGGGGCGGGACGCCATTGAGGCCCGGTTTGGCGACGGATTGGAGCGGGGGGATGGGGAACTGGGGTTTTGGTTCGACTGGGTGTTTGCCCGGATCATGCTGCAGGAGGCGCTGGCGTTGAATGCGAGTCCGGTGCCGTTGGCGGGCCATCCGTAGGGCGCGGCGGCGGGGTAAAATCAGGGTAAAAGGCCGCCCTCAGCCCGGCTTCCGCCCCCGGAAGGAGGAGAAGAGCGGGGACGCCCTGCGGGTGCTGATTGAGGAAGAAACTCCTTCGCAAGTGGATGGTTTCAGGTTGGGTGGCTCTGGCACCCCTGCCCGGGGTGCAGTCCGTTTCCGGGCGACTGACTGCAAGGCAACCACTTCCAGCAGTTGTTTCTTAAGAACGCAGAGAAAACCAAAACGGAAAGCGGGAAATCCGCCGTCGCTGAAGCTTCCTCCTACGCTAAAGCTACGGCGGACAAGCTGGTGGACAGGGCGGAAACGGTGGCGGGTGACGCGGGGTGACATAGTGGGGGTTGGTAGGTCAAAGGGTCGTGAAGGCTATCATTCAGAGCCTCCTGACGTCGTCTCCTACGAGTTCAAAGGCGCCGCCGGTGCCTGGAGCGAAGGGCGTGGGGTTGCGGGGCCATGGGCTGGCGGGTCGAAAACGCCGTCGCCGCTCGCGCTCTGCCATCTCCACAAGCGTCAGCACCCTCGTACACGTCAAGGTTCAGGGGTAAGGAGAAGCATCGGCCGATCCTCCGCCGCCAGATTTGTGAAGGGGGTGAAAAATAGTTTGTCGGGTTTGGGGGGTGGATGGCGCATGTATGGGTATAAGCCACCCAAGTCGAATCATCAGGCCGTCCCGGGCCGGATTCCCTCACCGGACCGCCGGTTTCGATCGTGGGGGGCGGATGACCCATAAAACCCAATACGAGCTATGATTCAAAAAATGATGTTAAAAGCAATCGGCGGCCTGGCGGTCGCCGGACTGGCGCTGTGCCTGGCGCCCGGCAGTTCGGCCCAGGATTCCCATTGGAACGGAACGCCGGGGAATACGCTCTGGAACGTGGCGACGAACTGGACTCCGGTGGGGGTGCCCCCCGGCACCGTGGATGCCAATGTGTGGCTGGATGCCGCCAATGGTGATTCGGTGATCACGATCCCGGCGGGTGCCGTGGAAAGTCCCGGCAGCGGCACTTACGACACGATCTTCGGGCCGGAATGGGGGGTGACCCTCAACGTGTATGGCATGCTTAATTTCAAGTGGCTGCTGTTTCCGGTGCAAAACAACCCGGCGCCCGGGCTGCGCAGTTATGTGAATTTGCGAGACAATGCGGTGGTGTCCACCAGCGGCGCGGCGATGGGGATCGGCGACTCATGGTTTTACACCGGCGCCCCGTATGTCACGATGAACTTGTACAGCAACGCACAATACAACAGTTTTCTCGGGGCGGGGCTGTGGCTGGGGGGGCATTTGAACATTTATGACAACGCCGCTTTTCTGGTCAACAACTATGTGAACATGGACACGGCGTTTGCGCAATCCGACGGCACGCGGTCCATCAATCTGGGCGGGGGAACGTTCCTCGCGCCGGAGAACTTCAGCGGCGCGGTGGTTAACTGGATTTCGCGGGGCATCCTCAGGGCCTATGGGAAGGGGGAGGACACCACCGACGTGGTGATCACCGATAATGGCGCGAACACGCTCGTGAACACGGTGCCCCTGGGCGGGGTCTTGCAACAGATTTATTTCCAACCCCTGCTGCTCACGAATGTCCCGCCGGGCACGTTCCAACAACTCGAGTTGGTGGGCGATTATCCGGCCGTCACCGGGGTGTTGCTGAGTTCTTCGGAACCGGGTCTGGATCCCGTGGCGATTGGGCATCCGGTTTATACTTCTAGCAATCCGAACGTGGCCACCGTGGACACGAACGGGGTGGTGACCGCGGTCGGCGCCGGCAGCGCCACGCTCACGGCCAAACTCGGGGCGTTTACGAGCACGAACAGCCTGGTGCTGACGGTGGCGGCCGCGACCACGCTGATCCATGAATACAAGTTCAGTGAGACCAGCGGCACCGACCTGGCGGATTCCGTGCCCGGCAACAGCCCGACCTGGGATGGGACGCTGATGGGCGGGGCGACGTTGACGGGTTCGCAGGTGGTGCTGGACGGCAGCACGGGTTACATCCAACTGCCGTCGGGGATTCTCAGCGGGCTGAACCAAGTGACCATTGAAGTGTGGGCGAGCTTTGGTTCACCGATTCACACCTGGGCCAATCTCTTCGCCTTTGGCGGCGTGGACGACACGGGCACGAACGGGGAAAATTACATCAGTTTGCAGCCGCACACCGGGAGCACGAATTGCTCGGCCAACTTTGGCCAGGGGGATCCGGGCAACAATGGCGAATGGGATGCCGGGGCGGGCAGCGCCCTGGATGGGTTGACGAACCTGCATCTGGTGGTGGTGTATGATCCCCAGGCCGGCGGGGAATACCTCTACACGAACGGGGTGCTCGCGGCGCAGAACAGCATGTTCAACAATCTGATGGACCCGGTGGCTTATGCCGGACCGACTTATAACAGCGGCAGCATTCTCAACTACACCCTGGGTTACGATCTGTATAATTACATCGGGCATTCCCTTTACACGGCCGATCCCACGCTGAACGCCTCGCTGGATGAGTTCCGCATTTATAACGGGCCGCTGACGGCGGCGCAAGTCGCGGCGGATCACGCCCTGGGGCCGAATCAGTTCATCGGCACGTCCACGAATGTTTCCCTGACGGCCAAATCCTCCGGGGGCAACCTGGTCATCACCTGGCCGACGGCATCGGCGCTGGTGAATCTGGTGTCCTCGCCGGCCCTGGGGGCGGGGGCGGTTTGGTCGGCGGCCGGCACTCTGCCAACCACCGTGGGCGGAAACTATCAGGTCACCATGCCGGCGACGGGCACGGCCCGGTTCTACCGGTTGCAATAGCCCGTCCGGGCGACCGGGTGGCGATCCGACCCACAACGGGGCATGGTGCGCCCATGCCCCGTATTTTTATTTATTCCCATCGAGCTTGAGCTTGTGTTCAAATCCGCATCCCTTATGACTATGGCCATGACGCGACGAACCCCCGGGCGAACCTGGCTGGTCGGCGGCCTGCTGCTGGCGGCTCTCGCCGGCCGGGCGGCGACGATTGAAGTGCAGGCCGGCCGGCCGGGCGCCAAAATCAACCCGGCGATGTGGGGGATTTTTTTTGAGGACATCAATTTCGGTGCGGATGGCGGGCTCTACGCGGAGTTGGTCAAGAACCGGGGCTTCGAGTTTCCGGAACCGTTGATGGGCTGGACCAAGATTTCCCCCAGCCTGGCCAAGGGGGAGATCACCGTGCGGGAGGACGCGCCGTTCGACGAGGCGAATCCGCATTATGTCCGCATCGCCTCGCAGGGGACGGCCCCGCTGGGAATCTCGAACGAGGGCTTTCGCGGCATGGGTATCCGCCGGGGGGAAACCTACGATTTCTCGGCCCAAGTGCGCGGCGTGGCGGGGACGCCGGAGTTGCGGGTGCAGCTTTATGGCGGCGACGGGACGCTGCTGGACTCGGTGCCGGTGAAGGGGTTCACCAATGACTGGCGCGAATGCACGGCCACGCTGCATCCGAAAGATACGGATGCCAAAGCGCGGCTGGCGTTGCTGGTGGTGGGCAAAGGCACGGTGGAGGTGGACATGGTGTCGTTGTTTCCGGCGCACACGTGGAAAAACCGGCCGGGGGGCTTGCGGGCGGACATGGTGCAAAAGCTGGCGGATCTGAAGCCGGGTTTCCTGCGCTTTCCGGGCGGTTGCATTGTGGAGGGGAGTGTGCTCGCGCGGCGTTACCAATGGAAAAACACGATTGGGCCGGTGGCCGAACGCCGCCTGTTGATCAACCGCTGGAACTATGAATTTCTGCACCGGCCGACGCCGGATTATTTCCAGTCGTTCGGCCTGGGTTTTTTTGAATACTTTCAATTGTGCGAGGATATCGGCGCTTCACCGCTGCCGATTTTGAACTGCGGCATGGCCTGCCAGTTTAACTCGGGCGAGCTGTGTCCGCCGGAGGCGTTGACGAATTACATTCAGGACGCGCTGGACCTGGTCGAGTTTGCCAACGGCCCGGTGACGAGTGTCTGGGGAGGCAAACGCGCGGCGCTGGGTCATCCCGAACCCTTCCACCTGAAATTGCTGGGCGTGGGCAATGAACAATGGGGCCGGCAATATATTGACCGTTACGCGCCGTTCGCCAAGGCGATGAAAGCGCGTTATCCGGAAATTCAACTGGTGGCGGCCGCCGGACCGGACCCGGGGGACGAGCGCTTTAAATTCGCCTGGTCCCAATTGCGCGAGTTGAACGCGGACTTGGTGGACGAACATTGTTACGCCACCCCGGACTGGTTTTTCAGCAACACGCACCGTTACGATCATTACGACGCCAACGGTCCGAAGGTGTTCATGGGGGAATATGCGGCGCAAAGTGTCGCGGCCGTCAGCCCGAAAAACGAGAACAACCTGGTGTGTGCATTGTCCGAAGCGGCGTATATGACGGGGCTGGAGCGGAACGCCGGGGTGGTGCGCATGGCGTCCTATGCGCCGTTGTTTGGCAACACGGAAGCCTGGCAGTGGCGGCCGGATTTGATCTGGGTGGACAGCCTGCACGTCATGGCGACGCCGAATTATTATGTGCAGCAGTTGTTCAGTTGCAACCGGGGCGATGAGGTTTTACCGACCGACTTGGAAGGCGTGGAAACCTCCCCGTCCGGCGTGCAAAACTTGTATGCCAGCGCCACGCATGACGATCAAACCGGGGAGATCATCCTCAAAGTGGTCAACCCCGGCGCCGCCGCCACCCCGGCGGACATCAAACTGGACGGCGTGACCGCCGTGGAACCCCAGGCCGGCATCACGGTGCTGGCCGGCGCCCATTTATCGGACGTCAATGTCATCGGCGAACCGGAGCTACTGTCCCCGGTCACGTCGGTGATCAATAATGCCGCGCCGGGCTTTTCCCTGAGTTTCATGCCGCATTCCCTGACCGTGCTGCGCATCAAGGGGCGGTAATCGCCTGTGAAACCTCCGCTTTTGTTAATCGTCACGGGGCTCTGGCTGTGTGCGGGCGGGTTGCCGGCGTCGCCCCCGGATCTGCGTGGCAGTCTGGCCATTCACGATCCGTCAACGGTGATACAGTGTGACGGGCGTTATTTTGTCTATGGCACGGGCCAGAACATCCCTTCAAAATCGTCCGGGGACAAGCGATACTGGGTCACGGGCCCGAACGTGTTTGCCCAACCCCCGAATTGGACCACCAATGCGGTCCCCGGTTTCACGGGCGATTTCTGGGCGCCGGACGTGCTTTATTTCAACGGCGAATATCATCTTTACTACGCGGTTTCAACGTTTGGCAGCCAGGTTTCCGCCATCGGCCTGGCGACGAATCCGACCCTGGATCCCGGCAACGCGAGTTATCTGTGGACGGACCAGGGGGCGGTGATTCAGTCCGGTTCGAGCGTGAATTACAACACGATTGATCCGAGCGTCACGCTGGATGGAGCGGGCAATTTATGGATGTCGTTCGGTTCCTTTTGGAGCGGGATTCACCTGATCCAGTTGGATGCGACCACCGGCAAACGCAACGCCACGAACACGACGGTCTATGCCCTGGCGGCGGATAATGCCGCCAGTGGGGATCCGATCGAGGCGTCGTATCTTTATCATTACGCCAATTATTTCTATCTGTTTGTCAATTGGGGCACGTGTTGCGACGGGATTGACAGCACCTACAACATCCGCGTGGGGCGCAGCCCGACCGTGACCGGCCCCTACCTCGACCAGAACGGGGTGAACATGCTATCCAGCGGGGGGACGCTTTTTTTGGCGACCACGGGGAAATATCTGGCCCCGGGCCAGATCGGAATCCTGAATGACAACGGAAATTATTATTTCGGTTATCACTATCTGGACGCGGATGACGGGGGCGCGCCGACGTTTGACCTGGAGCCGTTTACCTGGAACAGCGCGGGCTGGCCGGTGTTCACCAACGACTGGTCCGCCGCCTGGCAGTTTCACATGGATGCGCGCGACGACGACGGCCAGTTTTACGGTTTGCTGCAAAATGGCGCCACCATCCTCAATGACGCGCTGCTGGGCAATACGCTCATGCTGGACGGAACCAATCAATTTGTCACGGTGCCGGCGGGGGCGGCCAATGCGCAGACGTTGGCGGCGGTGTTTAAGTGGAACGGGGGCGCGGCGTGGCAGCGCGTTTTTGATTTTGGGAACGGGACGAACAGTTATGCATTTTTGACCCCGCTGGCGGCCACGGGTCATCCCCGCTTTACCATCAGCGCCGGCGGCATTGGCGGGGAGGAGCATCTGGACGCCCCCAGCGCCCTGCCCACCAACGTGTGGACGCAGATGGCCGTGACCACGGACGGCGCGCGCGGCATACTCTATATCAACGGCGCGGCCGTGATCACCAACACGACCCTGACGTTGACGGCGGCGGACATCGTGCCGACGAATGTGTGGTTCGGGCGCAGCCAGTTTCCGGCGGATCCCTATTTCAACGGCCAGATCCGCTCGCTGCGCGTTTACGGGCGGGCGCTCTCGGCGGCGGAAATGGTCGCGCCGCTACCGGTGATTGCCGCCCCGCCGGCGGATTCCCATTATCAACCCGGGGCGACCATTCCCTTTGCGGGAACCGCGACCGACTACGCCGACGCCCCGCTGTCCGCCACGGGGCTGACCTGGACGGTTGATTATTGCACGGCCAATTCCACCAATCTGGCGGCCGGTCCCTTCGCCGGCATCAGCACCGGCGGCTTTGCCATTCCCGCGGACGGGGCGGCGGCCACCAATGGATATTATTGCATCAAGCTGGTGGCGGCCGACCCGCAGGGACGCCGGGCCACGAATTCGGTGACGGTTTTTCCGAATCCCACGAACTTGGATTGGACGGCGGCGTATGCTTTTGACCAGGGGGCGGCGGATGCCAACGGGGGGTTCAACGGGATTTTGGAGAACGGGGCGACCACAGGGGTGGACGCCGTTCGCGGTTCCTTTTTGAATCTGGCCGGGGGGAATCAATATGTCCGTTTGCCGGCGGGGGTGGGGGCGATGAAAACATTTTCGGCGTGGGTGGAATGGGCCGGGGGTGCTGAGTGGCAGCGCATTTTTGATTTCGGCGCGAATGACACGAGTTATGCCATGCTCACGACCAAAGCGGGCAACGGCGCCCTGCGTTTTGAAATCACCCCCAACGGCGCGGCGGAGGCGCGGGATTTGGATTCGCCGACCCCGCTGCCGACGAATGTTTGGACGCAGGTGGCGGTGGTGTTGGACGGGCGCCAGGCGGTGATGTTCATCAACGGGCGGGCGGTGGCCGTGAATGCCAGCGTCAACCTGCTGCCGTCCGATGTGGCGGGGGACGCCAATTATTTGGGCCGCAGCCAGTTTGCCGGCGATCCCGATTACGACGGCCGGATGGATGCGGTGCAAATCAGCGCGTTGACGCTGCCGGTGGAAACGCTCACGGCCGCGAGCCTGGAGTTCACGCCGGCGGGGGGCGCACTGACCCTGAGTTGGCCGGCCTGGATGAACGGGCTCGCGCTTTACGCCAGCGCCGGGCTGGGGGGGAACGCCGTTTGGACGCCGGTCACGAATACGCCGGTGGTGACCAATGGCATTAACTTTTTAACGCTCGCGCCGACCAACCGCCAGGAGTTCTTCCGGCTGCAAACGCCGTAGCTTTTCAGGGCCGGCCAAACGGGGGCGGTTCCGGTTACAATTTGAAGACTTTCCCGTTCCCGCTTGAATATCACCTAGTTTTATTCCATTGATAAGGTGGTTCCGGCCATCCGGGGCCACGCATGAGCGAAGAAATTTTTGATGTGGTCAACGAACGCGACGAGGTCATCGGCCGGGCACCGCGCCGGGAGGTTCACGCCCGCGGGCTGTGGCATCGCGCGGTGCATGTTTTGGTGTTCAATGCGCGGGGCGAAGTGTTCCTGCAAAAGCGGTCCCTGAAGAAGGACACGGCGGCCGGCCGGTGGGATTCCTCGTCGTCCGGCCATGTGGATGCGGGGGAGGCTTACGATGACTGCGCCGTGCGCGAATTGCGCGAGGAAATCGGCCTGGTGGTGGCGCAACCGCCGGCGCGCCGGTTCAAAATCCCGGCCGGTCCGGAAACGGGCTGGGAATTTTGCTGGATTTACCAATGCGCCGCCGAAGGGCCGTTTGAACTGCACCCGGAGGAAATTGAAACCGGCGCCTGGTTCGCGCCGGAAAAAGTGACCGCCTGGGTGCGGGAGCGCCCGCAGGATTTTGCCAGCGCCTTTGTATGGATCTGGGAAAGATGGCACATAATGCCGGGCGCCGGGTGATTAACCGGCAAAAATTTCCCGGCGAGACTGCCACTTTCGAGAATCGGGGGCGGGTTTTGTGGGGGAGTGGGTTGCGGTGTAATCATTATAGTCTGAAAGGCTCAAGACGATGGTGGAACGCCTGGTTGCACTGATGATTTCCCGAATCCGGCAAGTGGCTTGGTTCCTGCTGGAAAATCTTATGACACATCCTGACACGACCACACGAAGACAACTGGCCCCGCCCGGCCAGAGAATTAACTTGCTTAAACCCGATAAACTCATACGTTAATCTGACAACCCGATTCTCAGATATGATAACAGACCCTAGATTGACAGGTATTAT
>Ga0302283_1003611_pt1 | contig 11906 bp, 10 predicted proteins | sample III_Fen_E1_4_FD_198770 | JGI IMG/M metagenome (GOLD analysis project Ga0302283, IMG submission 198770) | Peat permafrost microbial communities from Stordalen Mire near Abisko, Sweden - III_Fen_E1_4 | ecosystem: Environmental > Terrestrial > Soil > Wetlands > Permafrost | place: Sweden: Abisko...
ACCAAAAAGCAGGCGCAGCAGTGCGTCACCGACACCGCCAAGGAATGCGGCCAGTTTTATGTCACGGAACGCTGGCTCGGCGGCACCATGACCAATTTTAACACCATCAAGACCTCCATCAAGCGCCTCAAGGAGATCGAGAAGATGGAAGCCGACGGTTCCATCAACAATTACGTCAAGCAGGAGCAGGCGGTCATCCGCCGCGAAGTGGCCCGGCTGCATAAGTATTTTGACGGCATCCGCCAGATGGACAAGCTCCCCGCCGCCTTGTTCATCGTGGACATCAAGCGCGAGCACAACGCCGTGGCCGAAGCCGTCAAGCTCAAGATCCCCATCGTGGCCCTGGTGGACACCAATTGCGATCCCGACTTGGTGGACTATCCCATCGCCGCCAACGACGACGCCATCCGCTCCGTCCGCACGATCATGGCCACCGTCGGCCAGGCGATCACCCAGGCCAACGCCGAGTTTGAATCCAAACGCGCCCGCCGGCCGGATACTGATCCCGCCGCCGCCCCCGCCCCCGTGACGGAAGGCCAGCCCGCCGTGACGCCCGAAGCCGTGGCCGCCCCCGTGACGGCCCCCGCCCCGGAAGCGCCCGTGGCCGCCGCGACCGTCTAAATGGTGATTTAGGCGGCGGAACGGGGTTCCGCCGCCGTCCTTCCCCTTTATTTTAAATTATATGGCTGAAATTACACCTGCTGCCGTTGCCAAGCTGCGCGAAATGACCAGCGCCGGCATGATGGAATGCAAAAAAGCGCTCACCCAAGCCCAGGGCGACCTGGATGCCGCCGTGGATATTCTGCGCAAATCGGGCGCCGCGAGTGCCGCCAAAAAAGCCTCGCGCGACGCGAATGAGGGGCTCATCGCCCAATACATCCTGCCCGGCGGACAGGCTGGCGTGTTGGTGGAAGTCAATTGCGAAACCGACTTTGTCGCCCGCAACGAAACCTTCCGCGCCTTCTGCGATGACCTCGCCAAAAAAATCGCCCAGGATCCCACCGTGAACCTGGAAGCCGACCGGGAAGCCGCCGTCGGCCGGATCGGCGAAAACATCAAGATCACGCGCCATGCCCGGTTGGACGTGGCCGGCAACGGTCTCGTGGCCGCCTACATCCACACCGGCGCCAAAGTCGGTGTGCTGGTGGAAGTCGGCGCCGGCAAGGCCGAAACGACCGGACGCGATGAGTTCAAGCAACTCGTCAAGGACATCACGTTGCAAATCGCCGCCGGCCATCCGCAGGTCGTTTCGCGCGAAGCCGTGTCAGCGGAAGTGATCGCGAAGGAACGCGAAATCGCCGCCCAATCGGACCGCTTGAAAGGCAAGCCCGCCGCCGCCATGGAAAAAATCCTGGCCGGGGTGTTGGACAAGTTTTTCCAGACCTACTGCCTGGTGGACCAGGGTTTTGTGAAGCAGAATTCCGAAGTCAGCGTGAAGGAACATGTCGCCCAGGTTGCCAAGCTGCTCGGCGACGAAATCACCATCCGCCGGTTCGTGCGGTTCCAAGTGGGCGAAACCGCCGCTTAAGCGGCCGCCGCAACATTTCCACAAGGCGTCCTTCGGGACGCCTTTTTTATTGGGGGGCCGGGCCGGTCGTGGCGCTGGTCACCGCTCAAGGATGGTTCAGACCAGCGTGAATCCAAAACTTCATTCCGCCTCGACCTTCAAAGTGGAAGCCCGGGCGGTGCGGCGCTCGGCGCGGTTTCCGGTCGGGGTGTAGAGATGTCGCAACGAGCCGGGTGGAAACGAGGCGGCGCTCAGGGACTTTTCCTCGGCATTCAGAATGCGCAAGCCGGCGCGAACCACCTCGCTGGAGTTGTGGTAACGGTCGCTCGACACCAACTGTTCGATCATTTCTTCGAAATGCTTGGTCAAGGCGATGTTCATTGGGTTTAAGCTGGAATAGATATCATCTGTTGTCAACTACGCCGGTTTCCATTGCTGGTTTCCATGGTCATGCGGTGGCTTCGCGATTTCGCTTCGTTCCGACGTCCGGCATTGTCGCAGGCGATGCGACCGCAAAGTTTTTCGATTCACGCCGGGGGCGGCGGCTTGGTAAGGTGGAGGCATGAACGCAAGCAATGGGAATGACGTTGGTCAAAAATCCGAATCCACCCGCGGGTTCTGGGCGCTCTTTATCACCCAGTTCCAGGGGGCCTTCAGCGACAACGTGCTGAAATGGCTGGCCATTTATCTGGTCACCGGCCTGGGCCTATCCAAAGGGGACCGCGACCAGTTGGTGAGCGTGGTGGGCTTTCTGTTCGCCGTGCCGTTCATCGTGTTTTCGATGCCCGCGGGGTTTCTCGCCGACCGTTTCAGCAAACGCACGGTCACCCTCGGGGTCAAGGGCTTTGAGCTGCTGGTGATGTCGCTGGCGATGTGGGGTTTGGCCGCCAACCACCTTTACCTCACCCTCACCTGCGTGTTTTTAATGGGCATCCACAGCGCCTTTTTCGGCCCCTCCAAATACGGGCTGCTGCCGGAATTGTTGCCGGAGAAAAAACTGTCCTGGGGCAACGGCGTGCTGGAACTCGGCACGTTTGTCGCCATCATCGGCGGGACGGTGACCGGCGGAGTGCTATACGAACACTTCAAGGGGCGGCAGGGTTGGCCGGGCCTGATCCTGATGGGGCTGGCGGTCCTGGGGATGGGTTCCGCGTTGGGCATCACGAAAATCCCCGCCGCGAATCCGGCCAAGTCCTGCCAACCCATCCTGGTGGATCTGGCGGGGCAGATCCAAAAAATCCGCCGGGACCGGGTGTTGTGGCTCGCCATGGTGGGCAACACCTACTTCTTCGCCCTGGCCGCCCTCATTCAACTGCTCATCGTCACTTACACCGCCGATGCCCTCGGCATCAACGATGCGCAAAAGAGCAGTTACCTTCAGGCGGCCACCGCCATCGGCATCGGCCTGGGGAGCTTTGCGGCCGGGTATCTCTCCGGGGGGAAAATTGAATACGGCCTGATCCCGCTGGGTTCGGTGGGCTTGACGGTCTGTGCCGCCCGGCTCGGCCGCCCGGGGCTTTCCTACACTTCGGCGGCGGTGGAGCTGTCGTTGCTCGGTTTTTTCGGCGGGTTTTTCATCGTGCCGATTGCGGCCCTGTTGCAACACCGGCCGGCCCCGGACAATAAAGGCGGCGTGCTGGCGACCGCCAACGTCCTGTCCTTCGCGGGCATCGCCCTGGCCTCCGGCGTCTATTACGAATTGTCCGCGAAGCTCCAATTCACCCCGGCCCACATCTTCCTGATCCTGGCCGGGGCCACGCTGGCGGCCACGGTCTATGTCACCGTGCTCCTGCCGGATTCGCTGTTGCGCTTCGTGCTGTGGGGCGTGACCCATTCGTTATACCGCATCCGCGTGGACGGCCGCGACCACATCCCGGCCCGGGGCGGGGCGCTGTTTGTGTGCAATCACGTTTCGTGGATGGATGCCCTGCTCCTCATCGCCGCCACCGACCGACCGGTGCGCTTCATGATGTTCAAGGACATCTATGACCAGCCCTGGATGAAGCCCTTTGCCAAAATTTTGGGCGTCATCCCGATCTCCTCCGAGCAGCGCCCGCGCGAACTGATCCAATCCCTGCACGCGGCCGGCGCGGCCATCCAGAACGGCGAGGTCGTCTGCATTTTTGCCGAGGGGCAGATCACACGCATCGGCCAACTGCTGCCGTTCCGGCGCGGGATGGAGCGCATCATGAAGGACACGGAGGCGCCGGTCATTCCCGTGGCGCTGGACGGGGTGTCCGGCAGCCCGTCCAGTTTCAAGCAGGGCCGGTTCGTCTGGCGGCTGCCGGCGCACATTCCACACCCCGTGACGGTGAGTTTTGGCCGGCCGCTGCCCGCCACCACCACCGCCTTCGCGGCGCGGGCGGCCGTGCAGGAATTGATGGCCTCCGCCTGGCGGCATCGCCGCGACCGGATGAAAACGCTGCCCCGCAAATTCATCAGCACCGCCCGGCGCTTTCCATTCCGGTTCGCCATGGCCGACGCCCAAACGCCGAACGTTCGTTTTGGCGGCGCCCTCGTCAAAACCCTGTTTCTCGCCCAGCGCCTGAAGTCCGCGTGGTCGGGCCAGCCGATGGTCGGGTTGCTGCTGCCGCCCAGCGTGCCGGGTGCGCTGGTGAACTGGGCCGCGTTGATATCCGGCAAGGTGCCGGTAAATTTAAATTATACGTTGTCGGAAGCCGCGCTGGCCTCGTGCATCCAGCAATGCGACCTCAAAACGGTCGTCACCTCGCGGGCGTTTCTGGAGAAGGTGAAGCTGACGGTGCCGGGCACGGTGATTTATCTGGAGGACGCCGCCGCCCGGCCGTCGGCGACGGAGAAAATCAAGGCGCTGTTGAAAGCGTGGCTGCTGCCCGCGCGCTGGATCGAGGCCTCGTTCCGCACCAGTCCGCCGCCGGCGGTGGAGAATCCCCTGGACGCGCCCGCCACGGTGATTTTCTCCAGCGGCAGCACGGGCGAACCCAAGGGGGTGATCTTGTCGCACTACAACATCGGCTCGAATATCGAGCAGATGGAACAGGTGTTCGCCCTGAACGCCCGGGACCGATTGCTGGGCGTGCTGCCGTTTTTTCATTCCTTCGGCTTCACCGGCACGCTGGCGCTGCCCGGCGCGCTGGGGGTGGGTGCGGTCTTCCATCCGAATCCGCTGGACGCCAAATCCATCGGCCACCTGGTGCAGTCGCACGCGGTGACCTTTGTGCTGGCCACGCCGACGTTCCTGCAACTGTATATGCGCGGTTGCGCACCGGAACAGTTCGGCAGCGTGCGGATCGTGGCCGTGGGGGCGGAGAAGCTGCCCGACCGCGTGGCGCTGGCGTTTGAGGAGCGTTTTGGCGTGCGGCCCCTGGAGGCGTATGGCTGCACGGAATGTTCGCCGGCGGTGGCGGTGAACACCCCGGATTTTCGCGCGGCGGGCGTGCATCAGGTCGGGGCCAAGCGCGGGAAAATCGGGCATCCGCTGCCCGGGGTTTCGGTGCGCGTGGCGGACCTGAACGAGCCCTTCAACGGGGTTTCGCTGCCGCCGGGGGCGGCGGGGTTGCTGCTGGTGCGCGGTCCGAACGTGATGGTCGGTTATTTGGGGCGGCCGGACAAAACCGCCGAAGTGCTGCGCGACGGCTGGTATGTCACCGGCGACGTCGCCACGCAGGACGAGGACGGGTTTCTGCAAATCACCGACCGCCTGAGCCGGTTCAGCAAGATCGGCGGCGAGATGGTGCCGCATATCAAAGTGGAGGAGAAACTGCATGAACTGGCCGGCGTGACCGAACAGACCTTTGTCGTGACGGCCGTGCCGGACGAGAAAAAGGGCGAACGCCTGGTGGTGCTGCACAAACTACCCGCCGGGACATTGCCGGCGGTGTGGGAGAAACTGACGGCGTGTGACCTGCCAAATTTATGGAAGCCGCGACCGGACCAGTTTTTCCCCGTGGCGGCGTTTCCGCTGCTGGGCACGGGCAAGCTGGATCTGCGCCAGGTGCGCGAGCAGGCGCGAACCCTGGTCGCGACACTGGACGCCACCGCCCGATAAATCGGCCCGACCGGCGTTCAGGATTCGGGCGGCCCCGAAATGAACGGCTTTCATGCTTGAAAAGCCCGGCATTTCGGCAGATTCAACTGGCGCATAATTTCGATATGTGCCCATGAGTGGCCGCTGAATCGCTCGACAACGAGGAGCGCATCAGCTTATCCTTTTTGCGCACATGCCGCCATTCACGCTGCCCTCCGATTATCCCCGCATCCTGCGAGTGAATAATTTTCAAGAATTGGTGACCACACGCTTCGCCAATGGCGTCAACGCGCTCTGCTGGGAACGCCGATTGGAGGGCGATTTCGGCGAGGTCGTGGAGCGACTCGGCCCGGGCGAGGCGATTGCTACCATTGACGACGCCCGACTGCTGGCGCTGCCGGTGAGTGCGGCGGGTCGCGTCGCCATCGCGAATCTTCTGGCCGATCAGCGACGGCTCCGGGGGCTCAACCTGGACCCGGCGCTCAACTGCATCCACGGCTATCCGCGGGACGAGACCCATGAGCCGGTGGCCACGGATGTATTTTCCTTCCACGCCGACAGCGCCACGGTGGAAACGGACACCTGGCTGTGCACCTATTACGGGCCGTCCAGTGAGGGTCTGCGCAACAAGGAGGCGCGGCGGCGCGTGGACGTGCCCGCCACCCGCGCGGAACTCCTCCGGGGTTTTGGCGGGGAGGATAATGAAGCCTTCCGCTCCTATTTGAGTGAGCACTGCTACGATCTCCACTACGAGCCCCTCGCGGAGGCCCGGCCATTTGCCTTTGGCTGCGGCAATCTTTGGCGCATCGCCGTGGCGTGGCCGGGCAGTCCCGTGCCGCCCTGCATTCACCGTGCGCCGGAAACTTTCCCCGGCCAGCCCGCGCGGTTGTTGCTGATCAGTTAGCCAATTTGGATAAACCGGAGGTGAGCAGGTAGAGAATCGAAATAGGATTTATACCACCCTGCTTACCCCGTGTAAGCAGGGGTTTTTATTTCCCTGACCCTTGGCCCAATCCCTGGCGGAGGCGGGCGCGCAACCCCTCGTGGTGCGCGCCAACCTCCGAACCGTTCGGTCGGATCGGCGTCGCCACAGTGGCCGGTTCCGGCTTTAAAAATGAATTTGATGTTCCAGGCAGTAAGCGGCGTTGCCGACGTATTTTTCGGCCCAGGATTTGAGCTTGGCCCGCTCGTCCGGCGAGAGTTTGCGCACCACTTTGGCGGGCGCGCCGAGCACGAGTGAACCGGCGGGAATTTTCATCCCCTGCGTCACCAGCGCCCGGGCGCCAATCAGGCATTGCCGGCCCACCACCGCGCCATCCAGGATCACGGCGCCCATGCCCACGAGCGTTTCATCGCCGATTTTGCAGGCGTGGACGATGGCCCCGTGGCCCACGGTGACCCAGTTGCCCAGCACGCAGGGGAAATCATCGGCCAGATGGAGGACGGCGTTGTCCTGGACGTTGGAATGGTGCCCGACAACGATGCGGTTGATGTCGCCGCGCAGCACGGCGTTATACCAGACGCTGGCATGGGCGCCAAGGGTGACATCGCCGATGACCACCGCGCCCCGGGCCAGGTAAACGCCCCGGCCCAGTTTGGGGGTGCGGCGCAGATGGGTGTCGAGCTGTTGGGTCAGATGACTCATGGCCGATAAATACCACAGGGAAGGGAAACTTCAAATTTCAAACGGAAAAATCCAACCGCCAAGGAAAAACCCGGCGGACCGGACATCCGCCGGGTTCATCCCGGTTCCTCTCGCACTCATTGGACGAGTCAATTTTGCTTTTATTCAAGGCGGTGGCGGCGGGGATGGTTTATAGTGCGCGCATGAACAAGCCGACCAAAGTCGCGCCGAAACCAAAACTGCCGCGTTCTTTCAAGGATTTGACGCCGGCGAAGCATTTCGCCCCGGCCAAATTCTTCCGCGAACTGGTGTTGAAAGCGCTGCTCACGCCGCGCCGGGGGGAGACGCATCAGCCGGTGTTTCCGAAGCTGAAGCCGGGCGAGGTCGCGATCACGTGGATCGGGCATGCTTCCTTCCTGATTCAGTTCACGGATTTGAACGTGTTGATTGACCCGAATTTTGCGAACTGGCTGTTTTTGCTCAAGCGCATCAAGCGGGCGGGGTTGAAAATCAAGGATTTGCCGCCCATTGACGTGGTGCTGCTGACGCACGCGCATTTTGATCATTTTCACCGCCCGACGCTGCGGCGGCTGCCGTATCCGAAAATCGGGATCATGCCGCGGGGGGTGGGCAGTCTGGCGCACAACCTGGGCTTTTCGCGGGTGATCGAACTGGATTGCTGGGAGAGCTTTGCGCAGGGCAAGTGGAAGGTGACGTTCACGCCGAGCAAGCACTGGGGGGCGCGGATGTTGCATGACCTGCACCGGGGTTACGGCGGATTTGTTTTGGAACACCAGGGCCGAAAGATTTATCATGCGGGTGACAGCGCTTATTTCGAGGGGTTCAAGGAGATCGGGAAGCGGCTCGCGCCGGAAATCGCCCTGCTGCCGATTGGCGCGTATCATCCGGCTTCGTTCCGGCGGGTCCACATGGGGCCGGATGAAGCCGTGAAGGCGTTCAAGGAATTGGGGGCCAAATGGCTGGTGCCGATGCATTACGGCACGTTCAAGCTATCGTTCGAGGATTTGGACGAGCCGCCGCGCTGGCTCCGGCAAATCGCCGCCGAACAGCACCTGACGCGGCAGGTAAGAATCCTGGAGGAGGGGGTGCCGGTGGTGTTTTGACCGTCATGCAGCGCCTCCTGCGGGCGTCCACCCCGAGATCAAAGAGGCCGCCCGAGCAAAAAAAATTGCGCCGACACCATATCTGTTTATCCTGCGGGCATGAGTCTGGTCACCAAACTGTTGCACACGCGCTACCGGGTCAATGACCTGGAGCGGACGGTCACCTTTTACCGCGAGGTGCTCGGGCTGAAGGAAATCAAACGGCACAAATCACCGCGCGGTTCCGAACTGGTGTTTCTCCAGACACCTGGCAGCGAAGAACTCATCGAAATCACCTGTTACCCCGGCAGCGGTTCCGTGCAGGTGCAGCCGGATCTCACGCACCTGGCCTTTGAGGTGGAGAATCTGGCGGAGTTCAGCCGGCATCTGGCAAAATTCGGCCTCACCTATTCCGACGGCCCCACCACCAGTTCCAGTGGCACCACCTTCGCCTTCATTGATGCCCCCGAGGGGTATGAGATCGAACTGATTCAAAAGGCCGCGTCCGCCATTGTTCCTTAACCCCAACCCTGTTGATTCCCCATTATAATTCATGAGTATCCTCATCGTCGGTTCCACCGCCTTGGATTCCATTAAAACGCCCACGGCCGAAAATCCGCGCCTGCTGGGCGGGTCCGCCAGCCATGCGGCGGTGGCGGCCAGCTTCTTTGCCCCGGTTAAATTGATCGGGGTGGTCGGCGAAGATTTCCCCAAGAAGTATTTGCAGCTCTACGGGCGGCATAAGATTGACGTCGCCGGCCTGCAAATCCTGCCCGGCAAGACTTTCCACTGGTCCGGCGAGTATGAATTGAACATGAACAACCGGCGCACGCTCCTGACCGAGCTCGGGGTGTTCGAGACGTTCACCCCCGTGCTGCCACCGTTGCACCAGGCCACCCCTTATGTGCTGCTGGCCAACATCGCGCCCGCCCTCCAGCATCATGTGCTGGATCAGATTAAGCGGCCGAAATTTGTCGTGGCGGACACGATGGATTTGTGGCTGAACGTGGCGTTGAACGACCTCGTGAAGCTGCTCAAACGCATTGACGGTTTTGTGCTCAACGACAGCGAAGCCCGGCAGTTGACCCGGGAGGACAACGTGTTCGTGGCGCTCCAGAAAATCCACAAACTGGGACCGAAATACGTCATCATCAAGCTGGGGTCGCACGGCTCGATTCTCTCCGGCCCCAAGGGCTATTTTCTCTGTCCCGCCTATCCTTTGCGCAAGGTCGTGGACCCGACGGGGGCGGGCGATTCGTTTGTGGGCGGCCTCATGGGCTGGCTGGCGGCGGCGGGCGGGTCGGTGGAGGCCAATATCCGCCGGGCCATGATTTACGGCAGTGTCACGGCGTCCTTCTGCTGCGAGGGCTTTGGCCTGACCCGCACCACCAAAACCAAGCGCGACGACATCAACCGGCGCGTGCGGGAATTGGAAGCCATGACGAAGTTTTAACGGGGCGATCAGGCAGGAAAGCCTGATGGACCTCGAAACTTCGCGCGCGGTCGCTGAATGGCAACTTGCAGCGATAGGGGGCTGGATTCCACCCTTGTCGGCAGGCGGGCAGTTTCGTAGGCTGAGGTTCGCAACACCCAATTGATCTTATGTCGGCCCAACGCAAACTTCGCTATGGAATGGTCGGCGGCGGCCAGGGCGCCTTCATCGGCGCGGTCCACCGCATGGCCGCCAATCTGGATGGTCAAATGGAACTGGTCGCCGGCGCCTTTTCGGCGGACGCTGAAAATTCGCGCGTGACGGGGGAACAACTTTTCCTCAACCCCGCCCGGGTCTACGCCAGTTACGCCGAGATGGCCCGGCGCGAGGCGGCGCTGCCGGCGGCGGAACGGATTGATTTTGTGACCATCGTCACCCCCAACTTTCTGCACGCCCCGGTCGCCACGACGTTCCTCAAGGCGGGTTTCCATGTGGTCTGCGACAAACCCATGACCCTGGATTTGAAGGAGGCCAAAGCCCTGCGGGCGGTGGTGCGCAAGACCGGCCGGGTGTTCGCCCTGACCCATAATTACACGGGCTATCCGATGGTCAAGGAGGCGCGCGAGTTGGTGCGCACGGGGCGGCTGGGCAAAATTTTGAAGGTGGTGGCCGAATATCCCCAGGGCTGGTTGCTGGATCGCATTGAAGCCGACGGCCACAAGCAGGCGGCCTGGCGGGCCGACCCGAAGAAAGCGGGCGCCACCTGCTGTCTGGGCGATATCGGCACCCATGCCGAAAACCTGGGCCGCTACATCACGGGCCTGCACATTGAGTCGCTCTGCGCATCGTTCACCACGTTTATTCCCGGACGAAAACTCGAGGATGACGCCAATTTGTTGATTTGTTACCAGGGCGGGGCGCAGGGGGTGCTGCACGCCTCGCAAATTTCCTGCGGCGAGGAGAACAACCTGAACATCCGGGTTTACGGCACGCTCGGTTCGCTGGCGTGGCACCAGGAACATCCCAACGAATTGAAGTTCCAGCCCAAGGGCGAACCGGCCCGCATTCTGCGCCGGGGGAATGGTTATGTTTCCGACGCGGCCAAGAAGTTCACGCGGCTGCCCTTCGGTCATCCCGAGGCGTTCATCGAGGCGTTTGCCAATATCTATCTCGAGGCGGCCGCCGCCATTCGGGATCACGCGGCCGGCCGGCCCGGCGTTTATGATTTTCCCACGGTGGACGATGGCGTCTATGGCATGGCGTTTCTGGAAACCGCCGTCAAGTCCGCCAAGTCCAAAGTGAAATGGACTCCCTTCGTAAATTACAAATAACCCGGCAACCGCCCCCCATCATGCCGTATAAAAAAATTCTACCGACCCTCCTGGCCACCGCGCTGCTGACCGGTTGCGCCCAGCTTCCCGCGCCGAAGCCCGCCCCGCCGCAGGCCAAAGCCGCCCCCTTCCATGAGGTGACGTTTAACGGCGTGGCCGGCTTCAAGGACACCCCGATGCAACCCGATGGCAAGTGGCATGTGCATGATCCCGAACGGCCGCAGCCACCGGTGGTAACCCCCGGCTCCTTCAGCGAACAGGCCACGCCGCCCAGTGACGCGACGGTGTTATTCGACGGCCATGACTTGTCGCAATGGCGTGACAAGCGGACCGGCGGACCGGTGGCTTGGAAGGTGGTGGACGGAGCGGCGGTTTCCGCCCGGGGGGACATCCAGACCACGAATCAATTCGGCGACCTCCAGTTACATTTGGAATTCCGCGAGCCGACTCCGGCCAGCGGCGACGGTCAGGGTCGGGGCAACAGCGGGGTTTTCCTGATGGGTCAGTATGAGATTCAGGTCCTGGATTGCTACCAGAACCAGACCTATGCCGATGGCGCCACGGCGGGGGTTTACGGCCAGCATCCGCCGCTGGCGAACGCCTGCCGGCCGCCCGGCGAATGGCAGACCTACGACATTATTTTCAACGTGCCGCATTTTGACGCCGCCGGTAAATTATTGACCCCCGGCTATGTCACCGTGTTTCACAACGGGGTGGTGGCGCAAAATCACCAGGCCATTCGCGGCGCGACCAACTGGCGTTCCCCCGGCAAATACACACCGCACGGCCCCACCGGGCCCATCGCCCTGCAATACCACAACAACGCCGTGGCTTTCCGCAACATCTGGGTGCGCCCCGTGCCGGTGGTGAATGATCCCTGAGCCTGCACCTTGCACTGATTTA
>Ga0302283_1003612_pt1 | contig 11901 bp, 7 predicted proteins | sample III_Fen_E1_4_FD_198770 | JGI IMG/M metagenome (GOLD analysis project Ga0302283, IMG submission 198770) | Peat permafrost microbial communities from Stordalen Mire near Abisko, Sweden - III_Fen_E1_4 | ecosystem: Environmental > Terrestrial > Soil > Wetlands > Permafrost | place: Sweden: Abisko...
TGGCCATGGACAGACCCAGACCTCCCTGCACACCGAAGCGCACCATCCGTGCCGTGGGGAGGACCAGTGGAAGCCACCTCGCGCCCGCGACCAGCGACTGCTGCGAGAGGGCCAGCTCCGTGCTTCCCGAGAGCGTGCCGCTGTGCTCGGTGAACGCCCATCCCGCGTGCAGATCCAGGCCTGCCTGGAATGCGGAATCGATCCAACGCCAAAGTCCCACACCCAGCACAGGACCCGAGTAGATGGGCTGGACGGGCTCCACCACCGAGCCATCGCTGTTGCTCGCCTCCAAGCCGATCGCCCGATAGAGCTCGCGGTCTTGATCGACTGGAGTGCCCCAGAGACGGAAATCCTCGATTTGGCCGTCGATGATCCAGTTGGGATCGGCGCCGGGCTCGAGGGCGGAGGTGCTTCGGGCCACGACGGAGAGGAAAATCAGGCAGGGGATCAGGGAACGCATCTCGAAAATTTAGAATCGATTGGAAGTTCCTGAACTCTTCTGTGAACATCCAAGCCCTGCCTTGACCAATTTCATATCAACGCATCACGATTTTATGATATTTTGTTTCCAAAACCGCCGCCGCCGCGGCAAGGAGTTGCCATGCTGGACAACGTGACCACGTTCGGAAAAGCCCCCTCGGCCAATGGAAAGGCCGACTACCTCGTGCGCGACCTGGGTCTCGCCGCCTTCGGGCGCAAGGAGATCGACCTCGCCGAGACCGAGATGCCGGGTCTGATCGCCACCCGCGAGGAGTTCGCCCCCAGCCAGCCGCTCAAGGGCGCCCGCATCGCCGGGTCGCTCCACATGACCATCCAGACCGCGGTGCTCATCGAGACGCTGAAGGCCCTGGGCGCCGACATCCGCTGGTGTTCGTGCAACATCTTCAGCACCCAGGACCACGCCGCCGCCGCCATCGCCGACCACGGCATCCCGGTGTTCGCCGTGAAGGGCGAGAACCTGGTGGAATACTGGGACTACTCCTGGCGCGTGCTGCAGTGGTCCGACAACGGGACCCCCAACCTGATCCTGGACGACGGCGGCGATTTGACGCTTCTTGTCCACCTGGGCCTGCGCGCCGAGAAGGACCCCTCGTTCCTGGAAGTGGATCCGGGCCACGAGGAAGGCCGCATCCTGTACGCCCTGGTCAAGCGCGCCGTGAAGGAGCGCCCGGGATTCTTCGCCGAGGCCGCGAAGAACATCAAGGGGGTCTCCGAGGAGACCACCACCGGCGTGCACCGCCTGTACCAGATGGCGGCCAAGGGCGAGCTTCTCTTCCCGGCCATCAACGTGAACGACTCGGTCACCAAGTCCAAGTTCGACAACCTCTACGGCTGCCGCCATTCGCTCCCGGACGGCATCATGCGCGCCACGGACGTCATGATCTCCGGCAAGGTCGTGGTCATCGCGGGCTACGGCGACGTGGGCAAGGGTTGCGCCCAGGCCATGCGCGGCCAGGGCGCCCGCGTGCTGATCACGGAGATCGACCCCATCTGCGCGCTGCAGGCGGCCATGGAAGGCTACCAGGTGACCACCATGGCCAAGGCCGCCCCCCAGGGCGACATCTTCGTCACCACCACCGGCAACGAGTTCGTGATCACCGAAGCGCACATGGACGCCATGAAGCACCGCGCCATCGTGTGCAACATCGGCCACTTCGACTCCGAGATCGAGATCGCGAACATCAAGAAGCACAAGTGGATCGAGATCAAGCCCCAGGTCCACGAGGTCATCTGGCCCTCCGGCAAGAGCATCATCGTGCTGGCCGAAGGCCGACTGGTGAACCTGGGCTGCGCCACCGGACACCCCAGCTTCGTGATGAGCAACTCCTTCACCAACCAGACCATCGCCCAGATCGACCTGTGGCTCGCCTCGCAGGGCAAGCCGACGATTTCCGGCGTCAAGTCCTACGAGAAGGGGAAGGTCTACACGCTGCCCAAGAAGCTGGACGAGAAGGTGGCACGACTGCATCTGGCCAAGCTCGGCGTGGAGCTGGAAGTGCTCACGGACAAGCAGGCGGCGTACCTGGACATCCCCAAGGAAGGGCCGTACAAGCCGGAGCTGTACAGGTACTAGCGCTCCAAGGTCCCCCGCGTCACTCCGAGCTGGCCGTTGGCGTTGAGTTCGCGCCACAGATCGGTGCCGTCGATCTCCCCCGAAAGGAGCCTGCGGTACCGGTCCAGGCAGAGTTCCATTTCGGCCGGGCTTTCGTCCAGGAACTCGATGCGGAAGCGCCGCAATCCCGCGGAAAGGAAGGCGGTCGCGAACTCGGCTCCGGTCTGGGCGCGGGCGTTGAACACCGTGTTTCGGCATCCGGCGTCGGCTTTCACCGGGTGGGCGGCGCCCAGGTGGTCGCGCAGGCGCACCTCGTGCTTCTCGCAGGGCCGTCCGCAGTCGCGAAAGTCCTTCCCGTCGGAAAGGAAGGCGCAGAAGACGCAGTGCTCCATGTGGAACATGGGCATGTGCTGGTGGATGGTGACCTCGAGCCTCGAAGCATCGGAGGATTCCGCGAGATCCACGACCTGGCGCGCGGTGAGGTCGTAGGAGATCGTCAGGCCTTCCAGGCCGAACCTCTCCAGGAACCAGTCGGCGCTGCGCGCGTTGGAGACGTTCAGGGAGAAGTCGCCGCGCAGGCGCGCGCGCGCCGAGAAGAATTCCAGGTGGTCCCAGGAGCGCGCCAGGATGCCGTCGGCACCGCCGTCTTCCACCTGGCGCAGGATCCAATCCTCCCCGGCCTTGGAAATCCGGGGAGGCGCGGCCCAGATCTCGCGTCCAGGAGCCAGTTCACGCCAGCGGGCGACAGCCGCAGGATACCGCTTCGGAAATTCCAGTTCCAGGTAGAGCGTCTTCACGCCCCGCGCGGCGGCGGCTTCCATCTGGGCCTCGGAACGGACCAGCACGACGAGTTCGGGCGAAGTCCCGGGCGCCAGGGGACGAGTCTCGAGGACGGGAGGGATCGCGGGACGAACGGACCACGTTCGCGGCTGGGAGAGCCGGATCGACAATTCCTGCACAGCCTGGCGGCGCACCTCGTTCAAGGCGCGGACGGGGACGATGACGTCGCCGGCCAGATGGGACTCCAGGCTTTCCAGGAAAAACGGCGTTCCCCCCAGGCGTCCGATCTGGGCCTCCAGGTAGGCGGCGTCCAAGGGTCGGCGCAAGGCCGGTTCCAGGAGCTCCGCCGTGCGCGAGCGGACCGTCGCACCCCCTTCGGTCCAGAGTTCCAGGGCGAGGGGTTCCCCCACCTTCCCGCTGACGCGGGCCTTGACGGGCCTGCGAAAGGCCGGATCCCGCGTGTTCCAGGACTTCTCGAGCTCGCGTTCCAGGGCCGGGTCGGAGGTCTTCCAGATCCGCTGTCCCGGCGCCACTTTCCGGAAGTCGATGGCTCCGTCCTGGAAGGAAAGCCGGACGAGGTCTCCGTCCTCCCGGATTTCCCAGATCCTTCCACCCTCTTCGCGCGCTTCCGGCGAACCCGCGTCGAAGACCAGGCCGTCCCCCGCCTTCAGGGGCGCGACCGGGCGCAAGGACACTTCCTGTCCCAGAACCCTCTCCACGGTTCCGAGCAGCACCCCGCGCTTCTTCGGATAGAGGGCGTGGACCAGCGTGCGGTTGTCGATCCCCTCCATCCATCCGGTGTGGAGGCCGCGGGAGAAGGCCATCTCCATCTCGTAGCGGACGGGGGCGTCGGAGGCCGCGGGAACATCCCCGCTTCGGAGCGCGGCCACCGCCTTGTCGATGGCCTCGCGGTAGATCCGGGTGATGGAGGCCACGTAGGAGGGCTGCTTGAGGCGACCCTCGATCTTGAAGGATCGGATCCCCAGACGGACCAGCTCGGGAACCAGGTCGATTCCCGCCAGGTCCTGCGGAGACAGGAGATAACGGCGCTCGCCCAGGTCCACGGGTTCCCCGTCGCGCAGGAGTTCGTAGGGCATGCGACACGCCTGGGCGCACACGCCGCGGTTGGCGGACCGACCTCCCAGCGCTTCCGAGGTGAGGCACTGTCCTGAATAGGCGACGCAGAGCGCCCCATGCACGAAGACCTCCAGCCCCACGGGTTCCTGGGCCAGGTCTTCGCGGATCCGGGCCATTTCGGCCAAGGTGTTTTCGCGCGCCAGGACCACCGTGGAGCAGCCCAGTTCCCGCGCGAGTCGGGCTCCGGCGGCGCTGGCGATGGTCATCTGGGTGCTTCCGTGGATGGGGAAGTCCGGGGAGATCTCGCGGATCAGGCGGCAGACCCCCACGTCCTGCACGATGGCGGCGTCCAGTCCCGCGCCGATGGCGGCGCGCAGGAACCGCTCCGCTTCCTCCATCTCGGAGGGGAAGACCAGGGTGTTGAACGTCAGGTACCCGCGCACGCCGCGTCCGTGCAGCCATGACGCGAGTTCGGGCAGGTCGGTGAGGCGGAAATTGTCCGCCCGCATGCGGGCGTTGAAGGATTCGGTCCCGAAGTAGATGGCGTCGGCGCCGTTCTCCACCGCTGCCCTGGCGCAGTCCCAGCTCCCCGCGGGAGAGAGGAGTTCCGGTGCGCGGATCACGCGGGGGCTCCTTCGCCGGAGAGCTTGCGCAGGAGGGCCAGGAATTCCTGCTGCTGTGCGGAGGGAGGGTAGCCGGTCAGGTCGGCCACCAGGCGCAATGGGGCGGTCTGGGCGAGCCATTCCAGCTTCTGCTTGACCCCGTTGACGCGCTCCTTCAAGGTGGGCAGGTCGGTGCGCCAGGCGTCGTCGAACTCGAGGATGGCCCGACCGCGGGCGATGCCGCCGATCGCCACCCCCGCCGTTCGGGCGGCCAACCGGCAGAGCATCATGCGCAGCACCATGGTCGCGGGATCGGGGATGGGTCCGAAGCGGTCGCGCAGCTCCACCGACATCCGGTCCACCTCGGCGAGGGTCCGGGATCGCGCGATGCGCTGGTAGACCTGCAGGCGCGTGTGGGAATCCTCGATGTAGTCCTCGGGCAGGTAGGCGGCACCTTCCAGCTCGATGCGAGGTTCCAGCGGAGCCTTGGGAGGTTCCGCGCCGGTGAGGCGTTCCACCTCCTCGCGCAGGATCCGGCAGTAGGTCTCGAACCCCACCGCCGCCGCGAAGCCGTGCTGCTTGTGTCCCAGCAGGTTGCCCGCCCCCCGGATCTCCAGGTCGCGCATGGCGATGGCGTAGCCGGAACCGAGGTCCGTGAACTGCTCCAAGGCCTGGAGCCGCCGCCGCGCATCCTGCGGAAGCCGCTCCAAGTCGGGCACGAACAGGTGGCAGAAGGCATGGATGTCGGACCGGCCCACGCGTCCCCGCAACTGGTGCATCTGGGAGAGTCCGAACTTGTGGGCGTCCACCACGCAGATGGTGTTCACGGTGGGGATGTCCAGCCCCGACTCCACGATGGTGGTGGAGACCAGGACGTCGAACTCGCGCGCCAGGAAGGCCGACATGACCTGCTCCAGCTCGTCCTCCTCCATCTGGCCGTGGCCGATGCAGACGCGGGCCTCCGGGACCGTCTGCTCGATGGTGGTGGCCAGCGCCTCCAGGCCGTCGATGCGCGGAGCCACGACGAACACCTGGCCTCCGCGGCCGATCTCGTCGCGGACCGCTTCGGCCAGGGATTCGTCGTGGAAGTTTCGCACCCGCGTCTCCACGGGCAGCCGGTTGCGCGGAGGGGTGGAGATGATGGAGATGTCGCGCGCTCCGGTGAGGGCCATGTGCAGGGTGCGGGGGATGGGCGTGGCGGTGAGGGTCAGCACGTCCACGTCGTGGCGCATCTCCTTGAGCCGCTCCTTCTGCTTCACCCCGAACTTCTGCTCCTCGTCCAGGACCAGAAGTCCGAGGTCGCGGAATTTGACGTCCTTGGCCAGCACCCGGTGGGTGCCCACCACCACGTCCACCTTGCCGTCCTGCACGTCCTGCAGGATCCGCCTCTGTTCCTTGGGCGGCACGAAGCGGTTGAGAAGCTCCACGCGGATCGGCCAGTCGGCGAAGCGGTCCTGCAGCGTGGCCGCGTGCTGGGACGCGAGCAAGGTGGTGGGGGCGAGGATGGCGGCTTGGCGCCTCCCCATGACCACCTTGAACAGGGCCCGCACGGCCACCTCGGTCTTGCCGAACCCGACGTCGCCGCACACCAGGCGATCGGCGGGATGGCGTCCCTCCAGGTCGCCCTTGACCTCGCCCACGGCGCGGGACTGGTCCGGGGTGAGTTCCCAGGGGAACGAATCCTCGAATTCTGTCTGGAAGTGGTCGTCCGCGGGGAACGGATCGCGCTCGGCGATGGACCGCTTGGCGTAGAGCTCCACCAGCTCCCTCGCCATCTCCTGCACGGCCTTGCGCGTCTTCTCCTGCAGCACGTCCCAGGTCCGGCCACCCAACTTGTGCAGGGCGGGCGGTTCGCCTTCGCGGCTGCCGTAGCGCTGCAGGCGGGCCATCTCCGCGACGGGCACGCGCAGCCTGTCCTTGCCGTCGTACTGGAGGACCAGCACATCCACTTCCTGTCCGGCCGCGACGATGCGTTCGATGCCCAGGTACTTGCCCACGCCGTGGATCTCGTGGACCACGAAGTCGCCCTTCTGGAGCGACTCCACGTCGGGGAGGCTCGCCGTGCCCCGCGAGCGTCCCTTGCGCACGCGCCGGGCGAAGCGATGGAAGATCTGGTGGTCGGTCCACCACGCCTGTCCGTCCTGGGGCAGGGTGAAGCCCGCGGAGAGATGTCCCACCGCGATTCCCTCGATCGGGAGGTCCTGGACGAGTTCTTCCAAGCGGGCCGCCTGGCCCTGGTTCACGGAGATCAGAGAAAGGCGGATTCCGCCGCGGGCGAGTTCGCGCATCCGTTCGCCGGCCTCCGCGATTCCCGAACCCACCCTTTCCTGCACCTTGCATTCCAGGCGCAAGGCGCCGGAGTCGCCGGCGAAATCCTCGAAATGGAGGGAATCCGTCCTCAGGATGCGTTCCCGCGCTTCTTGGGGCGAGAACCAGACGGATTCCGGTGGGGCCACCAGGTGGCCGGTTTCCCGGGCCGACCGATGGGCCGCGGCCGCCTGCGCCAGCAGTTCGGCCTGGGTCCGTTCGACGCTCCCGAAGACGAACGCCGCGGCGCCAGCGCCCAGATGGTCCAGGAGGGTCCAGTCCAGCGGTGCGAAGAAGGGCCGCTGCCAGGGCCAACCCAACCGGTCCCCTTCGTCCTCCAGGCGCTGCCGCTCCAGTTCGAAGCGCCGGTCCTCTCCCGGGAAAGCCTCCAGGATCCGCAGCAACCCGTTCTGCAAGGCCTCCTGGTCGGGAAGGCCCTCGTCCAACGGGAGGATTTCGGCCTCTTCCAGGTCTTGGAGACTGCGTTGCGTGAACAGGTCGAAGGCGCGGAGGGTCTCGATTTCGTCGCCCAGGAGTTCGGCGCGCACGGGGTTGTCCATCCCGTACCCGAAGATGTCCACGATTCCCCCGCGCACGGAGAAGGTGCCCATCTCCTCGCAGAGGGGTTCTTCCCTGTACCCCAAGCGGGTCAGGGAGAGGCGCAGCTCGCGAAGGTCGGCGAGGGCCCCCTTGCGCACGACCAGGGCCTCCCTGCCGAGGGCTCCCGGTTCCGACAGCTTCTGGCCGAATGCGGCGTGGGTGGCCACCACAAGCGCCGGACCCGGCTTCCGCAGGGCGTCCAAGGTGGTCAGCCGGCTCTCCAGCGCGGCACCGAAGGGACGGCGCCATTCGTAGGGCTTGAGTTCCAGGGTGGAGAAGGGCAATACGGATTCGTCGCCCAGGAGTGCGCCGAGATCGTCCCGCAGCCGTTCCATCTCGCGGGCGTCCGGGGCGAGGACCAGGGTCCTGGCCGTGGAGCCTCGGGAAAGGTGGTTGAGCGCGATGGCCACGGCCGGCGCGGAACCGTCCAACCCGGCGACCCGCATCCCGGCGGGCGATGGTGCCAGGGCGCGCAACGAAGGGAACAGGGCCCGATCTTCCAGGAGATCCCGAAGGGTGCGCATGGTCTCCTCTCCTGCGACTGGCTGGATGAGTCGGGAGGGGTTTGAACCCTCGACCCACGGCTTAAAAGGCCGCTGCTCTACCGACTGAGCTACCGACTCGGCGATGCCCCGGCTTCTCCCCCGGGGGAGGTGCAAAAGTACACCCAATGTCGCCCGAAAAAACCCCTCAAGATCCGATGCGGAGGGGTCGATGATGATCCTAGGAAACTCCATCCAACCCTGGTTGGACCCGGGAAGGGTCCGACGAACCAGGAGCTCGCCATGCCCATCGACCCATCACAGTCAGCGACCCAAGTGCCCCAGGATCCTCCGGCGAGCCTCCAACCCCCCGCGTCCAAGGACGGGAAGGACTCTGCCAAGGCTTCCGCGTTCGGGCCCGCGTATGTCCTGGACCCCAGCCTTCGATCGGCCGTCCCCCAGGTTTCCGGGACCGTGCCGTTTGTCGTGTCCACCCCGGGCCAGACCCTGGCATCCCTTCCGCCCCTGAAGCCGATGGGCTCGGCATCACTGACCCAGCTGTCCCTGCAGCACCTGCTGGAACCGGCGACGGGGGATCCTGCCGGGCAATAGTCGCCCTCTAGCGGGAAGGGTCCACCAGCAAACGCGATTGGATGCTCCCGGACGAATTGCGCACTGTCAGCAGGGCCTCTCCGCGAAAGCGCGGCAGCTCCGCCTTGCCCGATACCAGTTCGGCCTGTCCGAGGATCCTGCCGTTCAAGCTCGTCGCGTAGACCCGGCCTTCTCCGGCGGCAACGACCTCGATGCGTCCCGAAACGAAGTGGACGGAGAAGGGGCCCGGTGCCGCGTCCGAACGCACCGAGGCCGTGCTCCGCTGGATCCCGTACTTCGCGAGCAGGGCATTTTCGGCAACTTGCCGTTGCCATTCCGTCAGGGTGCCAGCCCAGACCACGACTTCGGCGATCCTCCCGTGGAGGAAACTTTGCAACTCGGAATAGGGGTTCAGCACGGCTCCGAGCCAAGTCGTCCGGTTCCTTTGGGTGGGACCGTCGTAGGTCCCCGATACCAGGAACCGGCCATTGGCCCAAAGGGAGCCTGTATCGCCGTTCCAGGCGGATTCATAAAGCGCAGGTGCCATGGTTTCGAAGGATGATCTGGCGATGTTCTGCACCCAGGAGACGCTGATGTTGAAGCTTCCGTCGACTCCCCCTGCCCATCCGTTGGGGTGGTCGGAATTGAAGTCGCCCTCGCCCTTGTCGAAGACGGCGGCGGTTTTGCCGGGTCCGGAGGAATCCTGGGCCAGGACGAAGAGGGTGAACCCGGAATCCAGGGGAAGGCTGGAGGAATTGGAAAGGACCTGGGCTCCGTCGAAAGCCACGGCGGGCAGTCCGCCGATTCCGTCTTGGACCAGCCTTGGCCGCAGCAGGGAATCGGAATCGAGCGTTTCGTAGATGCGTCGGTCGACCGTATCGGAATTGGCGGTGACGAACAGAAGTTGCGGTTTGCCCAAGCTGGAGGTCCCGAAGTCGGTATGTCTGGGCGAAAGGTCCCTCCAGAGCGACACTCGTCCATTGGCATCCAGCACCACCCCGGAGTCGGCGCGCAGGTGGAGGATCTCCCTGGCGCGTTCGGATGCCTGCGGCTTCGGAATGTATTCGGCCATGAGCGAATCCTCGACCGCGCGGCGGTCGGAGGAATCCAATGTCCCCGCGTAGGCCACGACCTCGGCGATTCGACCCTTGAGGAAGTTCTGGAGGACGCCGTGGGGGTTGAGGACGCCTCCCAGCCAGGTGGACTTCGCCCGCGTCGCGGAACCGTCCCAGTTTCCGGTGTCGCGCAAGGTGCCGTCGGTCCAGAGCCTGCCGGTGGAACCGTCCCAGTTGGACTCGTAGAGGGTGGGCGCGGCGGTGCGGAAATTCGTGAGGGCGATGTCCTGGATCCAGGCGATGCCCATGTTGAAGTTTCCGTTGATGCCGCCGCTGGAGCTGTCGGGAAGGTCGGTGTTGAAGTCGCCTTCGCCCTTGTCCACCAGGGTCGCGGAAGATCCCAGCGGCGTGGAGTCCTGGGCCACGATGAACAGGGTGAATCCGGAATCCAGCGGGAGGCTGGTGGAGTCGACCAGGACCTGCCCACCGTCGAAGACCACCGCCGGGAGTCCGGCGATGCCGTCATGGACCAGACGGGGCCGCACGAGGGAATCGGAAGCCAAGGTGTCGTAGATGCGTTTGGCGGCGGTGTCGTGGAAGGAAGTGAGGAAAATCCGCTGGGGCTCGCCCAGGGTGGAGGTCCCGAAGTCCGTGTGCCGGGGGGAGAGGTCCTTCCAGAGCGAGACGCGTCCGTTGGCGTCCAGAACCACGCCGGAGTCGGCGCGCAAGTGGAGGATCTGGGGTGGCAAGGCGGAGCAGATCGACAGGGCGAGGAGTGTAGGGAACATGGGCAGGGCTTTCGAATTGGATGGGGGGAAGAACTCCTGGAAAATCTACCACATGTAGCTGATGGCATGTGTTCTACAGATTCGCGGAAGATGAATTCGATCTCTGCTGGTACAAGAGTTTGTCGTCAAGGGGGGCGGTTCGCCAGGAGCCTTGCGGCAGGACTCGCTCCAATATTGGCCTGGAATTCGCATTAACGAACCCAAGGAGGCCGTAAGCGCCTCTTTGGGGGGGATCGACATGGAAGCCATACACGAAATTTCCGGGATCGAGCCATTTCTGCAGGAGGGAGAGGGGTATTTCCGGGTGGTCCAAAACAGCCACCTTCGGCCTCTGATCTTCACTCCGGAGATCGTTCACAGCGTGCTGTGCATGGCCTTGGAAAAGTTCATCATGGCCATCCTGATGCGAACGGGGAACCTTCCGGACAACCACACCTTCGCGGATCTGCTGTTCGCCTTGAAGGCGGAAATCCCTGTCAGCGCCGCGATCGAAGAGGCCCTGCTCACGTTGGATCAGGAGTCGGACCTGTGTTCCTTGGAGATCCGAAAGGTTCGCATTCCGGGACCTGAAAGGATGCGGGAGTTGCTGGCCATTGGGGCGCGCTTGCAGGAGGCGGCCCGCGAGGCGGTGCGCGGCGAAAACCGCTTTCCCCTGAATTTGGAATGAAAAACGAGTAGCGCATCAGGAGATTCGATTGTCATGTACAGGCCTTGACGGATTGGGACATGGGTGACAGTTCCGCCCCCCAGGGGGTGTTTCCAGCCAGGCCTCAGGCGTTGGCCATGAGCATCCGCATCCAGTGGACCCGGTTCATCAGGGCGTCGGCTTCCTCGTAGGACTGGCAACCGACGTGGACGTGGTCCACGGCCTCCTCGAACTCGCCGCCAGAGAACGGAAATCCGGACTCCTTGAGCAGGGCGAACAGCGCCTCTTCGCCTTTGCAGAGGTATAACGCATCGCGCAAGTCCGGTCGATCACCGATTTCATCGAGAAACCGGATCGCATGTGCCACGGCCATGATTCACCTCCTGTCCAGGAGGGATCGAGCAAGGGGCGAGCCACCGACGACGGTGCATCTGAGCGAGCGAGGGGGATGCAGCCGCTCGGATCAGGAAGGAGTTGGTCGGGAGCCCGGCTTGACGGCTTGGGATCCCGCGGCGCACAGGGGGCAGGATTCGGGAGGGTAGGTCTCCAGCTTCATGGTCAGCAGGCTGGTCAATGGCTGGGACAGGCTCCACTTCCCGCCGGAGCGGTCCACGATGGCCACCATCGCCACCACCGTGGCACCGGCCGCCAGCGCCAAGGCCTCCACTTCCTTGATGGACTTGCCCGTGGTCACCACGTCCTCGCATAGGATCAGGCGATCGGTGGGCAGGATCTCCTGTCCTCGGCGCAGGCTCATGATTCCGTCCACGCGTTCCGCGAACAGGCTTCGGATCTTGAGGGCGCGGGCGAGCTCGTAGCCCACCAGGATTCCACCCAGGGCGGGAGCGAGCACTGCGGTGGGCCGAAGGTCCAGCAGTTTGGCGGCCAGGGCCTTGGCGAACCGTTCGCCGTGCTCGGGG
>Ga0302283_1003620_pt1 | contig 11894 bp, 9 predicted proteins | sample III_Fen_E1_4_FD_198770 | JGI IMG/M metagenome (GOLD analysis project Ga0302283, IMG submission 198770) | Peat permafrost microbial communities from Stordalen Mire near Abisko, Sweden - III_Fen_E1_4 | ecosystem: Environmental > Terrestrial > Soil > Wetlands > Permafrost | place: Sweden: Abisko...
GCGATAGGCAACGGCGATGCGGGATCTCGACGATGTCTTCATAGGACTGGCGAACTCGCCGTTCCGCCAACGATTCAAGTTGGACGCCGCCGCCCAATGTTATCTGGCGGCGAAAGGTCTCGACCTCGTCCTGATCCACGCGCGGGAGTTGGTCGACCGGCGTCTGGCCCCCGCCCGTTCGCGCAACGACGGCAGGCAGACCCCGTTTCGGGGCCATCCGGTCTTCGTTGCCCAACACGCCACAGCAACGTGCTGCCGCGGCTGCCTGGCGAAGTGGCATGGCGTTGCCCCGGACCGGCCACTGTCTGTCGAAGAACGGGAGCGGGTCGTGGAAGCCGTGGGCCGGTGGCTCCGCGCTTGGTCTCCGGTGGCGGCAAAGTCCGGCGGCGCCGATACGGCAGCCGCGGTATCCGGATCACCAATGAGTCTACGGACAGGCCGGTGCAGCGGACTGCGCACGCGCCGACTGGACGGTCAGCAAGGCGAGCTCCTGCTCGAATGACGAGCTGGCGCGGGAAGGCTTTTGGAACAAGGGTCTTGAGAACAATGGCGCGAGCTGCAAAGGCAACGAAACCGGCACCCCGCGGCGCCAAAGACCAGAGCAACGGCCAAAGCGCCCAGGGTCACGCGGGTCGCCGTCGGCGCCGGTGAGCAAGGACGACCTGCGGGCGCGACTGGAGAAGTTGGAACCGGACGCCGCGGGCCGACAACGGCGAGGCCACCCGGGCCGCCAAGACGGCTGCCGCGCGGATCACCGGGCTGGGCGGCTTGACCAGCAGGTGCGGGACTGACTGCGCCCTCCGCTGGCGGTCCGGCACGCCGCACCGCACGGCACGACCGCGGCATCGACCCGGGTGACGCCGTGCCACCGGGGGTCGCGCGCAAAGCACGGCGCACCTCACCCTGATGCGAACGCCCTACAGCCAGCCCTTTTCCCGGAAAGGCTCCAGGTCCGTGCCCTGCGGAGCAAACCAGCCTCCCGCGCGGTAGCGGGCGCCAAGCCTCAATGCCGTCTCCTTGTTGCCGAATGGAATCTTGAGCGGGGTTCCATCGTCGGCGGCCGGCGCAGAACGCGCCGCCAGCGCCCTTCCGCCAGCTCGCGGCTTCTCACGATGCGCCGTGGCAGGAACGTCGCCTTGCCCGTCGGGGCTGGCGGCCCAGGCGGCTTCTTTGATGCCCAATGCGGCGGCGGCACGCCCGCGGGGCCCGGCCGGTTTGGCGCGCATCCCTGGCGGAGCGGCGCCTGGGGCTGTCCGACGGCTTCTCATGCCCCTGCCCCGCGCCATGCCGCCGGGGCCGGACGAGACCGCCGGCAGCGCGGCGCCGTCCGACGGAGCGCCGTCCAGAAGCCGTCCAATGATGCGCGCGGCTTGTCCGCAGACGGCATCGATTGCCTCCTCCGCACGGCGGCGGCCGACAAGCACCTCGTCAAGCAGGAACTCGAGCTTCGCCGTCACCGCGGGATCGACCAACGCCCGGTCCGCCTTCTCCAGGATGCCGAACAGCGCCAGGCCCCGTTCGGTCGGCACGATGTGCTTGCCGCTCGCCACCAGCAGTTCCTGCCGCTTGAGGCCCTGAATGATTTCGGCGCGCGTCGCCGGTGTTCCGATGCCCTTCGCCTCCTTCAGCCGTTCGCGGTGTTCGGGGTTCTCGACGAAGCGCCAGGCGTTCGCCATCGCCTCGATCAGCGTGCCCTCGCTGTACCGCGGCGGCGGCTTGGTCTCCTTCGCCTCCACCGCCGGCTCACTCAGGCTGGCCATCTCCCCGTCGCGGAGCGGCGGCAGCATCTGGCGGTCATCCGTGTCGTCACCGTCGCGGCGTTCCTGCTCCGCGTCCCCGCCGAACACCGCACGCCAGCCAATCTCGAGGGGCTGCCGGCCGGTTGCGCGGAATGCGTGTCCGCCGACATCCAGCAAAGCCGTGGTCTGGCGGTAACGGAAGTCGGGCATGAGGGCGGCCAGATACGAGCGCGCGATCACCATGAACAGCCGCCGCTCGTCCTCCGAAAGGCGTGGCCAAACCGAGCGCAGGCCCTCGACGGTGTTCACGTTCGGGATGATCGCGTGGTGCGACACGCCTTCCAGGCCCTTGTCCCAGAAGTGTCCCTGCTTCCCGCGCCGCACGATGGGCTCTGGCGGCACCGGCAGTGAGCCAAATGACTTCCCGGCAGTCAGCGCCGCAACCATCTTCGGCACGTCGGGGATCAGGCTCTCGGGAAGGTAGCGCGACTCCGCCCGGGGGTACGTGATCAGTTTCTTGCCTTCCCCGTCATAAAGCTCCTGAGCAACCTCAAGCGTCTTTGCGGCCGTCCAACCGAAGCGCGCGCTGCAGAGCTTTTGGAGCGTCGGCAGGTCGTGTAGCCGTGGCGGCGCCTGGCGCTTCTCTTCCACCTTGACCGAGAGTGGCCCGGTGAAGCCGTCGGCACGCGCTGCGATCGCCGCCGCGTCATAACGCTTCAGTATCCTCTCCTCAGGCGCGTGCCGCATCAGGAAGGTTCCGCCCGCGGCGTGCGCGGTGGCCACAACCTCGAAGTACCCCTGGGGACGGAACACACGGATCTCGAGCTCGCGCCGGCAGACGATCGCCAGGGTCGGCGTCTTCACCCGGCCGACGCCGATAACCGCGCGCTCGCCGCGGCCGAGCAGAACGGTCGCGGTGCGGGTCAGCGACAGGTTGTAGATCTGATCGGACTGCTGCCGTGCCACCGCGGCGGCGTAGAGGTTCCCATAGGCTTCGTTCGGCTTCGCGCTGGCGAACGCGTCGCGAATTGTCGTCGGGTCCTGCGCGGTGAACATGACCCGCATCACCTCACCCCGGAAGCGAAGGTGCTCGAGGATCTCCTGGCCGATCAGCTGGCCCTCGCGGTCGCAGTCGGTGGCAAGCCAGACGCGTTTGGCCGCGCGGAGCGCGTCCCTGATCGCCTTGAGCTTGCGCGGCTTGTTGCCGCCCGTCGCGGGCTTGGTCCCGAAAAGCCCTTCAGGGCGCAGCAGGACCGGCGTCCAGCGCTTCCACTCGGGGTTCACGTCCTCCGGCTCGCGCAGCATGATCAGGTGTCCCTCGGCTGGCAGGACCGGACCGTAGCGGTTGCCGAGCGCGGCGCGGACGTCCCTCGCCTGGCTGTTTTTCTCGGTGATGATGATGTCGCTCGGCATGTGGCGGCTGTCTCGGTCTCTCGGGACGGCAGGAGACGATCCGGAGGATCCGGAGTCCTATTGAGTGTGCGGCATGGATGTGATGCCGCTCAATATGCGAAGAACACCGTGATGCCCTGTATGCCGTCATAGGTGCGCTTGGCATCGCGCTTGGCAGATTCCGGCAACGGTGCCGTGCACGCAACGGGCCCGGCGCATGCGGCAGCGTGACCGCGGACGCGCACAAGCGGCCGGCGGATCAACACAAGCGTGTGGCGCCCAGAGTCGGCCGGCGCGCCCGGCGCCGTTTCACTTGAAAGATCATTGACAGCCGCACATGTTTGGCCGCTCACACTGTACACCGTGCAGTCGATTCGCGCGTGAGCCGCTGGCCGGGATGCCGCGCCAACGCGGCACCGGCCGTATCATAAGGATGAGAACCGATGGCCATTCAAGCCGCTGCAACCCGCGCGCCACGGGGGACCAAGATACTGGCGCAGGCGTTCTTCGAAGCCGCCGACGGCATTCCTGAGCCGCAGCGCGACGCGGTGGTCAAGGCCGCACTGGCAGCCATCCGCGATCAGCTGAAGGATACTCTCGCGAAGGCGAAAGTCACGAAGGCGAAGACCAAGGCGGCAGCTGGCAAGGCCGCTCCCTCCCGCCGTCCCAAAGCTGCCGCGCCTCCGGCAAAGAAGCAGCGCGCAGTGGTCGCGAAGGGCAAGAAAGCCGCGGTGGCCCCCAAGGCCAGGAAAGCCATTGCCAAACCGGCCTCCAAGCCGTCCGCCAAGCCCGTGCGCAAGGCAGCGGTCAAGCCGGCACCCGAGACGGCCTCCGAGCCGGCCGCTGTGTGAACCGCGCTGCCGGTCAGGCGGAACAATGGCTTTCGCCTGACCTGGGAGTTGGTCCGACCGCGGCGGGTGATTCGGTGCGGCCGCAAGACTGTGAGTGCGGTCCTGCCGAAACGGCTCTGGCCGCCCTCTGGCTGCGGGAGCACGGGCTGGAGAGCCGTTCCCATTGGCGCTCCGGGCGCTCTCGGAACGGCGGTGCCGGTCCCGAAATGAACTGCTGGTCGCGAGTCGCCTGTGATTCAAACGAGGTAATGGAATGTCGAAAGCATTTATCGCGTCGGTCCTTCAGGAATCCGCCGAACTTACCGGGACGGCCGCCAATTGTGCAGCGGGCGACCTTCTCAATGCCATCGTAAAGGAGTTGAAGAAGAGCGCCGGGTTCACGCTGCCAAGCTTTGGCACGTTCCGGGTCGTCAAAACCAAAGCCCGCAAGGGGCTGAATCCCCGGACAGGCGAGCCCGTCAAGATCAAGGCCGGGAAGACGGTGCGCTTCAAAGCCTCGCCGACACTCAAGAAGGCCGTCTGACCTCCCCTAAATCCGGGAAAAATCGCCGGCGCTCACCGTCGCCGAAACGGTGCGATGGCGCCTGCGGAAGGGTTTGCGGCGGCTGAGTGGCCTGTTCCGGGCAGCGGCCGCCGCGGCGCTTGGCGGGCCGCAGACAGGGGTTGTTGCGCAGGGCTGGGGCTGAAACCGAAGAGGAGCTGCGGCTGCTTCATTTTGCTATGACCAGGGCAAAGCACAGCCTGCCCCTCATCGTCCCGCAGCGCTTCTTTGCCCATGGCCAGAGTCCGCATGGCGACGCCACGTCCATGCCGCCCGGACACGCTTCATCCCGGCGGCCCTGCTGGATCTTTACGAATGCGCGGGTTGGCCAGCGGCCGCCGCCGGCAGGGCAGCGCCAGGACCCGCGGAAGATCCGGACCGATATCGGCGAATGCGGGGCATGTGGCACTGACCGGCCGGCCGCGGAGGCAACTCCAGCGCTGAGCCCTTGGAGGGCAGCCGAAACGTCTTGGAGAAGCCGGCCGTTCGTTGCTGCCCTTGAGCCATGCTGGCTATACAAGCGCCCGCCCGCGTGGCCGGCCACGCCGCGAGCCGGCGGCATAACGCGGCCGGACGCGCAAAGACTGGCAGAAGTTGACGGTCCAAGCGCCAAACTTTGGCGCCAGCACGCGGTGACATGTGGTAGGACTGCGGTGGCGCGCGCCACTCCGCCCGGCCCCGACACATGGGAATAGAACTTTGGATTCTGCAGGCCAACAAGTGAACATTTTATCGACCGCTATTGACCTTGAAACAGACCCATCGACGGCTGCCGGGCCGGCCAGCACCGGTTGCGAACCCGGAACGCCGTCCGAGCCGCCAACCGGGCCGGTCCCGGATCCAGCAACCGGCCGCACGGCACCCCCGCCCGAAGCTGATGCCACCACGACAGGAGTGCCCCAGGAATCGCCGATGCCACAGCCTGGCGCTGCGGATCCGAACTCGGACGATGCTGAGCGCCAGCCGCTGATCGCCGCTTTGGACGGGACCATCGCCGTGCTGGAAACCGCAGCGGTGCCGGAACCGGAAGCCGGCGGCACGGCAATGCCGCCCGAGGCTGATGTCACGGCGGCAAGAAGGCCAGAGGCATCGCCAAAGCCTCTGCAGGGAACCGCGGAACCGAGCTCAGACGATGCTGCGCAGCAGCCGCTGATCGCCGCTTTGGACGGGATCATCGCCGTGCTGGAAACCGCAGCGGCCTCGGAACCCGAAGCCTGCCGCACGGCAACGCCACCCGAGGCTGATGCCGCCGTTACCGTCAGTGGGCCGCAGGCATCGCCAATGCCACACGCTGGTGCTGCGGATCCGAGGCCAGACTTTGGTGGAGACACTCCGGTGTTCACCGCCTCCCATGGCGACGGGACCTTAGCCGTGCCGCCAACCGAGGCGGCGCCGGAACCAGCAACCGGCCGCACGGCAACGCCGCCCGACGCTGATGCCGCCACGACAGCACGTGCACAGACGGAAGCGGATCCGAGCCCAGGCAATGCCGCGCAGGCGCCGCTGATCGCTGCCTTGGACGGGATCATCGCCGTGCCGGAACCCGCAGCGGTGCCGGAACCGGAAGCCAGCGGCACGGCAATACAGCCCGAGGCTGATGCCACCGCTGCCGTCGGGCCACAGGCATCGACGCCTGGCACCGCTGACGCTGACGTTGCCGAGCCTGCTCCACAGGCGCGGCCAAGTCCGGGAAGCGCCCCCGTGCCAGACCGCCGGTCGTTTCGGGATGGCGGCCGGACCGCTCCCCGCGTTCCGTCGGAATTTGCCGTTTTTGCGGAAGGCGACCACGTGGTCTACCCAACCCACGGTGTTGGCATGGTGGTGAAAGTGGGCACCGAAGAGATCGCCGGGCACAAGCTGGATCTCATCCACATCACCTTCGACGAGAACCAGATGACGCTGCGCGTCCCGGTCTCGAAGGCTGAAAGCGCAGGGCTGCGGAAGCTCGCAACCCGAAAGCTGTTCGACGAGGTGCTCGCAGTGCTGAAGAGCCGCGCGAGGGTAAGCCGCACCATGTGGTCGCGCCGCGCTCAGGAGTACCAGGCGAAGATCAACTCGGGCGATCCCTTGGCGACCGCCGAAGTCGTCCGCGACCTCTACCGGAAGCCCGGCAAAGACGAACAGAGTTTCTCAGAGCGGCAGATCTTCGAAGCGGCACTCGATCGGTTGGGAGGCGAGCTCGCAGCGCTCGACGGAACCGACAAGGCAGCGGCTGTGGCCAAAATCACAAATTGGCTCCAGGGCTCAAGCGCCCCGTCCCCGCCGGCTGTTTGAGACCCCCGGGAGGGCCGGAGGCCGGTCTGCGGAAGACCGGCGGCGCGGGGACTGAGGATCACGGATCAGCAAGCTGCATGGTTCAGCTGCATTTCGACCATCCGCAGTGCAGGCAGGTGAGGCACCCGGCCTCCTTGACGAGCCCGGGTTGGCTGCACTTGGGGCAGAGCGGCCCCAGCGCGGTGGCCGTGGTATTGGACAGACCCACTGCGGTCTTGCCGGCAGGTGTCCCGGGTGAACTCAGAAAGCCGGTCGCAACCATGTGCTGCTCGATGATGTCGCCGATGGCCGCGACCAGCGACGGCACGTAGCGGCCCTTGCTCCAGTGCCCGCCGCGAGGGTCGAACACCTGCTTCAGTTCCTCGGCCACGAATGCGACCTCGCCGCCGCGCCGGAAGACGGCGCTGATCATCCGCGTCAGCGCGACGACCCATGGGTAGTGCTCAAGGTTCTTCGAGTTGACGAAGATCTCGAACGGCCGGCGCACGCCGTCATGCTCCGCGTCATTGATCGTGACATACAGCGCGTGCTCGCTGCCGGGCCAGCGCAGCTTGTAGGTCGCGCCGCTGAGCTTCTCCGAACGGACCATCAGTTCGCCCGCCGCCGTGGCTGCCGACCCCTGCTGCGCGGGCACCGTCACCTCCAGCACCGAGCCGGTGATGCCGTTCGGCCGATAGGTCGCGCAGCCTTTGCAGCCGCTGCGGTAGGCATCGAGGTAAACTTCCTGGAACGCCTCGAAGCTGATGCCCTCAGGGACATTGACCGTCTTCGAGATGGCGCTGTCCACATGCCGCTGCACCGCGGCCTGCATACGAACGTGCTCGGCAGGCGTGAGATCCTGGGCGGTGACGAAGTACTCCGGCAGCGCCGCATCGGCGCCGAACTTCGCGCGGAACAGCCGCAGCGCGCAGTCGGAAACCTCTTCTTCGACCCTCGACCCGTCCGGCTGCACCACTTTCCGGGTGTAGGCCAGGGCGAACACCGGCTCAATGCCGCTCGAAACGTTGTCGGCCACCAGCGAGATGGTGCCGGTCGGCGCCACTGACGTGAGCAGCGCATTGCGGATGCCGTGCCGGGCGATCAGCGCGCGCACATCCTCGTCCAGGCCGCGCACGGTCTCGCCGGCAAGGTAGGCGTCCCGGTCGAACAGCGGGAAGGCGCCCTTCTCCTCCGCCAGGCGGGCCGAAGTGACATAGGCGGCACGGCTGATCCGGCGCGCCCACTCACCGGCAAGGTCAGCCGCCTCCGCCGTGCCGTAGCGGACGCCGCACATGATCAGGGCGTCGGCCAGACCGGTCATCCCCAGCCCGATACGGCGTTTGGCAAGCGCCTCCTGCCGTTGCCCTTCGAGCGGGAAGCCTGACACGTCGATGGTGTCGTCCATCATGCGGACGGCGGTGCCCACCAGTTCGGCGAGCCCCTCCCCGTCGAGGCGTGCCCCGGGCGTGAAGGGGTCGCGGACCAGCCGCGCCAGGTTGACCGAGCCCAGAAGGCACGCGCCGTAAGGGGGCAGCGGCTGTTCGGCGCAGGGATTGGTCGAGCTGATCGTCTCGCAGTAGTACAGGTTGTTCCGTGCGTTGATCCGGTCGATGAACAGCACGCCCGGCTCGGCATAGTCGTAGGTGGCCCGGGTGATGCTGTCCCACAGCGCCCGAGCCTTCACCGTCCGGTGGAGAGTCCCGCCGAACACCAGCCCCCATTCGGCATCGGCTGCAACCGCCGCCATGAACGCGTCGGTGACCAGCACCGACAGATTGAAGTTGCGCAGGCGGCCCGGCTCGCGCTTGGCGGCGATGAACGCCTCGATGTCGGGGTGGTCGCAGCGCAGCGTCGCCATCATCGCCCCGCGGCGCGCGCCGGCGGACATGATCGTCCGGCACATGGAGTCCCAGACATCCATGAATGACAGCGGGCCGGATGCGTCGGCGCCGACGCCCTTCACCGGCGCGCCTTTCGGCCGGAGGGAGGAGAAGTCGTAGCCGATCCCGCCACCCTGCTGCATCGTCAGCGCCGCTTCGCGCAGATGGGCGAAGATGCTGCCGAGGTCGTCGGCGATGCCGCCCATGACGAAACAGTTGAACAGGGTGACCCGCCGTTCGCTCCCGGCGCCCGACAGGATGCGTCCGGCTGGCAGGAAGCGGAAATCCTCCAGCGCCTTATAGAAGGGCAGCTCCCACTGCGCCGGGTCCGCCTCGGCCGCCGCGAGCGCACGCGCGACCCGACGCCAGGTATCCTCAATCGTGACGTCGACCGGGGTGCCGTCGGCCGACTTCAGGCGGTACTTCGCGTCCCAGATCTGGCGCGAAACCGGCGCGACGCGGTCGGACGCAGCTGACTCGGCAACGGTCACATTGATATCCATGGCATCGGCCCTCGGCTCAGCGTTCGTTCCTCGCCACCGGCTTGCCGATTTCCCGGAGCGCCTCCTTCCGGGCCGGCCAGCGCGGCCAAATCCCGGAGCTCGGGGGACAATGGGGGGAGGCCGACTCGGGCGGTGGGGGAGTAGGATAGACGTCCCGCTTGACGCGGCAACGACCGCTTGCATAGCGTTACCGCATGGACACTGTCACGCATGCTGATTCAGCCGGGTCAGGTTTGGGCCAGCTGGGCCGGGCTGTTCCGGCAGGGCCTTTGCTCAAAGCGAGGATGAACAGCGCAACACCCGGCAGCGACCAGGACGGCAAATGATCACGGCGGTGTCGAGATCTTCATCCGCCTGCAGGCAAAAGTCCTGGCGCGGTGTCCGCTGGCCGCACCATGTGGCTCTGGAAGACGGCGGAGGCTTCGGGTGAGCGGGGCGAATCTTGAGGCCCTGAGCGACCCCTTCGAAGTCTTCCGTTTGCTCCATGGCGGAGACCGGCTGGCCCATTGCCATCCGACCGGGTGGCGTCTGGTGAGCAGCGACTTGGCGGTGGCGGAGAGCGCAGTGAATGCGCTCAAGCGCGGCGCTTCCCAAAAGGCGGCCGGCGATTGGAACGACTTCGGCGGCGGCCGGTTGGTTCCGCTGGACGACGGATTGTTCGGCGGGTTTTCGCAGACCTGGATGTGGGTCGCCGGATGCAACGCGGTTTCCCGCACCGGAAGGCGGAAGACCCCGCGGCCCGACGCGGCAGCGACCGACCAGAAAGCGCAAAGGGGCGGCCGGCGCGGTTAGTGTTTACCGCTGGAAAGCCGCAGCCGGCAGCGTGGCCTCGGAAATCGCGGTGACTTGTTTCAGCCCGCCTGCGGTCTTTGGCTTTAGCCGCCGTTCGCCGTGACGGCGCTTCGCGCCACTTCCGCCCTCATCTTCCCGGGCAGGCCGCAACGGACCCGCGACGTCTGCTCCTTGCCGGGCCTTGGTCTCCACGCTCCGCCGGGACCCCGGGTTGCAAACCGCAGGCAGTCCCGCCAGGAGAGCAACGTCGTGGGCCATCCTCGCCGGTGTCATGGTTGCGAGCATTTCGCGTCCCTCGGGTGTCAGGCCGTATGGGGCGTACCGCGCTCCCCCTCCGGTCACCGTCCGAACCGCGTTTTTGCGCTTGAGGTATTGCATAAGGGCGTTGATCGATTGCTGCGGAATCGCCAGGCCGAGGCCGATGTCCCGCGTGCGTGTCGGCCCCCGGGTTTCCAGGTACGACAGCACGCCGCGGACCCGTTCAGACCGAAACGGTGGCGTCGGGATGTCAGCGCGGCGCGCAGTCGCGGACCGCTGCCAGTGGCCCGATCCGGCCGCAGTCAGGCGATACAGATCGTCGCGGTATGTGGCTTCGCTCTTCTCGACGAGACCCGCCTCGCTCAAGGATTCCACAAGCGCGGTAACTTTGATGGCATCAATCTTTGTCGCAACCGCAACCCTCCAGAGAGTCGTCGCATCGGTCTCCGGAAACGCGGACAGCACACGCTCCTGATCCTGCCGAAGCAAAGCCGCGGACTCGTCCGTGCGCGCGATTGCAAAAGTCGGACAATTCGGGTTTGCGAACCGTATGACGCCGAATGCCGACAGGGCGACCACAAGTTGGTGGACACGCTGGCGCGTCAAGCTGAGCAGCGCCGGCAATTCCGCTCCGCGTCGGGGCCGGTCGAGCAAAGCCAACAAACGAGCCGCTGAGCTGCCCGGGACGACAGCTGTGAGTGGCTTTTGGCCGCGCGTCCGCAGGGGCGGGGCGATAGATATGTCCGCCCGCTTCCCACGGGGGGTGAGATTCCAATTTCGGCCGCCGTCGGTGGTGGCGAGACCTAACGAAACAAGTTTCCTGAGAGCCTTGCCGGCCTGATCGAGGTTCAGGCTCGCGCACAGGGCAATCAGCACTTTCTTCCGGCCAGCGCCGGAGCGGAGAGCTTCCAGGCAGGCCGCTTCGGACACGCTCAGCGCGATTGATTGTTGCATGGGATTTTATGAGCGACGTGGAGGTATCGACCTGACTGCTAGCCGATGTGCCGACGATTCGCCATCACGGACCTTGCCCGCCCCCGAAATCCTCCTTGGCAGTGTATGCTTCGCGGACGTTACAATCGTCCGGACACCACATCGGCCACCGCTGCTGCTGGCGGCCGCAGTCGCCAAATCCGGAGCGTGCCGCCGTTTATGGATCAGCGCGGTCGGTTGGCGATTCCGCTAGCGGGGAGGCTCGTTGGCAAAGTTCGCCGGCGCTCACTCGGCGGCGGCCCGGTCCGGCGTCGCCGCGTTGAGGGCATCGCGGATGGTCTTCGCCGGGGTGAAGGTTAGCTTCTTCGATGCGGCGATGGTTATGGCCTCGCCGGTGCTGGGATTACGCCCCTGGTGTTCGGCGCGGTCGCTGACCTTGAAGCGGCCGAAACCGGCAAGCGCGACTTCTTCCCCGGCACTGGCCGCAGCAATGATGGCGGCGAACACGCTATCCAGAATCTTCTTGGTGTGTTCCTTGGACACGCCGTTCTCGGTGGCGACGCGCTCGATCAGATCGGTCGTGTTCATACAGTTCTCTTTCCTTCACGCAGAGGCTCTGCCCCGTGCTGTTGTTTTGGGCCACATCCTCCGGGCGCCCGTTTACGGCTCGTTGCCTCAGGGTCGTAGCACCGGTCCCCGAGCCGCGCCAAGCGGCTGACGCCGTGGTTACGTTGCCCGTCGTGCCACTGACA
>Ga0302283_1003647_pt1 | contig 11852 bp, 5 predicted proteins | sample III_Fen_E1_4_FD_198770 | JGI IMG/M metagenome (GOLD analysis project Ga0302283, IMG submission 198770) | Peat permafrost microbial communities from Stordalen Mire near Abisko, Sweden - III_Fen_E1_4 | ecosystem: Environmental > Terrestrial > Soil > Wetlands > Permafrost | place: Sweden: Abisko...
TGGCATGACCATCTCGGTGCCCGCGGGCAACTCGATGGTACCGGTGACGTCGGTCGTGCGGAAGTAGAACTGCGGACGGTAGTTCGCGAAGAACGGCTTGTGACGGCCGCCCTCGTTCTTGGTCAACACGTAGACCGAGGCCTCAAAGATCGTGTGAGGGGTGATCGAACCCGGCTTGCACAGAACCTGGCCGCGCTCGACGTCTTCCTTCTTCGTGCCACGCAACAGGGCGCCGAGGTTGTCGCCGGCCTGACCCTGGTCCAAGAGCTTGCGGAACATCTCGATGCCGGTCACGACGGTCTTGGTCGTGTCGCGAAGGCCCACGATCTCGACTTCGTCGCCGACCTTGACAATGCCCTGCTCTACCTTGCCGGTCACGACGGTGCCACGACCGGTGATCGACATGACGTCCTCAATGGACATCAAGAACGGCTTGTCGGTCGAACGCTCGGGCTCGGGGATGTAGGAGTCGACGGCGTCCATGAGCTCCATGATCTTGTCGCCCCACGCTTCGTCGCCCTCGAGGGCCTTCAACGCGGACACGCGCACGATCGGCACGTCATCGCCGGGGAAGTCGTAGCTGGTCAACAGCTCGCGGATCTCCATCTCGACGAGCTCGAGGAGTTCCTCGTCCTCGACGACGTCGGACTTGTTCAGGGCCACCACGATGTAGGGCACGCCCACCTGGCGAGCGAGCAGCACGTGCTCACGAGTCTGGGGCATGGGACCGTCAGTCGCGGAGACCACCAAGATGGCGCCGTCCACCTGGGCGGCACCGGTGATCATGTTCTTGACGTAGTCGGCGTGGCCGGGCATGTCGACGTGGGCGTAGTGACGGTTAGCCGTCTCGTACTCCACGTGGGCGATCGAAATAGTGATGCCGCGCTGGCGCTCTTCGGGGGCCTTGTCGATCTGGTCGAAGGGCGTGAAGGCGGAGCCAGGGATGCGGGTGGAGAGGACCTTGGTGATTGCGGCGGTAAGAGTGGTCTTACCGTGGTCAATGTGACCCATGGTTCCGATGTTTACGTGCGGCTTAGTGCGCTCGAACTTCTGCTTTGCCATTGTCGGGGACTTACTTTCTGTCTCGTGACGAACCCACTGTGAGTTCGTCTATTTTGTTTCGGCCCTCCCCGACGACGGTTTGGACCTTGGTTTCACTGGTTTCCCAGTGGTTTACTACTTCTTACGCGCCAGTGGCCTTGGCCACGATCTCCTTAGCGATCGAGTCGGGTACTTCCGCGTACGAGTGGAACTGCATGCTGTACGTCGCGCGCCCTTGGGTGCGAGAACGCAGGTCAGTAGCGTAGCCGAACATGTCCGCCAGGGGCACGAGAGCCCGAATGGTCTGGCCATTTCCCTGCTGTTCCATGCCTTCGATGCGCCCGCGGCGCGACGAGAGGTCGCCGATGACGTCACCCATGTAGTCCTCGGGGGTGACCACTTCAACGGCCATGACGGGCTCGAGAAGCACCGGGCTCGCCAGTCGCGCAGCCTTTTTGACGGCGATGGAACCAGCGATCTTGAACGCCATCTCCGAGGAGTCGACGTCGTGATACGAACCAAAGGTCAATCGCACGCGCACATCCACCATGGGATAGCCCGCTAGCACACCCGAGGTCAGCGCCTCGGTGATGCCCTGGTTAACCGGTCCGATGTACTCCTTGGGGATCACACCGCCGGAGATCTCGTCCACGAACTCGTAGCCGCCGCCGGGGCCGGTGGGTTCCAGGGTGATGACGACGTGGCCGTACTGACCTTTACCACCGGTCTGGCGCACGTACTTCTCTTCGACCTTCTCGACCTTCTTGCGAACGGTCTCGCGGTACGCCACCTGGGGCTTACCGACGTTGGCGTCCACGGCGAACTCGCGCAGCATGCGGTCGACCAGCACCTCGAGGTGCAATTCGCCCATGCCCGAGATCACCGTCTGGGCGGTCTCTTCGTCGGTGCGCACGCGGAAAGTGGGGTCCTCCTCGGACAGCGCGTAGAGCGCCTTGGAGAGTTTATCCTGGTCGGCCTTGGTCTTGGGCTCGACGGCGACGTGGATGACCGGCTCGGGGAACACCAGGTTCTCCAACTGGATGGGCTTGTCGACGGCCGACAGCGTGTCACCGGTGGTGACCTGCTTGAGACCCACCGCGGCGACGATGTCGCCGGTGCGGATGGTGTCGAGGTCTTCACGGTTGTTCGCGTGCATCAACAACAGGCGACTCAGGCGCTCCTTCTTGGAGCCCTTGGTCGTGTTGATGACAGTGTCACCCTTTTCCAAGGTGCCCGAGTAGACGCGCAGGAAGGTCAACTTGCCGACGAAGGGGTCGGTCATGATCTTGAAGGCCAGCGCCGAGAAGGGCTCGGCGTCATCGGCGTTGCGGAACTCCTCGTCCTCCTTGCCCGGCTTGGTGCCGTGCGTCGGGGGAAGGTCGAGCGGCGAGGGCAGGTAGTCCACCACCGCGTCGAGCATGGGCTGGACACCCTTGTTCTTGAAGGCCGAACCATTGAGGATCGGCACGCAGTGACCACCCAGGGTGCCACGGCGCAGCGCAGCGTGCAGGTCGTCGCTGGTGGGCACCTCGTCGTTGAGGACTTTCTCCATCAATTCATCGTCGAAGGTGGTCAAGATGTCGATCAGGTTCGCGTGGTAGTCCTCGGCCTGGGCCTTGTACTCCTCGGGCACCGGCACGACCTCGAGCTTCTCACCCTTGTCGTCGTGGTAGATGGTGGCGTTCATCGCGACCACGTCAATGATGCCCAGGTAGTCACCCTCGGCGCCGATGGGCAACTGGATGACGGCGGGCACGCAGTTGAGGCGGTCGGCGATCATGTCGACGCAACGAAAGAAGTCCGCACCGGTGCGGTCCATCTTGTTCACGAAGCAGATGCGCGGCACGTTGTACTTGTTGGCCTGGCGCCACACCGTCTCGGTCTGGGGCTCGACGCCGGCGACGGCGTCGAAGACGGCGACCGCGCCGTCGAGTACGCGCAGCGAGCGCTCGACTTCCACCGTAAAGTCAACGTGACCAGGGGTGTCGATGATGTTGATGCGAAAGCCTTTCCAGTAGCAAGTGGTGGCCGCGGACGTGATGGTGATGCCGCGCTCCTGCTCTTGAACCATCCAGTCCATCACGGCGGCGCCTTCGTGGACCTCACCGATCTTGTAACTCTTGCCGGTGTAGTACAAGATGCGCTCGGTCGTCGTGGTCTTACCCGCGTCGATGTGCGCCATGATGCCGATATTGCGAACCTTGTCGAGGGAGATTTCGCGGGGGGTGCTCATGTGAAAATACTTTCTTTACTTACCAGCGGTAGTGCGCGAACGCCTTGTTGGATTCGGCCATCTTGGCCATGTCTTCGCGACGCTTTACCGCGGCGCCGACGCCGTTGGAGGCGTCGATGATCTCGTTGGCGAGGCGCTCAGCCATGGTCTTCTCACGGCGCTTCTTGGCGAAGTCGGTCAGCCAGCGGATCGCCAGCGTGGTGGCGCGGCGCGGACGCACTTCGACGGGCACCTGATACGTGGTGCCACCGACGCGGCGGCTGCGCACCTCGAGCTCGGGACGGACGTTCTCCAGGGCGCGCTTCAGCGCAGCGACGGGATCGGCGCCAGTCTTCTCCTCGACCATCTCGAGAGCGGTGTAGACGATGCGCTCGGCGATGGTGCGCTTGCCGCGCTCGAGGATCTTGTTCGTGATCTGGGTCACCAGGATCGACTTGTAAATCGGGTCCGCGGGCACTTCGCGGCGGACGGCGGGACCTTTACGAGGCATTACTTCTCCTTCTTGGCGCCGTAGCGGCTACGGGCCTGCTTGCGGTCGCGCACACCCGAGGTGTCGAGCGCGCCGCGAATGATCTTGTAACGAACACCGGGGAGGTCCTTGACACGGCCGCCACGAACGAGGACGATCGAGTGCTCTTGGAGGTTGTGTCCGACGCCCGGGATGTACGCGGTCACTTCGACGCCCGAGGTCAAACGCACGCGCGCGACCTTACGCAGGGCCGAGTTCGGCTTCTTGGGCGTGACGGTGTGGACACGGGTGCAGACGCCGCGACGCTGCGGGGCCCCCTTGAGGGCCGGCGTCTTGGTCTTGGAAACTTTGTCCTGTCGACCCTTTCGGACCAACTGTGCAATTGTGGGCACGCAGAACCTCTTCTAGTTATACATCGTTCGTTACACGCGCCAGCGATGCCAGCGCGCGGACTTTCTATCTTAGGCCACGTCGGGCCAAATCGGCAAACCCGCCGCCAACCTTTCGGCGGGCGGCGGGTCGCACGCCTACAGCGCCTGCTCGCCCAACCCGTCTTCGAGGTTGGTCGCGTCGTTTTCGGGCATCGCCGACTCGTCGTAGTTCGCCCCGATGTTCTGGAACGCTGTCAAATCAGCGGAGAACGAGTCGTCCGAGGACAATTCACCCAACAGGCTGGCCAAGTCAAGGTCGTCGTCGGACACCTGCGCCCATTCGGGCAGGAGTTCGGCGTCGGGCATGTCCAGGCGCAGTTCGCGCTTGTTGTAGTACTCCAAGCCCGAACCGGCCGGGATCAACTTACCGATGATGATGTTCTCCTTGAGCCCGACCAGGTGGTCGCGCTTGCCCTCGATGGCGGCCTCGGTCAGCACGCGGGTCGTCTCCTGGAAGGAGGCGGCCGAGAGCCACGAGTCCGTCGCCAACGACGCCTTGGTGATACCCATCAACTGGGCACGACCGTCGGCGGACTCCTTGGAGTTCTCCTCCAGGGTGTTGTTGGTGTCGTTGAAGAGCTTGACGTCGATCATGGCGCCGGGCAGCCAGGGCGAATCACCAGCGTCCACGATCTGGACGCGGCGGGTCATCTGGCGCACGATCAACTCGATGTGCTTGTCGTGGATCGACACACCCTGGTCGCGGTAGACGTTCCCGGAACTTCATCATGAGCTTGGGGTCGAGGGGACCGTCGTGCAACGGCGTACCGACCTCGACCTCTTGACCGTCCTCGACGAGCAGGTGACGAGCGATCGAGATCGACTCCTCCTGGACCTCGCCGTCGTTGCCGACCACCGTGAGCTTGCGCTCGCGACCGATCAACTCGACGCGCACCACACCGGAGAATTCCGCGACCTTGGCAGCACCCTTGGGGGTACGGGCCTCGAAGAGCTCCACCACGCGCGGCAGGCCGTGGGTGATGTCGCTCTCGGTCACACCACCGGAGTGGAAGGTACGCATGGTCAGCTGGGTTCCCGGCTCACCGATGGACTGCGCGGCGATGACGCCGACGGCCTCACCGAGCTCGACGAGCTGGTGGGTCGCGAGCGACAGGCCGTAGCAGGCCGCACACACGCCCTGCACGGCGTCACAGGTCAACGTCGTACGAACACGCACGCGCTCCACGGCGGCGTCGTCGCGCAAGCGCTCGACGTCGTCCATCAGCAACATGGTGCCCGCCGCGACGGTGGAACCGTCGGACAACGCGACATCCTCGGCGACGACCCGGCCCCAGAGCTTGGTCTCGAGATGGGCACGAAGGCCGCGGGTGTCCGCCGCCACGTGCTCGATCCACATACCACGCTGGGTCCCGCAGTCGAACTCCTTGACGATGAGCTCCTGGGCGACGTCGACGAGTCGACGAGTCAGGTAGCCCGAGTCCGCGGTGCGAAGCGCCGTGTCACCCAGGCCCTTGCGGGTACCGTGCGTGGAGATGAAGTACTCCAGGACCGACAGGCCCTCGCGGAACGAGGACTTGATCGGACGCGGAATCATCTCACCGCGCGGGTTCGACACGAGACCCTTCATGGCGGCAATCTGACGGATCTGCGAGGAGTTACCACGCGCACCGGAGTCGACCATCATGCGGATCGGGTTGTCGAGCTGGGCGTTCATGGCGCGGTCGGTGGCGTCACCGACCTCCTTGTTCGCGTTGGTCCAGATCTCAATCTCCTGCTGACGGCGCTCGTCGTCGACGATCACGCCGCGGCGGTAGTTGAGTTCGACCTTGGCGGCCTGCTCCTCGTACTTGTTCAAGATCTCGGCCTTCTCCGACGTCGTCACGACATCATCGATCGAGATCGTGAGACCAGACTTGGTGGCGTACTTGAACCCCAGCGACTTGATGGCGTCGAGTGCGTTGGCCACCTCTTGGCGGCCGAAGCTCGCCGAGATGTCTTCGACGATCGACCCGATCGGCGTGGCGTTCTTGCCGATCAGTTCGTTGACGAAGCGGAACCCGAAGGGCAGCGCCTCGTTGAAGAAGACGCGTCCCGGCGTGGTCAGCAGTGATCGGCTCGCGCCCACGACCTCGAGGCCCGCGGCGTCGAGGCGCACGTCGAGGGAGGACCCCTCGAGCGGACGGATCTCGATCGGCGTACGCAAAGTGATCACTTTGTCGGCCAGGGCGTTCTCGATCTCGTAGACGTGACGGAAGACGCGCGGGTTCTCGATCTTCTCGTTCGCGGGCAGGGTCAGGTAGTAAGCACCGAAGACCATGTCCTGAGCCGGCTCCGTGATGGGCCGACCCGTGGCGGGCGTGAAGATGTTGTTCGTCGAGAGCATCAAGATGCGCGCCTCGGCCTGCGCCTCGGCGGACAGCGGCACGTGAACGGCCATCTGGTCACCGTCGAAGTCGGCGTTGAACGCTTTGCAGACGAGGGGGTGGATCTGGATCGCCTTGCCATCGACCAGGACGGGCTCGAAGGCCTGGATACCTAGGCGGTGCAACGTCGGGGCGCGGTTGAGCAGAACGGGGTGTTCGCGGATGACCTCTTCAAGGACGTCCCACACCACGGCCTTGCGGCGCTCGACCATGCGCTTGGCGCTCTTGATGTTCTGAGCCATCTGGGTCTCGATCAGGCGCTTCATCACGAAGGGCTTGAAGAGCTCCAGGGCCATCATCTTGGGCAGGCCGCACTGGTGCAACTTGAGCTGGGGACCGACCACGATGACCGAACGGCCTGAGTAGTCCACTCGCTTACCCAACAGGTTCTGACGGAAACGACCCTGCTTACCCTTCAACATGTCCGACAGGGACTTGAGGGGACGGCCGCTCTGGCCGGCCACCGGACGTCCGCGACGACCATTGTCGAAGAGCGCGTCCACGGCTTCTTGGAGCATTCGCTTCTCGTTGTTGACGATGATGTCGGGCGCGCCGAGGTCGAGCAACCGCTTGAGGCGGTTGTTGCGGTTGATCACGCGTCGGTACAGGTCGTTGAGGTCCGAAGTGGCGAAGCGGCCACCGTCGAGCTGGACCATCGGACGAAGGTCCGGGGGGATGACGGGGACGGCCTCGAGGATCATGGCACGCGGGTCGTTGAGACGGTGACCGTGTGCGTCGCGGCGGTTGAAGGATTGCACGATGGCGAGACGCTTCAAGAACTTCGCGTGACGCTGGGCCGAGAGCGGCTTGCGGCCGTCCTTGGCGTCAATCATCTCGCGCATCATGCGCTCTTCTTCGTCCAGGTCCATGCGGTCGATCAATTGCAGGATCGCGTCGGCACCCATACCGCCTTCGAAGTACTCGCCGTAGCGGAACTCCATCTCGCGGTACAAGACCTCGTCCTCGATGATCTGGCGCGAGTGCATGCCCTCGAAGGTGTCGAAGGCCTGCTTGGCCAACTCACGCTCTTCGGCGAAGCGACCGCGCACGGCATCGAGTTCCTTCTCGGTGCCACGCTGCAGGGCCCGCAGTTCAGACTCCTTGGCGCCATCGGTCTCAAGCTTCGCGGCGCGAGCCTCGATGTCCTTGAGCTTGGCGTCCAGGGCCTTGGCCTCGCGCTCGGCGATCTCGAGCTGTTCCTCGGTCAGGGCCTGACGCAATTCAGCCAGGTCGTCGTGACGACGCTCGACCTCCACGTGGGTAACCATGTGGGCGGCGAAGTAGATGACCTTCTCGAGCTGCTTGGCCTTGAGCTCCTCCTTGGGCGCAGTGCCCATGAGGAGGTACGCCAGCCACGAGCGCGTACCGCGCAAGTACCAGATGTGTACCACCGGCGCCGACAACGCGATGTGGCCCATGCGGTCGCGACGGACCTTGTCCGAAGTGACCTCAACGCCACAGCGCTCGCAGACGATGCCCTTGAAACGCACCCGCTTGTACTTGCCACAGGCGCATTCCCAGGCCTTCTGAGGTCCGAAAATCTTCTCGCAGAACAGGCCGTCCTTCTCGGGACGCAGGGTGCGGTAGTTGATGGTCTCGGGCTTCTTCACCTCTCCCGAGGACCAACTGCGGATGTTCTGGGCGGTGGCCAGACCAATGCTCAGTTCGTCGAACTGGTTGACGTCAAGCGGACTCATGACAACTTCCTTTCTGCGGCGCGGCGAGCGTCTTCCTCGTCAGATCCGCGCTCGGGTCGACTGATGTCGATGCCCAGTTCGCGGGTGACCGAGAAGAAGTCCTCTTCCGTGTCGGCGAGGTCCACGTGGGCGCCGACCTTGTCGCGCACTTCCACGTTGAGACACAGTGACTGCATTTCCTTGATAAGAACCTTGAACGACTCGGGGATGCCCGGCTCGGGGAGGTTCTGACCCTTGACGATGGATTCGTACGCGCGCTCGCGACCCTTCATGTCGTCGGACTTGACCGTCAACAGTTCCTGCAGGGCGTAAGCGGCACCGTAGGCCTCGAGGGCCCACACTTCCATCTCACCGAAGCGCTGACCACCGAACTGTGCCTTACCACCGAGCGGCTGCGCAGTGATCATGGAGTACGGTCCCGTGGAACGTGCGTGGATCTTGTCGTCGACCATGTGGGCGAGCTTCAAGATGTAGGCGTAGCCCACCGAGATCTGGTTGTCGTAGGCCTCGCCGGTGCGGCCGTTGAACAACACGACCTTGCCGTCGTGGTTGCTCGACAGCAACCGCTTGCCGTTGGCCCCGTCGACGTTGAGACGCTCGAAAGTCTGCTGGATCGTCGGCTTGTCCTTGGCGCGCTCGGTCTCGTCCCAGTGCGCGCCGTCGAATGACGGGGTCGCGACGTAGACGGCCGGCTCGGTGCGGGGGCGGGTCTTACGATACGGGCGCGACGCGCTGTTGCGCTGGTCGTCGTGGCCAGAGGTCCCCACGGCGGGGTTGACCTCGATGCCCTCCCAACCGTGACGCGCGGCGTAGCCCAGGTGACTCTCGAGCACCTGGCCGACGTTCATACGACTCGGCACGCCCAGGGGGCTCAAGATGATGTCGACGGGCGTACCGTCGGCCATGAAGGGCATGTCCTCCTCGGGCAGGATCTTCGAGATGACGCCCTTGTTACCGTGGCGTCCCGCGAGCTTGTCGCCCTCGGAAATCTTGCGCTTCTGGGCCACGTACACCTTCACCAACTGGTTCACACCGGGCTGCATCTCGTGATCCTCGTCGCGGCTGTAGACCTTGACGTCGATGACCTTGCCGGACTCCCCGTGGGGGACCTTCAGCGAGGTGTCGCGCACTTCGCGGGCCTTCTCACCGAAGATGGCGCGCAGTAGGCGCTCCTCGGGTGACTGCTCGGTCTCACCCTTGGGCGTTACCTTGCCGACCAGGATGTCGCCAGGCTGGACCTCGGCGCCGATGCGCACGATGCCCATGTCGTCGAGGTCCGCGAGGATGTCGTCGGGCAGGTTCGGGATGTCACGAGTGATCTCTTCGGCGCCCAACTTGGTGTCGCGCGCGTCAATCTCGTACTCCTTGACGTGGATCGAGGTCAGCACATCGTCGCGCACGAGACGCTCGTTCAAGATGATCGCGTCCTCGTAGTTGTAGCCCTCCCACGGCATGTAGGCCACGAGCAGGTTCTTGCCCAGGGCCAACTCACCGTTCGAGGTGCTCGTGCCATCGGCTAGGAGGTCGCCGATCTTCACCGTCTCGCCACCCACCACGAGGGGCTTCTGGTTGATCGAGGTGTCCTGGTTGGAACGACGGAACTTGTTCAAGTTGTACTGCTTCTTGCCCAGGGCCTTGCCGTAACGGTCGGTAACACCCTTGTCGTACTCGACGACGACGCGGTCACCCGACACCGAGGTGACGAGACCGTCGCCCTCGGCCAGGAGCACATCGCCCGAGTCGAGCGCGGCGCGCGACTCCATGCCGGTACCCACGAAGGGGGCCTCGGGCATGATCAGCGGCACGGCCTGCTTTTGCATGTTGGCACCCATCAGGGCGCGCTGGGCGTCGTCGTGCTCGACGAAGGGGATCAACGAAGTCGCGACCGAGATGACCTGCTTGGTCGACACGTCCATGAGCTCGACCTCGTCGGGCTTGACGAAGTCGATCTCCGAGGTGGTCGAGGACGACTTGTTCGACGCACCGACGCGCAGGCCGGTGCCGATCGGTCCACGGCGCACCAGCACGCGGTCGGCGGTCAGTTTGCCCGACTCGTCGACCTCGGTATTGGCCTGGGCGATGACGTAGCGCTCTTCCTCGTCGGCGGTGAAGTAACGGATCTCGCCCGTCACTCGCCCCCCGGTGACCACGCGGTACGGGGTCTCGATGAAGCCGTACTCGTTGATGCGCGCGTAGTTCGCGAGGTAGCCAATCAGTCCCACGTTGGGACCTTCGGGGGTCTCGATGGGGCACATGCGTCCATAGTGCGAGGAGTGGACGTCACGCACTTCGAGTCCGGCGCGCTCACGCGACAGACCGCCGGGTCCCAGCGCCGACAGGCGGCGTTTGTGGGTCAGACCCGAGAGCGGGTTGTTCTGGTCCATGAACTGGCTCAACTGGGAGGTCGCGAAGAACTCCTTGATCGCCGACATCACGGGGCGGATGTTGATGAGGGTCTGGGGCGCGATGGCCTCGACGTCCTGGGTGTTCATGCGCTCGCGCACGACGCGCTCCATGCGCGACAGTCCGGTTCGCAGGGCGTTCTGGATCAGCTCGCCCACGCTGCGGATGCGGCGGTTGGCGAAGTGGTCCTGGTCGTCGATGTGGTACACCGTCTCCTTGGCGGTGCGGTCGCGCGCCAGGTTCAACAGGTACGTGGCGGTCGCGAGGACCTCGGCCTTGGAGAGCACGTGCAGCGACTCATTGGGCAGCTCCAGCAGGTCGCCGAAGAGCTCGACGTTCTTGGCGACTTCGGCGCCGAGCTTGCGGTCGAGCTTGTAACGGCCGACGCGGCTGAGGTCGTAGCGCTTCTCGGAGAAGAAGGCACCCTCGAAGTACTGGCGGGCGGCCTCGACGGTCTGTACCTCGCCCGGACGGGCGCGGCGGTAGATCTCGAGCCAGGCAGTCTCCTGGCTGGCGCGCGCGAAGCTCTCGGGGCTGTCTTCGAGGTTGTACTTGTCCATGTGCTTGGCGATCTCGAGGTGCGCCTTCTTCCAGTCCGCGTGGAACTGGTCCTCGAGGAAGTCGAAGTGCGCGACGAACTTCTCGAAGAAGCCCTCGTCCATCGACGTGTCGAGGGCGCGCAGCAGGGTGAAGATCGAGATGCGGCGCTTGCGCGCGATGCGAGCTCCGGCGTTCGCGGCCTTGTTCTTCTTCTCCTCCAGGTCGACCTGAAGCCACTCACCGCGGCTGGGGTGGATGGTGCCCTCGAACGCGACCTTCTCGTCCTTACCGGGCTGGAAGAGCACGCCGGGCGAACGCACCAACTGGCTCACCACGACACGCTCCGTGCCGTTGATGATGAAGGTGCCCTGCTCGGTCATGATCGGGAAGTCACCCATGAAGACGGTCTGTTCCTTGATCTCACCGGTCTCGGAGTTCAAGAATCGCGCTCGGACGAAGATCGGCTGGGAGTACGTGGTCGCACGCTGGCGACACTCCTCGACCGTGAACTTCGGAGGACTCTTCAGGTCCGGGTCGTCGGGGTCGAACTCAAGTTCGAGTGACAGGCGTCCCGTGAAGTCAGAGATCGGCGAGAGAGCCTCGAAGGCCTCACGCAGTCCCTGCTTCATGAACAGATCGAAACTGTCTCGCTGG
>Ga0302283_1003654_pt1 | contig 11830 bp, 7 predicted proteins | sample III_Fen_E1_4_FD_198770 | JGI IMG/M metagenome (GOLD analysis project Ga0302283, IMG submission 198770) | Peat permafrost microbial communities from Stordalen Mire near Abisko, Sweden - III_Fen_E1_4 | ecosystem: Environmental > Terrestrial > Soil > Wetlands > Permafrost | place: Sweden: Abisko...
ACAGATAGAAATCGCCGTCGCGCGGCACCGCGAGCGCGTCGAGCGTGGCGACCTCGAGATGCCCTGCCGCGTCGTAGTCCCGCCCGAGCGCGTCGCCGGCGGCGGGCCGGCTGTAGCAGACGTGGCTCCGCCCGCGCGCGAGCGCCGCGACGAGGTCTCGCACGCGGAGCGCGAAGGCATGGCTCTCGCGGTTTCTCGCCCCATGGAGCCACCAGACGTCGCGACGGGACGCCGAGGCGGCCAGGGCCTCCAGCATGGCCAGCACGGGGGTCGCGCCGATGCCCGCGCTGAGCAGCACCACCGGACCCTCGCCCGCCCCCAGGACGAAGCCCCCGCGTGGCGCGCTGGCGTGGAGGACGTCGCCCACGCGCACGCGGCTCTCCAGGTACTTCCCGGCCCTGCCCTGGGGCTCGATCTTCACGCTCACCCGATAGCCCCCGGCGGAGGGCGGACCCGATAGCGAGTAGCTGCGGTAGAGCGGCGGCCCGCTCGGCTCGGGGCGCAGCCTCAGGACGATGAACTGGCCGGGCAGCGGCGTCGCGAGCGGGCGGTCGTCCGCGGCATGGAGCGAGAACGAGAGCACGTCGACGCTCTCGCGCTCGATCTGCGCGACCCGGAGCGGGAAGAACCCCGGCCTCGTCGCGGTGAGGGCGGCCGTGGAGAGCCCGACGTTGCCCGCCCCGCCGTTCTCGCCATTCTGGCCCCCGCCGCTCCGCAGCAGCGCCTCGAACGACGCGCGCCAGCCCGCCGACAGCGCGCCGATGCGGAGCACGCGCTCGAGCTGGCTGCGGGGATGGCCCGGCAAATAGAGGAGCGCGTTGACCTGCTCGATCGTCATGCGCTCGGGTCCGTCGGCGACCTTCACGATCGGGTCGCCGGCGCCGACCTCGCCCTCCTCCAGCACGCGCAGATAGAACCCCGGCCGGCCACTCGAGGTGAGCAGCGCCGCCATGCGCGGCTCGTTCATGCGGATGCCGACGCGGTAGCAAGTCACCCGCGGCTGGACCACCTCGACGAGCGCGGAGCCGATCCGGTAGCGGTCGCCCACGCACACCTCGTCGTCGGGCAGCGCCTCGACGGTGAAGTTCTCGCTGAACTGCCCCCAGGTGAAGTCATGTCTCCCCAGCCGCTCCTCCCAGTAGCGGTACGACTCGACCTGATACACGAACACCGCGCGGTTCTCGCCGCCGTGGCCGGCGAGATCGCCCTGCCCGTCGCCGTCGACGTTGAGCCGTCGCACCCGGCGCCGTCCCTGGACGGGGTCCTTCCAGATGCTGGTGTGCACGGTCATGCCGTTCCACCGGATGTTACGCGGAAGCCCGACGTTCACCGACAGCAGGCGCGCCATGGCCATGCCCCTCCCGGCAACGTAGTCCCGGGGCGTAGGGCGGCAAGGACGTCACCAACAGGCGACCTCGAGCGCCCGGACACGCCCGAGGCCTCGCGGTCGGTGCCAGGTGCAGGCACGCTGGACCGAGCCGTGGACAGGTCTCTGGGTGAATCCTTGGGGTATCGTCACGGTCATGGAGCTCGTGGCCTTCGCCGAGGGGCTCAGCGACGGTCGCTCGCTGCTGGAGTGGTCGCTCCCTGACGTGGAGGCATGGGTCGCCATGGTGGCGACCCTCTTCGGGGGCCGGGCGCAGACCACGGCGGCGCTCGAGCGGTTCGTCGCGTTCATGGGAGAGACGGGGCGGACGCACCCCGGCGCGGCCGGCGAGGCGCTCGAGTGGCTGCGGAGGTACGGCGGGCGGTGAGCGAGCGTCGGGCCCCGGAGCGCACCGACTGCGCCTCGTCGCGCCGACGTCGCCCACCTTGACTCACCGGACCTCACGCCCCGGGCCCGGCACCGCCGTCGGCCCTCGGGCCGCCGCGGGGTGCTCGGGCAAAATGTCCGATTGTGGTCTCTCGGACCCGCAAAATGGCCCGATCCTCGGGGAAGCGACGGTCGGGGCACCCGCGTCGAGCGAACCTGCGCACGGATCGCTCTCCCCCCGCGCGTGCGACTCACGCCTGCGGACGGTCAGCTGTCCCCCGGTTTTGATCACTGTCCCCTGGCGAGGGAACGCTGTCCCTCCGCGATGAGCACGGCTCACGGCGCGAGGGTCGTCGTCCGGCCGCGATGAGCAGTCGCTCCTGCGGAGGGACATCGTTCCCTCGCCAAGGGCGACCGTCCACCGGCACAATGACGACTGTCCCTTGCGCAGGGACAGTCGTCCCGTCGCAGTGTTCACTCACGCCTGCGGAGGGACCACGGTCCCTCCACAAAGGTCCGTCACCCTCCCGCACGAAGGAGTGTCTCCTCGACCGGTCTCGTCGACCCACGCCAAGGGACAGTCCCCACGCGCACAAGGACGACTGTCCCTTGCGGAGGGACAGGCGTCCCGTCGCAATGTTCACTCCCACCTGCGGAGGGACGGCGTTCCCTCCGCAAAGAGGACTGACATCGCGAAAACGCGCGGCAATTCCCGGGTCTCGGCCACCCAGTCCCGGCGTCGGGCTCGCGCATCGGTGCGGCGACCGAGCCTCCCGAGCGTACGCCAGCTCCTGGCCGACGCGGCCGCCGTTCGTGGCGGGCGCTGGCAAGACGCTTGCAAAGACTCGACACGTCCGGCGCCGCGCTGGGCGAGCCGCGCTCCCTGGCGGTCGGGGCTGCGGGCGCTTCCGATGACACCGTCGTGCTACGCTGGAGGCGTGAGCACCGCTCCGACCAAGGGGACTCGCTCGGCCACCGAAGCCGATCTCCTCGCGCTCCCCGACGGAGGGCGCGGCTGGGAGCTGATCGACGGCGCGCTGACGGAGAAGGAGACCGGCGCTCGGCATGGTCAGGCTCAGGTGAGCCTCGTTCAGCTCGTCGGCCCCTTTCGTCGCCGCGGCGGCGGGGACGACGACACCCCGCACGGTTGGCACATCCTCACCGAGCAGCTCGTCCGCCTGGTGCCCCATACCGTTCGCCCGGACGTGGCCGGCTGGCGGCGGAAGCGGCTACCCGAGCTCCCCTCGCTGGGCGACGACGGCGTCCTCGACCTGCGTCCGGACTGGGTCTGCGAGATCATCTCGCCGAAGCACGCCGCCGACGACCTCGTGCGCAAGAGGCGCATCTACTGGCAGCACGAGGTGCCTCACTACTGGATCGTCGACCCGCGGGACGAGACGTTGACCGTCCACCGGTGGAACGCCGCCGGTTACATCGGCGTCCTCGTGGCACAGCGCGAGGAGCGCGTCCGGGCCGAGCCCTTCGAGGCCGTGGAGATGCGGGTGGGTGCGCTCTTCGGCGACGATGAAGACGCCACGTGAGCGCAACCGCCTTCCGGCGGCCCGGTGGCCGTTCCGCGGCGGCCCGTCCGGTTCGACTCGCAGACGGGGTTGCCGCTGCCGGCGCCGATCTGGGTAGATATGCCACCAGGGCCGGGGCAGAAGGCGTGATGCGCAGCACCTGGCTCGACACGTTTCGAACCGTTCTGGTTGTCGTCGGCTACGGGACGGTGGCGCTCGGGGCCCTGGGCATTACGGTCATCGTTTGCATCCCCGCTGCGGCGCCGTTGGCGTACCTCGTCCTCGTCGCCGCCCTGGTGGTCCTCGTTCTGGTCGCCATCGCCCGAGCAGAACGGCTTCGCTATTTCCTTGGATCCAGGCTCCGGCCTGCAGCAGATGTCCTGGTGCTCGGGGTGCTGCCACCCTGGGGTCTCCTTTACAACTCTGGGGCACGGGCAGGCGAGACTCCAAGCGGCAAGGCGTTCCTTCTCTATTCCGCGCTGGCCGAGCCGGAAGTACTCGGCTTGGTCGGCCTGCACGCCGTCACCGTGCTCGCCTATGCCACCTGCCGCCGTCGTCCCGGCGCTCTTCCTGGTCCAGCCGAACCGCTGGTTCATGCCTTTTTGATCGCGGGTATCGTCCTGCACACGCTGGTCGCCGTGCAGCTCCGAGGCCTCGGTCGAGCGCGCTGGATCCCTGCGGAGGCGGGCAACGCGCAGAGGTAGTGCCTGCTGTGCCCGCACCGCCGCGAGCGGGACGGCACCCCGTCCCGAAGCTGGTGCCGCCCTGTCTGGCGAGCCTGGTTCGCCGCCTGCATGCCGAGCGCCCCACGGAGGGCGAGCGAGATGAACCCGCCGAGCGCTGTGCTGCGCGAGCTCGCGCGAGCGCTGCTCGATGAGGAGGCGGACGGCCAGCCCGGCCCAGCCGTCGCCGGGCGCGCCGTGGAGGAGGTGTTCCGCAGGCTGCGCGAGCGCCTGGTCGAGCTCATCGGCGCTCGCGGCTTCACCGCCTTGCTGCTGCGCACGCTGAAGATCGCCAGGGTCGAGTGCGCCGAGCTGGAGCGGGTGGGCCTGGCTCCGGGCGGCGGCTTCACCGGCTTTCCGGAGGCGCTCGCGCCGGGGGCGAACGGGGAGGCGATAGAGGGCAAGGGCGCGTTCTGCCTGCTCGCCTGCTTCCTGGAGCTGCTCGCCACCTTCATCGGGGACGATCTCACCCTGCAGCTCGCCCGGGGGCCCTGCGCAGGGGAGACACGCTCGCCTGCGCGACGGAGGATACATGAGGACGAACGAGAAGGTCGCGATCGGCCGGATGTCGACCGGCGTGCCGGGGCTCGATGCGGTCCTCGGTGGGGGGCTCCCCGAGTACTCGCTCAACCTGGTCGCGGGGAGCCTGGGGACGGGCAAGACCACGCTGGTGCAGCAGATCGTGTTCGCCAACGCCGCGGCGGAGCGGCGGGCGGTGGTGTTCACGGCCCTGGGGGAGCCGCCCCTCAAGATGCTGCGCTACCAGCAGCAGTTCTCGTTCTTCGACGTCGCCCGGGTGGGGAGCGCGGTCCGCTACGTCAGCCTCAACGACGCGATCCTGGGTGACACGCGCGACGGCCTCTTCGACCTCCTGGAGCGCGAGGTGGAGAACGTCGGCGCGGGGATCGTGGTCATCGACTCGTTCCGGGCGCTGCTGTGGGTCGGCGCGGTGGAGGGGCGCCGGGAGGCGGAGGCGCACGCCTTCATGGAGCGCCTCGCCCTCCTGCTGATGAGCTGCCAGGCGACGACCTTCCTGGTGGGCGAGTACGCGGAGGAGGAGCTGCTGGGCAACCCGGTCTTCACCGTGGCCGACGGCATCCTCTGGCACCACCAGGTGGCCGAGCACAACGCCGTGGTGCGCAAGCTCCACGTCTTGAAGATGCGCGGCCAGAGCCCGATGCCCGGGCTCCACACCTTCCGCATCACCGCGGCCGGCGTCGAGGTCTACCCGCGGACGCCGGTGCCCCCGCACTCCAGCGGAGGGCCGCCCTCGGACGAGCGCGTCGGATCGGGGGTGGCCACCCTCGACGACATGCTGCACGGGGGCTTCCTGAGCGGGGACTCGGTCCTGGTCGCCGGCCCCGCGGGCACGGGCAAGACGCTCCTCGCGACCCAGTTCGTCGCCGCCGGGGTCGCCCGGGGCGAGCGCGGGGTGATCGCCGTCTTCGAGGAGCAGCCGGATCGCTACCTGGATCGGGCCCGCCGGGTCGGCATCGATCTACGGTCGATGGTGGAGAAGGACATGCTCCGCATCCTCTACCTCCGCCCCCTCGATCTCTCGGTCGACGAGACGCTCCACAACATCCAGCTCCTCATCGAGGAGATCCAGGCGAACCGCGTCGTCATCGACTCGCTCTCGGGCTTCGAGCTGGCGGTGGCGCCCTCCTTCCGGGAAGACTTCCGGGAGTCGTTCTACCGGATGATCGGCACGCTCTCGACGGTGGGGATCACCGTGCTGATGACCGTCGAGGTGATCGAGTCGTTCGTGGACCTGCGCTTCAGCCCGTACGCCGTCTCGTTCCTGATCGACGACATCATCCTCCAGCGCTACGTCGAGATCGACGGCCGGCTGGAGCGGGTGATGATGGTGGTCAAGATGCGCGGCTCCAACCACAGCCGCGAGCTCCACCGCTACGACATCAGCGGCACCGGCCTCGTCATCGGCGAGCCGCTCCGGGGCTACCGCGGCGTGCTCACCGGCGTCCCGGGCAAGGTCCACGAGGGTCAGCGCACGCCCGCCTACCGGGAGCTCGAGGACACGGAGGTCCGGGTGCTGGCGGCGCTCTCTGCCAAGGGCACCGCGACCGCGGCCGCGCTCGCGAAGCACACCGGCATCGCCCGGCGAGCCGTCGAGCACGCGCTCACCCGGCTCGTCGCGATCGACTATGCCCAGCGCGCGCGCGAGCGCGGGCGGACGGTGTACCGGCCCGCCTGAGGTCCCGCTCAGGGCGCCGGGCACGCCACGGGCAGCTCCACGAAGAAGCGGCTGCCCGCGCCGAGCCGGCTCTCCACCCACAGCCTGCCGCCGTGCGCGTCGACGATCTCCCGGGCAATGAAGAGCCCGAGGCCCGACCCGAGCCGCGCCGTCCGCCGGGCTTGCCAGAAGCGATCGAAGAGGCGCTCCACGTCCTCCGGCGGGATCCCGGGGCCGGTGTCGCAGACCGCGATCCGGACCCGATCGGCGCAGAGCTCCGCGCGCACGGTGACGGAGCCGCCCTCGGGGGTGAACTTGATGGCGTTGCCGATCAGGTTGGCCAGCACCCGCGCGATCCCTTCGCGGTCGAGCCACACCACCAGCCCGGCGAGCGCGTCGCCGAGCTCGGCCTCGACGCGGAGCGACTTGCTCTCGGAGAGCGGCGCCAGCATCTCCAGCACCTCGGCCACCAGGGGCAGGAGGTCGTGCGGCTGCCGGTCGACGAGGAACCTACCGGCCCCGATCTTGGCGCTGTCGACGAGATCCTGGAGGAGGCGCTCCATGTGCCCTGCCGAGCGCTGGATCCGCTCGACGGCGGAGCCCTTGCCCCCCGCCGCCGGCGCGGCGGCGCCCCGGGAGAGGACCGCGGAGCTGAGGACGATGGCGTTGAGCGGGTTGCGCAGGTCGTGCGAGACGGCGGCGAGCAGATCGTCGCGGGCGCGGACGGCGTCGAGCGCCTTCTGATGGAGCTCGGCGCGGTCGGCCGTGAGCGCGATGCGCTCGGTGACGTCCCGAGCGAGCGTCACGGCCGCGGGATCGCAGCGGCGACTCCGGGCGAGGAGCGTCAGCGCGCCGCGCGCGTGAGTCTGGGTCTCGAAGGGGACCGAGAGGGCGGTGCTCAGGCCGGCGGTCCGGCACAGCTCGGCCATCCTCCCATCCCTGCCGTCCGCGGCCGCGCCCGGCGAGCAAGGGGGACAGGCGACCACCGCGCCACGCTCCAGCGCCAGCCTGCGGGCGTGCTCGACCGCGCGCGCCGTCTCGAGCCCGGGAGACCCGGGCGCGACGACGGACGTGACGCTCGACGCGCAGGCCACCTCGATGGAGCAGACCTCGCACAGCTCGCGCACGAGGAGCTCGGCGACGGCCTGCAGCATGCTCGGCAGGTCGAACGAGGCGCCCAGTAGCCGGCCGACGTCGGCGAGCAAGGCGAGCCGGCGGCGCGCGACCTCGGCCTCTTCCGCCAGCTCGTGCATCCGCACGCCGGCCAGGATCAGCTGCTCGTTGACCTTGACCGTCTCCTCGGCGAGCGCGCGAGCGCGACGAACCTCTCGATCGTGGAGTGTGCTGTGGCTCCGCTCGTCCTTCCTCACCGCGCGGAGGCTGACACACGATCAGGACAAAGGGTACGGCCCGAGGGCGGCGCCAGGGAGCCTCGCTCCGGCGTTCTCCGCGGGCGGTGCGCTCGCCAGGATTGGAGCGGTCCTCCAGCTCTCCGGTGCCGGCGCCCGGGTCAGCGGCGAGTGGAGTCCTCCCGCATCGAGTTGCTGCACGGCGAAGGCGACCGCGGCGGGGATGTCGTTGCGCCTGATGTCATCCAGCGGAATTTTGCTCTCCGCGATCCACGAAGCCGCTACAAGGCACGCGGCCCGCGTGACCCCAGGGAGGTCGTTCATGTCTGCTCGCTCATCCGTTCGCTCGATTGCGCTCCTCGTGCCTGCTCTCTTGCTCTTCGGCGCGTGCGCGGAGTCCCCGCCGCCTGCGCCGGTCGCGCCGCCAGCGCCTCCTCCGGCTGCGTCGGCCCCGCCGGCGACCGTCGCGCCTCCCGCGGCGCCCCCGCCGGTCGCCTCCGCCGCGCCGGTCGCGCCGCCGCCCGCCGAGGCGCCCAGGCCCGTGGAGCCGCCCCGGGCCGTGGAGCCGCCCAAGCCCGCCGTCGCGGCGAGGTCGGGCGAGGCCGTGTACTACGACGCCAATGGCCGGGGGGCCTGCGCGCTCGCCTTCACCCACGACGCGGCGGTGCTCTCCGCGCCCGACTCGGTCTACAACAGCATCCAGGCGTGCGGGCAGTGCCTCGAGATCACCGGCCCGGGTGGGACCGAGCTCGTCCAGGTCGTGGATCGGTGCAGCAGCTGTCCCGACAATCAGCTGGTGATCAACAAGCCGGCGTTCGACAAGATCGCCGGCAAGGGCTCCTCGGGCCGCGAGAAGATCACCTTCAAGCCGGCGCCCTGCAACGTGGAGGGCACCCTGGAGCTGCGCTTCAAGGCCTCGAGCTCGCAGTACTGGACCGCGATCCAGGTGCGCAATCACCGCCTCCCGATCAAGGGAGTGGCGTGGAAGCGTGACGGCCAGTGGGTCGAGATGACGCGCTCCAACGACAACTTCTTCGTGGCGGAGAAGGGCGTGGGCGCCGGCGGGCTGACCCTGCGCATCACGGCGAGCGATGGACAGGTGATCGAGCACACCTGGGAGAAGTGGAAGGACGGAGAGAAGTACCGGACCGCGGAGCAGTTCAAGTAGCCGGCCCCGCGCCGCCCTCTTCCCCGCCTACCCGCGCGCGCTCACCCCAGCGCCATCTCCAGCGACAGCTCCTCCAGCTGCACCCCGAGGAAGCGCCGCGGCCGCACCATCACCGCCACCACCGTGCCCTCGGCGCGACCCTCGCCCCGCACCGCGAGCTCGATGCTGCCGGGCGCGGCGCTCTCGAAGAGCGCCCACAGCGCCCCCTCGACCAGCGCCTGCGCCTCGGCCGGATCGCTGCTCGGCGGCAGCTTGGAGCAGAGCGCCCGGAGGAATTGCACCAGGCGCGCCACGAACAGCTGATCGCCGAGCGAGACCCGGTCCGGCCGCACCTCCGGCTCGGTGGTGGCGCTGTCGTAGGTGCGCTTGGGCGGGGTCACGTACGCGGTGGGCGCGGAGAGCACGTAGACCGCGTCGCTGTTGGGCGCCGAGGCCAGGGCGAGCACGCCGCTGCGGGCGAGGTCGCGCTGGCTGTCGGTGGAGAGGAACACCTCGGTGGGGATGGCGATCCCCTCCTCCCCCTCCATCTCCCCCTCGAGATGGTGGACGGGCAGGTTCTCCACGATGCCGCCGGCGCGGGCGCCGAGGATGCGGCACGGCCAGCCGGTGTCCCGGAAGCTCGCCAGGACCAGCACGCCGAGCGCGTAGGCGGGCGCCATGAACACCCACGCGCCCTGGTCGTCGGGGAGCTCTTTGATCACCGCCTCGCGGACGCGCGAGGTGGTCTTGTCGTAGGGAGGGCGCAAGAGCACCCCGTTGAGGGCGATGGAGACCCAGCGCAGCGCCGGCTTGGAGGCCGCGGCGCGCCAGGGCGCGCGCTCGGGCGCGGTGAAGAGGGCACCCTTGTTGTCGAGCTTCTCCACCTGCGAGAGGTCGGAGACGCCGAGGAGCCGGGCCGAGCCGTTGACGATCACCGGCACCGTGTAGGCCTCTGCCGCGCTGGCCACCTCCTCGAGACGGGAGAAGGAGAGGGGGGTGCCGTCCACGGTGAGGTCGACGATGGCGCAGGAGATCGGCGGCTCGGTCGCGGCGTTGGCGCGGGCGGCGCGGGTCAGCGCCTCGGCCAGCTCGTCGGGGCGGGCGTTGATGACCTCGACGCGCACGCCCGAGTGGCCCGCCGCGCGGTCCATGAGGAACCGCAGCCCGCGCCACGCCTGCTCCAGGCGGCGCACCTCGGGGTGCTGGAGGATGGCCCCGATCTGGGCGCCGATCACCTTCTCGACGCGGGCGATCGCCTCGTTGGGGCGCACGCCGCCGCCGGGGCGCGCCGAGCGCGCCACCGAGGTGATGAGCTCGGAGAACTTGCTCTGCGTCGCCGCGGGCACGGCCGGCGCCGCGGGCTCGACGTAGGTGGGCGCGGGGGCAGCGGAGGAGCCGCCGAGATCGACCATGTCGAGGATGGAGTCGAGGCTCGAGGTGCTGGCCTCCGGCGCGGCCGGCGCCGGTGCCGGGGCGGGCTTGGGGCCGAGCGGCAGCAGACCCAGGATCTCCCGGACGAAGGGGGAGGCGTTCCACAGCCGGTTCAGCTCGTGCTGGGCCTGATCGGGGGAGAGCTGGGCGTCGCGGAGGCGCTCGAGGACCATGCGGCCGTCGAGGAGGGAGCGGAGCAGCGGCACCTCGGCGAGGAGGCCGTCGGGGCGGAAGCTCTTCAGGCTGGTGGGGGAGAGGTCGACGCGGGCGGGGCGGCCCTCGTCGAGGACGCTGGGGACCTCGACGGCGATGCGCGGGCGGAGGCGCGTGAAGAGGTCGTCGAAGCGCGCCGGGTCGACGCGGATCACGCCCTCGGGCGCGCTGGCGCCGGCGTTGTAGGGGGCGCGGGGCACCAGGTCGGTCACCACCAGGAGCCGGAGGGGGAGCAGCGGGCCTCGCTCCTTCTCTTCCGCCGTGAGCTCCTCGCTCACGCCGAATTTCATCGAACCGCCCATCATCCCCTTGGTCTCTCCCGGCATGGCCGCGAGCATAAGCGCCGCCACGCGGCGGGAGAAGCGCCTTGCTCGGCCCCGCGTCAGGGGAGCCCGCGAGGATGGGGCGCCCGCTCCCGGCGTGCGTCCCTTCGACCTAGGTTCCTCCCGCGAGGTCGCAGCGCCGCTGGCGCCAAGGGGGGATTGTATGAAGAGGACGTGTCTCCAGGCTCTGACCTTCACCGCCGCGGGGGCCGTGAGCTGCCTGCCGCTGCGCACCGACGTGGCGCTCCCCGGGGGCGCCCCGATGGCGCTCGCGGTGGGCGACGTGAACGGCGACGGGAGGGACGAGATCATCGCCGGACACCTCCCCGCGCCGGACGCCACGGGGGAGCTCCAGGGCGCGACCCTGCTGGTGAAGGAGGAAGGGGAGACCTTCCAATCGCGGCTGATCGGGCTCACCGATTTCGAGGCCGACAAGCTGCTCCTCGTCGACCTGGACGGCGACGGGAAGCTGGATCTGGTGGCGCTGCGCAACCTGGAGGGCGGGGGCGGTCACGTGCGCATCCTCATGGGGCACGGGGACGGCACCTTCTCGGCCGCCTCGGAGCTGGAGGACGTGGGCACGCCGCTGGCCGTGGCGGCGGGAGACGTCACCGGCGACGGCAAGGTGGACCTCGTCGTCACCAGCGCCGCGGGCGGCGCGCCGCTGCAGGTCCACCAGGGGCGCGGCGACGGCACCTTCCTCCGGCCGCAGGGCTACTACGACGTGGCGGTGAGCACCCACGTGGCCGTGGGCGACGTCAACGGCGACGGGAAGAAAGAGGTGGTGCTGGGGACCGAGGACGGGGCCGTGGACGTGCTCGTCGAGGACGGCAAGGGCGGGCTGCTCGCGCCCATCCGCACCACGGTGGGCGAGGGGAGCGTCGCGCTCGCCCTCGGAGACGTCAACGGCGACGGCAAGCTGGAGATCGTCGCGGCACCGGAGCGGAGCGGCTGGGTGAGCGTGATCAACGGGGTCGGCGGCACCTTCCAGCAGCAGCGCTTCGCCATCAAGGGGACGGCGTCGGACGTGGCGGTCGGAGACGTCAACGGCGACGGCAAGCTGGAGATCGTCGTCATCGACACCGCCGCGAGCAAGCTCCAGGTCCTCCAGCAGAGGCCGGGCGGCGGCTACGTGCTCTCGCTGGTCACGCCCGTCGGCGAGGAGCCGGTGGCCCTGC
>Ga0302283_1003655_pt1 | contig 11829 bp, 8 predicted proteins | sample III_Fen_E1_4_FD_198770 | JGI IMG/M metagenome (GOLD analysis project Ga0302283, IMG submission 198770) | Peat permafrost microbial communities from Stordalen Mire near Abisko, Sweden - III_Fen_E1_4 | ecosystem: Environmental > Terrestrial > Soil > Wetlands > Permafrost | place: Sweden: Abisko...
GCGTCGGCGCGCGCACCGAGGTCATCCACGAGGGGAAGAACTCGCTCGGCGCCTTCACCCACTTCCAGAAGCGCTTCGCCAGGTCGACGGCGCACGGCGAGGAGGGCGCCGTCGTGTTCGGCTACAACGAGCAGGAGATGGCGCTCTGGACGGGGCCCGGCTACTTCGTCGTGCACGACGCCAAGACGGCCGGCGAGATCGACATCGACTACCGCGAGCTGCCTGCGGACACGGTGGAGGGCTGGCCGGAGGTCGCGTCGAACACCGCCCGCCTCGGCCGCTTCGTCTACGACGGCATGGTCGACGTCATGCGCGGCATCTCGAGCCACGTCTCCATCGGGCGCGCCCGCAAGAAGGACGGCTGGATGGACGCCTGGTTCGTGCTCTGCCGGATCGATCCGGATTGACCGCGGGTGGAGCTCTCCCTCGTCGGTAGCGTGCGCGACATCCCGCGCGAGGAGTGGGACGCGCTCGCGCTCCTGGACCCCTCGCCGTTCGTCGAGTGGACGTGGCTCGCGTGCCTCGAGGAGGCAGGCTGCGTGGGGGAAGACACGGGGTGGCTGCCCGTGCACCTCGTGCTGCGGCGCGACGGCAAGCTCGTCGCGGTGGCCCCCGGCTACGCGAAGACCAACAGCGAGGGCGAGTTCGTCTTCGACTGGAGCTGGGCCGACCTCAGCCACCGGATGGGCGTCCCCTACTACCCGAAGCTCATCGTCGCCGTGCCGTTCACCCCGGCGACGGGCGGGCGGCTCATGGTCGCGCCCGGCGAGGACCGCGCGCTCCTCACGCGCGCCATCGCCGAGGGGATCAAGTCGTGGGCGAAGGAGGCGGGCGTCTCGGGCGCGCACGTGCTCTTTCCCAGCGAAGAGGAGGCGAACGACTGGCAGAAGGCCGGCTTCGCCATGCGCTACGGCATCCAGTACCACTGGACCCGGCAAGGGGCGGCGACGTGGGACGAGTTTCTCTCGCGCTTCACGTCCAAGCGCAGAAACCAGATCCGGCGCGAGGCCGGGCAGGCGGCCAAGGACGGCGTCACGGTGGGCACGCTCGGGCCGAAGGATCTCACGCCCGACGTCGTGGCCGCGATGTTCGACCTCTACGCGACGAACGTGGACAAGCACTTCTACGGCCGCCACTACCTGAACCACCGCTTCTTCGAGCTCGTCGCCGAGCGGTTCGCCGAGAGGCTCGCGTGGGTCGTCGCGAGGAAGGACGGCAAGATCCTCGCGGGCGCGTTCAACGTGGTGAAGGGCGAGCGCCTCTTCGGCCGCTACTGGGGCACGTTCGTGGACATGCCCTTTCTGCACTTCAACGTCTGCTACTACCACGGCATCAAGGAGTGCCTCGCCCGCGGGATCGACCTCTTCGAGCCGGGCGCGGGCGGCGAGCACAAGAAGGCCCGCGGCTTCGACCCGAGCATCACCTACTCGGCCCACTGGGTCGCGAACAAGAAGCTCCGCGGCGTGCTCGAGGAGTTTCTCACGCGCGAGCGCGAGGGCATCCGCGCCTACGTCGCCCGCGGGGGCGACGAGGAGTGATGCGCGTGGCCGGCCCACGCTGTCGTCCTGCAGGCCCACGCTGTCATCCTTCGCTTCGCTCAGGATGACAAGCGGGTGCCGCTCAGGATGACAGGCGGCTCACGATGACAATCGGGCGCTACCGGAACCCGTCCTTCGCCTTGCGGATCGCCGCAAACGCGGTGACGTCGTCGGCGTCGGCCGCGATGCCCAGGGACTTGCGGATCTCGGGGCTGCCGGCGCGCAGGAACGGGTTGTGGCGCCTCTCCTCGCCCAGGGTCGACGGGACGGTGGGCTTGCCGTCCTCGCGCAGGCGCCTCGTGCGGGCGGCGGCCTGGGCGACGTCGGGGTTGCTGGGCTCGACCGAGGCGGCGAAGCGGAGGTTCGCCGCCGTGTACTCGTGCCCGCAGTAGACCATCGTGGCCGCGTCCTCTGCGGCGAGCCACGCGAGCGAGCCGTGCATCTGCGCGGGCGTGCCCTCGAACATGCGGCCGCAGCCGGCGACGAAGAGCGTGTCGCCCGTGAACACGGCGGAGCCGCCGCCCGGGCTGCTCACGAGGTACGCGATGGCCCCGAGCGTGTGGCCGGGGATGTGGTGCACGCGCACGGTGAGCTTGCCCAGCAGGAAGGTCTCGCCGGACTCGAGGAAGCGCGTCTGCGCCGGGATCCGTCCGCGGTCGGACGCGTGGCCGAGCACGGGCACCTTCCAGCGCGCGACGAGCTCCTCGTTGCCACCCACGTGGTCGGGGTGGTGGTGCGTGCTCCAGATCTCCTTCGGGTGCCCCTTCCCTGCCCTGGCGTCGGTCGCCTCGAGCGCCTTCAGGACGGGCGCGGCCTCCGAGGCGTCGACGAGGGCGGACTCGTTCGTGTCCTCGCACTCGACGAGGTAGGCGTAATTGTCGCTGAGGCACGGGATCGGAGTGACGCGCATGATGCGTCACTCTACTCACTGCGAGCCCGCGTCGGGTTTCTTCCTCGCGTAGGCCCCGTTCAGGCAGTCTTCCTTGCAGCCGTAGGCGGGGACCTCCTTGATGAGCTTCTCCCTCGCCTTGTAGCGCGCGAGGATGTCGTCGAAGGCCTCGCCCTTCGTGAGGATGTGGCTCTCGGTCGGGTCGGCCTCGATGTCGTAGGCGTAGTAGTACTTGTCCTCCATGAAGCCGATGATCTTCATGTTCCCGTGGATGAGCGCGCGGCGCCGGTCGCTGTCGCTCGTCGGGGGGAGATCGATGAGGACGTCGCGCGGCTCGGGGGTCTTGCCGTAGAGCTCGGGCACGAGGCTCGTGCCCTCGAAGCCCGCGTCGCCGCCGTCGAAGGTGGGCGCGACGCCGAACAGATCGAGGATGGTCGGCGCGAGGTCGACGGCGCCGCGCGCCTCGTCCACGTGGTGCGGGGGCGCGCCGGGCACGACGAAGAGCAGCGGCACGCGCACGAGGTTCTCGTAGAGCTCGAAGCCGTGGAGGAAGCGGCCGTGCTCCCCGAAGCCCTCGCCGTGGTCGCCGGTCACGATGATGGCCGTGCGGTTGGCCCATGACTTCGTGGCGATGAAGTCGAGGAGCTTGCCGATGTACTGGTCGGTGAAGGTGACCTCCGCGTCGTAGCGGTCGCGCGCCTTCGGGCCGTAGGGGCCGATCCCCGCGTGCGGCAGGTACTGGTCGTGCGGATCGAGGAAGTGAAACCAGCCGAAGAACCGCTGGTGGTCGTTCGCCGGGTCGCCCAGCATGCGCTCGGCGATGCCCTCGAGCTGGGGCGAGGTGATGTTCTCGTCCGTCGTGCCGTTCGCCTTGATGTTCGGCACGACCTCGTACTTGTCGAAGCCCTGGTCGAAGCCCGCGCCCGCGAAGTAGAAGTGCGCGTGCGCGGAGACGGTGTGGATGCCCGCCGCCTGGAGCAGCTCCGGGAACATCACGTTGGTCTTCGGGTAGAAGCTGAAGAAGAAGCCGTCGCGGATCATCTCGCTCGGCGGCTTGCCGCCCAGGAGGCCCCCGAGGCTCATCGACGTGTACGACGACGTCGAGTAGGCGTGGGTGTAGTCGACCGCGCGCTTCTCGAGCTCCGTCAGCCGCGGCGCGATGGGGCGCGGGTAGCCGGCCCACGGCATGTCGGCCCTCAGGCAGTCGATGGTGAGCAGGATGACGTTGAGGTCCTTCGGCGGGCGCGGGGGCGCGGGCGGAGGCGGGGGCGCGACGGCGACGGACGCGGAGGGCGCCGCCTGGGCCGGGACGGTCGCCGATACGGATGAGGTCGCGGCCGAGGCGCTCCCGACGGCGTCGCCCCGCGAGCACGCGGCGACCGCGGGGCACAGCGCGAGCAGAAGCGCGAGCAACCGGGAGGGAAGGACGTGGAGCTTCACGGCGCGGCACAGTAGCGAGCCCTCTCGTTTCGGTGGGGCGCATTCGTCCCGGAGCCCACCTTGCGTCACGGTGGAGCAGGATTCGCGAGGCTCGGTAGAGCTCGTGGACTCATCCACGGCCGCGTGGATTTCCGGACCCCTTGGGGTTAGAGAATTAAGATGGTCCAAGGTCCCGCCCCAGTGCCTATCCAGCCGCCCCCGTGGCTCGCTGGCGGGGGCGACATGGGTGCCCGCGTGCGGGCCCTGGACTGGTCGCGGACGCCGCTCGGCCCCGTCGAGAGCTGGGCGCCCAGCCTCAAGTGCGCCGTCGGTACGCTGCTTCACTCCCGCCACCCGATGTTCCTGTGGTGGGGGCCCGAGCTCGTCCAGATCTACAACGACGCCTACGTCCCGGGCTTCGGCAGGGGCAAGCACCCCGCGGCGCTCGGCCAGCCCGGGCGGACGTTCTGGCAGGAGGCCTGGCCGATCATCGGGCCGCAGATCGACGCCGTCATGAGCCGCGGCGAGGCGAGCTGGAACGAGGATCAGCTCGTCCCCGTCTGGCGCAACGGGCGCATCGAGGAGGTCTACTGGACGTACGGCTACTCGCCCGTGTTCGCCGAGAGCGGAGCGGTCGGCGGCACGCTGGTCGTCTGCACGGAGACGACGCGAGCCGTCATCACCGAGCGCCGGCTCCAGGCGCTGCGCGTGCTCGACAACCGGACCGCCGCCGCCCTCTCGGCGGAGGACGTGCTCGTCGCGGTGTCGGACGTGCTCGCCAACGAGGGCGCCGACGTCCCCTTCGCGATCGTCTACCGGAACGACGCGGCCGCGGGGCAGCCCGTGGTCGCGCGCTCGGTCGCGCTCACGGAGGAGGCGCTCGCGGCCATCGACGCCGCGTGCGGCCCTACGCTCGTCGCGAGCCGCGAGCCCGTCGACCTCCGTGAGGCCACGATCGGCCGCGCTCTCCCGGGCGGCCCGTGGCCGGAGGCGTCGGAGGCCGCGTTCATCGCTGAGCTCGCGGCGCCGGGGCTCGCCGCGTCGTACGGCTTCGTCGTCTTCGGGCTGAGCCCCAGGCTCCCGTTCGACGACGCCTACCGGCACCACCTCGAGCACCTCGCCGCTCGAATCGCGGTGATGCTCGCCCGGGTCGACAGGTTCGGCGCAGCCGAAGCGGCGGTCGTCGAGCGCGAGCGGCTCATGCGCGAGCTCGAGGACGCGAACCGGGCGAAGGACGAGTTTCTCGCCATGCTGGGCCACGAGCTCCGGAACCCGCTCTCGCCCATCCTGACCGCCCTGCACCTCATGAAGCAGCGCCCGGACGACCCGGGCGGCCGCGAGAAGGAGGTCATCGAGCGGCAGGTCTCGCACCTCGTCCGGCTCGTCGACGACCTGCTCGACATCTCGAAGATCACGCGCGGCAAGGTCACGCTCCGGCGCGAGAGCCTCGCGGTCGAGGACGTCATCGCGAAGGCGGTCGAGATGGCGAGCCACCTGCTCGAGCACCGCCGGCACAAGCTGTCGATCGAGATCGCCCAGGAGGGCCTGCGCGTCGAGGGCGACGCCGTGCGGCTCGCGCAGGTCGTGGCGAACCTCTTGACGAACGCGGCCCGCTACACGAACCCCGGCGGGCACGTCGTCGTTCGCGCGCGCCGCGACGACACGGACGTAGTCATCTCCGTGGAGGACAACGGCACCGGCATCGCGCCCGAGATGCTGCCGCGCATCTTCGACCTGTTCGTCCAGGGCCAGCGGAGCTCCGACCGGCAGGAGGGAGGCCTCGGCCTCGGGCTCGCGCTCGTGAAGAGCCTGATCCTCATGCACGGCGGCGCCGTCGTCGCGCGGAGCCCTGGGCTCGGCAAGGGCACGGAGATCGAGGTCCGCCTCCCGGAGCCGGAGCGCGCCACCCTCGAGATGCGCCGCGAACCGTCGATGCCCCCGTCGCAGACGACCGCGCACCCGCTCCGCGTCCTCGCGGTGGACGACAACGTCGACGCCGTGGAGATGGTCGAGGAGGTGCTGCGCGCCGCGGGGCACGTCGTCGCCGTCGCGCACGACGGGCCGGCCGCCCTCGCGCTGCTCGAGCGCTTCACGCCGGACGTCGCGCTGCTCGACATCGGGCTGCCGGTGATGGACGGCTACGAGCTCGGCAAGCGCCTGCACGCGACGCCGCAGGGCGCCGGCTGCCGGCTCATCGCCATCACGGGCTACGGGCAGCGGCACGACATCGCGAAGAGCATGGCGTGCGGCTTCGAGGCCCACCTCGTGAAGCCCGTGGACATCGACGAGCTGCTCGCGCTCGTGGCGAGGGCCCCGGACAGCGCGGTCTCGAGCGCGTAGCGTCGGGACCGCGACCGGGCGCGCGCGGGCGACGTCCAGGTGCGTCGAGGCTTCGCCCGCGACCGGAGGCACGGCGACCACGCGCGTCCGGTCGTCGGCCACGCGCGTCGGGCCGAGGACCACGGGCACGCGGTCGTCGGCCATGCGCGTCGGGCCGTCGGCCACGCGCGTCGGGCCGTCGGCCATGCGCGTCGGGCCGTCGGCCATGCGCGTCGGGCCGTTGGCCATGCGCGTCGGGCCGCCGGCCATGCGCGTCGGGTCGAGGACGACGGGCACGCGGTCGTCGGCCAAACCCGCGCGGCCGTCGGCCACGTGGCCCCGGCCGAGCGCCCGATGCCCGCGGCCGAGGACCCGACGCGCCCGGCCGAGCGCCCGATGCCCGCGGCCGAGGGCCGGACCCGCCTGGCCGAGGGCCCGATGCGCATCCCCCGGGAGTCACTGGGCATTCCGGGCTCCGCGAGGGCCCCGCACGCGGTGTGCGCCTGCCTCCCCGCCGGGCGGTCAGGAAAGTATTTTCATTTTCTTTCGGACGCCATGACCAAAACGCCAACCTCGCCGGCATTAGCTAGTGAGGGCAGCGAATGGGCGAGCAACCGGCTCGGCCCACGCCCCTCGGTTCGCAACCGAACGGGTACCACCATGGCCGCTGAAAGCATCACGTCACGCATCGCGCTCGCCACCACCATCGCGGCGGGGGTCCAGAAGAACCTCGCCGGTCAGGCCACCGTCTTGCTCGACGGTGTCCCGACAAAACCGGACGCCATCATCGCCATCTGCACGGCGCTGATGGTGGCCGCGAAGGCGGTGGCATCGCTCAAGGCCGCATGGATCGCGGCCGTGAGCACCCAGAAGGCGGCCATCGCCGCCTTCGACGCGATGGAGGCCTCCCTCCATCGCTACGTGGTCTCGGCGAGCGGGCCCTCGAGCCCGCTCCTCGTCGACTACGGCTGGAAGCCGAAGACGGCGACCGACAGGCCGGTCATCGTCAAGGCTGTCGCGGCCGAGCGGGGTGTCTCCACCCGCAAGGCGCGCGGGACCGGCGGCAAGCGCCAGAAGGCGCTCGTCAAAGGTCAGCCCGTGACGCTCGTCGTGAGCGGCACGCCGACCAAGCCCCCGACGACGTGATCGTCGGTGGCTCGGGCGGCACGCCTGCGGCTCGTCCGCAGCGTGGGTCCGCGTGAAGCGGCGGGGAGGGCTCACGGGAGCCCTCCCCGTTTTTTACTTGCCTGACAATGAACAGGGAGGTCGGGAGCTCGGGAGATCCCGAGGTGGGGCGTCTCACCGCGAGGACCCTCCCGTTCTCCCGATCTCTCCGTGCAATCTTCCGGGAGTGGCTCCTCGCTTGCACTCTGCACGTGCATGCCGCTCCCCCTCGCTCGGTTCGCGGGCTTTCTCGGTCCCGTGGTCCTCCGCGCCGGACAGCTCGCCCTTCTCCTCGCCCTGTCGGCGTGCGTTTCCGCCTCGGGGCGGCCTCCGCGCGGCACGGCCGGGGGCGAGGCGCTCCACCAGTTCTCCGAGGAGGCGTACTGCCCCGCCCCGCGCCTGCACGCCGCGGTCTACGACCCGGCGTTCCCGCACCCGCGCGCCGCCGTGGCGGACGATCCCGAGCGGCTCGCGATGTGGCTCCGCACGATGCGGGCCCGCGCCGCGAAGCAGGGCGCCAGGCGCGTCGTCGTCGTCGAGGGGTGCGGCGAGCACGCGGAGTTCACGTGCTGGGAGGACGGGCGGAGCCGCTACCGCATGCGCCGGGAGGACCCGGTGTGCCTGGAGACGCGATCGGACGTGCCGCCGGAGTGAGCGCGGCGATTCGGGGACCCTTGCATGAAGAGACTGCCTCGAAACCCCGAACCCCGGCATGAATGCATTCATGCCGGGGTGCCCAGGGGGGCATGCCGCGCGTCCCCCTGGCGCCCCCTACCCCAGCTTCTCCCCCGCGCCCGCCGCGAGCCCGTGCCTGCGGAGCAGCCGGTAGAGCGTGCTCCGCGCGACGCCCAGGCGGCGCGCGGCGTCGCTCAGGTTGCCGGCGGCGAGCGCGAGCGCGTGCTCGACGGCGGTGCGCTCGGCGCCGCTGCGCGAGGCGGGAGCGGCGGACAGCTCCGCGGGCGCTGCCGTCGCCACCTCCAGGAGATCGGGCGGGAAGTGCGCGGGCTCGAGCGCCCTGGCTCCCTCGGCGACGACGAGGGCGTACTCGAGCGCGGTCTTGAGCTCGCGCACGTTGCCCGGCCACGCCGCGCCGAGGACGAGGGCCTCTGACGCGGGCGACAGCGTCGGGCACGGCACGCCGCGCGCGGTCGCGAGCCGCTCGAGGAGGCCGCACGCGAGGCCGACGCGGTCGGTGCGGGCGCGCACAGGCGGGAGCGAGAGCGTCGCGCCCTTGATGCGGAAGTAGAGATCGGACCGGAACGTACCCGCGCGGACCATCGCAGGCAGGTCGCGGCACGTCGCGCAGACGACGCGCACGTCCGCGCGCTGCGGCGCGTTGTCGCCCACGCGGTAGTACGCGCCGTCGTCGAGGAGGCGCAGGAGCGCGGCCTGGAGGCCCGGCGGCATCTCGGCGATCTCGTCCAGGAAGAGCGTCCCGCCCTTCGCCGCCCCGATCTTGCCCGCGTACCCCGCCGCGCGCGCCCCGGTGAACGCGCCCGGCGCGAAGCCGAAGAGCTCGCTCTCGAGCAGCGACGCCGCGATGGCCCCGCAGTTGATGGCGACGAAGGGCCGCTCGGCGCGGTCGCTCGCGCGGTGGATCGCGCGGGCCATGAGCTCCTTGCCCGTGCCCGTCTCCGCGAGCAGCATGACGGGCAAGAGGCTCCGCGAAACCTTGGCGGCGAGGGCCTTCGCGGCGAGCGTCGCGGGGTCGGAGCCGAGGATGGCGGCGAACGGGTCGGCCTCGGCCGGCGCGCGGCGCGGGAGCGGACGCGCCGACGGCGCCGCCCTGCGCAGCTGGCCTCGCGCCTCGGCCTGCACCATGAGCGCGTGCTCCAGGCGGTAGGCGAAGCTCGTCACGGCGAGCTCGGCGAACGGGTCCTCGTCCTCGCGCTTGCCCGTCACGTCGATGACGGCGACGACCTCGCCGTGCGGGCCCCAGATCGGCACCGCGTAGCAGAAGAGCCCGTGGTTCACCCGCTCGTAGTGCGCGTGCCCGACGACGGCGACGGGGCATCTCTCCGCGATGGCCGTGCCGATCGCGTTCGTTCCCCGGACCCGCTCGCCCCACCGGGCGCCCTCGACGAGCCGCGTGCGCGCCGCCGTCCGCGCGAACGCGCCGCCGCCGCGCGTCATCAGGATGGTGCCCAGCGCGTCGGCGAGCACGGCGACCATGTTCTTCTTCGCGAGCTCGGGCGCGAGCGAGTCGAGCAGGCGGCCGCCGAAGGTGCACACCTCGTCGAGCTCGGCGCGCAGCTCCGCGAGCGTGGTCGTGTCGACGCCCTCGGGGGGCGCGTCGCCGTCGGGGCGCACGCCGAGGATGGCGGCGCGCTGCCACGAGCGGAGCACCGGGTCGTCCGGGGCGACGTGGCCGTGCGCGATGGCGCGGGGGATGTTCTCTTCCCAGAAGTCGACGCTAGGGCTCCTCAACGTCAACATGCCACCGAGTATGCCGCTCGCGTCCACGGGGCACCATGGGCAAAGGGCTTGTGCAGCGCGTCATGTAGCGCGGGGCCTGTAGCGGGCCGCTACAGGTGGCGTGGGCCAGGTCAACCTCAGGCGGGCACTTCCAGCCATCTCCGGGCATATCCGGGTGGCACGAGGGTTGAAGGGGACGACCGCACTTCCCAAGGAGAAACACCCATGACGTACGTCCCGCCGAATCAAGAAGGCAGCAAGGTCCGCTTCAAGGCCCGGTACGGCAACTACATCGGCGGCCAGTGGGTCCCGCCGGTGAAGGGCGCGTACTTCGAGAACATCTCGCCCGTCACGGGCAAGCCCTTCTGCGAGGTGCCCCGCTCCACCGCGGAGGACATCGAGAAGGCGCTCGACGCCGCCCACGCCGCGAAGGCCGCCTGGGGCAAGACGACGTACACGGAGCGCGCCGTCATCCTCAACAAGATCGCGGATCGCATCGAGGCGAACCTCGAGATGCTCGCGGTCGCCGAGACGTGGGACAACGGCAAGCCCGTCCGCGAGTGCCTCGCCGCCGATCTGCCGCTGGCCATCGACCACTTCCGCTACTTCGCCGGGTGTATCCGCGCGCAGGAGGGCAGCCTCAGCCAGATCGACGACACGACCGTCGCCTACCACTTCCACGAGCCGCTCGGCGTCATCGGCCAGATCATCCCGTGGAACTTCCCCATCCTGATGGCGACGTGGAAGCTTGCGCCCGCCCTCGCCGCGGGCAACTGCGTCGTGCTGAAGCCGGCCGAGCAGACCCCGGTGTCGATCCTCGTCGTGATGGAGCTCATCGCGGATCTGCTCCCGCCGGGCGTCGTGAACATCGTCAACGGCTTCGGCGTCGAGGCGGGCAAGCCGCTCGCGCAGAACCGCCGCGTGAACAAGGTCGCCTTCACGGGCGAGACGACGACGGGCCGGCTCATCATGCAGTACGCGTCCGAGAACATCATCCCCGTGACGCTCGAGCTCGGCGGCAAGTCGCCCAACGTCTTCTTCGAGGACGTCCTCGCGAAGGACGACGACTTCGCCGACAAGTGCATGGAGGGCTTCACCATGTTCGCGCTGAACCAGGGCCAGGTCTGCACCTGCCCGTCGCGCGCCCTCATCTCGGACAAGATCTACAACCAGTTCATCGAGCGCGCGATCGCGCGCACCGAGAAGACCGTCCCGGGCAACCCCCTCGACCCGACGACCAAGGTGGGCGCGCAGGCGTCCAACGATCAGCTCGAGAAGATCCTCTCGTACATCGACATCGGCAAGAAGGAGGGCGCCAAGATCCTCACGGGCGGCGAGCGCGCGCGCCTCGGCGGCAACCTCGAGGGCGGCTACTACGTGCAGCCCACGATCTTCCGCGGCGAGAACAAGATGCGGGTCTTCCAGGAGGAGATCTTCGGCCCGGTCGTCAGCGTCACGACGTTCAAGGACTACGACGACGCCATCCGCATCGCGAACGACACGCTCTACGGCCTCGGCGCCGGCGTCTGGTCGCGCGACGGCTCGGTCGCCTACCGCGCCGGCCGCGAGATCCAGGCGGGCCGCGTGTGGACCAACTGCTACCACCTCTACCCGGCGCACGCCGCGTTCGGCGGGTACAAGCAGTCGGGCATCGGACGGGAGAACCACAAGATGATGCTCGACCACTACCAGCAGACGAAGAACCTCCTCGTCAGCTACTCCCCCAAGGCGCTCGGGTTCTTCTGAGAGATGCCCGTCCCGCGCGTGCTCATCACGGAGGAGGCGGCCAAGGTCCTGCAGGGCCTCGTGGCCACGCACGGCCCGGTCATGTTCCACCAGTCGGGGGGCTGCTGCGATGGCAGCGCCCCCATGTGCTACCCGCGCGGCGAGTTCCGCATCGGCGCGCGCGACGTCCTCCTCGGGGAGGTGTCGGGCGCGCCGTTCTACATGGGCGGCGAGCAGTTCGAGTACTGGAAGCACACCCAGCTCACGATCGACGTCGTGCCCGGCCGAGGGAGCGGCTTCTCGCTCGAAGGGCCGCTCGGAGTGAGGTTCATCGTGCGCTCGAGGGTGTTCGACCACGAC
>Ga0302283_1003659_pt1 | contig 11826 bp, 9 predicted proteins | sample III_Fen_E1_4_FD_198770 | JGI IMG/M metagenome (GOLD analysis project Ga0302283, IMG submission 198770) | Peat permafrost microbial communities from Stordalen Mire near Abisko, Sweden - III_Fen_E1_4 | ecosystem: Environmental > Terrestrial > Soil > Wetlands > Permafrost | place: Sweden: Abisko...
CGAACGCGTGCTGCGTGTCGAAGCAGACCCCCATACGCGCGTCGGTCTCCTTCTGGCCGACCCCCTCGAAGATGCCCGCGATCTGCTCGAAGCTGCAGCCGAGGCACGTCCCTTGCCCCGCCGTGTTCTCGATGAGGACGCGCGCGGTCGCCCCCTTCGTCCGCTCGAGTACCTCGCTCAGGCACTCGACGACGCGCGCGATGCCGATCTGCTCACCGACCCCGTTGTGAGCCCCCGGATGCAGCACGACGAACGCGATCCCGAGCGCCGACGACCGGTTCACCTCCGCGATGAGCGCGTCCTTCGAGCGCGTCAGCAGCGCCGCGTCGTCCGTCCCCAGGTTGACGAGGTAGCTCGTGTGCGCGAGCACCGGGATGTTCCCGGTCGCCGCGTGCAGCGTCTTGAACGCCGTGATCTTCTCCGGCGTCAGCTCGGGCTCGCGCCACTGGTTCGAGTTCTTGGTGAAGATCTGCAGCGCGGCGCACCCGTCGTGCTTCGCGCGTTCGAGCGACAGGTGAAGTCCTCCAGCGACCGACTCGTGAGCGCCCGTGATCATGCGCGCACCATAGCCCAGAAGGCTCGATGGCGACCGACGCTGCTAGAGCTTGATCCCCTTGCGCTCCAGCTGCTGCTTGGCGGCCCTGGAGATGGCTCCAGAAACGTTCTTGCTGCGAGCGATCGCCTTCAGCTCGTGCTCGCGGAGGTGGGGGATGAGGCCCGACGAGAGCTGCAGCGGGCAGCGCGGGTTCGAGACCAGGTTGACCTTGACCTGGTGGTTGCGCGTCCACTTGCTGTCGCCAGCGATGCAGCGGAGCACGTCCTCCGAGACGTTGCGGCTGGCCGAGACTCGCGCGACCTCGTTGTCCTGCACGTTGGGGTTCTTGATCGCCGCGACCGACACGCGACGATCCGGATCGCGCACGAGGAGCGCGCGCTCCGGGCCTCCACCCATCTGCGCCAGACGGATCTTCTGGCCGGTCTTCATCTCGCCGATGCGCGCGTAGAGCGGCTTCATCTTCGCCACCGGCACCTCGAGCCCCGTCTCCTCGTCGGTCTCGTGGGTCGCGGCGGCGAGCTCCGGATCGGCGCCGAGCTCGGCGGCGATCGCGGCGACCTCCTTGAACGCGATGTCCTCCGGCGTCGGGCCGTCCGGCGGGTCGACCGGGATCAGCTCCTCGGAGAGCGCCTGGACCGCCTCCTTGAACGCAGGGATCCCGTGCAGCTCGATGTTGTTGCGGACGGCGAGCTCGATCATGCGATCGCTCGTCGACATCCGCGTCGCCTTGTTCATGTAGAGCCGCTCGATGATCGGCGGGTGCTTGAGCAGACGGTCTTCGTTCGTCGCGATGAGCTCCGAGACCTCCTCCGACGACTTCATCGCGACGCGCGCGATGGTCTCGAGCGGCATCTGCGGCAGGCCGAGCATCCGCTCCATCATCGCGGCGTCGGTCGCGTACCTCGGCGCGACGACGTCGAGCACGCCCGGATGCAGGTCCGGCGTGAGCGCTCCGTTCAGGAGCTGCGGCGGCAGCTTGTCGAGCGTCGCCTGAGCGAGCGCGGCGAGCGCGGCGTCGGAGGACTCCGCGAGCACCGCGAGGATCGCGAGGGTGTCGACCGGCTTCAGGCCCGGCGCGATCCCGCGCGCGGCCATCATCCGCATGCCCGCGGGGGTCTTCGGGTCAAGGATGCGCTGGGCTTGAGGTCCGAGCTTCGCGACGTCGATGACAGGTTCCATTCGCGAAATGTACCTCGTCCGTCTCGTCGCGCCTACCCGCCCTCGTCTTCGAGCTCGTGCAGCCGGAGGACCTCCTGGTTCGTCTTCCGGAGCTCGGTCCGGTACTGCCACGTCCGCATGTACGTGATGTAGAGCGTCGTGGCCCAGAGCGACATCCAGGCGAGGCAGATGACGAAGGCCGCCTGCGGGGACCGCAAGAACCCGAGCGGCGACGTGAGCAGCGCGAAGAGCGGGAAGTAGCGCACCTGACGCCGCAGCTTCTCGTAGGTCTCGAGCTGCTGTTTGAGCTCGCCAGCCCACGCCTCGTACTTCTCGGCCTCGCTCGTCACGCTCATGTTCTGGGGTTGCGGCCACGGAGGGTCAAGCGGCGAAACCTGCGCGCCCGTCAGCGCGTATGGATGACAGAGCCTGTAGAGTGGGCTCTACCGGAGGCCAGCATGGTGGAGCGTGGGCAGTTGGGTTGGACCGTGGCAGCGGGGATGGCCTTCGTGATCGGAGCGGCCGCGTGCGGTCGATCCGAGCCGCTCACCGGCGGGCCCGCGAACCCGGCGAGCGCCGAAGCGATGGCAGCGCCTCCAGCGGCGCGTCAAAGCGCGGCGCCTGCCGCGGCCGTCGGAACGGTGGCCTCCACCTCGGCCAGCGGACGCACCTACGTGCGCCCCTCGAAGAGCGAGCTGAAGACTCGCCTGACGAGCGAGCAGTACGAGGTGACGCAGGAGGAAGGGACGGAGCGGCCGTTCCACAACGAGTACTGGAACAACCACGAGCCCGGCCTGTACGTCGACATCACCACGGGCGAGCCGCTGTTCAGCTCGGTCGACAAGTTCGAGTCGGGGACGGGCTGGCCGAGCTTCACCCGGCCCGTCGAGAAGGCGCGCGTCGTCCAGAAGACCGACACGACGCTCGGGATCTCGCGCAACGAGGTGCGGTCGAGCACCGGGGATGCGCACCTCGGCCACGTGTTCGACGACGGCCCTGCCCCAACGGGGATGCGCTACTGCATCAACTCGGCGGCGCTGCGGTTCATCCCCCTGTCGAAGCTCGAAGCGGAAGGCTACGGGCAGTACCTGAGCCTGTTCGGACCGCAGCCCCCGAAGTAGCGGTCGCAGCGGACCTGTCGTCTTCGACAGGCCGAAGCGCGAGAGCTACATCCTCTTCAGCCATGCTGCGCGCCACGCCTCGAGCCCGCGCATCGTTCGTCGGACATCTGCGCCGAGCATGGCCGGCGGTTGCGATCCTCATGCTCTGCGCCCGTTCCACACTGGCGGCCGATGATTCAGCGCCACGACCGGTCGCCCCGATGTTCACGCCGATCGTCTCGCCTGGCCGCGACCCGGAGCCGGTCGTCTCGACCGCGCAATCGCCGGGAGCGGCGAGCCCACGAAGCTTCTTCACGGCGATGGGCGGGTTCGCGACCGGCGGACTCGGGCTCGGCGCGAGCGCCCGCCTCGGGACGACGTTCGGCAATCACGTCAGCGTCGCCGCGAGCGTGACCTACGAGTCCGGAGCGCCGAGCAGCGCGGTCGCCGGGACCTTCGCGTACCTCTACATGGGGGGAGAGCTGGGGGTCGACGCGGCGGTGGGCCCGATCGTGCTCCGCACGTATGTCGGGCTCGGCGGCGGCACCGTCACCTCGTCGACGCTCGCCGTTCTCGGGCCGATGGAGGGGGCATCGAGCGGAGAGTCCACGGCGGCGAGGTTCGACGCCTGGCTCGGACTTCAGACGACGTTCGACGTGCCGGGGACGCCGCTGTTCGTCGCAGGCGACGTCCGTGTGCTGGACCTCCCGTCGCTCGCGGTGTTCGCGGGAGCCGGCGTCAGGTTCGGCAGGTAAACGCCGTCACCGCGGGCAGCTTGGGAGGTCCCCGCAACCGTCGGAGGTCCTGTCAGCGACACCCTGCGAGCGCGCCGAGAGACGCCCGAGGAGCTCCGAGAAAGTCACTGCAGCGTCTGCCCCGGCGCGCACTGCGGGCAGTTGACCAGGTTCCCGCAACCGTCCGACTGCACGCCGCACTCGGTGGCGCACGGGTTCGCGGGGACGCACGCTGGGGGCGCGACACACAGACCCGTCGACGCACAACCCTCCCCGTTCGGACAGGGCGCGCAGTCGAGGAACCCGTTGCAGCCGTCGGACCCGCCGCACGAGTTCGGAGGGAGGTCGGCGCACGTCTGCGGGGTGCAGCACGAGCCCATGTTGCAGGTGTCGCCGCTCTCGCAATCGCCGCAGTGGAGCGGGGACCCGTCGCACTCCGTGACGTCACCGCAGAACACGCCGGCGCACGTCGGTGACACGCACGGCCCGCACGTCCCCGAGAAGCAGCTGTCCGAGCCGGCGCACACCCCGCACACCACAGTATCTCCGCACTCGTTGACCACGGGGCCACACTCCGAGCCTGCAACGCCGCAGCCCGCGGGGAGCGGCGGAACGACGCAGGAGCCCTGCTGGCACTGGGCTGCGCCGGTGCAGCCGCCGCAGTCGAGCACTCCGCCGCAGCCGTCGGACTTCGACCCGCAGTCGTTCATGGCGCACGTCGCGGTCGTGCACGCGACGCAGTTCTGAGCGAAGAGGTCGCACACGAGCGGCGACGCGCAGCCGCCGCAGTTGATCTGCGCGCCACATCCGTCCGTGATCGTCCCGCACGCGGCGCCGAACGCCGTGCAGCTGAGCGTCGGGCACGCGCTGCACTGGTGGCTCTGAAGATCGCACTGCTGCCCCGACGGACAGGCTCCGCAGTCGACGGTGACGCCGCAGTCGTCGACGACGGGTCCGCAGGTCGCGCCGATCGAGCCGCAGGCCGACGTCGGGAGCGGCGACGAGGGGTGAGACGCGCCCGAGCGAGCGGGCGGCGCTCCCGAATCGACGGTGACGCTCCACACCTCGTTCGCGAGGTTCGGCGCGGCGGGCTCGCCGCAGCCTGCCATCGCAAACAGCGCGGTCGTCGCGACGACCCCTGCAGACAATACGGTACGACCGACGCAGCGCAGGCTGGCCATGATGATCCCGACTCCCTTCACGCGAAGTGCGTGGCTCGCCATCAGCACACAGCATGCCGCGCGCGGCTGCGCGCAAGATGCAGCGTGTTCTCTCGTCATTCGCACTCGGCCCGTCGCGCGCGGACAATTTGCGTCCCTGCGGGTTACGAACTTTGTCCGACCGCGCGCAACTTGGTCAGTGACCCTGATGACGCCCTTGCGAACGGGCCGGGGCTGCAGCCGGCGGAGAGTTCGAGCGCTGGTGAGACTGCTGTGACTGGACCACGGCGACGATGCCGCCGATGAGCGCGAGGATGAACACTACGAGGAGGGCGATCTTCGCGACGGACCACGGCGCCTCGCCGACGATCTCCCCCGTCTGCCCGTTGACGAGGAACCGGAAGACCTTCCCCTTGTAGCGATACGCGGCGATCCAGACCGGCAGGAGGACGTGCTTGAACGCCGACTGCTGGAACTGGTTCGAGACCTGAAGGCCGCGCGACGTGTCGCCGCCGATGTCGCTGGAGCAGCGCTGCTCCTGCCCCTGCGCGATGATGCCTTGCCCCTTCGCCCAGCCTGGCATGAGGTCGAGCGTGTACGACTCCGCACGCCAGCCCGCGAGGAACTGCGGCTGGTACGGGACGAGCCTCGCCATCTCGAAGCTCACGAACTTCACGGCGAGGGCCTCCGGGAGCCCCTTCCCTGCGCAGACGAGGACGTCCTTGTAATAGTCCTGGCGGCTCCCGGACGCCGGTTCCCATCGCGTCTTCTGCACTTCGCGCGTACGCCACTCGGTCTGGCCGTCGGCGTTGGTCTCTTGGACCTGCTCGCTCTCCATGTAGTGCCAGCCGCGCTCGGCCGACCACGACGAGTAGACCCCCGAGTCGAAAGACCAGTACGGGACGTACACGCCGCCCATCTCCTGGACGCTCGCCATCTTCGTGAGGTCGTTCGGGCGGAACCAGAGCGTCTTCAGCCACGTTCCGAAGCGCTCGTTGGCGACCTGCTTGGTGATGCCGAACGGGAGGAGGCTCTCGGGGCGGATCGAGTTCGCGTCCGTCGCCTGCGCGAGGACCTGCGCGGAGCCGCAGAACGCGCACTTCGTCGTCCGCTCTCCTTCGCCCACGTTCACGGTCGCGCCGCATTCCTTGCAGCCGACGGTTTGGACCGGGGTGCCGAGGCCTCGCTGCGCGAGCCGCATCCCGTCCTCGATGGGGATCGAGCGGATGCCTCCTCCAGTCTGCGCGACGGCCTGCTTGGTGCCGCAGTGGTCGCACTTCATCGCGTTGGCCGCGGCGTCCCACGCGAGCTGGGCGCCGCACCCCGGGCACTGGAATCCTTGAGCCAACGGGCCAGACTGGGCGGGAGCGGTCATGGGATGCTGAATACCCGAGCGAGATGGCACGTCCAACCGGGACGAGCGGAGCGGCGGGGGGCATCCCCCCACAGGAAGCGACTCGCAGGATCGACGACACGCGACGCTAGCGCAAGCAGACAACCGGCTCTATCTTCGGAGAAGCGTGAGACCCGCCGCGATCTCGGCGGCATGCCCGAGGCCACAAGGAGAAAACTGATGGGTGTCTTTGATTTCGTGAAGAACGGCGTCCGCGAGATGATGATTGCGCGCCCCGACGCGGTGAAGTCGCTCATCGTCTACAAGCACCCCGACCAGAACTTCCCTATGTACTCGCAGCTCACCGTCGACAGCGACGAGTGCGCGGTGTTCTTCAAGGACGGTCAGGTCATCGGCGTGCTCGCGCCGGGTCGTCACACGATGCAAACGCAGAACATCCCGTTCCTCGGCCAGATCGTGAACAACTTCACGGGCGGCCAGGTCTTCATCAGCGAGATCTTCTTCGTCAAGACCTCGCCCGTGCGGAACATCCCGTTCGGCGGCCCCATCGGCGACATGATCGACCCGCTCACGCAGGAGCAGGTCACGCCACGCGTCTTCGGCGACTTCGCCGCAGTCGTGACCGACCCCGTGAAGTTCATCGTGGGCTACTCGGGCCAGGCGGCCACGGGCGACAACGACTTCGTCCTCCAGTGGGTGAAGGGCCTCTTCATGAACGGCGTCAAGACGACGCTGGGCGAGCTCTGCGAGGTCGAGCAGAAGAGCGTCTTGCAGTGCATCTCGCTGACGCAGAAGCTTGCGGCGGCCTTCGTGGCGCACGCGCCCGACCTGAACGACATCGGCATCCGCATCCTGCAGATGGGGCAGTTCAACATCAACTTCTCCGACGACGACCGCGCCCGGCTCGTCGCGGCGAACGCGGAGGTCGCGAAGGCCCAGCGCGCGGTGAAGATCAAGCAGATCGGCATCGCGGGTGCGCAGGCGGACGCGCAGGCCAACCAGTTCGCGCTCGACCAGAAGTTCGGTCAGGACTCGCGCTACGTGAAGGATCTCGCGGGGAACTATCAGAACTACGCTGCCGGTCAGGCGATGATGGGCGCGGGCCAGGGAATGGCGGCGCACGGCGTCGGCGGCGGCGTGGCGGCACTCGGCGCCCAGATGGCGATCGGTGCGGGGATGGGCGGCGCGATGGCCGGTGCGTTCGGTCAGCAGCAGCCCCAGTTCGGCGGTGCCCCTCCGCAGGCCCCGCCGCAGCCGAACTTCGCTGCGCCGCCGGTTGCGGCGACCGGGCTGCAGGTGACCTGCGCGGCGTGCCACGCGACCCAGCCTGGCGGGAAGTTCTGCGCCGAGTGCGGAGCCACGCTGGCCCAGCCCAAGAAGTTCTGCACGGGCTGCGGTGGCGAGGTCGCTGCTGCGGCGAAGTTCTGCGCGAACTGCGGCACCTCTGCGAACGCTCCCGCGACCACCGGCTAGCAGACAATCGCGCTGCCAGTTGCCCCGGAAGCGCGCTAGCCTCGGTCACGTGGCTGGCATCAGGGTAGCGCGCGATGGCGGCTGACGCGGATCTCTTCTCCGAGGAGGCGACCGCCGTCCGCCGCGCGGTGAAGTGCTGTCCCGAGTGCGCGCAGCACTACAGCGCCGATTCGATGTTCTGTCCGTTCGACGGCTCGGCCCTCGAGGAGATGACCTGGGTCGCGCCGACCGATCCGACGGTCGACCCGGTCCTCGGCACGCTCATCGACGGTCGCTATCGGGTCGAGCGCGTGCTCGGCGAGGGCGGAACGGGAACGGTCTACGAGGTTCTTCACGAGAGCCTGCACCGTCGGTTCGCGATGAAGGTGCTGCGGCGCGACGTCGCCCGCGACCCGGCCCTCGCGAGCCGCTTCATCCAGGAAGCACGCGCCACCGCGAGCCTGAAGCACCCGCACATCGTCTCCATCACGGACTTCGGGCGGCTGCCGGACAAGACCCCTTACTTCGTGATGGAGCGGCTCGTCGGGAAGACTCTCGCCGAGGTGTGTCACATCGGCGGCCAGCTTCCGATGGAGCGCGCCGTGCGCGTGGTCATGCAGGTGGCCGACGCGCTGTCTGCCGCGCACGAGGCCGGTATCGTGCACCGTGACCTGAAGCCGGAGAATATCTTCCTCGTCGGTCGCATCGACGGTGACGGGCGCGGCGGCGACGACGTCCGCGTGGTCGACTTCGGCGCGGCGAAGATCGCGGGAGCGAGCCGCATCACGAAGACCGGCATCGTGTTTGGCACGCCGCACTACATGTCCCCCGAGCAAGCGAGCGGCCAGCCCGTGGATCACCGCGCCGACATCTACGCGCTGGGCGTGATCATGTACGAGCTCTTCACGGGCCGGCTCCCGTTCCAGGCCGACACGCTCATGGGGGTCCTGACGAAGCACATGTTCGTCGAACCGCCCCCCTTCTCGGAGACGCCGATCCCCGACGCTTCGCGCCTCCTCGGGGCGCTCGAGGCAGTGACCATGCGCACGATGGCGAAGAAGCCGGAGAATCGCTTCCAGACCATGGCGGCGCTGGGCGCGGAGCTCGAACGGACGATCTCGTTCGGCGAGGCCGGCCGCGTCGAGCTCGCGCCGGGGTGGACACCGCAGCCGAGAGCGAAGTCGGTCCATCCACCCGCAGAGCTTTCGCGGGCGCTCGAAGGGCCCGAGCGGCGAGATGTGTATCCGAGCGAGGAGGTTCCGACCGTCCCGGGGACCTCGCTGCGCAGCGTGTGGGCCGGGCTTGCCGCGGTCGCCATCGTGTGTGCCGTCGTGGGCATGATCACCCTCCGAAAGGGGTCGGCGGCGCAGCCGGTCACCTCGGCGCCGCCGATCACCTCCGCTTCGTCGCCGGCGCCCAGCGCGAGCGTCGCTGTCGCAACCCCGCCCGCGGCGCCCTCCGCGAGCGCGACCGCCCCAGCGATTCCGGCCGCCGTGCACCTAACCACCATCCCGCCGTTCGCCGAGGTCTGGCAGAGCGGGCGGCGGATCGGGACGACCCCTATCGACCTTCCTGTCGATCCGGACGGGCATCCGGTACGGTGCACGCTCCACGCTCCCGGATACGCAGAGACTCCGGTTTCAATCGACAGCACGTCGGCGCCATCGCTCGCGGTGAAGCTCGACGCCCTCCCCGCATCCCCTCATCCACGCAAGCCCCCCGCTCCCGCGACCAAGCAGCGTCACTCCGTCTCCGGAGAGCTGGTCGATCCATTCTGAACCCCTGAGACATGGCAAAGAAGACGCTCCTTCTCGTCGACGCCGATCCGCGCAGCCTGCGCGTGCTCGAGGTCAGCCTCAAGAAGGCCGGATACAGCGTCACGACCGCCGAAGACGGCCTCGACGCGCTGAACAAGGTCGAGCTGTCGAGCCCCGACCTCGTGCTCTCCGACACGCGCCTCCCGAAGCTCGACGGCTACGCCTTCGTACAGAAGCTGAAGGCGAAGCCGGAGTGGGCGACGATCCCGGTGGTCTTCCTCACGAGCCAGAAGTCCGTGGAGGACAAGATCCGAGGGCTGGAGCTGGGCGTCGAAGACTATCTGACGAAGCCCATCTTCGTCCGCGAGCTGCTCGCGCGCGTGAACCTGCTCCTCGCTCGCCGCACGCAGGAGAACATCGCCACGCGCGCCGCGCCCGGCGGGCGCACGCGGTTCTCGGGGTCGATCCAGGACATGGCGGTGGTCGATCTCCTGCAGACCTTCGAGGTCTCCAGGAAGAGCGGCGTCGTGCACCTCTCGACGAAGGTCCAGCGCGCGAAGATCTACTTCCGCGACGGGAAGATCATCGACGCCGAGGTCGGCCGGTTGCGCGGCGAGGAAGCGGTCTACCGCACGCTCATCTGGAACGAGGCGGAGTTCGAGGTCGAGTTCTGCGCGGTGACGATGGAGGACATCATCGGGACCTCGACCCAGGGCATCCTGATGGAGGGGATGCGCCGGGTCGACGAGTGGGGCCGGCTCTGCGAGCAGCTCCCGCCGCTCACGACGCTCTTCGAGATCGATCACCCCGAGCTGCTCGACCGACTCAGCGAGATCCCCGACGAGCTCAACGGCATCCTGCGACTGTTCGACGGTCAGCGCTCGCTGTTCCAGGTGGTGGACGAGTCTCCCTTCGAGGACCTCTCGACGCTCTCCACCATCTCGAAGCTCTACTTCGAAGGGCTGCTCGTCGTGTGCGGCGACGCCCCGACGCAGGCGAAGGAGAGCGAGGCCCTCGCGTCGGACCCGGCGCTCATCGCAGCGAAGACGATCCCCGAGTCCCTCATGGTGCCGGCATCCGAGAGCTTGCGGCCGCCTGCGCCGCAGCCGATTGACGAGGCCCAGCAAATTCCGGAGCCCGCGCGAGCGCCGGTCGTCGCCCGCCCCCCCTCCTCGCCTCCCGAGCCGCTCGCCGCGCCAGCGCCCGAGCCTGCGGCTCCCGTCGCCGATCGGATCATCTCCACGCCGCCTGCCGCAGCACCGCCAGCGCCCGTGGTCCCGCCGCCGACCGACGTCGACGCCACGCGCCCGCCGAGCGCTCCGCCTGCTGCGATGGAGGCTGCCGTGGCAGCACCGTCGACCGAAGCGAGCGTGGTCGTTGCCGAGGGCATTCCCCATCTGAGCGACCGCGCGGCGGCCGAAGAGGTTCCGGTGCCAGCGACGTCGGCGCCCGAGGAGGTCGAGCCGACGGACACGCGGCGCGCGACGACCGATCCGCCGTCGCCGATGACGCAGCGAGAGCGGCAGGCGAGCTCGCGGATAAGGCCGCCGTACTCCGAGGGCGAGCTCGGCGACGCCGCGGATGATCTCGAGGCCTTGCCGCGACCGGTACCGAAGGCGTTCGCCCGCGTCGTGATCGCCGCGAGCCTCCTGACGCTCATTGCCTTTGGACTCGCGCGAGGAGCACGCCGCCGGCCGAGCCTCCCGTGCACGACACTGCCGGGATCGGGCACCACGCCGAGCCGGCGGTGCCGCCGACCCCACCACCGAGCGCAGCTGTGCCTGCCATCGATGCCGCCGTGGCGCCGCCGACGTCTGCCTCTGGATCCTCGTCCTCCGCCTCCGCCGCCGCTGCGTCAGCGCCCCAGGCGCCGACTCCGGCATTGCCTGCGCCCGCTGCGCCGACCGACGGTCCGAGCGCGCGCACGCTCATCGCGCAGGCGCAGGCGCTCCTCGACCGCGGCTCGTACAAGCACGCGATCGAGGTCGCGCGTCTCGCGACGCAGGCCGATCCGAGCATCGCCGAAGGCTGGCTCACGCTCGGCGGCGCGTACGGCGCATCCGGCAACGCGGCGCAGGCACGCTCCGCGTATCACAAGTGTGTCGACCAGGCGCACGGCGCACGGGTCTCCGAGTGCCGAGCGCTTCTCCAGTAATCGAGCGCCTGCCACGTGCCCCACGCGCAGGCGCGCAACCTCGGACGACGGTTCGGACGATGTGCGCGCGTCGTCGGACGCACGCTGCGTCTTTCAGCCGTAGATGGCCTTGGCCAGGGCACCCGACACGTCGGCCGTGACGAGGTCGCGGTAGCCGCCGATCGCAGCACCGTCGACGAACACGACAGGGAGATCGTCCTCCTTGCAGCCCGCGGTACGCATGACGAAGCGCATCGTGGCCTCGTCACCCGCGACGTCGAGGCGCTGATACACGATCGACTTCGCCTTGAGCAGCTCCTCGACGCGCTCGAGCTCGCGCGCGTTCCGATCCTTCTCGAAGTAGACCATCACCGGGGCCGCCAGCTTCACGGCCTCGACCTTCTTGGCTTGACCTTGCGTG
>Ga0302283_1003676_pt1 | contig 11787 bp, 5 predicted proteins | sample III_Fen_E1_4_FD_198770 | JGI IMG/M metagenome (GOLD analysis project Ga0302283, IMG submission 198770) | Peat permafrost microbial communities from Stordalen Mire near Abisko, Sweden - III_Fen_E1_4 | ecosystem: Environmental > Terrestrial > Soil > Wetlands > Permafrost | place: Sweden: Abisko...
GCCGGTCCGTATAGTCTCCGGGCCATGTTCCAGGCCGTGCTCAAGGAGATCGTGGACGGGACCGAGGGCGGGCTCTCGACGCTCCTCATGGATTTCGAGGGCATCGCGGTCGACAGCTACTCGAAGCCCGGGGCCCCGTTCGACATCAACAACGTCGGCATCGAGTTCGGCGTCGTGTTGAAGTCGATCCAGCGCGCCGCCTCCAGCCTCGAGGCCGGCGACGCGGCCGAGGTCGCCATCCAGGCGGAGAAGATGATCACGCTCATCCGCGTGGTGAACTCCTCCTACTTCGTGGCGTTCTCGATGAGCCCCGACGCCAACGTGGGCAAGGCGCGCTACATGCTGCGCACCCGCGTGCCGCAGCTCCTCAAAGAGCTCTCGTAGGCCCGTGCCTCCGCTCCCGCCGGTCTCGCGCCGGGTGAGCGTGATCTCCGGGCCCAACCTCGACCGGCTGGGGACCCGCGAGCCCGCCATCTACGGCACCACCACGCTGGCCCAGCTCCACGCCCAGGTGGAAGCGGCCGCCCGCGCCGCCGGCGCGGAGGCGGTGTGCCGCCAGTCCAACCACGAGGGCGATCTGGTGAGCTGGATCGGCTCGGCAGGAGACGACGGCTTCGCCGGCGTGGTGCTCAACGCGGCCGCGTACACCCACACCTCGATCGCGATCCTCGACGCCATCAAGGCGAGCGGGGTCCCGGTGATCGAGGTCCACCTCTCCAACCCCGACGCGCGGGAGCCCTTCCGTCGGCGCTCGGTCATCGCCCCGGCCTGCCTGGGCCGCGTCGCCGGGTTCGGTCCTCGGTCCTATGTCCTCGGGCTCCAGGGCCTGCTTCACCACCTGGGAATGGTCGTTCCCGTCGTCCCCGCGCCGTGACGCTCCGCACAAAGCGGGGGGGTATGCGCGAGATGCTTCCTTCCGGCGCGCTGGTTGGCTAGAAAGCGGCCGGCCCGCGGGGCTTCCCCATGAACATCAACCTAGACTTGAAAGACCTGGCGCGCCTCCTCCGGCTCCTCGAGAAGCGCAACATCTCCGAGTTCGAGCTCGAGGACGACAAGCTGCGGCTGCGCGTCGTCCGCGGCGCGCGCGGTGGAGGGGGTGGGGGCGGCCCCATCGTCGACCTCGCGCCGGTGGCGACCGCGATCGGCGGGGTCCCCGCGGCCGTCGTCGACGACGCGAGCATCCTCTGGGTGACCTCGCCCTTCGTCGGCACGTTCTACCGCTCGCCCTCGCCCGACGCGCCCCCCTTCGTCGAGGTGGGCAGCTCCATCCGCGAGGGCCAGGCGCTCTGCATCGTCGAGGCGATGAAGCTGATGAACGAGATCGAGGCCGACGCCGCCGGCACCATCCTCGAGATCCTCGCCGAGAACGGCAAGCCCGTCGAGTTCGGCCAGAAGCTCTACAAGGTGCGGAAGGCCTGAGACGCCCTTGTTCGCGAAGATCCTCATCGCCAACCGCGGCGAGATCGCGATGCGCATCATCCGGGCGTGCCGGATGCTCGGCGTGCGCACGGTGGCCATCCACTCCGACGTCGACGCCGGCGCGCTCCACGTGCGCTTCGCGGACGAGGCGGTCTGCGTCGGCCCGGCCGAGGCCGCCAAGAGCTACCTCAACGTCCCCCAGATCATCGCCGCCGCCGAGATCACGGGCGCCGACGCCATCCACCCCGGCTATGGCTTCCTCTCGGAGAACGCCAAGTTCGCCGAGGTCTGCAAGAAGTGCCGGCTCGCCTTCATCGGCCCCTCGCCGGAGTCGATGCGCACCTGGGGGGACAAGGTCTCCGCCCGGGCCACCGCCACGCGCTTCGGCCTGCCCCTGCTCCCCGGCACCGGCGTCCTCACCGACGGGGCCCACGCCACCGCCGAGGCCAACCGCATCGGCTACCCGGTCATCCTCAAGGCCTCGGGCGGCGGCGGCGGTCGCGGCATGCGCATCGTCCGCGAAGAGTCCGAGGTCGCCCGCGCCTACGAGACCGCCTCGCGGGAGGCGATGGCCGGCTTCAAGAACCCCGACGTGTACCTGGAGCGCTTCATCGAGGAGCCCCGGCACATCGAGTTCCAGGTCCTCGCCGACCACCACGGCGGCGTGTGGACGCTCGGCGAGCGCGAGTGCTCCCTGCAGCGCCGCCACCAGAAGGTCATCGAAGAGTCGCCCAGCCCCGCCATGACCGACGAGCTGCGCGCCTCCCTCGGCGAGGTCATCCGCCGCGCCATCCGGGAGACGGGGTACACCACCCTGGGCACGCTCGAGTTCCTCATGGACGAGCACCGGAACCTCTACTTCATGGAGATGAACACCCGGGTCCAGGTCGAGCACCCGGTCACCGAGATGGTCACCGGCATCGATCTGGTCGACCAGCAGATCCGCGCCGCCGCCGGCGAGAAGCTCAACCTCCCCGACTCCGGCGCCCTCCGCTTCCGCGGCCACTCCATCGAGTGCCGCATCAACGCCGAGGACCCCAAGACCTTCGCCCCCTGGCCCGGCCTCATCACCGAGTACCACCCCCCGGGCGGCGGCGGCGTGCGCGTCGACTCCGGCGTCTACGGCGGCTGGCGCGTGCCGAGCTGCTACGACGCGCTCATCGCCAAGGTCATCACCCACGGCGGCAACCGCGCCGAGGCCATCGCCCGGATGCGCTGCGCCCTCGACGAGCTGATCATCGGCGGCATCCGCACCAACAAGCCGCTCCACCAGGCCCTGCTGCGCGACCCCGAGGTGCTCGAGGGGCGCATGTCCACGCGCACCATCGAGCGCGTAGTGGCCCGCGGGTTCTAGGCCAGTCATCCTGCGGAGCGCCCGGGAGCGCTCCGCGACGGTCATCCTGCGGAGCGCCCGAGAGCGCTCCGCGACGCTCATCCTGCGGAGCGCCCGGCTCGCGGTGGGGGCTGCTCGACCGTCGGCTTCGGGCCCGGTTGTTCGTTCGAGGCGGACCGCGTCGATGCTTGTGCTGTTTTGCGGGCGTCCGTCGTGGGCTATGAGACCATCGCCGTGCCGGATGACGGCCCCGTCACCGGCCTGGAGGGCAGATCGATGACGAGAGAGTTCCGCCGCGTGGCGATCGTGAACCGCGGCGAGCCGGCCATGCGCCTCATCCACGCCGTGCGGGAGATGCCCAGGCCGATGCAGACGGTCGCGCTCTTCACCGAGCCCGATCAGCGGGCGATGTTCGTGCGCGAGGCCGACGCCGCGGTCGGCCTCGGGCCCGCCACCTTCGTCGACCCGCGCGACGGCCGGCGCATGAGCAGCTACCTTGACTATCCGCGGCTCGAGCGCGCGCTGGTGGCCTCGGGCGCCGACGCCGCGTGGGTGGGCTGGGGCTTCGTCGCCGAGCACGCCGAGTTCGCCGAGCTGTGCGAGCGGCTGGGCATCGTCTTCATCGGGCCCACGGCGGCGGTGATGCGCCGTCTCGCCGACAAGATCAGCGCCAAGCGCCTCGCCGAGGAGGCCGGGCTCCCGGTCGCCCCGTGGAGCAACGGCCCCGTCGAGACGCTCGACGAGGCGCGCGCCCACGCGACGCGGCTCGGCTACCCGCTGATGCTCAAGGCCAGCAGCGGGGGAGGGGGCCGCGGCATCCGCGCCCTGCGGTCCGAGGGCGATCTCGCGGCGGCCTTCACCAGCGCCCGCGCTGAAGCGCTCGCCGCCTTCGGCGACGCCACCGTCTTCCTGGAGCGCCGGGTGATCGGCGCCCGCCACATCGAGGTGCAGATCGTCGGCGACCAGCACGGCGCCGTCTGGGCGGCGGGCGTGCGCGACTGCACGCTCCAGCGCCGCCACCAGAAGGTGCTCGAGGAGGGGCCGTCCCCGGCCCTCCGGCCCGAGGAGGACGCCTCGATCCGCGCCGCCGCGGCCAGCCTGGCGCGGCGCGCCGGCTACCAGGGAGCGGGCACCGTGGAGCTCCTCTTCGACGCCGAGAGCCGGCGCTTCTCGTTCATGGAGGTGAACGCCCGCCTCCAGGTCGAGCACCCCGTCACCGAGGCCACCACCGGCCTCGATCTCGTCAAGCTCCAGCTTCACGTCGCCGCCGGCGGCCACCTCGTGGGCGAGCCCCCCGCGCCGCGCGGCCACGCCATCGAGGTGCGGCTCAACGCCGAGGATCCCGAGAACGACTTCGCCCCCGCGCCCGGCCGCATCGAGGTCCTCCGCCTGCCCACCGGCCCCGGCGTGCGCGTCGACACCGGGGTCGCACAGGGCGACGTGGTCCCGCCCGAGTTCGACTCGATGATCGCCAAGATCATCGCCTGGGGCAAAGACCGCGACGAGGCGCTGGCCAGGCTCCGCCGCGCGCTCGCCGAGACGGTCATCGTCGTGCGCGGGGGCACCAGCAACAAGGCGTTCCTCCTCGGTCTCCTCGGCCGCCCCGAGGTGCAGCGCGGCGACTTCGACACCGCCTGGCTCGACGGCCTGGCCGCCCGCGGCGAGCACGTCTCGCGCGAGCACGGCGAGGTGGCCCTGCTCGAGGTCGCCGCGGCCGCCTACGCCGCGGAGGCCGCCGTGGAGCGCACCCAGTTCTTCGCCTCGGCCGCGCGCGGCCGGCCCCGGCTGCGCGCGGAGGCGGGCCGCGCGGTCGAGCTCGGCCACCGCGGCGCGCGCTATCGCTTCCAGGTCGAGCAGGTGGGCCCCGAGCTCTACCGCATCGACGCCGGCGCCGGCGCGTTCACCGTCCACGTCGAGCGGCTCGGCCCCTTCGAGCGCGCCCTCGGGTACCGCGGGCGCCGCTACCCCCTGCTCTCGGTCGCGCACGGCAGCCACCACGTCGTCGAGGTCGAGGGCGTGCCCCACCGCGTCTCCCGCGACGCCGCAGGCATGGTGCGCTCGCCCTCGCCGGCGATGGTGCTCTCGCTGGCGGTGGCGCCCGGGGCCGTCGTCGCGGCGGGGGACCGCCTCGCCACGCTGGAGGCGATGAAGATGGAGATGGTCATCTCCGCCCCCTTTACCGGCCTGGTGCGCGAGGTGCTGGTGACCGCCAACACCCAGGTCGCCGCCGGCGCGCCCCTGGTGCTGCTCGAGCCGGAGGGGGCCGAGCGCGGCACCGGCGCCGAGGCGCTCACCTTCGAGCCCGACCCCACCCCGTCCGGAAGCACCCGCACCCGCTGGGCCCACACCTTCGAGGAGCTGCGCCGCTTCCTCCTCGGCTTCGACGTCGACCCGCGCGAGGCCCGGCGCATCGCCGCCACCTTCGCCCACCTCTCTCGCGCGCTCCCCCACGACGACGAAGATCTCGCGCGCGCCGAGCGGGAGGTGCTCTCCATCTTCATCGACGTGCACGCCCTCTTCCGCCGGCAGCCCGCCGCGGACGATCCCGACGGGCCCGAGGACCGCAGCACCCAGGAGTACTTCGGCACCTACCTGCGCGAGCTCGACACCGGGGGCAAGGGCCTGCCCACCGCGTTCCTCGACAAGCTGGGCCGCGCGCTCCGGCACTACGGCGTCGAGACGCTGGAGCGCTCGCCCGAGCTCGAGGACGCCCTCGTCCGCATCTACAAGGCGCACGCGCGCGGCGACGTCGGCGCGGTCGCGGTGGCTGACGCGCTGGAGCGCGGCCTCGGCGTCACCCGGCGCGACGCCGATCTGCGCCGCCTCCTCGAGCGCCTCCTCGCGGTCTCCGACGGGCGCTTCCCCACCGTCCATGATCTCACTCGCGAGGCCCGCTACCGCGGCTTCGATCAGCCCGTCTTCGAGCAGGCCCGGGACGAGGCGTACGCCCGCGTCGACCGGGACCTGCTCCGGCTCGCCGGCGATCTCCCGTCCACCGTGCGCGCCGAGCTGCTCTCGACCATGGTCGACTGCCCCCACCCGCTCATCCGCGGGCTGATCCAGCGCTTCGAGGACGCGCCGCCGGCCCTCCGAGCGTGCATGATCGAGGTGCTCACCCTCCGCTACTACCGCATCCGCCAGCTCGGGCCGCTGGAGGTCTCGATCGCCTCGGGCCGCGGCGTGGCGCGCGCCGCCTTCACCCACGAGGGGCGGCGCTTCCACGTCTTCACCACCCACGCGCGCTTCGCCGAGATCGCCGAGGTGGTGTCGAGCTTCGCCTCCGCCATCGCGGCGATCCCCGAGGGCGACCGCGTCGTGCTCGACGTCTACGCGTTCCACGGAGGCCCGCTCGGCGACGCCGACGCCACCGAGCGCGCCCTCCAGGCCGCCTTCGCGCGCGTCGCCATCCCGCGGGCGCTGCACCGGCTGGTGGTCATCGTCGGCGGCCCCGAGGCGACCGCGCGGCTCGCCCGCGTCCAGCAGTTCACCTTCCGCCCCGCGCTGGGCGGCGGCTACGCGGAGGAGCGGCTCGCCCGGGGCATCCACCCCATGATGGGCAAGCGGATGCACCTGTGGCGGCTCTCCGGCTTCGTCACCGGGCGCCTGCCCTCGGCCGAGGACGTCTACCTGTTCCACGCCGTGGCGCGCGACAACGCCAGGGACGAGCGCCTCTTCGCCGTCGCCGAGGTCCGCGATCTCACCCCCGTGCGCGACGCCTCCGGCCGCGTCGTGGCCCTGCCTCACCTCGAGCGCATGCTCGTCGAGGCGCTGGCGAGCATGCGCCTCTTCCAGGCGCGGCGCGCGCCCTCGGAGCGGCTCCAGTACAACCGCGTCCTCCTCCACGTGTGGCCCGCGCTGACGCTCGACTCGGCCGAGCTCGATCACATCGTGCGCCGCATGGCGCCCTCCACCGCGGGCCTCGGCGTCGAGCAGGTGGTCGTCCACGCGCCCGTCCCCGACCCCGCCACCGGGGCGCTGCGCGAGCGCGTCATCACCTGCTCGTTCACGGTCGGCGCCGGGCTGCGCATCACCTTCAGCGAGCCCACGGACGAGCCGGTGCGATCGCTCTCCGAGTACGAGCAGAAGGTCTCCCAGCTCCGCCGCCGGGGGCTGGTCTACCCGTACGAGATCGTCAAGCTCCTCACCCCCACCCGGGAGGCGGCCACGGCGGATTTCCCTCCGGGTGAGTTCGTCGAGCACGACCTCGACGCGCGCGTCGAGGGAGGCGGTGCCCTGATCCCCGTCGATCGCCCCTGGGGCCGGAACAAGGCGAACGTGGTGGTGGGCGTGATCAAGAGCTTCACCGCGCTCTACCCCGAGGGGATGACGCGCGTCGCCATCTTCGGCGACCCCAGCAAGGAGATGGGCGCGGTCTCCGAGCCCGAGGGCCGCCGCATCTGCGCGGCCCTCGATCTGGCCGAGAAGCTGGGGGTCCCGGTCGAGTGGTTCGCCCTCTCCGGCGGCGCCAAGATCGCCATGGACAGCGGCACCGAGAACATGGACTGGGTCGCGGCGGTCCTGCGCCGCCTCATCGAGGTCACCCAGGCCGGCCTCGAGGTCAACGTGATCGTCTGCGGCATCAACGTCGGCGCCCAGCCCTACTGGAACGCCGAGGCCACCATGCTGATGCACACGCGCGGCATCCTGGTGATGACGGGCGAGAGCGCCATGGTGCTCACGGGCAAGCAGGCGCTCGACTACTCCGGCAGCGTCTCGGCCGAGGACAACCAGGGCATCGGCGGCTACGAGCGCATCATGGGCCCGAACGGGCAGGCCCAGTACCGGGCCGACGACATCAGCGCGGCCTGCCGCGTGCTCCTCGCCCACTACGATCACACCTACCTCGCCAGGGGGGAGCGCTTCCCCCGCCGCGCCCCCACCGGCGACCCTCACGGGCGCGACGTCTGCCGCGCGCCGCACCCCGCCCCGCCCCCCGGCGTCGAAGGGTTCACCACGATCGGGGAGATCTTCTCCGACCAGACCAACCCGGGCCGCAAGAAGCCCTTCGCCGTGCGCGCCGTGATGGCGGCCGTGATCGACCAGGATCACCGCCCGCTCGAGCGCTGGAAGGACATGCGCGACGCCGAGACCGCCGTGGTCTGGGACGCGCGCCTCGGCGGCCACGCGGTGTGCCTGATCGGCATGGAGTCGAAGCCCTCGCCGCGCCTCGGCTACGTGCCCGCGGACGGGCCCGACACCTGGACCGCTGGCACGCTCTTCCCGCGCTCGTCCAAGAAGGTGGCGCGCGCCATCAACGCCGCCACGGGCAACCGCCCGCTGGTGGTGCTCGCCAACCTCTCCGGCTTCGACGGCTCGCCGGAGTCGATGCGGGCGCTCCAGCTCGAGTACGGCGCCGAGATCGGGCGCGCCATCACCAACTTCCTGGGGCCGATCCTGTTCGTGGTGATCTCGCGCTACCACGGCGGCGCCTTCGTGGTCTTCTCGCGGCGGCTCAACCCGGCCATGGAGGCCGTCGCGCTCGAGGGCAGCTACGCCTCCGTCATCGGCGGCGCCCCCGCGGCCGGCGTGGTCTTCTCGCGCGAGGTCGACGCCCGCACCCGCAGGGACCCGCGCCTCGCCCCCCTCGAAGAGCAGCTCGCCGCCGCGGTCGGCGAGGACAAGCGCGAGCTCGCGGCGCGCCTCGCGGAGATCCGCCCCGTGGTGCGCGCCGAGAAGCTCGGCGAGGTGGCCGACGAGTTCGACCGCGTCCACAGCGTCCACCGCGCCCGCGAGGTCGGGTCGCTCGACCGCATCATCGCGCCGGACACGCTGCGGCCCTACCTGATCGACGCGCTCGACCGCGGCGTCGCCAGGGCGCTCGCGGTCGCGGAGGTGGCCGGCCACCTGCGGCCTCCGGTCTCCTGAGCTCAGGGGCTGGGCTCCGCCAGGCTGGCCAGCGTCTCGGTCAGCAGCTCCGGGGTCACCGGCTTGGCCAGGTACGCGTCGAAGCCGGACGCCAGCGCCTGCTCGCGATCGCTGTGGCTGGCGAAGGCGGTGAGCGCCACGGCGGGCAGGTGGCCTCCCTCGGTCTCCTCGCGCTCGCGGACGCGGAGGATGAGGCTGTAGCCGTCCTCGCCGGGCATCCCGATGTCGCTCAGCAGCAGGTGCGGTCGGAAGTCGTCGAGGGAGTCGAGCGCCGCCCGCGCCGAGTGGACGGCGCGGGCCTCGGCGCCGGCTTCGTGGAGCACCGCGGTGAGGAGGTCGCAGGCGTCGGGATCGTCGTCGACCACCAGCACGCGCTCGCCGGCGAGCAGGGTGGGGGCGCGGGCGGGGCGGCCTCCAGGCTTGCGGCGCAGGGTCACCACCGGCGAGGCCTCGGCGCCCACGAGGGGGAGCGTCACCGTGAAGGTCGCGCCTTTTCCTTCGCCGGGGCTCTCGACCTGCACGGTGCCCTGGTGCAGCTCCACCAGGTGGTGGACGATGGCGAGGCCGAGGCCGAGGCCGCCGCGGGCGTGCACCGTGGTGCGCTCCGCCTGCCGGAAGCGGTCGAAGACGTGAGGCAGGAACTCGGCCGAGATGCCGCGCCCGCTGTCCTCGACCACGATGCGGGCCACGGCTTCGTCGCGCTCGAGGCGCACCCCGACGCGGCCGCCGGCCGGCGTGAACTTGATCGCGTTGGTGAGGAGGTTGCTCACCACCTGCTGGAGCCGGACGGGATCACCGACCACCTCGGTGGGCGGCCGGGGCGGCGTGTCGAGGAGGACGCCCTTGGTCTCGGCCAGCGCCGTCATCGACTCCAGCACCGACCCGATCACGGCCGCGAGGTCGACGCGCTCCCGCGCGAGGCGCAGCTTGCCCGCGACGATGCGCGAGACGTCGAGCAGATCCTCGATGAGCCGGGCCTGCAGGGTGACGTTGCGCTCGATGGCGTCGAGGGGCTTGTGCGCCAACGGCACGTGCTGGAGCCGCCCCTTGAGCATCGAGGTCCACCCCAGCATCGCCTGGAGCGGCGTGCGCAGCTCGTGCGAGAGGGTGGCGAGGAACTCGTCCTTGGCCTGCGTCGCCGCCTGCGCCTCGGCGCGCGCTGCCTGCTCGCGCCGGAGCAGCTCGGCGCGCTCCTCGTCGGCCTGCTTCTGCCGCGTGATCTCGACCGCCGTGCCCATCATGCGCAGGGGCGCGCCGTCGTCGTCGTAGAGGACTCGCCCGCAGCCGGCGACCCAGTGGACGCTGCCGTCGGGCCACACCACCCGGTGCTCGACGTGGAGCTCGGTGTGCGCCTCGATGGCGTCGGCGACGGCCCGGGCGAGCCGCTCGCGATCGTCGGGGTGCACGGCCTCGAGGTAGCGCGCGTAGCTGATGACCTCGTCGGCGCCGACGCCGAAGATGGCCCGGCAGCACGGCGTCCACACCAGCCGGTTGTTCTTCGGGGTCCAGTACCAGGCCCCCACGCAGGCCGCCTCGCAGGCGAGCCGCAGCAGCTCCACCGAGTCGGTGAGGTCGCGGGCGATGACGGAGCTGCCCACGGTGCGGCCCGCGTCGTCGCGGATCGGGGAGAGGGTCAGCGCGACCGCGATCCTGGTGCCGTCCTTGCGGACCCGGATGGTCTCGTAGCCCTCCACCCGCGCGCCGCGCCGCATCTGGTCGAGGAGCCAGGCGATCTCGGCGTGGCGCTCGGGGGGCACCAGCATGGCGATGGACTGGCCCACCGCCTCCTCGCGCGAGTAGCCGTAGAGCCGCTCCGCGGCCGCGTTCCAGCTCGAGATGATGCCCTCCGGCGTCTTGCCGATGATCGCGTCCGAGGACGACTCCACGATGGCCGCGAGCCAGCCGCGCGCGTGGTCCCCAGCCCGCGGGTCGACGTCGCCGGCGGGCCGTTCGAGCGCCGACGCCGCCGCCGTGAGCAGCAGCGGGACGACCGCGAGCACGCCGAGGAGATTACCGGTCCACCACGCCCAGCAGAGCCGGGCGACGTCGGCGGGCGCTTCGCGCCAGAGGAGCAGGCTGAGCGATGCCATGCTGGCGCCGAGGGACGCGCTCACCACGGCGGCCGCGAGCAGCCCGGTGAGATCCCTCCAGCGAGCGAGCGAGCCGCGGAAGCCGGCGGTGCCACAGAGGACGGTGGCCCCGGCGACGGCCGCGGCGGTGCTAGCGAGGGTGAAGCCAGCGGCGAGCAGGGGCGGTGACCCGGCGGCCAGGCTGGTGAGCAGGGCGCCGACGGCCACGCCCGGCCACAGGCGCGCCCCGCCGAGCACGAGCGCGGCGAGGGAGATGCCGGCAGGGGCCCAGAAGAAGGTCGCGAAGCCGTCCGCCGGCGCCAGCCGCAGGCCGAGCATGGCAGCGGCGAGGTACGCCAGGCTGAGCGTGAGCGCCTGCGCCGTGTAGATGAGCCCCGAGCGTGAGGATCCGAGGCAGCTCATCCGGAGCGCTTCCATGGGGCCTGCGGCGGGCGCGTCAACACGTCTCCCCGGATCTCGCGCCGCCGCCTGAGCGCCCTAGGGATCCGCGCGTCCTTGCGAGCCCCGCGCTCGGGCCTTACGCCCGCCACCGCAAAGGAGATCACCATGCCCAACGTCGGTGCCGCGCTCGCCGTGATCCTCGTCTCTGCCGTCCAGCTCGCGGGCTGCTCCTCGTCGTCGAAGAGCATCACCTCGCTGGACTCCGACAAGACGCTGTCCAGCCTGACCACGAAGGAGCGGCGACAGTACTGTGAGGACCGGACCCACTACGTCAGCTCGCGGGTCTCCCCGGACGACCGCCGGAAGATCAAGTGCGCCGCCGCCGCGAGCGAGGTCGGGAGCACCGGCGCGTCCGCGGTCGGGAAAGCGAAGGCTGTCTGTCAGACGGTCTACCAGACGTGCATGAGCCTTCCCCCCCCCGAGCCGTCGAGCCCGTGCGAGGGCTTCCCCGCCAGCGCGGCCGACTGCACGGCGACCGTGGGCGACGCCAACGCGTGCGCCGAGGATCAGGCCGACGCGCTCGAGAAGCTCGCCTCGGGGGCCGACGCGACGTGCAGCAGGGTGGGCCAGACCCGGCGCCAGATGAGCCAGGCCCCGGAGACCTCGGACGCCTGCTCGCGGGTCCAGCTGCTGTGCCCC
>Ga0302283_1003681_pt1 | contig 11782 bp, 10 predicted proteins | sample III_Fen_E1_4_FD_198770 | JGI IMG/M metagenome (GOLD analysis project Ga0302283, IMG submission 198770) | Peat permafrost microbial communities from Stordalen Mire near Abisko, Sweden - III_Fen_E1_4 | ecosystem: Environmental > Terrestrial > Soil > Wetlands > Permafrost | place: Sweden: Abisko...
CCTGCACCGCCGCTGCGATCCGCGCTGCGTCGCCCTTGAGCAGCCCGATGGCCTCACCCGGATGGAAGCCGCCTGTCAGGTGCCAGTAGGCCAGTTCGACGGCCGCGCCTCGCAGGCCGGGGCCGAACGCGCCCTCCGCCGCCATCGCCGCTTCCAGCAGAAGCTGGGGCGCGCAGCCGGATTCCACGTCCGACTGGCTGGGCGGCGTCCCGGTCTTGTAGTCGAGGATGACCAGGCTGCCGTCGGCACGGCGTTCGATCCGGTCGGCGCGGCCGGTCAGGCGGAACGGGTGCGCCGGGCTGATGATTGTCCAGTCGCCCTTCACTTCGGACGCGATGGAATCGAGCGGGTGCTGGCTGCGGCGGGTGGCCTCGGCGTCGGCCACCCAGGCGGCAATCCGTTCGAGCCGCGGCGTCCACCAGGCGGCGAGCGCGCCACGCAGGCCGGCGTCGTGCAGCGCCCGCAGCATCGCCGCCTGCAGTTCCTGGGCGGCGTTGGGCGGCCATTTGGCGCCATGTTTCTCAAGGAACCGATGCAGCCCGGCATGCACCAGCATGCCGTACTCGGCGGCGTCGGTCGCTTCGTCCAGCGGTTTCAGGGCGGTCAGTTTCAGAACGTGCCTGGCGTAAATGGCGTACGGGTCGCGCAGCCACGTTTCGATTTCGGTCACGCTCAGCCGGCGCGGACGCAGTGCCAACGGCGGACACGGGCGCGGCGGATCGACGGGCACCGGTCCACCGGCAGGCTGGTCGAGCGCGCGCGCCCAGGCGGCGGCGGGGTGATCCGGCAGGCGCCCGCCATGTCCTTGCAGCATCATTTCCAGCCGCGTCAGCCAGCGCGCCGGCACGGCAGGAGCGCCATCGCGCCGGGCCGGGCAGGAGAGCACGACCGTCGCCGCGGCGCAGGCGGCCGAGACGAAATCGTGCGCGGCCTGGCCCACGGCTTCCTCGGGCGACGGCAGCCCGACCGCTTGCCGCATCGGACGCGACAGCCAGGGGCCGGGATCGGTTGCCGGCGGCCAGACGCCCTCGGCAAGGCCCCCCAGCACCAGCACCTCCGCCGCTTGCAGCCGCGCCTCCAACAGGCCCCAGATGAACACGCGGGGGTGCTCGGCGAAGGTTTGTCCGTCCCGGCCGCGCAGTGCCCGCCTTGTGTGCACCGCCTCGCCGCGGAGCACAGCGTCCAGCAGGCCCGGTATAGCGGCGCGGGGCTGCTCCGGCAGCATCGGCAACGCGTCCTGCACGGCGGCGAGCCTTGTGGCCAGCGCCTCGCCCTCCTCGCCGGACCACAGCCGCGCCGGGCCAGGTTTGGCGTCGGTGGCGGCCAGCGCCTCGGCCGAGGCGACCAGCGCAGCGATTGCTTCGGCCGGCGCCACCACCACCGACGCGGCGGAGCGCAATGCCGGTGCAAAACACGATTCCAGGCGGCGCAGAAGGTCTGTGGCGGAGGGCCCGGCGGGGGTGCGGTCCAGCGCCCGGCGCAGTCCGGACAAGCCTGGCCCGGGACGAGGCCCCCTCAGACAGACCAGTTCCAGCGAGCGCGCCGCCGTGCGGCACGCGGCGGCAGACAAGCCCGCGGCGGCCAGCGGGTGCTTCAGCAAGGCCAGCAGCGGCACCGGCGCGAGCTGTTCTGCCAGTGCGCGTGCCAGCAGGCGCAGAAACACGGCGGGCGGCGTGTCGGCAAGCGCTTCCCCCGCGCTGTCGTCCGCGACCACGCCCCAGCGCAGCAGCTCGGCGGCGACCCGCCCGGCCAGATCACGGTCGGGCGTGACCAGAGCCGCGCGGCCCCCCCGCGTCTCCAGAGCGTCGCGCAGGATCAGCGCGATGGCGACCGCCTCCTCCTGCTGGTCGGCGGGGGTGAGGCGGTACAGTTCTCCGGTATCCAGCGGTGCCGGCTCGCTCCAGGCCCCGATCGCCGCGCCGGGCAGCAAGGCGCGGCCGAGCAGGGTTACGCGGCCCTTCGGGACGACGGTCGCGCCCGGCCGGACAGCAGCGTCCCATTGGCTCGATTCGGCCTCGCCTGTCCCAGACACGCCCTGCACATGTGAGCCACAGCCAGGGTTCGGCGCGTCGGTCCCGCCCGTATCAACCTCGTCCGCGATGGGCGGACCGCGCCCAGGCTGGCCCACCTCCATCCCGGTCCTTGCGCGCTTGCTGCCGTCAGTCGCCAGCCCCGGCATCGGCCAAGTCCGCACATCGCCGCGCGTCGCGCCCATGCCGGCCAGCAGACGCTTCAGCCCCGCCTGCGGATGGCCGTCGCCCAGCTCTGCCCAGACGGCGTCATCCATCGCGGTGTCGAGGCCCGGCAACAGCACCCCGCCGCCCGGCAGCCGCGCCACTACGCGCGTCAGACGGGCAACCGCCGGAATGCCGCCGGTCGTGCCGGCGACCAGCACACGGTCGGCTGGCGGCGCCCGCTCCCAGCAAGCTGCCTGCGCGTCCAGCAGCGCGACCTGACGCGCGGCAGGATTCATCAGCCCCTGCTCGCGCAGCCAGACCGGCCAGGCCCCCGTCACGATATGCAGGAAGCGCAGCGTCTGCGCCCAATGATCGGCATAGGCCGGGTCGGCAGCGTCGGGCAGCCGCGTGGCGAGGTCGATCTCGGCGCGCTCGGCCTCATCCATCAGCGCCGCAAGATCCTCGGCAAGCGGCCAGGCGCGATCGGCGGTGCGCGGTGCGCCGTCGGCGCCGTCCATCGCCAGGATCAGCCGGGCCAATGCCGCCAGACGCTGGGCCGGTTCGACCGCCGGCGGCACGTCAAACGTCCCGTCAAGCGCGAGCGGCGCCTCGTCCAGCGCCCCCAGCGCGGTGATGCGCGGCAGCAGCAGCGGACGGCCGCCGGAGACACGCAGGAACGCCTCTGCCAGCGCCCGGGCGGCGCGGCGCGTGGGCAGCAGGATCAGGCCGCGCGCAAGGTCCAGCGAATCGCCGTCCCGGCCCAGCCATTCCGCTGCAATGGCATCGAGAAACGGGACACGCGGCGAAAGGCTGAAAAGGTTCACCGCGTCTCCCCGGTGAGCCGCGCCTGCAACAGGTATTCCGCATCGGCAAGATCCGCCGGGGTGCTGAGATGAAACCACAACCCGTCATGCACCACGCCGCGCAGCCGCCCGGCCGCGATGGCGCGGTCCCACAGCAGGTTCATGCTGAACGCACCCTCGGGCGCGTCGGCAAACAGCGCCGGCGAGACGATCTGCAGGCCGGCGTAGATGTAGGGCACCACCTCGCGCTCCGCGCGGCGTCGCAGCGTGCCCCATTTGTCGAGGCCAAAATCGCCGAAGCCGACCTCGGCGCGGACCTGGAAGCAGCGATGTACGAGCAGCACGCCGTCCACCGCCGCGTCGTAGGCCTGCGCCAGGCGCTGCAGCGCGGGACGCGGCCCATCCACCCAGAACGCATCGCCGTTCACCACGTAGAACGGGTCCGGTCCCAGCAAATCCAGCGCGGCGCGCACCCCGCCGCCAGTGTCCAACAGCGCCGCCTCGCGCAGCAGGATCGTGTGCGGCGGGCGGCCCGCGCCGGCACGGGCGGCGAGATTCGCCGCGATCCGGTCCGCATGCCAATGGGCGTTGACGACAACGGTGGCGACACCAGCCACGGCCAGACGATCGAGCGCGTGGTCGATCAGCGGTTTGCCGCCCAGCGGCAGGAGCGGCTTGGCGGTGGCGTCGGTCAACGGGCGCATGCGGGTGCCAAGGCCGGCGGCGAGCAGCATTGCGGTGCGGGGAGGGATGGTCATGCGGCGAGGCCAGGCGGGTTGCCGCGCCGCGCCGGCGGAATCCAGCGATCCAGCGCGGCGGCGAGCGAGGTGGTTGCGGAATGGCGAAGCGCAACGTCTAGCAGGCGCCAGGTATGCGGACCATGATTTAGATACTGCGGACGCCCCTCTCGCCGGGCCAGCCTCACCCATTGGGTGGCCACGCGCAGATGCCGTTGCGCTGCGCAGACGGCGTAGGCTTGACGGAATGCGGTGGGATCAAGCTCCGGCCGGGCGGCGAGGAACCGGTCGATGCCACGCGACTCGATGGCGGCCGGGATGTCGCGGCGGGCGTCCTGCAGCAGCGAAACAAGGTCGTAGGCGGGATGGCCGATCGCCGCGCCCTGGAAATCCAGAATGCCGACCCGGCGCACGCCGTCCCGCTGCGGCAACCAGACCAGGTTGCCGGCGAAGAAATCACGGTGCACGAGGCAGGCTGGCCCGGCGACCAGAGGGGTCAGCATCGAGGCCAGGGCGGCAGAGACGTCGGCCCGGGCGCAAGGTGGCGCCGGGCTGCCGAAGGAAGCTGGCCACCACCAGTCGAACAGCACGCCCAGGGTCGCCTGTGCCATTGCCGCGGCGTCCCAGGCGGGCAGACCGAGCGGCGTGGCCTCGCGCTGCAGCGCGACCAGCGCATCGACGGCGGCATCATAGAGTGCCGGGGCGGACCCGGTCGTGAGAACGGCGGGGAACAGGTCGTCTCCCAGGTCCTCTTCCAATAGCAGGCCCGTCCGCTCGTCGGCGGCGATGATCTCGGGGACGGACAGGCCGATTGCCGCCAGATGCGCGGCAATACGCAAGAACGGGCGCACATCCTCGGGCGGTGGTGCGTCCATCAGCACGGCCGGACGCAGACCGCCGCTCAGGCGAAGATAGCGGCGGAGGCTGGCATCCTGCGCCAGCGGCGTGGCGCGGGCGGCGCCGTAGCCGTGATGCGCCAGGAAGGCGGCGATCGCCTCCGGCCGGCTGTCCGGATCGGGGCTCATGGCAGGCGTCCAATGCGATCCGGCCAGCCGGACAATGTGGCCTGGCGCCGGTCGCCCTCGCCTGGATGCATGGCGATGGTCAGGGCATCGGCCGGGCGCAGGTCGCCAAGACGGTCGGGCCACTCGACCAGAACGATGTCATCGCAGGCATCGTCCCAGCCCAGCTCGGCGAGTGCCGAGGCGCCGGTCAGCCGCCACAGGTCGAAGTGGTGCACCGGCCCAAGCAGCGTGTCGTAGGTCTGCACCAGGGTGAAGGTCGGGCTTGGCACGTCAAGCGCGGGATTGCGGCTTGCAGCGCGCAGGAACGCGCGGGCGAACGCCGTCTTGCCGGCGCCCAGCTTCCCGTCGAGCAGGATCGTATCTCCGGCGCACGCCATCCCCGCGACCGCGGCAGCCAACGCTTCGGTGGCCGCAAGGTCCGGCAGATCAAGCAGGCGAGCGGCGAGTAAAGCACACATAGGCTAGAATGTGCCGCAGCGACGGAGTCGGCAACAACAAAGTTGCCAGATCGGCACAGAGGAATCGCTCCTGGAATCCAACGGTACCGCCCGAAAGGGCGCCTGTCGCAAGGATGTCCGCGACAGCCGGCATCGGCTTTGGAAGAACCGGCGCGGTTCGGCTCCACCGGAGACGCCATGGCCAGCACGCCGCCGCCCTCGCATCAGTCGCGCAGCGGGTAGGATCTCGGGAACTCGGCAGCACATCGCGCCGCCGCTGCGCTTTCGGCGCTGCCAGCCTCCCGACTGCCTGTCGGCGGCCACCCGGCTTCGGCCCCTCGGCCAAAGCCGGTTCGACGTTCGCGGATTTCAGCGTAGGTGGGCCGGGGCCTGAGGGTTGTTCGCAGGATTCGTATCGTGCTTGGACAGACGCGTTATCAACGCGCCGCCTACAAGCGGCTGCAAGTCGGCTTCCAGAGCGTCGGCGATCTCCTTCGCGTACACTTCATCACCGTTGACATAGAGCGCAAAGGATTTGAGGTGTTTCGCCTTCTTGGCGGGATCTTCGATTGTCACCTTGGTCCACTTGTAAAGCGGGAACTTTTCAGTGCCATGCTTCTCAGCTTCGGCCACATACTCCGCAAAGGCATCGAACTGCGATTTGATTATCGCGTGGTGCTTGGTCAGGATGTCTGCGAGCGGCTTGATTGCGGGGCTGCCAGGTTCGCTTCGTGCCAGCTCCGCAATCTCATCGCCGAGGGTAATCCGCAACTGATACTGCCATTGATCGCTCATGGTTAACCTCCTCTGCCTGTCACGACCTTAGCCTTCCGCCGGCGACCGGCAAGGGCAGGTTTGCGCGGCAAGTTCAAGCCATGCCGCCGTTTTTTGGCGATCGGCCAATCATGTTACATCGCGATCCGGATTGCGTCGTACTCGGCCCTGAGGCCCGCCTCGCTGCGATCCAGCAGACCCGCAGCCACCAGGGCCTCCACGTCTTCGTGGACGCGCTTGTAGTCGCGGCCGAGCGCCCGCGCGAGCGCCAGGACGCTGCGCGGGGGCGCCCGGTGGACATGGCGCAGCAGCTCGAGCCTGTTCGCCGTCATCACGCGCGCGAATGTCTGCCAGTTTTCGAAGGTGAGATGATGTTCCAGCACTTCTTCGCCGGCTTCGTGCCGCGCAATGGCGTTGAGAACACGCTGCTCCGTGTCTGCGAACGTGCCGCCTACGTGGATCTGCAGAGTGCTCATAATCTTGCTCTCCATCACCGTCTCGACCTCGCTCCGAAAATCCTGGAGCAGACGGGCGATCCGGTCCCACTATGGCAGAAACGCCCTATGGCTGGAAGGACATATAAATGTGCTCGCGAAGTGGTAAGGTCACCGCACCTGCCTTGCCGCCTCCGTCATACCCCCCGCGGCGCCGCCGCGCGGCGCAGGCGGTCGTTGATCGCTAGCCCCAGCCCGCTGTCCGGCACCGCCATTGCGGCAATGCGCGCGAGGCCCAGGCGCGCGCCCTCGGCATCCAGCCAGTGCAATCCGATGAACAACCGTGCGGCGGCCTCGGCCACGTCGCCGCGCTGGCTCAGCCCGAACGTGGCGCCCGCGCCCGGCAAGGGCGTGCCGAACGCAAGCAATGCCTCATCGGCGTCCACCGATGTCGCACCGACACGCACCGTCAGCGCCGGCGCGTAATGCGATGCCAGAAGCCCCGGTGAGCGCGGCGCAAGCCCCGCTTCCACGACAGGGCCTGGCACGAAGCGGTCCACGGCACCCGCCACCGCCTCGATCGCCTCCAGCGTCGTCCCGCCGGGCCGCAGCAGGCGGGGCGACGGCCCGGTCAGGTCCAGCACAGTGGATTCCACGCCCACGGCACATGCCCCGCTATCCACCACCGCTGCGATCCGGCCGCCGAGCCCATCCAGGACGTGGGCCAGCCTGCTCGGGCTGACCTGTCCGGAGCGGTTGGCCGACGGCGCCGCCACCGGCCGCCCGACCGCCCGCAGCAGCGCGAGCGCCACCGGGTGCGCCGGCACGCGAACGGCCAGCGTCGCCAGCCCGGCACCGGCCAGCAGCGCGACCCGGCTGCCCGCCCGGCGCGGCAGCACCAGCGTCAGCGGCCCCGGCCAGAACGCATCGGCAAGCCCCCGGGCACGCGCGTCCATGACAACATCGGCCGCGGTCGCCGCCGCATCGGGGTAGTGGCAGATCAGCGGGTTGAACCGCGGCCGGCCCTTGGCGGCGAACACGGACGCCACCGCCCCGGCGTTGGTCGCGTCGGCGCCGAGCCCGTACACCGTTTCGGTGCCGAACGCGACCAGCTCGCCGGCACGGAGCAAGGAAGCGGCGCGCGCGATACCGGCGGGGTCGGCGGCGAGAACATCGGTCATGACAGCGAGCATGCCAGGGAACATGCCAGGGTGATAACCAGCCGTGACAACCATGGCAAAGCCGGGGGCCGCTGCTAGATTGGTGTTTCACCAGCAGCAGAGAGTCCCGGCGCCATGCTCGATATCGAGTTTACCAAGCCTGTCCCACCCAGCGCGGGCGCTCTGGTGCTGCTGGTCGCCGAAGGCGCGAGGCCCGCGGGAGTGTGGCAAACCGTCGATGAGACCACCGGCGGCGCCATCTCGCGGGCGTTCGAAGCGGCGGAGTTCAAGGGGGGCAAGGGCAAGACCTGCACCATCCTCGCGCCCGGCGCCGGCCTGTCCCGCGTCGTCGCGGTCGGACTCGGCAAGGAGGGCGACATTTCGACGCGATCGCTGGAGGAAGCGGGCGGCCACGCCGCCGCCGCTCTCACCCGGGACGCGGCGGCGGCGATCGATGCCGCGGCGCTCACCGCCGTCCAGGCAGCGTCGGTCGCCTTCGGTGCGGTGCTGCGCGCCTATCGGTTCGACCGCTACCGCACCCGGGAAAAGGCCGAAGACAAGCCGAAGCTCGCTCGGCTGACGTTGCTGGCGGCGGAGCCCGACCGCGCGCGCGCAGCCTGGGCGGAGCAGCGCGATGTCGCCAACGGCGTCTATCTCACCCGCGACCTGGTCAGCGAACCGCCCAACGTGCTGCACCCGGCCGAGCTGGCGGAGCGCTGCCGCACCCTGGCCGGACTGGGCGTCGATGTGCAGGTGCTAGCGCCGGAGCAACTTCAGAAACTCGGGTTCGGCGCCTTGCTCGGCGTGGCGCAGGGCAGCGTAAACGAACCTCGGGTCGTGGTGATGCGCTGGGATGGCGCGGGCGGCAAGGCGAAGCCGGTCGCGTTCGTCGGCAAGGGCGTCACGTTCGACAGTGGCGGCATCAGCATCAAGCCCGCGGCCGGCATGGAGGACATGAAGTGGGACATGGCCGGCGCCGGCACCGTGATCGGGCTGATGGCGGCGCTGGCCGGCCGCAAGGCGAAAGTGGACGCCGTCGGCGTGGTCGGGCTGGTGGAAAACATGCCGTCCGGCGCCGCACAGCGCCCCGGCGACGTGGTAAAGAGCCTGTCCGGCCAGACCGTCGAGGTGCTGAACACCGACGCGGAAGGCAGGCTGGTGCTCGCCGACGTGCTAACCTACTGCCAGCAGACCTTCGACCCGCGGGCGGTGATCGACCTGGCCACGCTGACCGGCGCGATCATCATCGCCCTCGGCCATGACCGTGCGGGGCTGTTCAGCAACAATGACGAACTGGCGCAGCGGCTGGAGGCAGCGGGACAGGCCACCGGCGAGAAGCTGTGGAGAATGCCCCTCGACGAATCATACGACAAGCAGCTCAAGTCGGACATCGCCGACATGAAGAACATCGGCGGACGTCCGGCGGGCTCGATCACCGCGGCGCAGTTCATTCAGCGGTTCGTCGACAAGCGGCCGTGGGCGCATCTCGACATTGCCGGCGTTGCCTGGGGCACGAAGGACTCGCCCCTCGCCGCGAAAGGCGCGACCAGCTTCGGCGTGCGGCTGCTGGACCGGCTGGTGGCCGAGCATTACGAAAGCTGACGCAAGGCGCCGGGGCGTGCCTACAATCAGGCGGATCGACAGGGCGACGCGATGGATCTCGACATTGCGGGCGCCGCGTCGCACCATGTGACCGGCACGTTGCACTGCCCGCTGTGCGAACTCGGCGGTGTGGCCACACTGTGAAGGGGCGGATTGATGACGGAGATCGGTTTCTACCATCTGACCCGCCTTAGCCTGGAGCAGGCGCTGCCGAGGCTGTTGGACCGCACGCTGACGGCCGGGCACCGTGCGGTCGTGATGTGCCGCTCGGCGGAGCGGGTGGCAGCGCTGGATGCAGGGTTGTGGGAGTGTAGCGAGCCCGATTTCCTGCCGCACGGCACCGCGGCCGATGGCGATGCCGACCTGCAGCCGATCTGGATATCGCAAGAAGACGAACCTCCCCCGAACGGCGCGCGCTTTCTTTTCCTGGTGGATGGCCGGGAGGCAGCCCGGGTCGATGCATTCGGGCGGGTGTTCGACCTGTTCGATGGCAACAACGAAGCATCGGTTCAGGCCGCGCGGGAACGATGGAAGGCCGCCAAGTCTGCCGGCCACGACCTTACCTACTGGCAGCAAGGCCCCGGCGGCTGGGAGAAGAAGGCGGAGTCGCGAGCGGCCTGACGTTCCGCGGGTCCCGCGCGTTCGGGCCAGGTTCCACAGTTTCTATCGGTTGCCGGCGAGGCGGGGCTGACCTCGGGGTCATTACGCGTCGATGGCCTGCTGGTGTCCGGCCGGCTGCTGCGCGGCATGGATGTGAACATCCTGGCGCAGATCGGCTTCCTCGTGCTGATCGGGCTGGCTGCGAAGAACGCCATTCTGATCGTCGAATGCCCGTCAGGGCGAGGAGGCAGGGCTCGGCGGGATGCAGGCCGCCGTGGCTGCGGCCGGCCGGTCCACCTGCCGGCCGGCGGCGCCAGCAATGCAGACCCGCCAGCCGAGTTGCCGTGTCTGCACACCAAGGAGTCGGTTGGTTAGCCCGACTCTCGCAACTCAGCCAGCCGCGGCAAAGCCCCCTTCGAAGGCGAACTCCGCGACCCGCTTGCGCCCGCTGGGAAACTCGCGCGCCTGCAGCGCCTCCGGCAGGCTGGATCGATCGCTGGGCCGCCCGATTGCGATGGCAAGCTCGACACGATGGCCCGGCGGCACATTCAGTTCGACGGCGGCGCGCTCCAGGTCGATGCCGCCCATTCCGTGCGCCCGCCAGCCGTCGCGCGTGGCCTGCAGCGCCAAACTGGCCCAGGCTGCGCCGGCATCGAGCGACTGGCTGCGCAGCGTCGTCGGTTCGTCCGTGCCCGGCCGCAGAAAGAGAGGATCCGAGACCAATACGATCAGTGCAGCCGCCCGGCTGGCCCAGGTCTGGTTGAAAGGGACCAAAAGGCCGAGGAACTTATCCCAGTGGGCCGTGCCGCGACGCGCATAGAGAAACCGCCAGGGCTGGGCGTTGGCTGCGGAGGGCGCCCAACGCGCGGCCTCGAACAACGTCAATAATTCGGCCTCCTGGATCGTCTCGTCGGTAAAAGCGCGCGGCGACCAGCGCTCCAGGAACAGGGGGTCGATCGGGTAGTCGGCAAGGCGCGGGTTTTCGGCAAGGCGGGGGTTCACTGCAGTCATGTTGAGCTCCGGGAACGGATGACGAATGAGGGTGCGCAAGCTCTCGCTTGAGCCGATGCGATCGAGCGTGCGATCGCCGCAACGGATCGCGGACAATCTCCCGGCCAGGGCGATTATAAACGCCCGCATATAGTGTGAAAAGATTTAACCGCAGCGCGCCTGTACGTCAACCCGGCCTGATGGAACGAGCTGTCGGGCGGGATGCAGCACCGGCTTGCCTTGCACGGGCGCTTGCCAGCGACTCGCCACCGCGAACGGGGGCTTTTGACATTACGATGTCATAACGGAATGCGCGCAGCGCCGTTGTCAGGTGGTGTAGCCGGGGGCGGCGCCCGGGGGGGCGCCGTTGGAGCCGTCGCCCCGCGCGACAGTGGCGCTCGGCTGCTTGACCAGCGTCGCCAAATGCTCCGCCAGCTTTTCGCATTGCCGGCGGATGTCGGGCACCGCCGACATCTCCCAGAACGCCCCCTTGGTCACCGGCCCGACCGCGAACAGACGGCGGGAGATGGCGCCGCTCCGGTCCAGCAGCGCGCACGTGTTCGTCACGTCCAGCCCGAGCCGAAGCGGGTCCGCGCGCACCGTCCCCTCGCGCAGCAGGCTGCGGACCAGCGGGTGCTGGATGCGGTCGTAATCGGCGCCCGGCCCGGAACAATTCACCACCCGGGCAACCGTGACCGACGCGAGGTCATTGCTTCCACTGGGGCTTCCACTGGGGCTTCCACTGGGGCTTCCACTGGGGCTTCCACTGGGGCTTCCCTTGGGGCTTCCCTTGGGGCTTCCCTTGGGCCGGAAACTCACCTCGACCATTCCGTTGACCAGGTTGTAGCCGCGGACGCGGCCGGCCCGAATGCGAAGCTGGCCGCTGGCTCGCGCCGCATCGATGCGATCGGCGACCGCTTCCGCCATGCGATGGCGGTGCACATCCCACCACGGCCGCAAATGCCGCAGGAAGCGCTTCCGGTCGTCTGTGGACATGGCCTGCCAGACATCCACCGTGAACGGCCGCAGCTCGTCCACGATCG
>Ga0302283_1003694_pt1 | contig 11741 bp, 5 predicted proteins | sample III_Fen_E1_4_FD_198770 | JGI IMG/M metagenome (GOLD analysis project Ga0302283, IMG submission 198770) | Peat permafrost microbial communities from Stordalen Mire near Abisko, Sweden - III_Fen_E1_4 | ecosystem: Environmental > Terrestrial > Soil > Wetlands > Permafrost | place: Sweden: Abisko...
CGGGGGAGCACCTCGAGGATGTGGCCCTCGTCGTCGCCCTCCTGCACGCCGCAGAGCACGCGGAGCATCGCCGAGAGGCCGCTCCAGGGCACCTCGGCGCCGTTCTTGGGGCAGGCGGCGACGTAGAAGCCGACGTTGTAGTTGCCCTTGGCGAGGCGCCGCTCCATCTCGGCGACCATCCGGGTCTTGCCGATCCCCTTGTCGCCCTGGATGGTGACGAGCTGCGCGCGCCGCCGCGTCGCGGCGGCCAGGATGTCGCCGAGCCGCTTGAGCTCGTCGTGGCGCCCGACGAAGCGACCGTAGACGGCCTCGGGCGCGCGCGCCGAGGTGATGATGCGGCCGCCCTCGGGCGCGCTGGTGCCGGCGCCGGGCAGGTCCTCGGAGGTGAACTCGGTGCGGAGGATGCGGGCGGCGAGGCGGGAGACCACCACCTGCCCGTCGGTGGCGCGCGCCAGCGCCTGCGCGGAGGCCACCAGCGAGGCCACGCGCTCGTCGCGGATGAGGGCGCCCTGCGGGTCGACCAGGACCCGCGCCACGTGCGCGCCCGCGGAGACCGAGACGCCGCCTCCGCGCGCGCGGAGGATCACCAGCGCGGCCCGCACCGCCGCCTCGGTGTCCCGGCCGTCGGCGTCGCCGAGGCCGAAGAGCGCGACCACCTGCGACGGCTCCTCGTCGAGCAGCACCGCCCCGTAGCGCGCGAGCACCTCGCGGGCGCGCGCCGCGAGCGCGGCGGTGGGCGCCTGGGGGCGCATCCCCGGCGGTTGGCGGGGCTCGGCGCTACCCCCCGCATGACCGTCGCGTTCCGCAGGATGACCGTCGCGGAATGCTCTCGGGCGTTCCGCAGGATGACCATCGCGTTCCGCAGAATGACCGTCGCGGAACGCTCTCGGGCGTTCCGCAGGATGACCGGCACGTTCCGCAGGATGACCGGCGTCGGCGCGGCCGCGGTCCTCGCCGAAGAACGAGAGCACCAGGACCGTCACCTCGCGGCGCTCGCCGATCTCGGCGGTGCGGGTGAGCACCGGCTCGATGCGGGGCTCGCCGGTGAGGCCGTAGAGGCTGGAGGTCGTCGCCTTGACCGCGCCCGACTGCTGGTTGGGGCTGGGCACCTCGACGGGGGTGCGCTCGTTGGCCACGTTCTTCTCGGCGAAGACGGCGGCGCCCTCGAGCTCCGGAGCGGCGCTGCCGTCGTGGAAGCGCTCGAGGAACTCGGCCAGCTTGTTGGCGCCGAAGCGCTCTCCGGTCGCGTAGAAGTAGCCGAGGAGCTGCTCGTGCAGCTTGCCGGCGTCGGGGAAGCGCTCGGCGGCGCCCTTCGCCAGCATGCGGCCGACGATCTCGACGAGCGGGCGCGGGGTGTCGGCGCGGAGCAGCTCCAGCGGAGGGTACTCGCTCGCCTGGACGCGTCGCCGGGTCTCGAAGGCGGTGGGCGCGACGAAGGGGTTCGAGCCCGCGATCATCTCGTAGAGCACGGTGCCCAGGGAGAAGATGTCGCTGCGCCCGTCGACCACCCCGGCCTGGGACTGCTCCGGGCTCATGTAGGCCAGCTTTCCGCGGACGCGGCCCACCATCGACGACCCCGGCCGCTCGCCGAGCGCGACCCCGCCGTCGTCTTCCTCGTCGATCGAGTCCCTGGCCTTGGCGATGCCGAAGTCGGTGACCTTCACCTCGCCCTCCCAGGAGACGAGGATGTTCTGCGGGGAGATGTCGCGGTGGACGATGCCGAGCGGGCGCGACTGCTCGTCGCGGCGGCGGTGGGCGTGGTCGAGGGCCTTGGCCACCTCGGCGGTGATGAAGACCGCCATCCCCAGGGGCACGGCGAGCTTTTGCCGGCGACAGCGGGCGAGGAGGGTGGCGAGGTCGAGCCCCGGCACGTACTCCATGGCGATGAAGTAGCTGGTCGGCGGGAGATCTCCGACCGGCCCTCCGGGCGGCCCTCCGACCTGCCCGCTGGCCGGCCCGCCGTGATCGACGCGGCCGAGGTCGAAGACCTGGACGATGTTGGCGTGCGAGAGCCGCACCGCCAGCTTGGCCTCGTGGACGAACATGTCGACGAAGCGCGGGTGCTCCGCCAGCTTGGGGAGGATGCGCTTGATGACGAGGACCTTCTCGAAGCCCTCGACGCCGAAGCTCTTGGCCTTGAAGACCTCGGCCATGCCCCCTTCGCCGAGGCGCTCGAGCAGGCGGTAGCGCCCGAACGCCTGATCGCCGGCGCTCCGGCGGGCGCCGTCGTCGGCTCCCGGTCCGGAGCCTCCCGGTCCGACGACGTCTACGACGTCCATGTCGGCCTCGGGCGGCGCCTCATGCTCCGGATCCCTCCGACGCGCCGTCGCCGGCGCCCGCGTCGGCGTACATCGACTCGGCGATGCGGAAGGCCGCGCCCTCGAGCTTGGCGTAGGCGGCGCGCAGGCTGTCGAGATCGCCGCCGCCCTCGAGCATGCGGCGGAGCTGGTTGCAGTCCTCCCGGACGTCGGCGAGGAGGGCCGCGTCGAGCAGATCGGCGTAGCCGTCGAGGGCCTGCTCGGTGGTGTAGGCGAGGGTGTTGGCCTGGTTGCGCAGCTCGGCGAGGTCGCGGCGGAGCTGGTCGGTCTGCTTGAACCGCTCGCCGTCGTTGACGAGGCGGTCGACCTCCTCGGAGGTGAGGCCGCTGGTGGCGGTGACCTTGACCTCGGTGACCCGGTTGGTGCCGAGATCCTTGGCCTCGACGCGGACGATGCCGTTCTCGTCGATGCGGAAGGCCACCTGGATCTTGGGCAGGCCGCGAGGCGCCGGGGGGATGCCGGAGAGCTCGAAGCGGGCGAGGCTGCGGCAGTCCGCGGCCATCTCGCGCTCGCCCTGGAGCACGTGGATGGGCACGAAGTTCTGGTTGTCGACGCTGGTGGTGAAGATCTCGCTGCGCTCGGTGGGGATGGTGGTGTTGCGCGGGATGAGCTTGAACATGACGCCGCCGCCCGTCTCCACGCCGAGCGAGAGCGGGGTGACGTCGAGCAGCAGGACCTCGTCGACCTGGCCGACCAGCGCGGCGCCCTGGAGCGCGGCGCCGACGGCGACCACCTCGTCGGGGTTGACGCCCTTGTGGGGCTCGCGCCCGAAGAACTGCTTCACCGCCACCTGGACGGCGGGCATGCGGGTCATCCCGCCCACCAGCACCACCGTCTTCACCCCGCCCACCGAGATCTTGGCGTCGTCGAGCGTGGCCCGGCAGGCGGTGATGGTGCGCTCGATGAGGGGCGCCACCATGGTCTCGAGCTCGTTGCGGCGGAGGGTGCGCTCCAGGTGGAGCGGCCCGCCGCCGGGCCCGACGGTGATGAAGGGGATGTTGATCTCGGTCTCGAGCGCGGAGCTGAGCTCGTGCTTGGCCTTCTCCGAGGCCTCCTTGAGGCGCTGGAGCGCCATGCGGTCCTTGCGCAGGTCGACGCCCTTCTCGGCGAGGAACTCCTCGGCCAGCCGGCTCAGGATCACCTGATCGAAGTCCTCGCCGCCGAGGTGGGTGTCGCCGCCGGTCGCCTTGACGCTGAAGACGCCGCCGGCGATGTCGAGGACCGAGATGTCGAAGGTCCCGCCGCCGAGATCGTAGACCGCGATGGTCTCGGCCTCGGCCTTGTCGAGGCCGTAGGCGAGCGCGGCGGCGGTCGGCTCGTTGATGATGCGGCGCACCTCCAGGCCGGCGATGCGGCCGGCGTCCTTGGTGGCCTGCCGCTGGGCGTCGTCGAAGTAGGCGGGCACCGTGACCACGGCCTCGGTGACCGGCTCGCCCAGGTACTTCTCGGCGACCTTCTTCATCTGCTCGAGGACGATGGCGGAGATCTCCGGCGGCGAGTAGCTGCGCCCGCGGACCTCGACCCAGGCGTCGCCGTTGGGGGCCTCGACGATCTTGTAGGGCGCCAGCTCGACCTGCTTGTGCACCTCGAAGGCGGCGTACTTCCGGCCCATCAGCCGCTTCACGGCGAAGATGGTGTTCTGGGGGTTGGTCTCGGCCTGCCGCCGCGCCACCTGCCCGACCAGGCGCTCGCCGCTGGCGGGAAAGCCGACGACCGAAGGCGTGGTCCGCGCCCCCTCGGAGTTGGGCACGACCTTGACGTCGGCGGCCGAGCTCACGGTCACGCCTTCCACGACGGCGACGCAGGAATTGGTCGTGCCGAGATCGATGCCGATCACCTTCCCCATATGACGCGGGAGCATACATCAAGGACGGCGGGCATTCGCCACTGAACCGGAACGGCCGAGGCCGCTCCCTCCGGCGCCACCCGGAGCGCGGCTTTCACGCCCCCCGCCGCAGTGCTACCAGTCGCTCCTTCCCCCCATGACCCGACGCCTCCTTCCGCTCACCGCCCTCGCCCTCCTCGCGGCGTGCTCCGGCATGCCCGAGCCCGTCGTCCCCGCGGCCGGCCCGCCGCCGGATCTCGCGGCGGCCTACGCCGCGGCCTTCCAGGGCGAGGCGCTCGACTCGGCCGCGGCGGGCCCGTTCCTCGATCTGCTCGACCTCGCCCTGGCCCACCCCGAGGCGCCCGGCGCGCTGCCGGCCGGCCTCGCGGCGGTGGACGCGCTGGTCGCCGCCTCGGTCCCGGGCTTCGACGGCATGGGCCCGGAGGCGATCGCCTTCCGCTCGCGCGAGGGCTTCGCCACCGTGACCGCGCGCCTCCGCCGCGCCCACGAGTCGGGCGGCACCCTGCCCACCTCACCGACGCGGGCGATCCTCCGCGGCACGGTCGCCGCCGCTCTCCACGAGCTCGCGCTCTACACCGGCGACGCCGCCGCCGCGCACGCCTGGGGCGCCCGCCGGGGCTGCGTGCGCGCGGCGACCGTGGTCGGCCCGCTCGACTGGACGCCGCTCCGCGGGCTCGAGGATCCCTCGCCCGTCGAGCCGACCCGGCCGCTGGCCGGGGGCTATCCGGGGATGCCGCCCTTCGCCGCCGCGGTGACGCCGACGGTGGTCCAGGCCGACGCGTGCCAGCTCGACGTGTCGGCGACGAGCGCGCTCCAGGGGGTGCGGGCGGTCGTCGTCGATCTGGTGGTGCCGCGCGCGGAGACGGTCCACCTGGCCCTGACGTCCTCGTCGGCCGCGGTCGTCGACGTCGGCGGGGTGCGCGCCATGCGCCGCGGCTTCGAGGCGGGCGGCAAGCCGGTGATGCGGCTGGCGAGCGTGACGTTCCCGGCGGCGGGATCGGCCCGCGTGGTCGTGCGGGTCGCGCAGAAGGGGGACGCCGGGGCCGTCGAGCTCGACGCCTGGGGCGACGACGGGCAGCCCCTCGCCACCAGCGCGCCCGCGCCGGGCGCCGTGGCCGCGCTGGTGCCCAGCCAGGTCGCGCCGGTCGAGATCGCGACGCCGCCGGGCAGCCCGGCGCTCGCCGCCGCGGGCCTCCTGGCCCTCGGCGAGGCGCGCGCCGCCGAGCACCTGCTCGAGCCGGACAGCACCGCCGGCGAGGTGGCCTCGCGCTCGCCCGGCGTCGAGCTGCTCTACGCGCGCTCCATCGAGCTCGCCGACGACCTCCCCGACAGCAAGATGGCCGAGCGCGTGCGCGGCGCAGTCGATCGCGTCATCGCCGCCTGGCCGTCGTCGTGGGAGGCCCGGGTCGGCCACGCGCGCGTGATCGAGCGGCGGCGCGGCGCCGGCGAGGGCGCCACCGAGGCACTGCGCTCGCTCGGGGCCCTGCCCGGCGCCGCGGCGAACAGGAGCGAGGACGCGATGGTCGCCGGGTACGTCGCGCTCGCCGCCAAGCGCGCGCAGCTCCCCGACGTCGCCGAGTCGGCCTACGACCAGCTCGCGCGCCGGGCGCCCGGCTCCGCGCTCCAGGCGTCCATCGACGCCCGCCTCCACGCCCGCAGCGGCCCCGAGGCCGTGCGCGCGGCCTGCCAGGGCGGCCTGCGCCGGGCGGACACCGATTGCTTCGACGCGCAGCGCGAGCGCGGCGACTACGCGGCGGCGCTGGCCGAGCTGGCGCGGCTCCGCGGGTTGCGCGACGCGCCCGACGGGCTGCGCGACCTGGAGCTGACGACCCGGGTGCTCGAGGGCGATCTCCGGGGCGCGCTCGCGATCTACGACGCGATGGAGCCCGGCGAGCGCCGCATGGTCGAGGCGCTCGGCCTCGCCGCCGGCAAGGCCGGCAGCGCCGGCAACGGAGACGACGCGCGCGAGGCCCGGGCCCGCCTCGCCCGGGACCGGCTCACCGCCAGGGACAGCCCCTACATCCTCGGGGGGCTGGTGCGCGCGCTCGGCGTCGAGCCCGATCCGGCGCCGCGCTTCGAGGAGGAGGGGCGCAAGCTCGTCCTCGCCGATCAGCGCGCCGCGTTCCTCCCCGGCGCCGGCACCGCGGTGCTCCGCCACGTGGAGCGCTACGGCATCGACGAGCACGGGCTGGTCCACCTCCTCCAGTACGATCTGCGCCGCGTCTCCGGCACCACCGACGTGGCCCAGGGCGCGACCGCGTTCAGCGCCAACATCGAGGGCCGCTCGGCGCCGCGCCTGCTCCGCAAGCGCATCCACAAGCGGGACGGGCGCATCCTCGAGCCCGACGCGGCCGCCAACGCATCCCAGGCGAGCGACCTCTCGCAGCTCGAGCAGGGCGACTACGTCGAGCAGATCGTCGAGGGCTGGGCGCTCCCCGGCGACACCGGGCAGATCCTCCTCGACACGCCCGATCTGCTGCCCGAGCGCACCAGCATGCGCGAGGCCACCATCGAGGTGCGCCGCGCCGCCTCGATCCCCTTCGCCGTCTGGGCGCACCCGCTGCTCGGCACCCCGGAGGAGAGGACCGAGGGCGACTTCAAGGTGACCACCTGGCACCTCAAGGACCAGGCCCCGCGCCGCATCGAGGACGGCATCCCCAGGTGGGAGCGCAACGTCGCGATCAGCGTGGGGACGCAGACCTGGGCGCAGATCGGCCGCGCCTTCGAGGAGACCCTCCGCTCGCTCGAGGAGCACGATCCCCGCGTGGTCCGCTGGATCGACGAGGCGGCGGGCGCCGACCGCAAGCCGGGCAAGGCGCTCGTCGATCGGATCGTCGCCGCGGCCGGCAAGAAGATCAAGGTCGCCGGCGGGGGCGAGCTCTCCGACATCGCCGCGGTGTACGCGGGCGGCTCGCAGCGCACCACCGCGCGCACCATCCTGGAGCTCGGCCAGGGCAGCCGCTCGTGGGTGATCTACCGCGCCCTGCGCGAGCTGGGCATCGCCGCCAACGTCGCCGTCGCGGAGACCGAGCCCTTCAGCGCCGTCCCCAGCTACCCCGCCCACGTCGGTCGCTTCCGCCACCCGCTGGTGGTCGCCCACCTCGGCGAGGGCGGCGGTGACGTGTGGATCGACGCCGACGTCGAGGGCCCGCCCCTGCCCCCCGGCCGCGTCAGCCCCGAGCTGCGCGGCCGCACCGCGATGCTCGACAGCGGCGCCATGGTGACCGTCGAGGGCCTCGCCGGCGACAGCGGCGACGAGGTCGACGTCCGCCTCGCGCTCGACGAGCGGGGCGACGCCCACGGCACCTTCACGGTGCTCCTCCACGGCCGCGCGGCGCAGTCGCTCGCCGAGCTCTTCGAGACGGTGGTCGGCACCGAGCGGACCGCGATGCTCCGCGGCGTCGTCCTCGGCTGGCTCCCCTGGGCCGACGTCGAGGACGTGGCCGTCTCCTCGTCCGACGGCTCCTGGGAGGTGGCGCTGCGCGCCACCATCGCCATCCACGGCTTCGGCCGCCCCGAGGGCAAGGACGGCCGGACCTGGGTGCTGGCCGGCCTCGAGCCCGTGCACGTCGTCTTCCCCCGCGGCGCCGTGGGCACCCTGGGGGCGAGCTACGCCTCGCGCGGGGCGCGGCAGAACGCGCTCTCCATCGACGCGCCGCTCCAGTACCACTTCCACCGCATCATCGAGCTGCCCCCGGGCGCGAGCGTCGCGCACGCGCCCCCCGCGGTCGCGGTCACCGACCCCAACATCTCCGCCCACCGCGAGGTCCGCGCCCAGGGCAATCACCTCGAAGAAGACTTCCGGCTCAGCCTGCCCACGGGCACCGTGGCCGCGAGCCGCTACCCGGCCTTCGTGGGGAAGGTGCAGGCCATCGACGACGGGTTCATGGCCGGGACCCGGATCCAGATCGGGGCCCCCCGATCCCCCGCGCCTCGTCCCCGGGGGAAGTGAGCGCGCCGGCGCTTCACGAGCACGCGCCGCTCGCCCCGCGGACGACGCTGGGCGTGGGCGGGCCGGCGCGCTGGCTGGTCGAGGCCGCCACCGAGGCCGAGGTCGCCGCCGCCCTCGCCTGGGCCCGCGATCGCGCCCTGCCCACGCTGGTCCTCGGCGGCGGCTCCAACCTGCTGGTGGCCGACCGCGGCTTCGACGGCCTGGTGCTCTGCCTGCGCGACGCGACCGTGCGCGTCGAAGCCCGGACCGACGGCGCCACGATCACCGTGGAGGCGGCCGCCGGCGTGCGCTGGGACGACCTCGTCGACCGCGCCGTCCGCGAAGGGTGGGCCGGGCTCGAGTGCCTCTCGGGCATCCCCGGCGACGTGGGCGCCACGCCGATCCAGAACGTCGGCGCCTACGGGCAGGAGGTGGCCGAGACCATCACCTCGGTGCGCGCCGTCGATCGCGCCACCGGCGGCCCGGTGGAGCTCGACCGCGCCGCCTGCGGCTTCGGCTACCGCGACAGCATCTTCAAGCGCGAGGCGAAGGACCGCTACGTGGTCGTCGCCGTCCGCTTCGCCCTGCGCCCCGGCGGGGCCCCGACGCTGCGCTACGCCGAGCTCCAGGCCCGCTTCGAGGGTCGCCCCGCGCCCTCCCTGGCCGAGGTCCGCGCCGCCGTGCTCGCGCTCCGCCGCGGCAAGTCGATGGTGTGGGACCCCGCGGACGAGAACGGCCGCAGCGCCGGCTCGTTCTTCATGAACCCCACCCTCGACGCCGAGGCCGCCGCGCTCGCCCGCGCGCAGGGGATCGCGGCCGGCGTGCTCGGCCTCGGCGAGGCCATGCCCGCGTTCGCCGCCGAGGGAGGCCGCGTCAAGCTCTCCGCCGGGTGGCTCATCGAGCGCTCCGGCTTCCGCCGCGGCACCAGCGAGGGCGCCGTGGGCATCTCCACCAAGCACGCGCTCGCGCTCGTCAACCGGGGCGGCGCCACCGCGGCCGAGATCGTCGCGTTCGCGCGGCGGGTGCGCGCCGCGGTCAGCGATCGGTTCGGCGTCCGCCTCGCCATGGAGCCGGTGCTGGTCGGCTTCCTCCCCGAGGAGACCGCGGGGCTCGCCGGCGACTGAGGTTGAGGGCCCACCGAGCTCCCTCACCGCAGGTGGATCACCTTGCCGCGCAGCCGCCCCCCGATGCGGACCGAGTCCCACGAGACCTGCACCGGCAGGCGCGACCCGGCGAGGTCCCGGATCAGCTCCCCGCGGCGCGCCGCGGGCGTGTCGGCCGGCGGCGCCTCCATCGCGGCGGCGATCTCGGCCGCGCTCACCAGGGTGCGGGCGAGCCCCGCGCGGGCGAGGCGCGCGAGGTAGCCTTCGCCGAGCTCGTGGTAGCGGAGATCGATCTTCTTTCGCGCAGCCGGGGGGGCGTCGGCGCCGCACGCCTCGAGCAGCCAGCGCTTGGTCACCCAGTCGAGCGCGCCCACGAGCTGCCCCGGATCGGCGGCGAGCGCGTCGAGCGTCTCGCCCCACGACTTCACGATCGCGCGCGCCTCCAGCGCGACCACCGGCGACTCGCGCACGTAGCGCCGGGCCCGCTCCAGGTACCAGCGCTGCAGCTCCAGCGCGGTGACCGGGCTCCCGGAGGCGACCGGGACGCGCGCGCGCAGCGTGGGATCGGCGGCGAGCGAGCGCAGCGCGGCGAGCGGGTCGGCGAGGCGCGGCGCGTCGTCGAGGAGGCCAGCCTCCGCCATGTCGAGCACCAGCGCGGTGGTGCCGATCTTGAGGTACTCGGCGACCTCGGCCACGTTGGAGTCGGCGAGCCCGAGCTGGAGGCGCTGCCGCGCCCGGAACAGGCGCGCCACCGGCGCCAGGCGGAGGGAGGCGGGCGCGAGGAGATCCTTGAGCAGGTTGCCGGTCTCGAAGAGCGGCCGATCCTCCGGGGAGGGCACCAGGCGGACGAGGCGCCGGATCACCGGGCCCTTCTCCGAGAGGCTGAAGACCTCGCCGTCGTCGAGGGTGCCCGCGCCGCTGACGATGGGGCGGGACACCAGGAAGGCGAGCATCGCCCGGCGCTGGCGGCGGAAGGCGAGCCGGAAGGGCAGCCCCGCGCAGAGCCCGAGGGGCTCGAAGAGGACGCGACCGAACGGACGGAGCGCGCGGGCGAGGCCGCGGATCACCCGCACGTCGCCGTCGTCGAAGAGTGCCAGCAGCGCGCGCAGCCCGCGCGTGCCGGAGACCAGCAGCGCGACGAGGGGCGCCGCGATCATCGCCAGCAGGAGCACCGGGAGGGTCACCAGGACCAGCGCCCAGGTGAGCGCCGCCTGCGCCAGCACCACGGGGAGGGCGAGCACCAGCGCCGCCCGGTAGAGCACCAGCCCCGCCCCGCGCGCGACCTCGGCCTCGTAGCTCTCCTGCGCGCCGTAGACGTGGCCCTCGGCGTCGCGGCAGTTCTTGATCAGGCCGAGCTCGCCGTGGTGGCCCAGCATCGCGAGGCGCGCCGAGCAGCCGGGCAGCGCCCGCACCAGCAGCGCATCCATGGCCTTCTGGTGGCAGAGGAGCTGGCTCGGCCCGCGGCACTCGGGCGTGCCTCCCTCGATCAGGCCGCCGTCGGGCGCCTCCGGGAAGCTCTCGTAGCAGAGCGACGCGCCGGTCTGGGTGAAGATGCGCCCGTCCTCGGCGCCGCGCCGCTGCCCGGGGCGCGTGGCGACGAGGTCGCCCACGGCCGCGGCGAGGGCCTTGTACACGACCTGGTTGCCCGGGCGACGGGGTCGGAGGCCGGAGCCCCTCTCGGCCGGGGTGAACCGGACCGCGTACTCGGTCTCGAGCCCGGCGAGCCGCGCCAGCACGGACGGGCGCTACTCGCCGCCGTTCGGCACGAGGCTGTCGGCGAGGTACCGCTCCGGCTCACGCCGGGCGTCCTCGGCGATCTCGCGGAGGAGCGCCTCGTGGGCAGGGACGGGATCGGCCGGGCCTTCAGGCTGCTGCGGAAGCATCTGCGGAGCAGGCGTCATGAAGAGGAGCCTAGCACACGCCCTTCAGGGCTGCGGAAGCCGGATCCGCGCCAGCCGGAAGGGCACGTCGACCCCCTTGAGCTTGGCCTGGTAGCGCTCCACGACGAAGGCCGCGGGCAGCACCCGGCGCTCGATGCCCCGGTCGGCGAGCGCCTCCTCCACCACCAGCTCCCCGCTGTGGGCCTCGCCCTGGAGGCGGGCCGCGATGTTCACCGTCTGCCCGAAGTAGTCGAGGACGCCGTTGGCGGTGACCACGTAGCAGGGCCCCGCGTACACGCCGAGCTTGATGTGGGTGCGCTGCCGGTGCTCGTCGTGGCGCCGGAAGTCCTCGAAGGCGTGGAGGAGGGCGACCGAGGCGGCGAGCCCGTCCAGATCGTCGGCGAAGACGCCCATGACCGCGTCGCCGATGGTCTTCACCAGCGTGCCGCGGTTCTTCTCGACGAGCCCGACCACCACCTCGAAGTGGTCCTGCACCAGCTTGAACGCCGCGGCGTCGCCGGCGGTCGTGTAGAGCTGCGTCGAGCCGGTGAGATCGCTGAAGAAGAGCCCGACGCGGGCGACCCGGAGCGCCATCCCGGGGCGGAGGATGTCGGTGGAGAAGTCGCGGCGGAAGCCGGGCATGGTGGTGACCACCCGGGCGCG
>Ga0302283_1003702_pt1 | contig 11726 bp, 6 predicted proteins | sample III_Fen_E1_4_FD_198770 | JGI IMG/M metagenome (GOLD analysis project Ga0302283, IMG submission 198770) | Peat permafrost microbial communities from Stordalen Mire near Abisko, Sweden - III_Fen_E1_4 | ecosystem: Environmental > Terrestrial > Soil > Wetlands > Permafrost | place: Sweden: Abisko...
CTGCAGATGGTTGCAGAAGATTTACTCCCACTGCGGCACAATAGGCGATTGAGGTAGGGTGGGGAATTTTCAGAACGACTCCCGCCGCCCACCCCTCGCGTGAATTAAAGGCTCTACAATATTCCCGCCCCCCGTTCGTCTTCACTAATGGATGGGTGAGGCCATGAGCGTAGCCGCGATGATCGAACAAGACCGCCAAATCTCCGAGGTCATTGCGGAAGAGCGGTCCCGGCTGCGCAACTTCATCCGCAAGCGGGTGCCCAACGAAGCCGACGTCGAAGATCTGGTCCAGGAGGTCTTCTACGAACTGGTGCAGGCCCACCGCCTGCTGATGCCCATCGACTACGTGACCGGCTGGCTCTTCCGCGTCGCCCGCAATCGCATCACCGACCTCTTCCGCAAAAAGAAGCCGGAGAACTTCACAGACACGGTGGTGGAGAACGAAGACGGTGAGTTGCTGCGCATCGAAGACCTGATCCCTTCCCGCGATGCCGGGCCGGAAGCGCTCTACCTCCGCGGCCTGCTTCTGGATGAACTGGAAGACGCCCTCGCCGAACTGCCCCCGGAGCAGCGGGAAGTCTTTATCGCTCACGAAATCGAGGGCCGCAGCTTCAACGTGTTATCGGCGGAAACTGGCCTGAACCTCAGCACATTGCTCTCGCGCAAGCGCTATGCCGTGCTGCATCTGCGCCGACGTTTGCAGGCCATTCATAACGAATTCTCTAAGAAATGAGGAATGCACCATGGAAAAGAACTGGGTCAAGAGAAACAAATGGATTTTTGTTGCGGGTCCGCTGGCGCTGGTAGCTTTCATCGCCGTTGTCGGCGAAGTGGTCATGCATCTCTGGAACTGGCTGCTTCCGGCCTTGTTCGGATGGAGTCCGATCACCTTCTGGCAGGCCCTCGGATTGATGGTCCTCTGCCGTATCCTGTTCGGCAGCCTCTGCGGCGGTCATGGCGGTTCCGATCGCTCCCGCTTCCGCCGGCCGAAGCCCGAGAACTGGGACCGGATGACCTCCGAGGAACGCGACCAATTCCGCCACGAGATGCGCTCCCGCTGGTGCGGCCCTGCTGCCCCGGCCAGCGAAAGCAACGACCCAGCCTGACGTGGTGACCCGGGTCTGGGGCCCCACGGACAGGTCTTCGTCCGTGGGGTGGATATCCGGATATTAGGACCTGGTCGACGCGCAAACCTCATCGCACGGATTTGCAGAACATATACTTCCGCTGCGGCACAATAGGTGATTGGATTGGTGGGGAAAACTTCAAAGCGTAGACCCAACCCCTACCCCCTCTAGCAAGGAGTGTAAATTCCCTTCAAAACCTTGCCGATTATTTGTAAATCGTTTGGAATCAATGCCTGTTGAAAACTTTTCGCTGTCAAATCCTCCCATATCGTGAGATTTGGCCCCTGAAAATCACCGGAAAAGTCCGTTTTCCGCATCGGCATAGGGGGGAGAGTTTCCTCTCCTCCCCTGCCACACCACCGGACAAGCGGGTCCGCATCCGGCGGTTCGAAAAGTTGAGGCTAGCAGAGTCGAGGGATACCCAAACCATCGGCCCATCTGATGTCCAGCACCTTATGCAGGAGCATTCCGCTGTTGCGCCACCAGCGACGAGTATTCCTCGCCACCTGTGCCGCCACTTCGGATGAAGCTCCTCGCTTCAGCAGTTCGCGGTAAGAGGTTTTCCCACGTTTCCACATTTTGAGTTGGATAGCCCGCACTCGGTGGCGTATCCATTTATCCAGATCGCTCCAGACCCCCGGAGTATCTGCTAGCCGGAAATAAGCTTTCCACCCCAATACGTAGACCCGTAGTCGTTTAACCACCTCATCCAAGCTGTACCCGCCTGATCGGCGGGTCAGTTCCCGGACGCGCTGCTTGAACGTTGCAATAGACTTTGTAGCCACCCGGCGTTTGATCTTGATGCCAGGAGCCACCCAGAAGCTGTAGCCCAGGAATTTGCGCTGGAACACGCTGGCTATCGTACTCTTGGTCTCATTGACCTGGAGGCGCAACCTGGCGTATAGCCGTCGCAACAGTTGCATCACTCGCGCGCCTGCGCGGCGGCTGCGAACATACACATTCGCATCGTCGGCGTAACGAACAAAGCAATGCCCCCGCTGTTCCAACTCCTTGTCCACTTCATCCAGCATCACGTTGGCCAGCAGTGGAGACAGCGGGCCGCCTTGCGGCGTTCCTTCGTCACGAGCCATTGCTATGCCGTTCACCAAGACGCCGCTCGTCAGATAGGCTCGCACCAACCAGATAACTCCGGCGTCGGCAATCCTTTTCCGCAATCGATCGATCAGGATGTCGTGATTGACCCGGTCAAAGAACTTTTCCAAGTCCACATCCACTACAATTCGCCGACCCTGTTGCACATAGGTTTGCGCCGCAAGGACGGCCTGATGTGCGCTCCGGCCCGGACGGAATCCGTAGCTGTGCTGACTGAAGGTTGGATCAAGAAGCGGCTGCAATACCTGTAGCAACGCTTGCTGAATCAAACGATCCGTTACCGTCGGAATGCCAAGCTCGCGCTCGCCACCGTCCGGCTTGGGAATCATCACCCGTCGCACCGGCTGAGGCCGGTACGTACCATGCAGCAGTTGCTCGCGGATCGAAGGCCACTCTGAGCACAGGAGTTCGGCGGTCTCATCAATGCTGAGACCGTCAACGCCAGCTGCGCCCTTATTGGCTCGCACCCGCTTCCATGCCTGTTGCATGTTTCCTCTGGCCAAAACTGCGTGAAGCAGTCCTGACCCCGTGTCCTCCGGTTCAAGACGCGGACGTAAGGCTTCGTCGCTGCCTGCCTCAGACAAGGCTTCACCGTGTCCCTTGGCAGACCGCTCCGCTTTCGCGGACATCTGACGCAATGCCCTCCGTATCGTCAAGGCGGATTCCACTCCTCTTCGTTTGGGCCTTCGAATTATCGTTCCCGGCTAACCTAGCTGTATCTCCGCCTTTCGGCCTTGGAGTGCCTCAATAGTCGCACCGACTGCATAATCTACTACGCCCTCTGCTGACTTCTCGCTCCGATTTGCATCGTCGCCCTTTCAGGCATGAGGCGAGATCTCCCCAGGTAAGAACGCATTCCTTCCCTGCACGACCGCCAGATTTACGACACCAAACCTCGGTCACAAGAGCTTCGCGGTATTGGGCCCGCTCGCCCTGTTCGGCACCGCCTTCTATCTGGTTCTTGTTCATCGGCCCGCAGTTTCGATCCACGCTTCCTCCCCACACTCGGTCACCCTCATGCAGTTGCGCTTCACTTCGTTTACTGTGACCAGCTTACGACGGGACTCGCACCCGTAAGAACGCGCCCATGCTGGGCGCACCCAGATGGAAACAGCCTCTCGGCTCCGAGAGGCTGTTTATGCCCGCAACCGACGACCTGCTGATTACGAATCAGCTGCTCTACCAACTGAGCTACTTCGGCTTTCCTTTTCCGATTGTACCGTTGCGCTCCGATTCGGTAAAGTTCCGTACTGAAACCGCCTTCCCCGGCTCCGTGCTGCGGACCTTCCCGCCAGGCTCAGACCGCAGCGGGCGTATGCAATTCAATCTGAATCGCGGGCGCATGGAGCAGCGTGTTGTGAATCAGGCAAAGGTGAACTGCCTGGTCCATGCCGGCCCGGTCCGCATCGCTCAGCGCCAACGGGACTTTGACCTCAATGACGAAGTTGTCCAGGCGCGCCGGAGGCCCGGCCTTGCCTGCCGTCACACGCACCTCGACGCCGTCGCGCGGCAATCCCCTCTTCCTAAGGTAGGCCGCCGCGTAATAAGCCGCGCACGAACCCAGCGACGCCAAAAGAAGCTCCGGCGGCGTCATGCCCTCATCGCTGCCGCCACCTTCCGTGGGCTGGTCACAGACCAGGGTGTGCTTCCGCGCCGCAACCTCGAACTTCACGTCTCCCAAGAGCTTCAGATTGATTTCCATCGTTTCTTCCTTCCAATATCCACCCAGTTTTCACTTCGCGCCACGACCTGCCGGGCGGGCGCCTCATCCGTTTGCTGCTCAAACAGAGTACCAAGACTCCCCTGCGGCTGGCTGAGCGAGCCATTACAATCGAATCCGTGAGACCTTCTTTTGAAATCGGCCCCGTCCATGTGGGCGGGGGCCAGCTGTTTTTGATCGCCGGACCCTGCGTCATCGAGTCCGAGGCTCATGCGCGCCGCATGGCCGAGGCGATTCAGCGCATTGCGGCGGACCTCGGGATTCCGTACATCTTCAAGGCCAGCTACGACAAGGCCAACCGCACCAGCGTGAAGAGCTTTCGCGGGCCGGGACTCATCGAGGGCACGCGCATCCTCGCCCGCGTGGCCAAGGACACAGGGCTGCCTGTGCTGACCGACGTGCATGAGCCGGCCGACTGCGCAGTGGCCGCCGAGGCTGTGGACGTGCTGCAGATCCCCGCCTTCCTCTGCCGCCAGACCGATCTGCTGGTGGCCGCGGGCAAGACGGGCCGGGCCATCAACATCAAGAAGGGCCAGTTCGTGGCGCCATGGGACATGACGCACCCGGTCGAAAAGGTGCGCTCGACGGGCAATGAGCGCATCTTCCTCACCGAGCGCGGAGCCAGCTTCGGCTACAACACGCTGGTGGTGGATTACCGCTCGCTACCGATCATGCGCAATCTGGCGCCGGTGGTTTTTGATGCGACTCATTCGGTGCAGCAACCGTCTGCGGCGAATGGAGTGAGCGGCGGCCAGCCGGAGTTTATTCCGCTGCTGGCGCGGGCCGCTGTGGCCGCGGGTATTGATGGCCTGTTTCTAGAGGTGCACGACGACCCGGCGAATGCCAAGTCAGACGGCGCGAACGCGCTGGATTTGAAGCTGCTGAAACCGCTGCTGGAAAAGCTGCTGGCGATTCATAAGGCGGCAGGAGAGTGTGCCGGGGGTTGATGTCTTCCCGGGCCGCAATAGCCGGATTTGGTTCTCGTGGCCTCAGCCACCGTTGGAGCGGAGCGGGCGACAGAAGAGAATCGACCCTCTAAACTATGCCACTAGTTGTCTCGACCTCTTTGTAACATCCCGTTCAGGCAAGAGCTTGCGGACGCTGGCGGCTGAGGTGCATACAACCCGGTGCTCTTCCAGTTCGTATCTGGCGCGCTCCATATCAACATTCTTCTGGGCCGCAAGCCTTGTGCAGACCCGATAACACGCTGATGCACGAGCCTCAACATATTCGCTGATCCCAGTCTCGTATGCTCGTTCCAGAGTCCTGCAAGTTGAGCAACTCATGTCTTTATCCTCCGGCTTTCTGTCAGGCACGCGGCGGCTAGCATCGCGACCGCTCTATCTGGCAATTGCTTCGGACAAGTGCGGGCGTGGACGCCCACACGATAGCCGGTCTGGAGACCGGCGCTCCACTCCAGTCGTTACCGAGTCATATGGTCACGGTACTGGAGTTATGCGGCTTCAAGAAGGAAATCCAAAAGATTGGGCAGACGGTTGCGGTTTTTTAGGCGCGGTTTCATAACCGCCTGCAATCCCCATCAACGCGATACTCCAGCAGGAGTTAGAATGTTCCTTCAGGAAGTCATCCGCAAAAGTACGCCGATCCGCCTGCGTTCCATCTTGCTTGATTCCGGACGAATTAGTTATAAAAGCTGAGCCCATCTGCCTGAAAGAATGTTCACTCTTCTTTTGATGAGCCGACGGAAGATTTCTTGCATCGTATTTCGTAAGGGGGTCCATAGCAGCTCCAGTTACCCGGTTGCTTGCTTGAATGACTCTCGCCTGGGATAACGCACTGAAGGCTGAAGGCGAGGAGAATATATCTCAATAGCTCTAAGCTGAATGCGCCCGAAATAGCTCGTGCCTCGCCTGCGCCGTGCAGGAGAATTGTCGAAGCGGGAATCTTGACTATCTTCGGTTGTTTATGAGGCTTGCCACCGATCCTTTGAAAGCCTCATGGAGCAGAACAAGGAGTTAGTTACTTCGAATAGTCGCCTCTTAGTTCAGGAGGTCTGAAGCATAAGAGGAAATTCTGATCTGTGTAAGTGTTACTCCAGATTACTTCAGGTGTCAAGCTGTTTTTTCTGAACCTTCATTCAGTTCCATGCTATCTAAGTGCAACTTCTCCACGCGCGGTTTCTACCTGATAGCATTTCCGTATGATTTTTACGCGGATTCGCACACCTTTCCGTGCAGTGCTGCTGATTGCGGCAGCCTTGGTTCTGAGCGGGGCTTTCTCGCTCTCCAATGCTTCGGCACAGACGGCTCCTGCAGCGCAAGCGCACGCCTCGCCGGATCGCGCGCACATTGATGACGTGCTGAAGGGACTAAGCCGCGGCCGTTCCTTTGGCCAGGTGGCGATCTCCCCGGACGGCAAACGCCTGGCGTGGATTGAGCGGACGAAAGATGGCGCGGAGATTCGCATAGCGGCGCTCGACGATGTGACCAGGAGCGAGCGGGTGACGGCGGCCACGAAGCCTGGGCAGCACTGCCAGGAAGGCCAGATCGCGTGGGAGCCGGACTCGAAGGCGCTGGCATTTTTCTCCGATTGCGCCAAGACGGAACAGGCCGACCTTTATCTGTCGATGATGGATGGCCGCGCGGCGCAGCGGGTCACCGCGTTGAAAGGGTACGTTGACGCTCCGGCCTTTTCGCCGAACGGAAAGAGCATTGCCTTCTTATATGTGGAAGGAGCAACGCGCCCCGCCGGAGCGCTGGCGGCGATGAAACCATGGGCAGGCGTGATCGGCGAGGATGGCGTGGAGATCGAGCGGGTTGCAGTTGTTCCCGTCATTGCGGATAAGCTGCTTCCTTCAGAACCGGTCGCGCCTACGATGGTGACGCCATCGAATCTGCACGTCTATGAATTCGATTGGCGGCCAGATTCAAAGGGATTGGCGTATGTGGCCGCTGAACCGCCGGGAGAAAACAACTGGTGGGTGGCCAAGCTCTACACACAAGAGTTGGGCGGCAAACCCAAGGTGCTACTGGCGCCGTCCGAAATCGAGGGCGAACTCCATGGCCTCCAGATCGCCGTGCCCCGCTGGTCTGACGACGGCACACTCATCGCTTTCATCGGCGGCCTGATGAGCGACCAGGGCGCGACCGGCGGGGATGTTTGGACTGTTTCCCCCCATTCCGGAATGCCACAAAATTTGACCAAGGGACGGCATGCGACCGTTGCCTGGCTGGAATGGATCGGCGTTGATGCGATCGCTTTCACCGAGTTGGCAAACGGAGAGAGCCGCCTGATCGAGGCGATCCCTGGCATTCATGAGGATGGCAGTACTGCCTTCAACACGATCTTTAATATGCCGGCCACGATCGGCGACGGACGATTGGAGATGGGTCTCTCCGGTACGACCTACGGAACGGAATTTGCCTTCATCTCCAGCAGCTTCGACAAGGCGCCGGAGATTTATCTGGCCCATGCCAGGGGCGCGAAGGAGGTAAAGCAGCTCACGCACATCAACGACGGCATCGAGCTGGCCTGGGGTAAATCGGTTTCGCTGGACTGGAAAAGCGACAAATACAACGTGCAGGGCTGGCTAACGCTGCCCAAAGACTACGATCCGGCGAAGAAGTATCCGCTGATTGTCGTGGTGCATGGCGGCCCAGCAGCGGCTGCTGTGCCGCGTTGGAGCACAGGCGCTATGAGCGCGGCGGCGTTTTCGGCGCTGGGGTATTTTGTGCTGGAACCCAACCCCCGCGGCAGCTTTGGGCAAGGAGAGGAGTTTACCCAGGCCAACCGCGGGGATTTCGGCTACGGCGATTTGCGCGACATTCTGGCCGGAGTCGACAAGGCCGAGGCTGGCTACTCGATTGATCCCAACCGCGTGGGGCTGACTGGCTGGAGCTACGGCGGATTCATGGCCATGTTCGCCGTGACCCAGACGCAGCGATTCAAGGCGGCGGTGGCTGGCGCCGGCATTTCCGACTGGCAGAGCTATTACGGCGAGAATTCCATTGATCAGTGGATGACGCCCTACTTCGGCGCGACGGTCTACGACAATCCGGCGGTGTACGCCAGAAGCTCGGCCATCAACTTCATCCGGCAGGCGCGGACGCCCACGCTGGTGGTGGTGGGCGAACGGGACGGCGAGTGTCCCGCGCCCCAGTCGTTCGAGTTCTGGCACGCGCTCAGGGCACGCCATGTGCCCACGCGGCTGGTCGTGTATCCCAATGAGGGGCATATGTTTACCGACCCGGCCCACCGGCAGGATGTGATGGCGCGAGCAGCCGAGTGGTTTGCTCGCTACCTTGCGCCAGCGCAGTGAGGCGAGGCTTGCTCTCCATTCGCGCCTGGCGAAGTCTATGAAAAGGCGGGAGCGGGGAATTGCGGCGCCTGGCTTACAGCCAGGAACCACCCCGTCCTGATACACTTTTCCTTGGAGTTTCATGGCGCGTTTCGTCAACCGGCTGCATGGCGAGTGTGGCACCGGGAGCCGATTATTTGAGCGGATTCCACCGGCGGCAGGCCAGCTTTGGCATGTTGGCGGATCGCTCCAAAGAGCGTCTTCCCAATTTCCGTGCCCTTTGTTGGGTGCCGAGCAAAAGGGCTTTTACTTCCACCTTGGCGGCTGAGACCTGCCGCTAAGGACCCCGGAAGAGAGAGCCACTCGCCACCGGCAAGCGCGGGTGGCGGCGACGGGAAGTTCGCTATAACAGAATTTTTCCGATGCTATCGGGAGTGACCGTTCCGCAGTTCGACAAGGCGGGGCGGGGAGGATTCATGCGGCGGTTCTTGACGCTTGTCTGCTTGTTAAGCCTGGCTATTCCAGCCGGGATTTCGATTTCTGGCTGCACCCGTAACCCGGCCGCGAACTACTGCAATGGCGCGGGATACGGGATGAAGATCACGGATGTGGCCACGATCACGCTACAACCCGCGACCACGGGCATCTCGATGGCCTTCGGGCAAACGCGCCAGGTGAGCTCACCCTCGGCCCTTACCTGCAAGGGCGACTCGGCAGCCGCCAGCTCGTATACCTACGGCACCACCAACAATCAGTTGGTGGACATTTCGCCGGCGGGAAGCATGTGCGCAGGCACCTGGAACCGGAACTCGGGCGGCGGTATTCCCGATTACACCGTTTGCACCCCGCCGAATCCGTTGCCCTCGACCGGCGGCCTGCCTTACGCCACGGCCTATATCTCAGCCTCCGCCCAAGGAGTGACCTCCAACCCCGTGGAGGTGTTCATACATGCTGCGGTGACTTCGGTCGGCCTGGTCACAGAACCTGTATCCGGAACCGCGCAGCAGTGCTTCTCGCAGGGTAATGCGGCCACGCTCGACGCGCAGGGTTGCTTCGAGAACAGCAGTGGCAAGACGGTCTTGCTGTGCGCACCAGCTTCGGTGACCAGCGCCAATAGCGCCTGTCAGATGCCTGGCGTCACTCCGGACATTGTCGCTAGCGGGACCGTCTCCATCGCGACCGGCAACATCAGCAGCGCATTCTACACATCGGGTGGTACGATCTCCGGATCGGCAGGACAGACCTGCACCCTGAGTGGATTCAACAACGGTTCCATCGATGCAATCGCGACGGTTACATTGACCGGCGCCGGCGCGATTGCGAGCGGAACTTCGCTGTCCATTACAGCGGGCGGCGCGGGCGCATCCGCAGCGCCTACTTCAGCCACGCTCTCGAATGGCACGGCGACCTGCTCAGGAATCGCAACAATCTCCTCGGTTCTGGCAAATACCACTGTCGGAACGGCAGGCCAGACCTGCACTCTCAACAGCTTTAATAGCGGCACGGGCACCATTGCGACGGCTACCTTGACCGGCGCTAACACCATTGCGGGCGGAACTCCGCTGGTTATTACAGCAGGTGGCATCAACGCGAGCCCGGCGCCAACTTCAGCCACGCTCTCCAGTGGCACCGCGACGTGCTCAGGAACCGCATCGGTCACCACTACGTTGACCCAAGTTCCCAATTGCACCTCATCCCTCGGCACGCTCAGCTATTCGGTGGGCACCTCCTCCGTCGCCTCCATCACCACCAACACCACCACGAACCAGGTGACCATCACCGCCGAGCAGCCCGGCACGACCGCCATCACCTCTTCGGTGTCCCAGACGGGATCGTCAGCCGGCTACTTCTCCACCTGCCCGCCGAAATCAATCTCAGTAACTCTGGCCAACGGCAGCACCTCGGGCACCATCACCCAGGGCGCGACCCAGAACCTGACGACCACCATTTACGACAATAACCTGGCCCAATGCCCCGTAACCGGATGCGCCATCACCGGCCTCTCCCTGACCTACCAGTCCACTGACCCGATGGATATCTCGGCGGGCAGCTCTGGCGCCATCACCACCACATTCCCCGGCACGGCTTCGGTCTATGCCATCTGCCAGCCGCCCGGCTGCAATCCAGCGCCAATCAATGAGGTCGGCATCTACGGCACCGGCCTGCCCGTTGCCTCCAACGCGGTGACCATCACCACCCCCGGCACGGCCAGCGACTACGCCTGGTTCGCGGCGCCCGGCCAGTCGCAATACATCGTCCCCATCCAATTGCTTACAGGCACGGTCGGCTCCACGATACGCCTGCCCTACGTGCCCAACTCGATGGTGATGGACCAGCTCGGCACCAGCCTTTACTTTGGCTCTCCCCACGAATTGATGGTTTACAGCACATCCTCCGGCGCGGTCACCACGCAGAGCACCGGCGTTCCCGGCGTGGTCCTGGCCGTCTCGCCCAATAACACGCAAGTGCTTGTCAACGACCAGGTGCGCCAGCTTTTCTATATCTACAACGTTTCCGGCGGCAGTGCGGTAACCACCGGCGGCATGGGCAACGCAGCCGCCTGGACCCCGGATTCGCAGACGCTTTACATCACTGACAACAAAGCACTGAACAACGCGAACGAAGGCATCACCGGCCACACCGACACGCTCTACGTCTACAACGCCAGCACCGGCTGGAGCACGTACGGTGCGAACTCATCGACTCCGCTGCCGCCCAACCCATTACAGAATCCTCCGTTGCCGCCGGGCTTTCTCCCGCCGTCCGCAGGCTACAATCCGACAACTGCATTGCCTGGAAATGTGGCCATCTCCAGCACGATGCAAACCCCGGCTATCGTGATTCCCTCTATGGGAGCATTTTTCAGGGGCGAGACCACCGTGGACCACACCTGGTGCCCCACCGGCACGGTCGGCAATTTCGCCAGCCTGGCCTTCTATCCGCAACCAGCGGGTGATTCGGTGCCCGTGGAGAACGACGCGCTGGCCGCCACCACAGACGGCAAGCACATCCTGGGCGCGGCAGTTATTGGTAGCGGTGTCACGGTCAACGATATTTCCGTCAACATTCCTACAGCCGAATCACCGTCCGGCAGCTTTACGCCCATCTCCTGCCCGCTGACCACCAACGCTGGCGTGCAGACGCTCTTGGCACTCCCTGCTGCTCCCGCGCTGAATGGAACATTCCCGCTCGATACAGGCAAGGTGAACGCAACCGCAGTCAATCAGGTGGTTGCCTCGCCGGAATCGAACCTGGCGTTTATCACCTACACAGCGGATACGGCCAACACCAACGCCTACTTGCCCTACTACGTGCCGGGCACGAACGGCGCGGCGGGAACCGTGGGTTACGTTCCGCTAACCGGAGGCTCGACCATCATCGCCCCTCTCGCCGGGGCCTTCACCCCGGACGACTCTCTCTTCTTCGTCTCCACCGCGGGCGACAACATGATCCACTTCATCAGCGTTCCGCTGGCCACCAACCCGGCGACTGCGGCGACTGCCGACAC